>Ga0302228_10001745_pt1 | contig 15579 bp, 13 predicted proteins | sample II_Palsa_N1_2_FD_193519 | JGI IMG/M metagenome (GOLD analysis project Ga0302228, IMG submission 193519) | Peat permafrost microbial communities from Stordalen Mire near Abisko, Sweden - II_Palsa_N1_2 | ecosystem: Environmental > Terrestrial > Soil > Palsa > Peat permafrost | place: Sweden...
GTGGCGGCGTACGACTCGACCAACTATTCGCCGATCGGCCGCTTTGTGAGCGTTTCCGTATCCAAGCACTGGTGATGCCGGCGGGGTGCCGGCGCGGCCGGCACCCCGCATTGGCGGGAGAGAACGAGCATGTCTTTGTTGAAGTGCATCGTGCGGCGCCTGTGGGTGGCCGTCGCCTTGTCGGTTGCCTGCGTGTGCCATGCGGATGACGTGTCGCCGCGTCGGCTGCTGGAGGTGGCGGATATCGCCAGTCCGACGGTATCGCCGGACGGTCGCCGCGTGGCGTTTCGGGTCGAGCGCGCGTCGGTGGCGCGCAATACCTATGACGCCGAGTGGTACGTGCAAGGCCTCGACGAGCCGTGGCCGCGACGCGTCGGCGATGGCGGCGTACCGCTGCGCGATTCGGCGGGCGGCTCGCTGTCGCCCAAGCTGGTGTGGTCGCCCGACGGTCGCTGGATCTACTACCTCGCTCTGATCGATGGAACGATCGACGTGTGGCGCGCGGCGGCCGACGGCTCGGGCGCGCAAGCGCTGACGCACGACGCGGCAGACGTGCGCGATTTCAACCTTGGCGAGGGCGGCAAGGTACTGCGCTACAGCGTCGGCGCGACGCGCGACGATGTGCGAGCGGCGGAGCAGGGCGAGTACGACGAGGGTATCCCCATCGACGCTAGCGTGCCGATCGGCCAGGGCTTGTTTCGCTCCGGCTTCGTCGGCGGACGCATGGCGACGCAGCGCTTCAGCACGGTGTGGTTCGACCATCTGCCGCTGCTGGCCGATCGGCCGGATCGTTGGGCGCAGATCGACCTGACGACCGGCGCGCGTCGGACGCTTGCCGATGCGGCCGTACCGGCCGCGCCATCGCCGCCCAAGAATGCGGCCGGCGTCGATGGCGATGCGTGGAAGTCCGTTGCGGATGCGCATGGCGAACGGGTGGCGTGGCTTACGCGTATCGGCGACGGCAAGGGACAGCAGGTGCGACCGGATGTTTTGCTGTCCGCGCTGCCGCACGCGCAGGCGAGTCGCGCCGTGCGCTGCGTGTCGGCGCTGTGCACGGGCAAGGCCATCACGGCGATGCAGTGGCGGCCGGATCATGACGAGGTGCTGTTCACCGTTACCGATCCGTACATGGGCATGGCGCAGTCGATTTTTCGATGGAATGTTTCGAGCGGCGATGTGCATGTGGTGGCAGCGACCGATGGGCTGGCCAACGGCGGGCGCGATACCGCATCGAACTGCGGCATGTCGGCGGCGACGCTGGTGTGCGTGACGGCGCAGGCTGATCGCCCGCCGCGGCTGGAGCGCATCGACGTGGACAGCGGACAGCGTCATGTGTTGTTCGACCCGAATGCGGCGCTCGCCATGGATATGCTCAAGGCGCCGCCCGTGCGACTGCTTCGCTGGCAGGACAAAAGCGGGCGACGGTTCGCGGGCTGGTTCTTTTCGGCACGACAAAGCGGCAAAGGGCCGACGCCGTTATTCATCACCTACTACAGCTGCGCCGGCTTTCTGCGCGGTGGCGTAGGGGACGAGTGGCCGCTGGTTTCGCTGGCGCAGGCCGGCATCTCCGCGCTGTGTATCGACCGACGCCCCGGCTTCACGATGGACGCGGTGGCGCGCTATGGCGAAGGGCTGGCCGCGGTGGAGAGCGCGATCGATCTGCTGTCCCGCCAGGGCGAGATCGACCGTGCGCGCGTGGGCATGGGCGGATTGAGTTTCGGCGGCGAGGTGACGATGTGGACGCTCACCCACTCGCACCTGCTCGCCGCCGCGTCGGTCGCCAACCCGGTACTGTCGCCGCTGTACGACCTGATGGGCAGCATGAAAGGCGACGCCTTCGCCAAGGGCTTGCGCAACCTGTGGGGGCTGGGTTCGCCGAGCGAGACACCGGCGCGCTGGAAAGCGCTGTCGCCGGTGTTCCAGCTGGATCGGATCGACGCGCCGATTCTCTTTCAGCACTCCGAACAGGAGTACCTGTATGCGCTGGACTACGAGATTCCGCTGATCCGCGCGCACCGCGCCGACCTCTACGTATTCCCCAACGAGCCACATCAAAAATTCCAACCCAAGCACAAGCTGGCCGTGTACGAAAGAAATCTGGACTGGTTCCGCTTCTGGCTGCAGGGCTACGAAGATCCCGACCCGGCCAAGGCCGCGCAATACGCACGTTGGCGGCAGATGAAAGCGCGGGCGCACGCCGATAAAGGCGAACACGTGAATCCGCCCGTCGTAATCGGTGCGCCGGCATCCTGATTGGCGTTGGCCGGGGGTGGAATCGGCCAACACCGGCTAGTCGGCTGCCGAAAATGCACGCCGCAAAGCAGTCATGTGCGCGTTTCGGGAAGTCCCCGCCGCGCGTCACTTGATGCACCGGTAATTGAATGTATACACTGTATACATGCCTCGCTTAAGTACCGCCGAAAAAATCCTGCGCGCCGCGCACCGGCTGTTTGACAACGGCGGCGCCGATGCCGTCAGCATGCGCCGCGTAGCTGAGGCGGTCGGCATCACGCCGATGGCCATCTATCGACATTTCCCGAATCGCGAAGCCTTGCTCAAGCGACTGTCCGACGACAGCTTCAACGCAGTGGCGCAGGAATGGCAGGCGCGCGCGCAACACCCGAACGTGCTCAAGCGCCTGGTCGCCCTGCTGGAACCGTACCTGGACTACGCATTGACCCATCCGCACCTGTTCGATCACGCGTTCTCGCTGCGTCGTGACGATGCGCGACGCTTTCCCGAGGACTTCCGCGAGCGCCAGTCGCCGACGCTCACCGTCATCGCTGACGCCATCGTCGAAGGCATGCGTCGCGGTGTACTGCGCAAGGACGATCCGTGGGATGTGGCGATGACCCTGTGGGCGCACTCGCATGGGCTGATCGCGTTGTATCGCGCGGGTCGCTTCAGCTACGACGAAGCGCAGTTCCGCCACTTCTATCTGCAATCGCTGGGGAGACTGATCGATGGCATCAAATGTTGATCGCAAGTGGCTGGCGCTCGAGCTGAGCGCCACGGCGCTGTCGGCGCTGCTCTGGTGGTATGGCAGCGGCCTGCATCCGCTGTGGTGGCTGAGTTGGCTGGCGCCGCTGCCGGTGCTGCTGCTGGCAGCGCGCGTTCGCGCCCGCTGGGCCGCACTGGCGGCGTTCGCGGCGTATGCCATCGGCGGGCTGAACCAGTGGGATTACCTGCACGGTTACATCGGCCTGCCGCTGGCGACGATCCTTCTCGTGATCGGCGAGCCCGCCCTGATGCTGACCCTGTGCACGCTGCTGTTCCGGCGGCTGCTGCTGCGTGGCCGCGCGATCGCGGCGGTGCTGGCGGTGCCGACTCTATGGATCGCGATCGAATACCTCAACACGCAGTTTTCGCCGCACGGCACATTCGGCTGCATCGCCTATACCCAGATGGATGCGCTGCCGGTGATTCAGATCGCCGCTGTCACTGGCCTCTGGGGCATCGGCTTTCTGCTGTTGCTGCTGCCGGCTGCGCTCGCGATGCAGATGTCACCGGCGGTTTCGAGGCGCGCCCGCGCGGCCGTCGCCGTGATCACCGTGCTACTGCTCGGTGGCTCTGCTGCCTATGGCGGTTGGCGCTTGCAGGCACCGGCGACCGTCACGATGCGGATCGGTCTGGTGTCGCTGGAAAAGCCGATCCGGCCTGCACTGCAAACCCCGGACGGCCAGGCGCTGCAAGCGCGCTATGTGGCGGCGATCGACCGCCTCGCCGGCCAGGGCGCCCGCACCGTGGTGATCCCGGAGACTTCGTTTGCCACCGCTGACGCCACCGTCCCCACGTTCGCTGCCCTAGCGCAGCGGCACGAACTGACTCTGGACGCTGGCATCGACTTCAAGGGTGACCCGCGGGCGGAGCGCAACATGGTGATGCTGTTTCAGCCGGGCGCGGCCGTACCGAGCACTTACAGCAAGCACCACCTGATTCCCGGATTCGAGAGCCAATACACGCCGGGCGACAGCTACCGGATGCTCGAGGGCACACCCGGCGTAGGCCTGGCTATCTGCAAGGACATGGACTTCCACGACATTGGCCAGGCGTATGCCGCACGGGACGCACAGCTGTTGCTGGTGCCCGCATGGGACTTCAGCGTGGATGGCTGGCTGCACAGCCGCATGGCGATCATGCGCGGTGTGGAAAGCGGCTTCGCCGTGGCGCGTGCGGCGCGTTCCGGCCGCCTCACGCTGAGCGACGACCGTGGCCGCGTGCTGGTCGAGGCGTCCAGCGAAAAACACGATGCCGAACTGGTGGGTGACCTGCCGCTACGCGAGACGCATACGCTGTACGGGCGCTGGGGCAACTGGTTCGCGTGGATAGATATGGCAGCCCTGCTGGCGCTGCTGATACAGGCCGCGCGCCGGCCACCACACAACCGCCGCTGATTGATTGCCGCTGCGCGCCGACGCTGACCGAATACGGTGCCGAGGCTTTCCGCCAGACTATCGCTGCGAAGATGGTGACGTTGGCGGTCTCTACCTGTCTCTGGCTTGCACGGGCATAGTTTGCCCGCAAGGGCAGGCAGGACCCGCGCGCTCATCACCAGACTCGAAGAGGAGCCCAATGTGAATCCCAACACGGGTATCAGAGAGTTGGCGCTTCGTGATCCTGACGGGCATTACGTCAGGATCAGCGCGCTCGCTGAGATGTGACAAGTCATTCATGCCCACACCCGCTTCGCGAGCTGACTTCGCAGAATCTCGTAACGAAGCCAACACTCACGGGTTATCAGCCTTCCTCAAAGCGGACGCTCGCGACTGACGGAAACGGGTCGTCAGCGGATCTGCCTATGAATCAAGTTGGCGCTCAAGGTCATTGATCTTGAAATTTGGGCATTTCTAGCGATTTCGTTTTCTAAAGTGTCGACGGCGCGGCCGATGATCTTCAGTCGATGCGTGGAACGTGGCCTTCCTTTTCGCGTTCTGCTTATCACGCAGTGTGCGTCTTAAAAGCTCCACAGCGCCTACGGCACTGGCAACTGCACCGATGCCATAGTCGACCCATGTCCAGTGCGGGGCACCTAAGGCTACCAGAGCCAAAACGTGCGAATCGTGATTCATCTGTCAGCCACCTATATTGAAAAAGCCTCTAGATTTGAATGTCACGAGATGAAGTAATGTCAGCAATGGGTGGCGGTCTCAACCGGTCGATGCAACACACTGACGACTGCTCAGGTTGCGGGAGTGTTGCATATGAAGCATCGAACCCGAATCCAGTACACGGAAAATCAGAAGTCCCAGATGTGGGATCGTTGGCGGTGGGGTGGATCGCTGCATCAGATCGCCCAACTCTTCGATCGGCACCATTCCTCGGTTCGCAGCATTCTTGCGGCGTCCGGTGGCATCCGTCCAGCGTTGCGCAAACGCTTGCCGCGGGCATTGACACTACACGAGCGCGAGGTCATTTCGCGGGGATTGGTGGCAGGCCAATCCATTCGTTCTATCGCCGCGTCCTTGCAGCGTGCACCTTCAACCATCAGTCGCGAGATTGGGCGTAACGGCGGGTCGGAAACCTATCGCGCCACACAGGCCGACCATGCCGGCAATCAATAAAACGAGTGCAAAAATTCGCATCTAAGCATCACCTTGATGTTGGCAAGCGCGTGAGCAAATGTCCGCATGGAGTCGGAGGCGTATAACACCCTCTCATCTCACCGATGTGGTGCGGCATTCTGGATGGGAACAGTTCGTCGAGTACCTTACTTGGCATGACGGTCTGCTTCTATCCCATGGAATCGTTGTCGCTAATGGAAATCGGCTACACAGGTGGATGGGTTACTGAAGACGTTGGTGTACGCAACGCGGTCGTGCGCAGGGACTATTGCAATGTCAGGATGCGCGCGATGGAAGTCTGCTATTTGTTTCATCGTCGTATCGGCTAGCTCAGGCTCGGAGTCAGTGTTGCTGCGAATGGCCGGGCTCTTGGGTAAGCCGCGTTCTGCCGCTTCCAGGGTGTCGGCGGGGTCGCCTATGAGAAACACGCTACGTCGGCCGAGCTTTACGAACAATCCCTGCGAGCCTGGGGTGTGGCCGGGTAGGGGCACGACGACGATCGTCCCATCGCCATAGATGTCCTTGCTCTTCTTGAAGCCCAGATATGGGCCCGAGTCGTAGCTCAGCACCTTCAGCCGAGGCTTCACTGCCGCGATGAGCGACGGCGGCGTAATGGTCGGATGCGTCGTTTGAACGGCCATCCATGTCACCTCGGCGGGCGAGACGTAGATGGGGGCTGCTAATTGTGTTGCGCCGCCAAGGTGATCATAGTGGGCGTGCGTGATGAGGATGCGGGTAACCTGAGAAGGCTGCTCATCTACGCTCGCGAGTGCATCGACGATTGATTTGCGGTCCTTTGCTCCCGAAACGACCTGCGATCCAAAAGCTCGGGCGGGCGCGGGCAATTCGTTCATTTGTGCCTCGGCGTTCGGGCCAAAGCTGGTGTCGATTAAAACATCGCCCTTGGCGTCCCGAACAAGTACGCCGGAAATGGTGCTGTGCCAGATTTTTGTATCGCGAAGTCCTGCGCCACCCATGGCGCCATCCATCGTGGCCGCTGAGGTTTCGACCCAACAGGCCTGCGGCTTGTCCGCTGGCCTCTGAGCGGCTGCGGAGGTGGATATCAATAAGCCCGCAACGATTGTAAGCATTGTCTTCATGCAGATCTCCTTGAGGAGTTGCAACTTCGATAAGCGAAGCGACACGCTCCAGAATCATAGGGCGAAAGAGTGGGAGTGGGACGGTTTCCAACAGCGACGAGTTCAGCGAACAACGGCAGAAGAAGTCACGCATTCACAGCGTCTGCATCTGTCGTTTTGCTTCAGTCACTACGCAGCGAGGGCTGACTGAACGGCCTCGGCAAGCGCTGTGGTCGGCCTTCCGATCAGTGTTGAAAGCTCACGTGAAGAACTGTCCAGACCGCCTTTCAAAGCCACCGCGTCAGCGTCGACGACTACGTCGACGATCATCTTGGGTAGACCCATCCCGAGCAGGGCAGATTCGTACTCAGAAGGCGAAAGATTGCGATAGGCGATCTTTCGATTGAGCTGCGTGGAAGCAGCGACCGCCAAGTCCTCCATCGTAAACGCCGTATCGCCTGCGAGTTCGTAGGTCTTGTCAACCCGGCGCCACGGGGTAGGGTTCGGGTCGATGGTCGCACACGATCGGAGCGGTTAGCCGGAAGCGGTTAGCCGGAATAGGCTATTTCGGCTGGCGTCGTCGCAGGAGTACAAAAGTGCCGATAGGTTTGCGGTTTTGGCGAGCCAGCTAATACAAGGGAACATGATGTATATCGATGCCGGATTGGCGGTGAAGTCGGCGAGCCCTCCACTTCATCATCAGCCCTATGTGCAGGTGCTGGTCGCAATCGCCCTGGGCGCCTTGCTCGGTCATCTTGCGCCGGAGCTGGCCCAACGCTTCAAACCTTTAAGGGACGGGTTTATCAAGCTGGCACACATCTTGATGAAACTGGCGCCTTTAGGTGCGTTTGGTGCAATTGGGTTCACCATTGGACGATTCGGGCTCGGTGTATTGCTGAATCTAGCGGGGCTCGTGCTGACCTTCTATGCGGCATCCACATTATTCGTACTGTCCATGGTCGTGGCGCGTTGGGAAAACGCGCTCGATCAGGACCAGCTAGGCACCGCGCGGCGTGGCGATGCGTCGCGGCTGCGCCGCCCGATCCCCCACATTCCTATTACGCATGGAGATGTGCCATGAATCGTCTACTCGCTGTGCTTGCACTGCTGCTTGTCTGCGCCACTGTGATCGACGCCTACGGCCAGAACTCGCCACCGGCGTCAGCGGTGCTATCACCTCAATCCATCGACCTATGGCCTGCTGGCGTACCTGCGGACAGTGGCGATGGCCCGCGTGGTGCCGAGCGCATCGGGCAGACGGGTAGCGGCGTCGGCGCGGTTTCCCACATCAGCCAGCCCCGCATCGTCATCTATCGCCCGCTACATCCGAACGGCGCAGCGGTGCTGCTGATGGGTGGTGGCGGCTATTTTCGTATTGAAGTAGGCAATGAGGCCAATCCGACCGCGCAATGGTTGGCGGCCATTGGCGTGACGCCCGTGGTGCTTTATTACCGTTTGCCAGCCGATCACTGGAAGGCCGTCGCACCCTTTCAAGACGGACAGCGTGCGATCCGCGTCCTGCGCGCGCAGGCCAGCCAGCTGGGCATCGATCCACATCGCATTGGTGTGATTGGCTTCTCGGCCGGCGGCAATCTGGCCGGCATTCTGGCAACGCGTTCGGAGACGAATTTCTACACGCCTACCGATGCGGTCGACCAGCAGTCGTCTCGCCCCGATTTTGCTGGACTGATTTATCCGGTGACCTCGCTGCAACCGCCCTATGCCACCACGCGCTCCGTCCGCGAGTTGTCTACGCAAGCAGATGCCGCCACGGCGTACACGGTGCAACTACATGTATCGCACACTATGCCGCCGACCTTTATTGCGCATGCCGTGGACGATCCAATCGCCAATGTCGGCGCGAGTCTGGCGCTGTTCGATCTGTTGCGACAGGCGCAGGTGCCGGCCGAATTGCATGTCTTTGAAAAAGGCGGTCACGGCTGGGGACTCGGCCAACCGGGCACCCTGGTGTCCGCATGGCCTGGTTTATTCGCAACCTGGGCGCGCGTGCACGGTTTCTTTCCTGGCGGTAGCGGTGTTACGCCTTACCCGCTGTTCCCACGTGCCGGGACAACGCCTAATCCCTCTACGACCGACGACAATCGCTAATCACAGCGATGTCCCCTTCGACACACTGCCGGAATCGCACTATGCCTTTATTAGCACGCGTTCTTCCCACGATGGTGATGGGCGCCATCGTAGGAGTCTCCCTTCCGTTGCATGCGCAGGACCAAATCTCAAACGCCGATCTGGTGCGCTTGGTCAAGCAACAGGCGGCGGAGATCAAAGCGCTTAAACAACGCCTCACTGTTGTTGAAAAACACGAACGTCAAACGGATGGCCAAGTGGCCCAAGTGCTCGCTCGCCCGGCAAGCCCCGTAACGCCTCCAACCGCCATCGCCTCCACACCGGCCGTGCAGACGCCAGCACAGGTGCAGGCGGCGATCAGTGACGTGCGCGATAACGACATAGCGGTGGCGCAAGCACAAACCGCCGCCAATGGCCCCCAAGGTGGCAATGACAACATCACGTGGGGCCAGCATAACGAGGCCGGTCCGCGCTTCAGCAGCGATGATGGCTTTTTTACCTTTAAGCCGGATGGACGTCTCCTGCTCGATTTCACCGGAACGAACGACTCGAAATACGCGGGGCGCAATATCAGCGGCGCGGATCTGGAAAGCGCCCGCCTCGGCGGGGAAGGCACGATCGGTCCTCTGGGTTACCACGTAGAAGCCGAATTCGCCGGTGACAAGGTCTCCCTACGGCAGACGTATCTGACGTATCAAATGAAGATATTCGGTGAACAAAGCAAGCTCTATGTCGGTAATTTCCTCAAGGATCTAGGCACGGAGGGTTCGTCCGAGCTGGCGCGCGTGCCGTTCATGCAGCGCAGCGCGGCCAGCGAAGTCGGTGAGCCACTGAACGATTCCTTCGGTTTGGGCACGCAGCTGTTTGTGTATGGCACCAATTGGCACTACAGCGTATCGGTCAGCGGGGACGCACCCTCATCCTCCACAACCGGCACTACCGACGACTCCATTACCTATCTCACCCGTGCGCACTGGAATCCGCTCAAGGGCGACGACGGATTTATCCACGTCGGCGCCTGGTATTACTACGAGAACATCAGTCGCGGTGTCGCCAGCATCAACAACACGCCATCGATTGCATTTTCCTTCAACCAGAACCTGGATGTGTCGGCCAGTTCGATTGCCAACCCCACGCAGGATCATGGTTCTGGCTTTGAGTTGGGCGGCGTCTACAAAAGCTTCTGGCTGATGAGCGAATACGCCAAACGCACGATCGACTCCAGCACGAGCGACGCAGTCTCGCGACATGGCTCGGCGCTCTCGGCCGGCTGGCTCATGACTGGCGAAACGCCCGGCTTTTCCAGTCGCGATGGCAGCTGGCACGGCACCAACGTTATTCATCCGGTCACGTCGGGTGGCTTGGGGGGCTGGGAACTGGCGGCACGCGTGGATCACTACGACTTCACCGGGGCGCCACATGGCGGTGATGGCGATGCCTACACGGTCGGTTTGAACTGGTATCTCAACGATTGGTCACGCCTGATGTTCAACTACATTCGTTGGTACACCGACAATAAAGTGGGCAGCTATACCGGGCCAGACTGGGGCAACGCGGTAGGCGTTCGCACGCAGATCGTGTTCTAGGCGCGGCGCTCCGTCTTGACCGACGTGAGGCGCCTTACTTCGATGCCGGTCCGCCTTGGTGCATTCAGCCATCTTCGCATCACCATCCTTGGTTCTTCCTGAGACATTTTTATGCAACGTCTTTCCGTATTCGCCTGCACGACTTTTCTTGCCCTCGGAACATGCGTTCTCTCTGTAGAGGCTCGCGCGCAATCCGTGATGGTTACGACGGGCAGTGGTACGGTGATCGGGCAGAGCCAAAGGGGCGTCGATACATTTCTTGGCATCCCGTATGCTGCGCCGCCCGTGGGGGCATTGCGCTTCCAACCACCGACTCCAGCAACCCGTTGGCAGCAACCGCGACCAGCCGACCATTTTGGCGCAGCCTGCCCCCAGACATCGACCCTGGGGACACCCAGCACGAACGAAGACTGTCTGACGCTGAATGTCTACCGACCCAGTGTTTCGACGCAAGGTCGCCCCGTGCTGGTATTTTTTTATGGCGGCAGCTTTCGCTATGGCGATGCGGGCGTCGCACCCGGAGGCAACGGCCCCGACTACACCGGTAACGATATCGCGCGTCGCATCGGTGCGATTGTCGTGACGGTCAACTATCGATTGGGTGCCCTGGGATTTCTTGCGGCGCCGGCATTGGACAACGAAAACGCGCATCACGTCTCGGGCAATTACGGTCTTCTCGACCAACAGGCCGCGCTGCGCTGGGTTGCTTCGAACGCCAGGGCCTTCGGTGGCGATCCGAAGAACGTCACCGTCTTCGGCCAGTCGGCAGGCGCGCTCTCTATCGTTGATCAAATGGTCTCGCCGGGTGCCGCTGGCTTGTTTGAAAGAGTCCAATTGCAAAGCGTCGGAAGCCTTGCAACCGCCAAGTTGGCAAGCGCCGAGAAACAGGATGAAAGTATTGTCGATGAGGTCGGATGCGCCAACGCCGACGACGTCGCTGCGTGCCTACGTCAAGTCCCCGTCAGCACTTTTCTGACCGCCGCCGGCGGCGCCATCGGTCCGAACGTCGATGGGTTTGTCCTGCCGACTGAACCCCAAGATGCTTTGGCGAGTGGCGCCTTCAGCCACGTGCCCGTGATTGAGGGCAGCAATCTCGACGAGGGCACTTACTTCATCGCGCAGTTCACCAGCACGATTGGTCATGACGTCACTTTAAACAACGCGAACGCCATACTCGTTAACGCTTTTGGCAAAACGAATGCCAATGCGATCGCCACCGAGTACGCGTTAGGCCAAAACGCCACGCCCGGTCAGACCTTGTCTTCCATCTTAACGGACGAATTCTTCAGCTGCCCCGCTTATAACCTGCGCGAGACGCTGCAGTATCAGGTGCCCGTCATCGAATACGAGTTCAGCCAACCCGATCCCGTCTACGATTACCCCGTACCACAGGTATCGAGCATTGTTGACGGTGATGCACATACGACCGAGCTAGCGTATTTCTTTGGTCACGATGGCGCGGGCAATGCGCTGAGCGGCACGAATCGATGGCTCTCGGAAAGCATGATGGATGGGCTTGGCATGTATGCCCGGTACGGTCAGGCGCCGGGGGTTTTCCCAGGTCCAGGTAATACCGCGGGAAGCGCCGCGGTGATCGAGCTAAGAAGCCCGATTGATATTTCCTCGAATTTCAGCGGCCGCCATCGATGCGATTTTTGGCGCGGTCTCGGCAGCCCAACGGTACTGCTCCCTTAATCTACGACACGGCCTTTTGAGACGACACTCACCGACATGCAGCCATGCATCGGTGAAAGCGTCGACGGCAATCCCCGATTTTTAACAGACACCAAAAGTGGAGTTAAGCAGCAAGGGCCAGTTTCTGTATCGGGGTGATGCCGCCGAGTCCCATGTTCGGGCGCTCGTGGTTGTAAGTCCGTAGCCAGCGAGTGGCCATGTCCTGCATCTGCTCGATCGAGTCGAACAAGGTTCGTGCAAGCCAGGCGTAGCGCACGGTTCGGTTGTAGCGCTAGACGTAGGCGTTCTGTTGAGGCTTGCCTGGCTGGATGTGGCAGCCACCGCGACGTATGTAGGGGAGCCCATTCCAGGCTCGTGAGTGTGGGATGAAGGCGCCCAGGGCATATCTTGCTCAGGCCTGCTAGGCCTCGCGCGCACCGATGAAGTTGATCAGTAGAACCATCGATCGTTGGTCAGCGCACCGGCATCCTAATCTACACGAGGCCACTGGCCGGAATCGGTCGATAGTGTTGAAAAACTCGCTTCGAAAACTCGAGATCGTTTAAAGCGAGAAAATTCGGCCGCGACAATCGCTTTCTGTCGGCCTGAATGTGTAAATTTGTACAGAATCGAATTGTCGTTGCCGTCGCGATTCAAAATTTGGACGTCTATTTGTTAAGTCGGAGTTTTTCAACAGAATCGGCCAGAAGCTGCCGGTCAGCGGAAAAGAATCGGGTTTGACAAGAAGACTGACTCCAGCTACCTTTTTGTATAAAGGTAGCTGGTGAGATATGGACCCGGACAAGTACAACACGTTGCGCAAGGGTCTGCTGGAATTCCTGATCCTGGGGATCGTGTCTTCTGGCAGGGTGTACGTTGCGGAAATGATGCAACGCCTCAGCAAGACCGATTTCGCCACCCAGGAAGGCACCCTGTATCCGCTCTTGAGCAAGATGCGACGGGAGCAGCTGTTGGACTATGAGTGGCAGGAATCCGAGACGGGCCCTCCTCGCAAGTACTACAAGCTTGCGGCAGCAGGCCGCAAACAGCTGGCGGAGTTTCGAGAGTACTGGAAGTCTTTGACAAGCCTCATCGACGAGTTGGGTAAGCCATCATGCAAATAGTCATTCAAATCAGACTTAGCGGGCACTCGACAACATTCCTGTTGGACGAAGACGCTTATCAGGCCTTGCAGACATATTTCGAGCACGCTCGGACGCGGCTCAAACGCGATCCAGATTGCGAGGAGATTCTTCGCGATCTTGAACAATCCATTGGTGAGAAACTCTCGCCAGAGAATCGCGTTCTCAGCCGCAAAGAAGTCGAATTGGTCTTTGAGCAGGTGGGTGTCGTCGACGCTGGCAACAGCGATGCAGCTGTAGCGCAACCCGGCCGCCCTCGTCGGCTGTGCCGAATCGAGGAGGGCAAGTGGTTCTTCGGTGTTTGTCAGGGACTGGCGGCCTACTCCAGCATTCGAGTCGAGTGGGTACGGTCGATTTTCGTCATTACGTCCGTATTTTCCGGCGGCATACCGGTGCTGATCTATCTGGTTCTGATGTTCGCCCTGCCGTTGGTCCGGACTCACGACGAATACAGTGCCAGCCTTCACGCGCACTCCGATGTGATGTGAAGTCGGGCAACGACGACGACGTCGTCGTCGTCGTCGTCACGGGCTCGTTCGGATGTACTCGTGTAGAGCAATGGATGCCGTCCTGTATCCCACATGCGCGATCGAGGAGAATTCCGATGTTGAAGACCATTGCTGGTCTCGCGCTGGCGGGGACCGCGTTCTTGACGCTCGCGTCAGCGCACGCCACAGCGATCGATCCCAAAGCCGCGCACGCGGCCTTTGCCGAACGGCAGGCGATGTGCGACCGCGACGGCGGCGCTTTGTGGGGCAAGAGTGTCTGCGGACCACTCATGTTCATCGATCCCGATACGCGTGAAATCGTTGCCAACGAAAACACACCCGATGACGCGCTCACGAAAACCGGTGATGTGTTCACGGGCAAGCTTGGCAGCGAAGTTCTGATTTCCAGCACGACGGTGGAATGGAAAGGCCTGCGCTGGTCGATGATCCTGTGGCCGCTGCCGGCCGACGCCGCTACGCGCAATACCGAACTGGCGCATGAAGCGTGGCATGTCATTCAGGAAAGCCTCGGCTTTCCCACAAACTCTCCCGTGGAGGCGCAACTCGGGTCTGCGTTCGGACGCACGACTATGCGACTGGAATGGCGTGCATTGGCCGCCGCGCTGACCGCGACCGATACGGCGGGCCGCAAGACCGCCATCCGCGATGCGCTGATCTTCCGCGCCTGGCGCCGCGCGCGGGCCAAAGACGCGGCCGATCAGGAAAACCAGCTCCTGTTGAACGAAGGCCTCGCGGAATATACCGGCCGTCGGCTAAGCGGGCAGAACGACGCGACGGTCGCCGCCGCGCTCGGCGACGCGGAGAAAGGCAACGCCTACGCGCGACTCTTCGCTTTCGCGTCCGGCCCGGCCTATGGCTTCCTGCTGGACGACTACAGCAAGGATTGGCGCAAACATCTTTCGGCGCAGTCCGACCTTGGCGACATGCTCGCGCACTTGGCTGATATTTCGCTTCCCACCAACATTGCGGCGGCGGCGCGCAAGGCGGGGCGTCGCTACAATCTCGTGGGCGTGGAAGCGGAAGAAAAGACCATAGCGCTGGCGCACGACAAACAGGCCACGATCTGGATCGCACAACTTGTCAGCGGTGCAGTGTTGCACCTGCCCTCCCATCATATGAAAGCGGAGTTCAATCCGAGCATTCTTTTCCCGCTACCGCCTTATGGCACCGTCTATCCGAGGCTGCAGGTCGTCACCGATTGGGGAAAGCTTAAAGTGGATGGCGCCGCTTTGATCGATGACAATTGGATGAGCGTGACCGTGGCCGCCCCCGCGAACGCGACCACACTTTCCGGCAGCGGCTGGACGCTCGAACTCGCACCGGAATGGTCGATCGTACCGGACAAGAAACCCGGCGATTTCACAGTGGCAAAGAACCGACATCGCCCATAAGTGCAAGCTAACTTGTACTTTTCGAGAGGTTGGCCATTAATAGCGCGCCATCGGGCCGGAGCAGCTGTCAGAGATCGAGTTCAAGATGACGCGACGCCTGTGGAAGACATCATGCGGAGCGTAGGGGCGCATCCGTAGCGGTGTCGCATCGTGAACAGGCAGCTCCACCGCTGACGGTCGCAATTGTCCAGAATGAGTCGCGGCTCGTGACCAGCAGGGCGTGAGCCGGCGAAAGGGGCCAGTCAACGGCTCGAGACCTGCTGACTGTCTGCCAGCACAGTTAGTGCGGCGCGGGTCTCCGTCTCTGCCTTCCGCGGCGACCATGAGGCGATTTCATTCAATGTGTGATTGCGGGCCAGGACGCGCACGACGTGAAGTCCCAACCAGTAACCCGAACGATTGGGTAGGTCGGCTTGAAACGCGGTTTGCCCCGACTCAAACCAGCGCGCGAAAGCTTTCGATGCCTCGTGCCTCACCGGATCAATGGTCAGAACGTCGGCGTTCTGCAGAAAGCGCTTGGCCACTTCAGGCAACCTCGCATCCGGTAGG
>Ga0302228_10001754_pt1 | contig 15521 bp, 13 predicted proteins | sample II_Palsa_N1_2_FD_193519 | JGI IMG/M metagenome (GOLD analysis project Ga0302228, IMG submission 193519) | Peat permafrost microbial communities from Stordalen Mire near Abisko, Sweden - II_Palsa_N1_2 | ecosystem: Environmental > Terrestrial > Soil > Palsa > Peat permafrost | place: Sweden...
TTGACGTCGAAAGCCTGCGCCGTCACTATGCGCACACGCTCGATATCTGGGCGGAGAATTTCGAAACCCACGCGGAAGAAGCACGCAAGCTCGTCGACGACGAAAAATTCCGCATCTGGCGTGTGTACCTGGCCGGCTGCGCATACGCGTTCGAGAACGACGACGTGTCGATCTACCAGGTGGTGTGCCGCAAGGCCGGCCGCAGCGCGAAGACCTTGCCGTGGTCGCGCCGGTACATGTACGAGAAGCAGGACAAACCGCTGTGACGCGGTTGCGCCGGAGCACAGCACCATCAGCCGCGCAACCGCTCCGGCGCAACCTCTGACAGTGAGAAGACCAGGAACCGATGGACGAAGGCGGAGCAAGCGAAATCGCGTCGGTGACGCAGGTGAAAGCGGAGACTGACGCGGGCAGTGAGAGCGCCGCCGCGCCGGACGTGGATGCCGGGCAACTGGATCTGTTTGGCATGCCGGTGGGCGCGCCCGCTTTTCCGCCCGCTTTTCCGCCTGCTGCTCCGCCCGCTTCTTCGCCGGCTGCTCCCCAAGCCGCACCGAGCAGCAATTCCACCACGACCCGGCCGCGGCAAGCTCGCACCGCCTTGATCGCTTCGTTGTGGGAAGACGAAGCAGAAGCCGACGAGGCTGATGCCGAATCCGAGGCGGAAGCCGAACCCCACACAGACGAGGCCCCCTCGTCCGGCGCCGCCCCAAAAAAGCGCCGCACGCGCGACGTGATCGCTGCCGAACCCTCTTCCGACGTCCTCGAAATCTCCGCCGCGCTCCCCCCGCAGATCCATCTCGGCACGTCCACGTGGTCGTTTCCCGGCTGGAAAGGTATCGTCTACGGCGACGACTACAGCAACAGCAAACTCTCGCGCGACGGTCTGACCGCATATGGCCAGCACCCGCTGCTGCGCACGGTGAGCATCGACCGCTCGTTTTACGCGCCGCTCACCGTCACCGACTATCTGCGCTACGCGCAGCAGGTGCCAGCGCACTTCCGATTCATCGTCAAGGCCCCCGCGCTCGTCACCGACGCCACCGTGCGCGCCGAGCGTGGCGAACCGGTCTCGCTCAATCCGTGCTTTCTGAACGCGCAACTGGCTATCGACGAGTTCGTGCGGCCCTGCCTGGACGGACTCGGTGCGAAGGCCGGCGCGCTTGTGTTCCAGTTCTCGCCGTTACCCGATCAGATGCTGGCGGACCCCGCCGGCTTCATCGAGCGGCTCGCCGGGTTTCTCTCGGCGTTGCCGGTTCCACCCGAAGGCACGCGCTACGCGGTCGAGATTCGCGACGCGTGCCTGCTAACGCCGCGCTTCATCCGGACGCTGAAAGCGACCGGGGTGCGATATTGCGTGGGGATTCATGCGCGCATGCCCGACCCGCTGCGCCAGGCGGCCGCGCTTGCGCTGCTCGATGGCGAGCCGACCGGTCCGCTGATCGTGCGCTGGAGCCTGCACGGCGGCTTCAAATACGAGCAGGCGAAGGCGAAGTACGAGCCGTTCGACCGTCTGGTCGACGAGGATCCGTCCACCCGCACAGCACTGGCCGAACTGGCCGCCCGCTACGCGATTGCCGGGCAGCCGGTGCTGATCGCGGTGAACAACAAGGCGGAAGGGTCGGCGCCGCTGACCTGCGTGAAACTCGGGCGGGCGATTGTCGAGGCGTACTCACGATTGCTGGACGAAGCGGCAAGTCGCGAACCGACACCGGCAGCCCTCCAGAGCATCTAACATCCAGGCTCAGCCAACACGCCCTCAACGCGGAGCGCGCCGGACCTCATCACAGATCACCCAGCACTCAACTCGTCTTCACCCGATGCGCGAACTTCTGACGAAACTTCGCGACCTTCGGCGCCACGACGAACGAGCAATAGCCCTGATCCGGATGCTGGGCGAAATAGTTCTGATGATAGGCTTCGGCCGGCCAGTAGTTGCCGTCGAGCGGCAGCACCTGAGTAACGATCTGCCCGTCGTAGATACCTTCCGCCGCAATCTCGCGAATCGCTTGCAGGGCGGTTTCGCGTTGCGCTTCCGCATGCGTGAAGATCACCGAACGGTATTGCGTGCCGACGTCGTTGCCCTGCCGGTTAAGCTGGGTCGGATCGTGGATCGCGAAGAAAATATCGAGAATCTCGCGGTAGCTGATGCGTGCCGGATCGAACTCGGCCTTCACGACTTCCGCGTGACCGGTGACGCCGTCACACACCTGCTCGTATGTCGGGCGCTCCGTCTGGCCGCCCGCGTAGCCGGACTCCACAGCATCGACGCCGTCGACGCCAAGAAAAACCGCTTCGAGGCACCAAAAACATCCACCGCCAAGGGTGGCGGTTTCGACTGTCTGACTCATGTTGTCTGCTCCTCGTTGGTTGCTGCCCGCGGATAGGGCGGGCCACGCCACGCTGCCGCCCGTCTTCACGCCTGTCGTGACATGCTTCCGGCGAGTATTTACCGCTTACTCGCATGAAGCGGGCCACGCCTGCGGCGGCGCCTCATGGCAGCTATAGCGCTCGAAGGCAACTGGAAAGAATTGAGGTCGCCTGACGGCGACATCGGCCAAGGTTCGCGGCCAGTTCGCTCGCGATTCCGTTAAAATTGGGACAAATCGCCGATTTTCTACATGACTTTCGATTCAATTTATACCCTTCGCGCGCCATATGCTGCCGCCCGGCCGGCCCTGCGGATCTGCTTCCGATGAAGCGCGCCAGTCCGCCCAATTTCGACCAGATCGCCTTTAAAAAGGCGCTGGGTCAGTTCGCCACCGGCGTTACCGTCATTACGACACGCGCGGCGTCGGGGCGGTTGATCGGCATCACGGCGAGCTCGTTTAATTCCGTGTCGCTAACGCCACCACTCGTGCTGTGGAGCCTCGCGACGCGTTCGGCGTCGATGCCGGCGTTCCAGACGAACAGCCACTATGTCGTCAACGTGCTGGCCGCGTCGCAGCTCGATCTGTGCAAACGCTTTGCGACCGTGAAGGGCGACCGCTTCGAGGGCGTCTCGCACGCGGCGGGGGATTCCGGCATGCCGGTGCTCGATGGCGCGCTAGCGTGGTTTGAATGCCACAACCGCAGCCGCTACCAGGAAGGCGACCACGTGATTTTCGTTGGGGAAGTCGAGCGCTGCGGGATCCGCGAGGATGCCGAGGAGATCGCGCCGCTGGTGTTCCAGAACGGCGAATTCCACGGGCTAAAGCCGCTCTAGGCGGCTCGTGCTCGTGCTGGGTCTGCCCGCGGATTCGGCCCGCGGGGTTTGGGCCGCACGGCTTGGCCCACCCAAAATGCCTCCGGGCTTTCCGCTCAGTCGCCCGCAACCACGCTGGTTCTGGCCATCGCTCCCGGCACCAGTTCCACCGGCACGCCCGAATCCTCCTTGAGCGTCTGCAGAACGATGTTCGAGCGGATGTCCATCACGCCGGGCGCCTTGTACAGCCGCTGCAGCACGAAATCCGAATAGTGCTTGAGGTTGTGCGCGAGCACCCGCAGCAGGTAATGGGTCTCGCCCGTCACGACGAACGCCCCCACCACCTCCGGCCAGTCCCGTAACGCCTCGGCGAAGCGCTCGTGCCAGTTTTGCTGGTCGTTGCGCATCGATACCTGCACGAACGCCTCCAGTTCGAAGCCCAGCACCTCGCGGTTCAGGCACGCCCGGTAACGTTCGATCACTCCCTGCTCTTCCAGCAAGCGCAACCTCCGCAGACACGCTGAGGGCGAGAGCGAGATCCGCTCCGCCAGGTCGAGATTGCTGATCCTTCCCTCTTGCTGAAGCACCGTCAAGATACGGCAATCGGTGGCGTCGAGCGAGATCGCGTTCATATTCGGTCTCCCTTTCCTGTTTGAATCAAATTATGTTCCAAGGGAGACCAAAAAACGAGATTTTTTCGCAAGCACATTTCACCACGCCCCGCCTATCATTCGAGACATACACAGTAAGACGCATCGGAGACATGACTACACTCTGGGACATCACACCCGTCGTCGATACCGCGACGCCCGTCTGGCCGGGCGATACGCCCGTCGGCATCGAGCGCGTCTGGCGCATGGAAGCGGGCTCGCCCGTCAACGTCGGCCGGCTCACGCTCTCACCCCATACCGGCGCGCACACCGATGCGCCGCTTCACTACGACGCCGAGGGCGCCGCCATCGGCGCGGTGCCTCTCGACGCGTATCTGGGCCCCTGCCGCGTGATCCATTGCATTGGCGCAACACCGGTCGTCACGCCAGAGCAGATGGCTGGCTCGTTGGACGGGGTGCCGCCGCGCGTGCTGCTTCGCACGTATCAGCAAGCGCCGACCACGACGTGGGATAGCGCGTTCTGCGCAGTTGCGCCGGAGACGATCGATCTGCTGGCGGCGCACGGCGTCAAGCTGATCGGCATCGACACACCGTCGCTCGATCCGCAGGAATCGAAGACGATGGACGCACATCACCGCATCCGCGCTCACCGGATGGCGATTCTCGAAGGAATCGTGCTGGACGCCGTGGCGCCCGGCGACTACGAACTGATCGCGCTGCCACTCAAATTCGCCACGCTCGATGCGAGCCCGGTACGCGCCGTACTGCGCGCGCTGCCCGCCGCCGACCTCGGCTGACCTACTCTGATCTTTTGACTCCGGACCATCATGAAGAACCGTGACGAAGCCGTAGCGCTCGACCGCGCCGACCCGCTTGGCGCCCTGCGCGACCAGTTCGCGCTGCCCGCGACCACCATCTATCTGGACGGCAACTCGCTCGGCGTGCCGCCGGCTGCCGCCGCGCAGCGTGCGCAAACCGTGATCGCCGCCGAATGGGGCGAAGGACTGATCCGCAGCTGGAACAGCGCCGGCTGGTTCGCGCTGCCGCGGCGTCTCGGCAACAAGCTCGCGCCGCTGATCGGCGCAGCGCACAACGAAGTCGTCGTCACCGATACGATTTCGATCAACCTGTTCAAGCTGCTTTCAGCCGCCGTACGGCTCGCGAACGAGCGCGACCCGAAACGGCGCGTAATCGTCTCAGAACGCTCGAACTTCCCGTCGGACCTGTATATCGCGCAAGGCCTGATTGAGCAGCTCGACCGGGGCTACGAACTGCGCCTCGTCGACGATCCGTCCGAACTGCCCGCGGCGATCGGCGACGACACCGCCATCGCGATGATCACGCATGTGAACTACCGCACCGGCTATATGCACGACATGGCGGCACTCACGAAGCTGATTCACGACAAAGGGGCGCTGGCGCTGTGGGATCTCGCGCATTCGGCGGGCGCGGTGCCGGTGGACCTGAACGGCGTCGGTGCGGATTACGCGGTGGGCTGCACGTACAAGTATCTGAACGGCGGCCCCGGTTCGCCGGCGTTTGTGTGGGTACCGCATCGTCATCAGAATGCGTTCGCGCAACCGTTGTCGGGCTGGTGGGGTCATCGCGCGCCGTTCGAGATGAACCCGGTCTACAAGCCCGATGATGGAGTAGGACGCTTCCTGTGCGGCACGCAGCCGATGGTGTCGATGGCGCTCGTGGAATGCGGGCTCGACGTGTTCCTGCAAACCGATATGCAGGCGGTTCGCCAGAAGTCTTTGGCGCTGACCGATCTGTTCATCGAACTGGTCGAAACGCGCTGCGCCGAGTTTCCGCTCACGCTCGTCACGCCGCGCGATCATGCGCAGCGCGGCTCGCACGCGAGCTTCGAACATCCGCACGGTTATGAAGTGATGCAGGCGCTGATTGCGCGTGGCGTGATAGGCGACTATCGCGAGCCGCGTGTGTTGCGCTTCGGCTTCACGCCGCTGTACACGCGCTTCGTCGACGTGTGGGATGCCGTCGAAACGCTGCACGAGGTGCTGGTCAAAGAAACCTGGCGGGCGCCCGAATTCGCCGCTCGCGGCGCGGTGACCTGAGGAGCGCGGGATGACCGATCATATGCAAACGCCGGGGCTGCCTGGTTCACCTGATGAGTCCGGTGCTGCGCCTGCGCAGGGCGGTTGTCCGTTTGGTCACGGCAGCGGTAGCACTGCCGCGGCTCACGCGGCCTCGGCGCCGCATGTTCCGGCGGCGGACAACAAAGGCGATAGCGATAGCGACAACGGCTGGCACAACGCGCAACTCGATTTCTCCAAGTCGATGAGCTACGGGGATTACCTGTCTCTCGGCTCCATTCTGTCTGCGCAACATCCGCTCTCGCCGGATCACAACGAGATGCTGTTCATCATCCAGCATCAGACGAGTGAACTGTGGATGAAGCTCGCGTTGTACGAGCTTCGCGCTGCGCTCACCGCCGTGCATCGCGATGAGTTGCCGCCCGCGTTCAAGATGCTGGCACGGGTGTCGCGCATCATGGAGCAACTGGTGCAGGCGTGGAGTGTGCTGTCGACGATGACACCGTCCGAATACACGGCAATGCGGCCTTACCTGGGCAGTTCGTCCGGGTTTCAGTCGCATCAATACCGGCAGATCGAGTTCCTGCTCGGCAACAAGAATGAGCTGATGCTGAAGCCGCATGCGCATCGGCCTGACGTGCTCGCCGAAGTGCAGGCCACGCTCGAAGCGCCCTCGTTCTATGACGAAGTGATCCGTCTGCTCGCGCGGCGCGGATTTGCGATCGCACCCGAGCGGCTGGAGCGCGACTGGACCCAGCCGACCACGCACGATGCGTCAGTGGAAGCAGCGTGGCTCGAGGTTTATCGCAATCCGTCGCAGCACTGGGAGCTGTACGAGATGGCTGAGGAGTTGGTCGATCTGGAAGACGCCTTTCGGCAGTGGCGCTTTCGCCATGTAACAACGGTTGAGCGGATTATCGGCTTCAAGCAAGGCACAGGGGGTACCAGCGGCGCGCTGTATCTGCGCAAGATGCTGGACGTGGTGCTGTTTCCAGAGTTGTGGCATGTGAGGACGATGCTTTAGTCCGCGGGCGCTCGCTCCACCACAGGACGAGCGACCAACCTCGAACCGCCTACGTCGCCCGATAGGCGCCAGCCGATATCCGCACCCGCCCCCGTTTCTGCACCGCCGGCACGATCGCCGGTGCGTTCGCAACCCCATCACCGCGAGCCGCCGCTTCATCGGAAGCATCGCGGCTCGCGTCGTTCAGATGCTGGTAGCGGCGAAATTTCGAAGGCGACATCCCCTTCGCAAGCAGGAACTGCCGGTTGAAATTGGACAGATTGTTGAAACCGACCTTGTAGCAGATATCGGTCACGCTCAACTCGTCGTCCATCAGCATCTGACAGGCGAGATTGATACGCATGCGGTTCACGTACTGCACGAACGGCATCCCGGTATGGCGGCGAAAATAACGTGAGAACGCGCTCACACTCTGACCCGCCAGTTGCGCGAGATCCGACTCGCGTAAATCCGAGGACAGATTCTTGCCAATATAGGACAGCGCATGATTGATGCGAGTAGCGGCAAAACCGCTCGGGTCTGTCTGATAGGCAGGGCTCGCCAGCAGTTCGCTATCCTGAGCACTCACCAGCACTTCGAGCATCGACATGAACAGCACGATGCGGCGCAAGCCGCGTGCGTTCAACAGTTCAATAAAGAGCGGCTGGATCGCCGCGCTGGTTTGCGCCCCGAACGACACGCCACGACGCGAAGCGGCCAGCAACGCTTCGACCTGACGCCACTCCGGAAAACTCTCCATGCAGTGCGCGACGAACTCCGGCCCGAACTGCACGACCAGATTGCGTCGTTCGACGGTTTCGCCCTCGGGCACATCGCTCACCCAGTTGTGCGGCAGGTTTGGCCCGACCATCACCAGATTGCCAGGCACAAAACTGCTGATGTGATCGCCGACGAACACCTTGCCGGTCGTCGCCACGATCAGATGGATTTCGTATTCGGGGTGGAAATGCCAGCGCACCGTGCGGTACGGATACCCGTGGGACCATACCTTGAACGATTCGTCGCGGCGCACGGCCACGAGCTCGAGATCGGGTTGCACGTGTCTTCCTCCATTGAAGCGGCTTGCTGCAGCGCTGGTTTTCTGGCGCGCGTCGCCGGTCTTCGGTTTGTATAACGGAAATTAGCCCTCAAACGCGCTGCGCACCACTAAAAATGAGACCGCAGACCGATACTTTTTTGCATCGGGGTTACTCCTGACGCTTTGAATGTCAAGTTTGATGCATTGCAACAGCCCTGCAAACGGGCACCAGACAACGCTGCCCACTCTTCGCACTCCCAGCAGAAGCCCCGCCACGCGGCGCTGCGCCACAGATTGAGGCGTTTGCCGTCTTGACTTTCGATTCGCCGGATACGATCATTCGTTCACATGCAGAGCAAATGCTCCAATCAGAAAAACGCACGCGTAGATCGTGCGTGAAAGACTTTCGCAAGGGACACGCAGTCATCGCCAACGCGTTAACTCCGGTCCCACAAAGGAGACACACATGAACAGCGGCCAAAGCGGCGTCGCGAACGCCCACGTGATCTTGCACATCGGCGCAGGATCGTTTCACCGCGCCCATCAGGCGTGGTATCTGCACCGTCTGAACGAGCTACGCAAGGAAGGCGAACCGCGCTGGTCGCTCACAGTCGGCAATATTCGCGGTGACATGAATGCCGTGCTCGAAGGACTCGCGGCACAGGACGGCGTCTATACGCTCGAAACCGTCACGCCAGCCGGTGAGCGCGAGTATGAGACGGTGCGTTCGATCGAGCGCGTAGTGCCGTGGTCGGAGACTCTCGACGGGCTGATCCAGGTCGGCGCCGATCCGGCCTGCAAGATCATCGCGTTCACGGTGACCGAAGGCGGCTATTACCTCGACGAACACGACCGGCTCGATACCGCCCTTGCCGACCTCGCCGCCGACCTCAAAGGCGCACGCACGACCATCTACGGCGCACTGGCGGCGATTCTCGAAGCGCGCATGCAGCGCAACGCCGGACCCGTGACACTGCAAAGCTGCGACAACCTGCGCAGCAACGGCGAGCGTTTCCACGCCGGGATGAGCGAGTTTCTCGAGCGCAGCGGTGCGGCAGCGCTCGCGGCTTGGTTCGACGCCAACACGAGCTCGCCGAGCTCGATGGTCGACCGCATCACGCCGCGGCCGACGCCCGATGTGCGCGAACGCGTGCTGGCGGCCACCGGTTTCGACGATGCCGTGCCGGTAATGGGCGAAGCGTTTATCCAGTGGGTGATCGAAGACCGCTTTTGCGCGGGACGTCCGGCGTGGGAGCGGGTCGGCGCGGAGCTGGTCGAGTCGGTGGTGCCGTATGAAGAAGCCAAGATCCGCATCCTGAACGCCACCCATAGCTGCATTGCCTGGGCAGGAACGCTGGTCGGGCTGAACTACATCCACGAAGGCACGCACGACCCGGAGATCCGCCAGTTCGCCTTCGATTACGTCACACAGGACGTGATCCCCTGTCTCACGCCGAGCCCGCTCGATCTGGCGCACTATCGCGACATCGTGCTCGACCGCTTCGGCAATCCGCACATCCAGGACACCAACCAGCGGGTCGCGGCCGACGGCTTTTCGAAGATCCCGGGCTTCATTGCCCCGACGCTCGCCGAATGCTTTGAGCGCGGTGTCGAGCCGGCAGCCACTGCGATGCTGCCGGCGCTGTTCTTCCGCTTTCTCGATCGCTGGCAGTCAGGCAAATTGCCGTACAAGTATCAGGACGGTGTGATGGACGAAGGCGTCGCGCGCGCTTTCTTTGCCGCACCCGACCCGGTGCAGGCGTTCTGCGCCGACCGGCTTCTGTGGGGCAGCCTCGCGCAAACGCCCCATCTGGAGAAGGCGCTGCGCGGTGCGCTAGCCCGCGTGGACGCGTGGCTAGCCACGCGCGCCTAAGGTTCGGGGGCGCGCCCACCGCGCCCCCGCCTCCTTGACACCCCACTGCGGCCACCACGAGCCATAGCGCGCCATCCCGAGTCAGGTCTAACGCCCATGGCATCGGCCGCCGTGTGCGGCTACAGTAGCGCATCCCTAACGACGAAGGTTCCGCGCCCATGTATCTCGGCATCGACCTCGGCACATCCGAAGTGAAAGTCCTGCTGCTCGCGTCCAGTGGACGCGTGATCGGTACAGCAGGCTCTCCCTTTACCGTTTCGCGCCCGCATCAGCGCTGGGCCGAACAGAATCCCTCCGACTGGTGGGAAGGCACGCGCGCCGCCCTCTTTGCGCTGCGTGCGAAACACCCCGACGAATTCGCCCAGATCCGCGGCATTGGCCTCTCAGGGCAGATGCATGGCGCGGTGCTGCTCGATGCGCAAGACCGCGTCCTGCGGCCGGCCATCCTGTGGAACGACATGCGCAGCGTCGAGGAGTGCGCGGAGCTGACCGAGCGCGCGCCGGAGCTGCACCAGATCGCCGGCAATCTGGCGATGCCCGGTTTCACTGCACCCAAACTGCTGTGGGTCGCCCGCCACGAGCCGGAGATTTTCCAGCAGACGGCCAGCGTGCTGCTGCCGAAGGATTACCTGCGGCTGCAACTGACCGGCGACAAGGTGTCCGATCCATCGGATGCAGCGGGTACGCTGTGGCTCGATGTGGCGAAGCGCGACTGGTCCGACACGCTGCTCGCCGCTTGCGACATGCGCCGCTCTCAGATGCCGCGTCTGTGTGAAGGCAGCGAATCGTCCGGCACCCTGCGCGCCGACGTGGCTCAAGAGTTTGGCCTCGGCGACGGTGTCGTCGTCGCGGCAGGCGGCGGCGACAACGCGACGAGTGCGATCGGCATCGGCGCGACGCAACCGGGCGACGGCTTCGTTTCGCTGGGCACCTCGGGCGTGCTGTGCGTGGTCGGCGACAGCTTCCGGCCGAATCCGGCCTCCGCGGTGCATGCGTTTTGCCACGCGATTCCAGACCGTTGGCATCAGATGAGCGTGGTGCTCTCGGCGGCGAGTTGCCTGCGCTGGGTGTGCAAACTCACGTCCACCGACGAGCCCACTCTGCTCGCCGAAGTCGAAGCGCTGACGCCCGAAGCTTTGGCGAGCGCGCCGTTCTTCCTGCCGTATCTGTCCGGCGAACGCACACCGCATAACGATCCGTATGCGCAGGGCGTGTTCTTCGGCATGAATCACGCCACTGATCGCGCGTTGCTCGGCTATGCGGTGCTCGAAGGCGTGACCTTCGCGCTCACTGACGGGCTCGATGCGCTGCGCGCTGCAGGCACCGAGGCGAGCGGGCTGTCGCTGCTCGGCGGCGGCGCGCGCAGCAACTATTGGGCGCAACTGCTGGCTGATGCGCTGAACACCACCACCCGTAAGCACGGCGGCGGCGAAACCGGCGCTGCGCTCGGCGCGGCCCGCCTCGGCTGGCTGGCGGCAGGCGGCGATCCGGCGCAGGTGCTCACCAAACCCCCGGTCGAAATGGAATTCACCCCGGATCCGGCGCGGCACGCGGCCTTGCGCGCGCGGCTGGATGGCTTTCGGACGTTGTACCGGCATGTACGCCCGCTGTTCGACCCGTCGCGCGAGCGGCTGGCTTAGGGATGACGTCCTCCATGCCGGAATCAGCAGACTGAGAGACTGCTATCCTCGGCGCAAACCACAAGAAGCCCACCGTGCCCAAGTCCAACGAAAAACTCGACCTCGCCACACGCGCCGCGTGGCTCTACTACGTCGCAGGCAACACCCAGAACGAGATCGCCGAGAAGCTGCAGGTGTCGCGCCCGGTGGCACAACGGCTCGTCGCATTCGCGGTCGAAAAGAATCTGATCCGCGTGCGGGTCGATCATCAGCTCGCCGATTGCCTCGCGCTCGCGGAACAGCTCTCGAAGCGCTATGGCCTCGCGATGTGCGAAGTCGTGCCGGTCGACAACGACACCGCCGAGGAAATCGACCGCAAGCTCGCCGTCGCCGGGGCGCAGGTGATGGAACGCTATCTGAACGAAGAAAAGCCGATGGTGGTCGCAGTGGGCAGCGGGCGGACGCTTAAAGCCGCGGTCGATCAGATCGCCCAGCTAGAGCGTCCGCAACACCGGTTGGTATCGATGGTCGGGGCGATCGCCCAGGACGGCTCCTCGAACCGCTATGACGTCGCGCTGCACATTTCGGAGAAGACCGGCGGCAAGCATTTTCTGCTGCCCGCGCCGTTGCTCGCCGACAGCGAGGCCGAGCGCGCGCAGTGGTGCAATCACCGTCTGTACCGGATCGTCGAATCGCTGACCGGCGAGGCCGATGTCGCGTTTGTCGGGATCGGCAATATCGGACCGCACTGTCCGCTGTACGAGGACGGTTTTATTACGTCGAACGAAGTGAAGGAGCTCGTGCAAAGCAAGGCGGTGGCCGAGATCCTCGGCCTGCCGATCGACGCGGTGGGTGCGCACGTCGAGTCGTCGACGGGGCAGCGCGTCACCAGCGTGGCGCTCGATTCGCCGCCGCGGCGGCCCACGATCGGCTTCGCCGGGGGCGAGCGCAAGCGCGAGGCGGTGATCGCAGTGCTGAAAGGCGGGTGGCTGTCGGGGTTGGTGACCGACGAGTTGTGCGCGCGAGCGGCGCTGGAGGCCTGAACCCGCTACGCCGTGTGGTTGTGCCAGCGCGGCCGTCACATGCGGCCTTGCTCCGCTATCCTCGTACGAACCACGTCCGCTTGGCGGACACCAGCATCCCCCGATACACCAGCCACGACACCACAAAGCTGGCGGGTGCCGAGAACGACTGCGCGAGCCCAGGCATATTCATCAGCACGAGGCCAGCGAACGCCCCCGCAAACCAGGCCGTCAGACCGCCGGGGTTGAATGCCGGCACATGCGAGTCGCGGCATTCGATCTCGCCGCCGAGCAGCTCGTCATAGCGGGTCGACAGTATATGCGCGAGCGCCACGCCCACCCACGCGACCACAAAAATACCCTGGTACGCAAGCGCCTGAAGGATCTTCGAAAACACATCGGCCATCATCAGCACGTAGACCACCAGCCCAACAACGAGTGCCCACACGAACTTCGGCGCACGCAGGCCTGCCGCTTTCTGGAAGAAAGCCTGCATGTTGATCGCCGCGAGATAGTAGTTCGCGGTATTGATACGCGACTGCGTCACCCACACAAACAGCAAACCCCAGATTCCCATGAGTTTCAGCAGCGCAAGCACGACTGACACTTCGGAAAGCGCGCCAGGCGCCGGGGTCGAGCTGACCAGATAAATTCCAACTGCGCCGTTCAGCAGGAACGTCACCAGATAGAAGGGCATGCCGAAGTTGAAGCGGCCGTGATACGTGGCGTCCTGTTTGCGGCCGAAACGCGCGTAGTCGAACGTGAACATCATCAACACCCAAACGCCCATGTAGTAGACGAAGCAACTCCACCAGCCATTGGCCGGCAGCGCGCCCTTGGGTCCGAAGTCGAGCCATGCAGCGTTGTAGCCATACTCGTGCGTGGTCAGCACGACCGCAGCGACGAGCCCGAGCAGATAGAACGGCAGCAGCACGCCATTGAACCTGTCGAGCCAATGTTGCACGCTGCCGAACACGAGCGGCACGCTATAGCAGACGACGATCAGCGCCGCCCAACGGTAATCGAGCGGCGGAAACAGACTGTGCGCCGCAACGGCGATCACCGATCCTTCGAATACCGCGTAATAGATCGCCGTTGCAAAGAAGATCAAGGTGGCAAGCGCTGCGCCCGCGCTGCCGAACAGCACCCGCGAAAACAGCGCGACGGACAGACCGGTGCGAATCGCGTAGCGGCTGATCACCGTGTTTACAAGACCGTAGGACACCACCGATAACGCCATCCCGATCAGCGCGTTACGCGCGCCGTAGGTGAGCGCAAGCGTAGCGCCCACGACAATGTAGAACACCGCGCTGCACACCGCCCACCACGCCATGGTGAGCGAAAACGCGGGCATACGATCGCTTTCGGGAATGGCGAGCGTCGATAGATCCAGTTCGCCTTCGGGTGCTTCCTGTGCCAGATTGGACATATTCGTACTCCTCAATACACGTGCAGGGTGGGGACTGGCGCCATCGCATAGCGTGCAGCGAGAGGGCTGCGCCTGAATGACAACGGGTACTGCGTGCTAGCGCAGCAGCACCTCGCGCAAACGCGCCAGCCGCAATTGGGCATCCCGTCGCGCGGCAAGCGCCTGGGTCATCGTGACCGGTACAAAGCGAGCGAGATGGTTCGGTTGCATTTGCCCGATCAGATCCATGTCGGCGCTGATCACCGTGCCGATGGTCGCGTAGCCGCCACCTGACACTGCGTCGCGAAGCAGGATGATCGGTTCGAGACCGGCCGGCACCTGAATCGAGCCGATCGGGTAGCAGGCGTCGACGATGTTCGACGGATCGGCACCGGCGCCGAACGGTTGCTCGCGTTCGCGGAATTTGAGCGGCCGGCCCTGCTTGTAGCGGTAACCGATGCGGTCCGCTTCGGGCGCGACTGCCCAGGTGTCTTCGAAGAACGTGCCGGCGGATTCGGCCGTCAGGCGATGATGATAGAGCCCCGGCAGGACGCGCAATTCCACCTCGCGACTCAGCGGCACACGCAACGCCTCGGGAAGCGCCGTGCCCTCGCGGGCCGGACCTTGTGCGCGGCCAATGCTGAGGACGTCGCCTTTCTGCAGACGCCGTCCCTGATGGCCGCCAATCGCGCCCAGCGTGTACGTCGAGCGGCTGCCGAGCACCACCGGCACCTCGATCCCACCGGCCACCGCAAGACATGCCCGGGCACCGCCTTTCACATAATCGAACGTCAGCGTGCTGCCAGCCTTGATGCGCAATGCGACATTGCAGGCTTGCACGATGCCGTCGATCTTCGGTGACATCTCGGCGCCGGTCACCGCGATTAACGTATCCACGTTGAACAGTAGTTGCGGTCCGAGCAGCGTGCACTCCAGCGCCGCCGCTGCCTCAAGATTACCCACCAGCAGATTGGCTGCCCGCAGCGCGTATTGATCGAGCGCGCCGGACGGCGGAATGCCGACGTGGTAGTAGCCCTGCCTGCCGGTATCCTGCACCGAAGTAGCCAGGCCGGGCTTGATCACCTCGATGGCCTTGAGCGGATCAGTCGGCATCGAGCACCTCCACCAGTGAACGGTTGTACGCGTCAGGATCATGCGTGAAAGCGGCTAACGAGAAATCCACCGGACGCACGCGCAACGAAAACGTGCCGGCTTCGACTTCGGCGACCGCCTTGTCATAGGCGTCGCGGTCGATCGGCTTGAACTTCACGATATCGCCGGGACGGAAGAACACCATGAAATCGCGCAGGTAGTCCAGACGCTGCGCCGGGTCGAAAATCGGCGCAGGCGTCACACCGAACATCTGGTAACCGCCTGCCCCGCGCACCGAGTAGATACAGCCGAAGCAGCCGCCGTGGCCGACCGTCAGCTTCGGCGTATCGGTCCGGGGCCGCAGGTATTTGGGCACCTGCAGTTGCCGCTCACGTTCGACCATCTGGAACATGAACGGCAAACCTGCCACGAAGCCGACCATCGAAACGAACCATGGCGAACCGGCATGCGCGGCGATGAAAGCGTCGACGTCCTCGTATCCGTTGATGCGGGCGGCGTATTGCAGATCGGTCGACTCCGGATCCTGGTGGCGTTCGCGAAAGCGCATCAGCGTTTCGTGGGTCCACGGGTCGTTGTAGAGCACCGGGACTTCGAC
>Ga0302228_10001756_pt1 | contig 15519 bp, 15 predicted proteins | sample II_Palsa_N1_2_FD_193519 | JGI IMG/M metagenome (GOLD analysis project Ga0302228, IMG submission 193519) | Peat permafrost microbial communities from Stordalen Mire near Abisko, Sweden - II_Palsa_N1_2 | ecosystem: Environmental > Terrestrial > Soil > Palsa > Peat permafrost | place: Sweden...
CGGCCGAGGGCCTGGGCGTGCTTCGAGTCGTTCCAGACGTTCGGGTCTTCGAGTTCCCGGTTGACTTCGATTAGACGCAGTGCTTTGTCGTCGTAGTCAAAGATACCCCCGTAGCTCGCCCGCGCGACGGCGCAGGTCGGCCAGAGAGGCTTCGATCGCGTTGAGACGTTCCGCTTCCATGTCGATCTTTTGTGGCTTCGTAAAAAGGGGAAATTATAGCCGATCGAGGCTGCCCGCCGGAGGCTAATGCACGTTTCCGGCGGGGTTTGGGGCGGTTTTGCGGGGGATTTGGGGTGGTTTTGGCGGTTCCGGCTGGCGGCGAACCGCCCCTAGCTCACCGCATGCTCGACGATCAGCTGCACGCGCGAGACGCCGTTCCACGTATCGCTTGCAAGCCGGTAAGCGATGGTGGTGCGCGCGGGCAGCGAGTCAGTGTGATTGAACCAGATGGCGTTGAAACGCTGCCTGCCGCGCAGCAGTTGCAGCTTCAGATGCTTGTCCTTCACGAGCGCCTGCGAGGCGACTTCGAATTCGCCCGAGAACACCGGCGCCGGAAAACCTTGGCCCCAGACCGCGGCGTCGAGCATCTCGACAAATTGCGGCGTGAAATAGGCCTCTTCGAGATCGCCGTCGGTTTCGACGACGCGCGCCAGTGCGTCAGCGGAAAGCCATTCGCGGCCGACCGCTTCGAAGGCCGCCGTAAAGCGCGCCACGTCCGCCGCGGCGAGCGTCATGCCCGCGGCCATGGCGTGGCCGCCGAACTTGACGATCATGCCGGGTTCGCGTTTCGAGATCAGGTCGAGCGCATCGCGCAGATGGAAACCCGCGATCGAGCGGCCCGAGCCTTTGACGAGCACGCCGGTCTCATCAGCCGGCGCGAAGGTGAACGCGGGCCGGTGGAATTTTTCCTTGAGCCGTCCCGCGACAATGCCGATCACGCCCTGATGCCAACCCGGGTTGAAGAGCACGATGGTCGCGGAGTCGGCCGGATCGACCGTCGACAGATCTTCGAGCGCCTGCTGCTGCATGCCGGCTTCGATCTCGCGCCGCTCGCGGTTGATCGCGTCGAGCTGCTGCCCGAGTTCCCACGCGCGGCCGATGTCGTCGGTGGTCAGGCATTCGATCCCGAGCGACATGTCCGAGAGCCGCCCCGCCGCGTTCAGACGGGGGCCGAGCGCAAAGCCCAGGTCGAAGCCGGAGGCGTTGCGGGCATCGCGGGCGGCGGCGCGAAAGAGCGCGGCGATGCCCGGCTGCATCTTGCCTTTGCGGATGCGTTGCAGGCCTTGGGCGACCAGCACGCGATTGTTGCCGTCGAGCTTGACGACGTCCGCCACGGTGCCCAGCGCGACCAGATCGAGCAGGCCGTCCAGACGCGGCTCGGGGAGCGCGTCGTTGAACGCGCCGCGCTTGCGCAGCTCGGCGCGCAGCGCGAGCAGCACGTAGAACATCACGCCGACTCCGGCGATGCACTTGCTCGGGAAGGTGCAGCCCGGCTGGTTCGGATTGACGATCGCGCGGGCGGCGGGCAGTTCGTCGCCCGGCAGGTGATGGTCCGTGACGAGCACGTCGATGCCGAGCGCGTTGGCCGCTTCGACGCCGTCGACGCTGGCGATGCCGTTGTCCACCGTGATCAGCAGATCCGGCTTGCCTGAGGCGCTACGCGCGGCCAGCGCGACGATCTCGGGCGTGAGGCCATAGCCGTATTCGAAGCGGTTCGGCACCAGATATTCGATGTGTCCACCGAACATCCGCAGGCCGCGTACGGCGACGGCGCATGCCGTGGCGCCGTCGCAGTCGTAGTCGGCCACCACCAGCATGCGGCGTTTGCCCTGAATTGCATCGGCGAGCAGCGCGGCCGCCTCTTCGCAGCCCTTGAGACCCGCGGGCGGCAGGAGCCGCGCGAGGCCGGTTTCGATTTCATCCGGCTGGCACACGCCGCGCGACGCATACAGACGGGCCAGCACCGGATGCAGGCCGTGGCGGGTCAATACTTCGGCGTCGACGGGAGAACAGGCGCGTGTAACGATTCGAGTCATGCGGAAAGGCCGGAAAACATGCGATGAAATATTCGCGGGGTGATGGGCGGGATGATTCGCTGGGTGATTCGCTGGGTCATCGCGCCATCATTCGATAAAGAGCGACGCAAGCACGCGACGCCGCCAGAATTTGCGCAGATCGCCGCGCGTGACGGTGAGCGTCACCGAGCCGGTATCGCCGCACAGCGTGAGGCCCAGTTCGCCGAGTTGTCCCGCCTGCAAGGCGGCGAGCGCGGGGGCGAACCACTCGGTCTCGAGTGCGGCGAATGCCTCGTTCCAGCGGCCCCAGTCCTGCTCGATGTAGGGGGCGGAAAACGGATCGAGCTCGACCAGCGTGGTGGCTGCGGCGCCGTTGCTGCCATGGGCACGGCTACCTGCGTCGCGGCCCGCACCAGTCGCATCAGTCGCGCCGTTCGCACCCGCAGCGAGGGCCGCAAACGAAGCCGGCGGCGCCCCGGTCTCGACCCCTGCTGTCAGCGCAAGGCCACGCGTGGCGGCCGCATCCGACAGGACGCGCGCAAACGGGCTGGTCACCGGCTGCGCCGCGCCTTGCGCGTGAAACCAGATGGAGTTGACCGAGGGCAGCCCGCGCGCTTCGCGCGCCTCGTTCACCGGATGCTCGAACCACGCCATCTGCACTTCGTTCTGCAGCTTCATCCATGCCCGCGAGCGTTCGCCCGTGTGGGCCTCGTGCGGCAGCCAGATTTCGATGTTGCGGCCGCTGGCGCGCAGCGGCGAAGCGCCGGCGAGCGTGCCGAAGGCGTCGCTCGCGAGATACCAGCGGGTAGGTTTCGGCGCCTCGATGCGCACGCCCAGTTCTTCGATCAGCGGCCGGGCCACGTCGAGCAGCGTGCTGGCTTCGGCGTCGGTCAGTGCGAGCGACGCCGGGTCGATCAGCACCAGATGATCGTGCGCGATGCGCACGTGCACCGGTTGCACGCAGGCCCAGGTCGACGTGCCGGGCTCGCCGCCGTCGGCGCGCAGCATGTAGGGCGCGAGCGGCGCCTCGTCCGCGGCTCCCGCGCCGCTCGCGACCGTGCCGAACCGGCGGGCCACCCAGCGTTCGTGCGGCAGCGTGCGCTGGAAGTCCTCGCCGATCACCCGCTCGACCAGCGTGGCCCGGGCAAGCAGCTTGTCGAGGGCGGGGCTCTGGATGTTGTACAGCGCGGTGGAGGCATCGGCTGCGGCGGGCAGCGCGAAGGGCAGGAGAAGGTGAAGACGGTTGGCGTGCATGATGCTGCGCATTGTATGGCAAACGATGCCGGCGTTTCGATTCCTGACGCAGGACGCCGAGAGGAAGGGCCCGCTGCCGTGGATCGACTGGACGGTACCGGGTTAGCAGCTTTGTCCGGGGTCGCACATCGGCCGATTGGACGACTTCATGCGCTCCGGCTTCGACGGTAAATTGGATTCCCGAATCTCGGGAGTTACCACTGCGCGCCTCCAACGCACCGCCTCACCGCGCATCGTCCGGATGCGAATGAGGACCGTTGCGCAGGCAAACCCTTAACCGATCGTTGGCCGTGAATCATGGTTGATGATATGTGAACCATGGATTACACTTGCCAATACTGACTATCCGAACATCTGAGGTTTTCGACAACTGGTTCCGCAGCCTTCGTGACCGGCTCGCGAAGCGCCGGATACAGGCGCGCATCGACCGGCTGGCCTTGGGCAATCCGGGGGATGCCCGTTGCGTCGGCGTACCCATTAGTGAAATGCGCATTGACCATGGACCCGGCTATCGCGTCTATTACGTGCAGCGTGGGGTGATGCTGGCGATTTTGCTGTGTGGCGGCGACAAGTCGACCCAGGCGGCGGATATCAGGACCGCGCACAAGATGCTCGGTAATCTCGATATGGAGTAACTGATGGAAAAGATCAAAACCCGCCTGTGGGATTCGGCCGAACACCTGAAGACCGAGGCGGACATGGCCGAATATTTTGAAGCCTGCCTGCTGGAAGGGGGTGACGACCCGGCCTATCTCGCGCATGCGCTTGGAGTGATTGCCCGCGCGCGCGGCATGGCGAAGCTCGCCCGTGACACCGGAATCTCTCGCGAGGGGCTCTACAAGGCGCTTTCCGAAGACGGTAACCCGAGTTTCGCAACGATCATCAAGGTGATCCGGGCGCTGGGTCTCGAACTGCACGCCAGCCCGGCGCACGCGTAAGCGCCGGAACCGGTTCGCGAAGGCTCTACCCGTTGTATGGCAAACTTCGCGCTTGATCAGCGGCAGATGATTGGCAGCAGATGAAGCGGCGGCAGATACCCCGCCGGAACCATCCGCTCCGATCCGACACCAACGGTCACGACCCTCGGGCCGCATGGGGCGCGGGATTGCCGCCGTCGTGCGCCGCCGCAGGCAACGGCAGCGCCATGGCAAAGCCCAAAGCCGCGACTAGCCCGCAGCAAGAGGCCGAAGAACGCAGAAAAGGATTCGCTTGAAATTTCCCTACGAATGGCAGATTGGCTGGCGCTACACCCGCGCCGGCAAACGCACGACCGGTAACGGCTTTATTTCGTTCATCGCGCTCGTTTCGATGTCGGGCATCGCGCTCGGCGTCGCGGCGCTGATCGTCGTGCTGTCGGTGATGAACGGCTTCCAGAAAGAGGTGCGCGACCGCATGTTGTCGGTGCTTGCGCACGTCGAAATCTTTTCGCCGACCGGCTCCATGCCGGACTGGCAACTGACGGCCAAGGAAGCGCGTCAGAACAAGGAAGTGATCGGCGCGGCGCCGTATGTCGACGCGCAGGCGCTGCTCACGCGTCAGGACTCGGTGAGCGGCGTGGCGCTGCGCGGCGTCGATCCCACGCTCGAACCGCAGGTTTCCGATATCTACAAGGAAATGAAAGGCGGCGGCAAGCTGTCGGACCTGAAGGCGGGCGATTTCGGCATCGTGCTCGGCACCGATCTGGCGGCCAATCTGGGCGTGATGATCGGCGACAAGATCACGCTGGTGGCGCCCGAAGGCACCATCACGCCCGCAGGCATGCTGCCGCGTCTCAAGCAGTTCACGGTGGTGGGCATCTTCGAGTCGGGGCATTACGAATACGACAGCACGCTCGCGCTGATCAACATTCAGGATGCGCAGGTGCTGTTCCGCGTGCCCGCGCCGACCGGCGTGCGCTTGCGCCTGAAAGACATGCAGCGCGCGCCGGAGGTCGCGCACCAGTTGGCGCGCACCCTCTCGGGCGACCTCTATATCCGCGACTGGACCCAGCAGAACAAGACCTGGTTCTCGGCCGTGCAGATTGAGAAGCGCATGATGTTCATTATCCTGACGCTGATCATCGCGGTGGCGGCGTTCAATCTGGTGTCGTCGCTGGTGATGACGGTGACCAACAAGCAGGCGGACATCGCCATTCTGCGCACGCTCGGCGCGCAGCCGGGCTCGATCATGAAGATCTTCGTCGTGCAGGGCGTGACGATCGGCTTTATCGGCACGGCCACGGGGGTGGCGCTGGGCTGCCTGATTGCGTGGAGCATTCCATGGCTCGTGCCGATGATCGAGCATCTGCTCGGCGTGCAGTTCCTGCCGCCGTCGGTGTACTTCATCAGCGAGCTGCCGTCGGAGCTGGTACCGGGCGACGTGGCCCGGATCGGCGTGATCGCTTTCGTGCTGGCCGCGCTGGCCACGCTGTATCCGAGCTGGCGTGGTGCCAAGGTCCGTCCTGCGGAGGCGCTGCGCTATGAATGACCGTTCGATTCCTCACCCTATGTCCTCAGACAGCGCGTTGCATCCGTACGTCCTCGAAGCCACCGGCATCTCCAAGTCGTTCGTGCAGGGCGGCCTGAACGTGCAGGTGCTGAACAACACGCAACTGTCGGTGCGGCGCGGCGAGAAGCTGGCGATCGTCGGCGCGTCGGGTTCGGGCAAGAGCACCTTGCTGCATGTGCTGGGCGGCCTCGACGATCCGAGCACCGGCGAGGTGTCGGTACTCGGCAAGCCGTTCACGAAACTCTCGGAGCGCGAGCGCAACGACCTGCGCAATCGCTCGCTTGGTTTCGTCTATCAGTTCCACCATTTGCTCGCGGAGTTCACCGCGCTCGACAACGTCGCGATGCCGCTGCGCATCCGCCGCATGCCGACCGAGGAAGCACGCCGCATCGCACTGCAGACGCTCGAGCGGGTGGGTCTCTCGCAGCGCGCGAAACACCGTCCCGGCGAACTGTCGGGCGGCGAGCGCCAGCGCGTGGCGATTGCGCGGGCGCTGGTTACCAACCCGGCCTGCGTGCTGGCCGACGAGCCCACCGGCAACCTCGACGGCGGCACCGCCGACACCGTGTTCAACCTGATGCTCGAACTGTCGCAAACCTTCGACACCAGTTTCGTGATCGTCACTCACGATCCGGATCTGGCGGCGCGCTGCGACCGCATCATGCGTCTGCGCGACGGCGTGCTGCACGAAGAGCCGCCGGTGCCCGCGTAACGCTTTTTCACCGCGGGGCCGCGAGCATGTGGATCGATACGCACTGCCACCTCGATGCGTCGGAATTCGACGCGGATCGCGACGCGGTGGCCGCGGCTGCCCGCGAGTCCGGGGTGGGGCGTATCGTGATTCCGGGCGTGGCGCGCGAGAACTTCGCGACGGTGCGCGAACTGGCGCATCGCGTGGCAGGCGGCGCCTATGCGCTCGGGATTCATCCGCTGTTTACGCCGGGCGCGCAGGACGCGGATCTCGACGTGTTGCGCATGGAGATCGAAGCGAGTCTCGACGATCCGCTGTTTGTCGGTCTCGGCGAGATTGGCCTCGATTACTTCGTGCCGGGCCTCGACGATGCGCGCCAGCAATTCTTCTACAACGAGCAACTAAAGCTCGCGCACGAATTCGCTCTGCCGGTGATTTGTCATGTGCGCAAGTCGCAGGATCAGGTGCTCAAGGGGCTGCGCAAGCATCGCGTGCATGGCGGCATCGCCCATGCGTTCAACGGTAGCTTTCAGCAGGCGCAGGCGTTTATCGATCAGGGCATGCACCTTGGCTTCGGCGGCAACCTGACCTTCGAGCGTGCGTTGCAGATCCGGCGTCTCGCGGCGCAATTGCCGCTCGATGCCCTCGTCGTCGAAACCGACGCCCCCGATATTTCCCCCTCCTGGCTATACCGCCAACGCAATACGCCGGACCAGATTCCCGCCATCGGCGCGGGGCTCGCGCAACTGCGCGGCATCGGTGTAGATGAGCTTGCCATAGGCACAACGGCTAACGCTCACGCCGCGCTGCCGCGGCTCGCGCTTTCGTCTGCATAATCTCTCCAGTGGTTCACGCCGGGCGGAACCCGCGCCCGGCAGTTCGTCTGAAATAGCTTTCTGACCTGAGTCTGATGGTGACGCCCGGCGGCAGTCGGGCGGCGCGCCTGGCTGCGGCGGTTTGGCAGTTGACGGTCAGCAGGTGGAGGGCGGATGCGGGCAGTGTGGGGTGGGTTTGCGTTAGGCGTGATCGCTTTGCAGCAGCAAGCGGCGTTGCCTGAGTGGCGTGGGTGGCTGGTGCTGTTGCTTGTGATGAGCACCGCGTTTGTGTGGGCCGTTTGGGCAATGCGTGGTCGAGTGCGCTGGCGGATGCGCAGCGGTTGGTGCGCGGTTTGGGTAGCTGCCGCTTGCGCCGGTTTCGGCTATGCGGCGTGGCGCGCCGAACTGCGTCTTGCGGTGAGCTTGCCGGGTGCGTGGGAAGGTCGTGACATCGAAGTTCAGGGCGCCGTTCATGGTCTGCCGAATCGCGACGACAAGGGCGTACGTTTCCTGTTCGACGTCGACTCTGCCGCTGCGCCGATTGCGCATTTTCCCCGCACGATCCAACTGTCGTGGATCGACGAACAAGGCCGTCCGCCGCCGGTGCTGGAACCTGGCGCGCGCTGGCGGCTGACGGTGCGGCTCAAGCGTCCTCATGGCAACGCGAATTACGGCGTGCGCGATGCCGAAGCGGGCCTGCTGGCGCGCAATGTCCGCGCCATGGGTTACGTGAGCCAGCCGGAGACGGCACGAAGGCTTGCCGGATTCGCACACGGGTGGGGTGTCGGCGTGGACCGTTGGCGTGCCGCGCTGCGTGCGCGCATTGACACCGTACTGGCCGACGCGCCGCATCGCGGCATCGTGGTGGCGCTGGCGGTCGGCGCGCAGGACGAAGTCAGTGCCGCCGACTGGACGCTGATGCGCGCCACCGGCACGAGTCATCTGGTGGCGATCTCCGGGCTGCATATCGGCTTCGTCGCGGGACTCGCCGGATGGCTCGCCGGCGCGCTGTGGCGTCGCTCCTGTTTCGTGGGGCGCAACTGGCCGCTGAAGATCCCGGCGCAGAAGGTCGCGGTGTGTGCGGGGGTGCTGTTTGCTGCGATGCACGCCGCGCTCGCCGGGTTCAATGTGCCGGCGCAGCGCGCGCTGTGGATGGCGGGTGCCGTGGCGCTGGCGTTTGTCAGCGGGCGTAGCGTGGCGCCGTCGTGGGTGCTGGGCTGGGCGTTGGGTCTGGTGCTGTTGCTCGATCCGTGGGCGGTGGTGTCGGCGGGGTTCTGGCTGTCGTTTTGCGCGGTGGCGGCGATCGTGTATGCGATGTCGGGGCGGCCGCGTGTGCGGGATGATGAAGGGCATGACGAGCAGGATGCTGAGGCTGGGTTGGAGGCGCACGGCGGTACGGGCGCGGACTCAGGCGCTCGCTTCAATGCACCTGCCTGCGCGCAAGTGACGGCACAACCCAACGTAGACTCCATTGCACACCCTGGCGCGGAGGTGAGCGGACCCCTGAGCGCGCTTCCGACTACGCTATCAAGCCGCGTGCCCTTTCGGCGCTTCCGCATGATGCATTTTCTGTACGAATCTAGCTGCTACACCGCCAGCTACGTTGATTTCTGTCGGTATATTTGCATTTCACAATATTCTGGGGGGCATTATGGGTGGCATTGTGTTTGGACCGGGCACGTTGGCGGATGGCCTTCACGAAACCATCGGCTACAAGTCAGGCTTGGCAGTCTCGATCCCCGAACTATGCGATTTGCTGACGGGAACGGAATACCCTGACGCCATTCTCAGGAATGAAGAAGACGCTATTCGGCTGCGGTCGGAAGAGGTTCAAGAGCTTTACTATCACGCGCTGCACAAAGTCGGCTACAGCCACAAGCGTTTCAACGGCGACTATCTTGGGGCCTTTGTGTATAGGAAGTATGCGGAGCATCGCCTGCAAGTAGAAGGCGTCACCCGGCTAATGAACGAATGGTGGCCGAAGATGATGGCGGCCGCATTGGCCGTAGGGACGAAGAGTATGGACCCGCGCCCGTTCATGCAGGCGGCGTTCGACAAATACGGCAAAATTGGTCTGGACATTGCGATGGATCGCATCGAAGCGATTTCGACAGCGCAAGACCAAGACCCATTTTCCAACAGCCAACATCAATCCGTATGGCTTGATCGGCTCGACCTTGCCGAACTCAAGAAACGGAGCGAGGCGACACCGACGCACGGCGCGTACTTCGATCAACGATTCATCAACTTTCTCGCGAACAACGGCGAAAAGCTTGGGGAAATGCATTGGCGCCGCTTCGAACAGATGTCCGCCGAATTCTTCCATCGGGCGGGTTATGTGATCGATATTGGAACTGGTGGCAATGATGACGGCGTTGACATCCGCGCTTGGGGGGAAGGCGCAGACACGACCGCCGCGCCCACGTTGATCGTTCAATGCAAACGACAGAAGGACAAGATTGACAAAGTGACGGTCAAAGGTCTTGCAACCGACGTTGACTACAACGAAGCGAAGTTTGGAGTCTTGATTACCTCGGCTGAATTCAGCATTGGCGCGCGTGAAGTCGTGAATGTGCGCGGATACCCGATCAAGGAGGTCAACGCGGAAAAAGTGGTTGAATGGCTCGGAGCACTGCGCGCTCCTGGCACCGGTATCGTCCGCGTCTGATGTCGGCCGATTCGTGATGTCGGTGATCACGCAGCGAGTCGTGGGGCGATGCTGAATCGCCAGTAAGTACACTACCGGTGCTGTAAGCACGCGGTGCCGGTAGCATTGAGGTCCTCGCGGACGCGCATGCGCTGGTTACCAACTCTTGAGCGCGTCTTCACCTGCATTTTCCCTCGAACTGAAGCTGAGCCAATGACAACGAACGAGACGAACAGTGGGGGTTATGCCTACAGGTTCCGCAACGTTAAGAATCTTCTCGGTAGAAAAGAACTGGAGAACTCGGAGATCTATTTTGCCGCGCCCGAGCAGTTAAACGATCCGCTTGAAGGCCACATCAACGTGTACTGGCAAGGCGACGAAGTCATATGGCGCAACCTGTTTCGGCACTACCTAAACTGCGTGCTGCTCGCGCTCGGCCTGTTCGCTGACGCCGAACAGAAGCAGGAAACGGCCGAATGGAAATTTCTGCACATACGCAACCCGCTTATCAACGGGGTACGCCCGGAACACATCCAACTTCGCAAGCAAATATTTGAGCACGAGGTGATCGCTAACTACATTGAGCGAATCGCTCAGACGCCGCGACGCATCGGACCATACGAACTCAATGCTCATCTCGAAGCCATCCACCCTTTCGTAATCTATGCCTGCTATATGTGGTACTCGGATCGAGCAAATGCCGAGGTCCGGGCAAAGGTGCCAGACTTCTCGAAGGTCGTTCAGCGCGCCATCGACCGCGCGCGGAGATCGATGCAACTCACGGATCAACTCGACGCGGCTTGTGGTAATGACGCTGAAAAGCGAGAGGAGCAGTACAAGCTGCTTATGCTCGCCGCCGAGGAAAGCAGCGTACTCAACTATTACAAGAACACACTCGACGTCAAGGACAAGAACCGAGCGTTCGTCCACAACGATTTTTGTAGGGCTTACGTGTTGAACCTTCGTACCCTCATGTATCCACGCTGGTTCGCCGCATGCTTCATGGAAAGGTGCAGCGGAGAAGCAATGTGGGCCTACTACGGCGATTCACATGCAGGTGTCTGCCTCAAGTACAAAACCGTACCCGACTCGGCGAAAAAGCCATCGCTGCGGATCAACATGCCGGTCGGATTGGCTGGCGGTGTCATTTTCAGCTATCTCAATCTCCAGTTCCTGCCCGTCACCTATGAGGCGGCGCACCTCGAACAGAACTTCTTCGACACGCTGCATGCCGTCACGATACCGGTTCTGAATCAACAATGGATGTATGACGACCAAGGCCGGCGAAGCAAGTGTGGGAGACAGTCAGCAGTTGAGGAAAGCGACTGGCGTACTGCATACTGGCAAGACGCTCGATATAGCACTTCGATCAAAACTCGCGCGTGGCAGGCCGAAGGCGAATCCCGACTTGTCTATCAGTCGGACGGCTTCAATCTCGACGTTGACACACAGCTCAGAACGATGAAATACGACTTCTCTGCCTTGGACGGGATCATATTTGGCATCCGTACGCCCGCGACAGACAAAATCAAGATCATTGAAATCATAGAGCGGAAATGCAAGGAAGCGGGCCGTACAGACTTCAATTTTTATCAGGCCGTACAGACTCGCACCGGCGAGATCGAATGCGTCAGGCTTCGGGGTATTTCCGAAATGGTCACCCACAGGGGATACTTCAAAAGCACCGGCTAGACGGTGTGGACAGTTTCGCGATGGTCGGTTCAGCCAAAACGGACGGTCAGAGCTTCGGTGCGGTGGGACGGCTGATGGCCGATCTGAGTCGGACGATGTGCCTTCCACTGCTCGGTCGGGTTCTTATATTTATAGATGATTTCGGCAAGGATTCACGCGCTTGCCGCCAGCTAGAGGAAGTCTGAAAATACCTTGGGAGGGTCATGGCAGATGCTGGCAAAACTTTCCGGCATCTCCACACTTTAACTGACGGGTCAGGCGGCTTGCTTGGCGACGCGCACGGTTCAAGCCTTAAGATATCGATATAACGTTTCGCGGGAAATTCCGAATTCCCGAGCAAGGAATGCTTTCTTTTCGCCAGCGGTCGCACGTGCCGTCAATTGCGCCACTTGCTCAGCAGTCAGGGCAGGCTTGCGGCCCTTGTAGGCGCCGTTCGACTTCGCTACTGCAATGCCTTCGCGCTGACGCTCCAGAATGATCGAGCGCTCGAACTGAGCAAAACCGCCCAGCATCGTCATCATCAACTGCGCCATCGGATCTGCACCGTTTCCGCTGAACGTCAGGCGCTCTTTCACGAACTCGACGGATGCGCCCTTGTCGTTCAACTCGCGAACGATGCGGAGCAGGTCCTCGGTGTTTCGCGCCAGACGGTCCATCGAATGCACGATCAGCGTATCGCCTTCGCGAAGGTACTTGATTGCGTCCAAAAGCGCAGGGCGGTTTGTGTCTTTACCGCTCGCCTTGTCTTCGAACACGCGGTCAAGCTCTAAGCCGTCAAGTTGGCGCGCGGTGTTTTGATCGACAGACGAAACGCGCTTGTATCCGACGCGTTGGTGCTTGCTCATGTTTTTTCCATAAAGGATCATGCGTTATCAGAAGTGTCAGGTTAGATTCTAGACCGTGCGCCGAAAGTGTCAAGTATTTATCGGAACCGTCCTAAATTGACACTTTGCGTCGCACGGTTTGGCGTCACGATAGGGTGTACCCCAGAGTTACACGACAATTTCGAATGGTTTTGGAAAGATTTGGCGGTAACGGGAAAGTACGGTGCATCTCCCGCCAGCAGGAGTTTTGTCGGTTTTCGATATTTCTTGGAAAGACATCTCAGGTTGTCGGAGCGCGACCGACAGAGAAAGCCGTTTCCCAGCGGGACCGCCGAAAATATGTACATATTTTTTGCGGTTGAAAATACGTACTCAGGCAAAGCGGGGGGCGAAGCCCCTTCTGAGAGCGGGGCCGAATTGATTCCCGGCCTATGCCGGCGATTTGCTGGGTTTCCAGTACGGAAAGACAGGCAGGGCGCTTGCGAGTCGCCACAGAGGCTGTGATAGAACGCGATGCGCTCGGATGCCGGTATCGGGTTCGGGTGGCGCGTTTTATTCGTAGAGACCTCGCAACGCGCCGTCCGTAAATGTCCTTAATACCTCGATTGCTCGCCGCTCCGTCTTAAAGTTCCCTGTCAATCCGAAATATGAAATCAACCCACTTAACGCGGATATTGCTTCTCGCGCCTCTAATGGCGTCGCATTTCCTTGAATGATCCGGTGGGCGAGATTCATAATATCCGCCTCAGCGATTTCGTAAAAATCGGGAAATTTGCTCTCGCTAACGACTCGATGCGCGTTGCGTTTTCGCGCTGGACCGGGGCACGTGCTGACCTGATTGGTTAGCATCGCGTCTTCTGTCAAACGCTCGATTGCTTGTGATCCGTGGTCAAGTTGCGGCATTTCGTTTTTCTGCGAATGTGTGTTCATTTGTATGTCCTATTCTGTGAATGATTTTTGGTATTTAATGTAGAAATCGATACGCCGGAAATTCTGAATGTGAAATTCGGCGTAGGTAAGTCGCTGAATTGATGATGGAGATTTCGTTACAGGTGCGTCCATCATGTGAGAACCGGAAAGGCACGGAGGCGAAGCGATCGGTGGGGTGCGGGTGCGGTCTAAGATGCGCGGTGTGGTAGCCCTTCAAGTAGTTCAATGCACGAGCGCCGACCACGGGACAACGACTGCTCGATCAAAAGACGTGCCATCGAGTCGGGCGACTGCGCCACTGACATTGCAAATTCTCGAAGCTTCGCATAGAGGTCAGGGGGCAGAATGATGTTCTCAAGTAGCACATAACCGTTGATCGGGCTATTGCCTTCGTAGTTCAGTTCGACTGCCATAATTAGTTCCTTCGGAGTTGGCTAATGAATCGCTGCGCGAACAAATGCGCGGACGAGTTTCGAGATATTGGTGTTATGTGACTTTGCGAAGGCCTTGAAGGCCGATAGCTCGCCTTTCGAAATCAGAACGTTAAGTTGAGAATCATTCTTGTCCGATTTCGTTTTGAGCGCTTCGTCAATGGATTCTGTGATATTCATTTGGTGACTCACTGATTGGAATTTTCGAATGCTTCGGCAGGAAAGAAGGGCAACGCCTTCAATGCGTCGATGGTTTGCTTGAATGCTTGCTGCGCGTCATATAGCTCGATTGCGGAATCCTTCCACAGACGCTCAGCACGGCGCGATAGCGTCAATGTCGTGCGATCGGATCGCAAGTCCGCCAGCGTGCTTGCAATGCCGTCCTTGCGTACCAATTCGATGAATGCCCTTGCCTCGAAGCGCGTCAACGTCTTGGGGTGGTCAGGGTCGATGTAGTGATAGCTCAGATAATCGAACCGGTTAGGGATCGTGTGCGCCTCATGGAGCGGCACCGCAGAGAGTTTGTGCCAACGGCATTCAATGCGCGTTACCGGCTTGCCGTTCAGAACGTCCTGCATCATGCAGATGAAACGGTTTTCTTCGTGCTCGTTTTTCGCCCCCTTCATCGCCGCAACCAGTCGATAACGCTGTTCAAGGTCTTTCGAATAAATGCACGTGCGCGCGTCCGAACCGAGCGCGTTGAAATACATGCCCGTGATGCGCCCGGGAATATCCGTTCCGCCCGCGACGGCGTACGTCTCGAACTTCCGCGCGTACTTGCTCTCCACCACAAGCTTGTCGAGTTCAAGGCCAGGGATATCGACCGCTGAGTGCAGCGATTGAAGCATCGCGCGACGGAGGAGGGTGGCGCATTGTTGGCCATCGCCAACGATGCGGTGCAAGATGTTTCGGAACCGCTCAAGCTCGGCAGGGGAGTACTTGGACGGGTTCAGGTCGAATGAGAGCGCGCCGTGACACTCTGCGGGGCGCGGCGAACCAATCCGAATGATCGGACGATGGTCGGGGTTGCCTGCGTCCACAAGGTACGCGTGCATGTAGCCACGCCTTCCGCTTACTGTCTTTTCCAGTGCGCCCGCTCTCAGCGTTTCTGCGTTGGCGAGCAACGGCGCTATCAGGTGGTCATGGTCTCGCGGGTTCGTGCGCTCAGCGACTGGCAACAACACAGTCAGGTGGTCGAGCACAGGCTTGAAACATACTTCCATTTTCTTTCCTCATTTTCGTATCGGGAGTAATTCCCTCGGCGGCTATTTACGTACCCGCCGTTGTCGAGGTGGTAAAGCTTCAGCGCGGTCGTCATCACCGCGATATCCTGTCCAGCGGCGAGCCGCTTGATTTGGTACGTCCGATCCTCTTCTGAGGCCGCCCCGATGTGCGAAGCGGTGGAGTTCACGCAGTTCGGATCGGCTCGCAGTTCTCCCGGATTGGCGCTACATGCAGACAGCGCTCTTTGTCGCAGCCCGATATCTTGGCTGAACTCATCTACGGTATAGACGCGATCCAGGTTGGCGACTTGCGTCGCGGGTTTGCAGGCTGCGAGCGCTACGGCAAGTGGCAGTAAGGCGAGTACGCTGAGCGTATCTTTCGTTCTTTGTCGCATGTTGTTCCCCGATTTGCTTGGCGCTCGTATCGAATGAAACGACGCCAAATTGATAGTTTTGCTGTTATGTCTACATTTTATGTCGATAACAACATTATAAGATGTTATCTCGCGA
>Ga0302228_10001760_pt1 | contig 15491 bp, 10 predicted proteins | sample II_Palsa_N1_2_FD_193519 | JGI IMG/M metagenome (GOLD analysis project Ga0302228, IMG submission 193519) | Peat permafrost microbial communities from Stordalen Mire near Abisko, Sweden - II_Palsa_N1_2 | ecosystem: Environmental > Terrestrial > Soil > Palsa > Peat permafrost | place: Sweden...
AGGTGAGCGTAAAAATGATGAAGCAATTCCAGTCGAACTCCTATCTGTTCGGCGGCAATGCTCCGTACGTAGAAGAAATGTACGAAGCGTATCTCGATAATCCGGCGTCAGTGCCCGAGAACTGGCGCAGCTATTTCGACGCGTTGCAGAACGTTCCTGCATCGGATGGCAGCAATGCCAACGACGTGGCCCATGGCCCGATCGTCGAATCGTTTGCGCAACGGGCCAAGGCCAACGCCTTCATCCCGCGCACCGCAGCCGGCGGCGAAGATCTCGCTACCGCACGCAAGCAGGTCTACGTACAGTCCCTCATCGGCGCATATCGCTTCCTTGGCACGCAATGGGCCAATCTCGATCCCCTGAAGCGCCGCGAACGTCCCGCCATTCCCGAACTTGAACCCGCGTTCTACGACTTCACCGAAGCCGACATGGACCAGGAGTTCAGCGCGACCAATCTGTATTTCGGTTTCGAGCGCGCCTCGCTGCGGGAAATCGTCAAGGCGCTGCGCGACACGTACTGCGGCACGATCGGTGTCGAGTACATGTACCTCAGCGACCCGGAACAGAAGCGCTGGTGGAAAGAGAAGCTCGAGTCGATCCGTTCGACGCCGAATTTCTCGAACGACAAGAAAAAGCACATCCTGAATCGCCTGACGGCCGCTGAAGGCCTCGAGCGCTTCCTGCACACCAAGTACGTCGGCCAGAAGCGCTTCTCGCTGGAAGGCGGCGAAAGCTTCATCGCCTCGATGGACGAAGTCGTGCGCCACGGCGGCGCTCGCGGCGTTCAGGAAATCGTCATCGGCATGGCTCACCGTGGCCGTCTGAACGTGCTGGTCAATACGCTCGGCAAGATGCCGGCTGACCTGTTTGCCGAATTCGAAGGCAAGCACGTGGACGACCTGCCGGCCGGCGACGTCAAGTACCACAAGGGTTTCTCGTCGGACGTCTCGACCGAAGGCGGCCCGGTTCACCTGTCGCTCGCGTTCAACCCGTCGCACCTTGAAATCGTCAACCCGGTGGTCGAAGGTTCGGCCAAGGCCCGGATGGACCGTCGCGGCGACGACAGCGGCCTGCAAGTGCTGCCGGTGCAGATCCACGGCGACGCGGCTTTCGCGGGCCAGGGCGTCGTGATGGAAACGCTGAACCTCGCGCAAACGCGCGGTTACGGCACGCACGGCACGCTGCACATCGTCATCAACAACCAGATCGGCTTCACCACGTCGGATCCGCGCGACTCGCGCTCGACGCTGTACTGCTCGGACGTCGTCAAGATGATCGAAGCACCGGTGCTGCACGTGAACGGTGACGATCCTGAAGCGGTGGTGCTGGCTACGCAGCTCGCCATCGACTTCCGGATGCAGTTCCACAAGGACGTCGTCGTCGACATCGTCTGCTTCCGCAAGCTGGGCCACAACGAGCAGGACACGCCGGCGGTCACGCAGCCGCTGATGTACAAGACGATTGCGAAGCACCCGGGCACGCGCGCGCTGTACGCTGAAAAGCTGGTGCAGCAAGGCGTGATCACGGCCGCGGAAGGCGACGAATTCGTCAAGGCGTACCGCAAGGCGATGGACGAAGGCCACCACACCGTGGACCCGGTTCTGTCGAACTACAAGAGCAAGTACGCGGTCGACTGGGTGCCGTTCCTGAACCGCAAGTGGACCGACGCTGCGGACACCGCAGTGCCGCTCGCCGAACTGAAGCGCCTTGCCGAGCGCATCACCACGATCCCGGAAAACTTCAAGGTTCACCCGCTGGTCGAACGCGTCATCAACGACCGTCGCGCGATGGGCCGTGGCGAAGCGAAGCTTGACTGGGGCATGGGCGAGCATCTGGCATTCGCGTCGCTGGTCGCGTCCGGCTATGCCGTGCGCCTGACCGGTCAGGACTCGGGCCGCGGCACGTTCACGCACCGTCACGCGGTGCTGCACGACCAGAACCGCGAACGCTGGAACGACGGCACGTACGTGCCGCTGCAGAACATCTCCGAAGGTCAGGCGAAGTTCACGGTGATCGACTCGGTGCTGTCGGAAGAAGCCGTTCTGGGCTTCGAATACGGCTACTCGACCGCTGAACCGAACACGTTCGTCGCATGGGAAGCGCAGTTCGGCGACTTCGTGAACGGCGCGCAAGTCGTGATCGACCAGTTCATTTCGTCGGGCGAAGTGAAGTGGGGCCGCGTCTCGGGTCTCACGATGCTGCTGCCGCACGGCTACGAAGGCCAGGGTCCGGAGCACTCGTCGGCGCGTATCGAGCGTTTCCTGCAACTGTGCGCAGACCACAACATGCAGGTCGTTCAGCCCACCACGCCGGCGCAGATTTTCCACCTGCTGCGCCGTCAGATGATCCGCCTGTTCCGCAAGCCGCTGATCGTCGCCACGCCGAAGTCGCTGCTGCGTCACAAGGAAGCCGTGTCGGACCTGTCCGAACTGGCGAAGGGCGCGTTCCAGCCGATCATCGGCGAAGTGGACGAAGCGGTCGAAGCGAAGAAGGTCAAGCGCGTGGTGGCCTGCTCGGGCCGCGTGTACTACGACCTCGTCGCACATCGCCGCGAAGCGAAGGCCTACGACGTCGCGATCATCCGTATCGAACAGCTCTATCCGTTCGCGCACAAGCAGTTCGAAGCGGAAATGAAGAAGTACGACAACGCAACCGAAGTGGTCTGGGTGCAGGACGAGCCGCAGAATCAGGGCCCGTGGTTCTACATCGAGCATCACCTGAAGGAAGGCATGAAGGACGGCCAGAAGCTGGCCTACAGCGGCCGTCCGGCGTCGGCTTCGCCTGCGGTCGGCTACTACGCGAAGCATTACGAGCAGCAGAAGGCGTTGGTCGAAGGGGCATTCGGCCGTCTCAAGAGCGCATCGATCGCTAAATAACCACCAGAACCGAACCGGGAAAGCGCAGGGCGCTTTCCCGCGCCGCGTCTGAAGGTTCATACACGGTTCGCAGACGGTTCGTAGTCACCAGATACGTATTCAGGAAAATCACAATGGCTATTGTAGAAGTCAAGGTCCCCCAGCTTTCGGAGTCGGTGTCGGAAGCCACCATGCTGCAGTGGAAGAAGAAGCCCGGCGACGCTGTCGCCGTGGACGAAATCCTCATCGAAATCGAGACCGACAAGGTCGTGCTGGAAGTGCCGGCCCCCTCGGCTGGCGTGCTCGCGCAAGTGATCGCCAACGACGGCGACACCGTCACCGCTGACCAGGTGATCGCGAAGATCGACACGGAAGGCACGGCTGGCGCCGCTGCCGTCGAAGCAGAAGTGAAGCCGGCTCCGGTTGCGGCTCCCGCACCGGCAGCAGCGCCTGCTGCTCAAGCTGCATCCGCAACGGGTGCCAGCACGGCCGCTTCGCCGGCCGCCGCCAAGCTGCTGGCGGAAAAGAACCTGACCTCGGGCGACGTCGCCGGCACGGGCCGCGACGGCCGCATCACCAAGGGTGACGTGCTGACCGCCGGCGCCGCTCCGGCACCGGCCGCCAAGGCTGCGCCGGCACCGACCGCTGCGAAGGCCGCCAAGCCGTCGCTGCCGGACGTGAAGGCGCCGGCTTCCGCCGAAGCCTGGCTGAAGGACCGCCCGGAACAACGCGTGCCGATGTCGCGTCTGCGCGCGCGTATCGCCGAGCGTCTGCTCGAGTCGCAGCAAACCAACGCCATCCTCACGACGTTCAACGAAGTGAACATGGCGCCGGTGATGGACCTGCGCAACAAGTACAAGGACAAGTTCGAGAAGGAACATGGCGTGAAGCTCGGCTTCATGTCGTTCTTCGTCAAGGCGGCGGTTCACGCGCTGAAGAAGTTCCCGCTGGTGAACGCGTCGATCGACGGTAACGACATCGTCTATCACGGCTACTTCGACATCGGTATCGCGGTCGGTTCGCCGCGTGGCCTGGTGGTGCCGATCCTGCGCAATGCCGATCAGCTGAGCCTCGCCGACATCGAAAAGAAGATTGCTGAATTCGGCCAGAAGGCCAAGGACGGCAAGCTGTCGATCGAAGAAATGACGGGTGGCACGTTCTCGATCTCGAACGGCGGTGTGTTCGGCTCGATGCTGTCGACGCCGATTATCAACCCGCCGCAATCCGCGATTCTGGGCGTGCACGCCACCAAGGAACGCGCGGTGGTCGAAAACGGCCAGATCGTGATCCGCCCGATGAACTACCTGGCGCTGTCGTACGACCACCGGATCATCGACGGTCGCGAAGCGGTGCTGTCGCTGGTTGCCATGAAGGACGCGCTGGAAGATCCGGCACGCCTGCTGCTCGACCTGTAAGCGTCGGTACGGCAAAGGCGCCGGCTTGTGATCGCACGAGCCGGCGCCATATAAAGCAAGCCGCAAGCATCTAGCACTCCGTAGTACTGGAACGACGCGCGCCGCGAAGCGTGGCTGCGCGTTGCTCCGTCATCAAAAGGATTGTCATGTCCAAAGAATTTGACGTCGTCGTGATCGGTGCCGGTCCCGGCGGCTACATCGCAGCCATCCGCGCTGCGCAGCTCGGCAAGAGCGTGGCCTGTATCGAGAAGTGGAAGAACCCGGCCGGCGCGCTGAAGCTCGGCGGCACCTGCCTGAACGTGGGTTGCATTCCGTCGAAGGCGCTGCTCGCGTCGTCGGAAGAGTTCGAAAACGCGTCGCATCACCTGGCCGACCACGGCATCAGCGTGGAAAACGTGTCGGTCGACATTGCGAAGATGCTGGCCCGCAAGGAAGGCATCGTCGAGAAGATGACGAAGGGTATCGAATTCCTGTTCCGCAAGAACAAGATCACATGGCTGAAGGGTCATGGCAAGTTCACCGGCAAGACGGACGCCGGCGTGCAGATCGAGGTGAGCGGCGAAGGCGAAACCGAAGTGGTTACGGCGAAGAACGTGATCATCGCCACGGGTTCGAAGGCGCGTCACCTGCCGAACATCCCGGTCGACAACAAGATCGTTGCCGACAACGAAGGCGCGTTGAGCTTCGACTCCGTGCCGAAGAAGCTGGCCGTGATCGGCGCCGGCGTGATCGGTCTGGAACTGGGCTCGGTGTGGCGTCGTCTCGGTGCTGAAGTCACGGTGCTCGAGGCGCTGCCGGAATTCCTCGGCGCGGCTGACCAGGCGCTGGCGAAGGAAGCGGCCAAGCAGTTCAAGAAGCAGGGTCTGGATATTCACGTGGGCGTGAAGGTCGGCGAAGTGACGACGACCGACAACAGCGTCACGCTGAACTACACGGACAAGGACGGCAACGCGCAGAAGCTGGAAGCGGACCGCCTGATCGTGTCGATCGGCCGCGTGCCGAACACCGACAACCTCGGCCTCGAAGCGATCGGCCTGAAGGCCAACGAACGCGGCTTCATCGACGTGGACGACCACTGCGCAACGGCCGTGCCGAACGTGTACGCGATCGGCGACGTGGTGCGTGGCCCGATGCTCGCGCACAAGGCGGAAGACGAAGGCGTGCTGGTCGCTGAAATCATCGACGGTCAGAAGCCGCATATCGACTACAACTGCATTCCGTGGGTGATCTACACCGAGCCGGAAATCGCATGGGTCGGCAAGACGGAACAGGCGCTGAAGGCCGAAGGCCGCGAGATCAAGACGGGCCAGTTCCCGTTCATGGCCAACGGCCGCGCGCTCGGCATCAACAAGGCGGATGGTTTCGTCAAGATGATCGCTGACGCGAAGACCGACGAACTGCTCGGCGTGCACATCATCTCGGCGAACGCATCGGACCTGATCGCGGAAGCCGTGGTGGCGATGGAATTCAAGGCGGCATCGGAAGACATCGGCCGGATTTGCCATCCGCACCCGTCGTTGTCCGAAGTCATGCGCGAAGCGGCACTTGCCGTGGACAAGCGCGCGCTGAACATGTAAAACGCGCGCACGCCTGACTGATCGCAGCAGCTTAGCTTTACGACGAAGGCGGGCGGGTTTCATCCCTCCCGCCTTCTTTTTTGCAGCCAGAAAATGAACGTCACCGAATACTACGAAAAAGAACTGCAGACGCGGGGTTATCAATCGGACCCGGCGCAGCGCGCGGCCGTGGACCGTCTGCAGCGGTGCTACGAAGAGTGGAGCGAATACAAATCGCGCCGCTCGAACGCGTTCAAGAAACTCTTGATCCATCCGGACCTGCCGCGCGGCGTCTACATGTGGGGCGGGGTCGGGCGCGGCAAGAGCTTCCTGATGGACAGCTTCTTTACGGTGGTGCCGCTGTATCGCAAGACGCGTCTGCATTTTCACGAGTTCATGCGTGAAGTGCATCGCGAACTCGAAGAGCTGAAAGGCACGGCCGATCCGCTCGACGAACTCGCACGGCGCATTGCCAGGCGCTACCGGCTAATCTGTTTCGACGAATTCCACGTCTCCGACATCGCCGACGCGATGATCCTGTACCGCCTGCTCGACAAGCTGTTCGAGAACGGCGTGCAGTTCGTGATGACGTCCAACTACGATCCGGATCTGCTGTATCCGGACGGCCTGCACCGCGACCGCATGCTGCCGGCAATCGAACTGATCAAGAGCAAGCTCGACGTGGTCAACGTGGACGCGGGCATCGACTACCGGCAGCGCACGCTGGCCCAGGTCGAGGTGTATCACACGCCGCTTGGCGCGGCCTCGGACAAGGCCCTGCGCGACGCTTTCGCGCGCCTCGCCGCGGTGCCCGACGAAAGCCCGATCCTGCACATCGAGAAGCGCGAGCTCAAAGCGCTGCGCAAGGCGGATGGCGTGGTCTGGTTCGACTTCGCCACGCTGTGCGGCGGCCCGCGCTCGCAGAACGACTACCTGGAACTGGCGAGCCGCTTTCACGCGGTGGTGCTGTCGGGCGTGCCGCAGATGAGCGCGCGGATGGCCTCGGAAGCGCGGCGCTTTACGTGGCTGATCGACGTGTTCTACGACCACAAGGTCAAGCTGCTGATGTCCGCAGCCGTGCCGCCCGAGCAGTTGTATACCGACGGCCCGATGGCCAACGAGTTCACCCGGACGGTGTCGCGCATTGTCGAGATGCAATCGAAGGAGTATCTCGACGCGCCGCGCCGGATCGTCGATACGTCGCTGACCTGAGCGTTAGCGCAGAGGTGCGCGAGGGGCGCTCAAGCGCTTCTCGCGACACCGGCTGATCCCGCGGTTCACCCGGAACCGCGTTCTTTTGCGATAGATCAGGGTCTGCGGGCCAATGCCGGGCGGTCGCGGGCGCATTTTCAAGATTCAGATTGATCTTATATTCGGTCCGGGGGCAAGCCGATATCTTCTTAGTCATACATTTTGACGAAGGAGAAGTCCATGACCCCGTACCGCGATATCAATGACGAAGAATGGCAGCGCATTGCACCGCTGCTCCCCGAACTGCGTCCGCGTTCCGAATTGCGTGGCCGGCCGCTCGCCAACACACGCTCCGTGCTCAACGGCGTGCTGTGGGTGATGTACAGCGGCGCCACCTGGTCCGCCATGCCGCGCAAATACCCGTCGTATCAAACCTGTCATCGGCGCTTCAAGGCGTGGCATGAGTCGGGCGTGCTCAAGCGCGTGATGGATCAACTCTTCGGCGAAGCGGGCACAGAACTGTGCGGCATGATGGAAGCGCGCATGCGTATCCACGTCAGCCCGGAAGAGAGGGCCGCGCGCACCGCCGCGGAGCCCGTCGCGCCGACGAGGCCGCCGGTGTTTGGCCCGGGGTCTTCACCGTCGGCGCTGCCCTCGGTATTCAGCCTCGCGGGATCCTTCAAGCACGCTGCATGACGAGTCCAATGAATGGATCCCACCCAGGCATAAAAAACCGGCCGCACGAGAAAATCGTCGGCCGGTTTTTTTATCTGCGCTGCGGCGCCGCGCGATGCGCCGCAGGCAGGGGCAGTGACCCGCGCGGTGATCCACGCGCAGGCCTTTAAAGCTTATTGCTGGCGAATCCAGGTCTGCGAACGGCCCAGCAACGAAACGCCGATATACCCCCGCACCACCAGTTTCTGACCGCCGTCTTCCAGGTGCATCTTGCACTTGTAGATCTTGCCGTTTTCCGGGTCGAGAATCTGTCCATCGTCCCAGCCGTCGTCCACCTTTTTCATGTCGTTGATGATCGTCATGCCGAGGATCAACTGATCTTTGCGCGCATCCGTGCACGCCGTGCAGCGGCGCTCGGGCTGGTCGTTCGGGCCGAGGCCTTTGATCACCTTGCCGTCCAGCGCGCCGCTGCTGTCCTGGGTGATCTGCACGAGCGCCTTGGGCTGGCCCGTGTGATCGTCGATGGTTTGCCACGTGCCGACCGGGCTATCGGCCTGCGCCATCGCGGTGACGGCACTGGCGAGCAGCACGCCGGCGAGCGCGGCCTGTCTGGCGGTGCGCATCATCATGGCGCGGGTGCGTTGGGTGAATGGTGTCATTGTCTTCCTCCTTGAGAAAAGTCGGCGCGATCATGGTCGCGCGGCGTTATTGGCATGTCGGGCGACGCGGGGTCTCCTCATGCCGGGGTGTTGCCGGGTTGGTCAGCGCAGAATACGTGAAAGTGCCCGGTCCGTTTGATAGTGGACCCTCTAGTCAAACCGGCGGCGCGTGCCTGGTACGCCCAGGCGCAACGCGCCGCACGAACCTCACACGCCGTTCAATTCAGCTGATACGAGAAAGTGGCGTTGATCCGCGGGCTGCGCGAGGCACTTTCAACCGGCGCATCGCCGACCGCCTTGCCCACCGACAGATCGAGCGTGTAGTACTTCGAATCGGAAATGCGGAAACCGAACGAGATCGAAGAAAGCTTCGACGGCGACGGCGTGCCCGCGTGCAGATAGACGCGCGCCATGTCGAACGACACATACGGCGTGACGCTTTGCAGATAGGTGTAGCCCGGCGTGAAGCCGCGATTGATTTCGACCGATGCTCCCCAGCCCGAATCCCCCGACGCCTCACCCGGTTCATAGCCCTGCGCAAAATGCTGCGCGCCGAACGAGATCTGCTCCGAGGTCGGCAGCGAATCCGGGCTGTACTGGCCCGTCATGGCGATGGCGGTGCCGATCTTGAGCGGCCACTCGTTGGTCTGCGAGAAGCTCGCGCCGGTGCGCGTGAAGTTGAGCGAGACGGGATTGGTTTCCACCACGCCAGGGATGTTCGAATCGCCGGACTTCGACGCGCCCAGAATGTTGAAGGCCTGCGCGACGTTGACGCTCGCCTTGCGCACCTGGCCCGTCTGCACGCTGGTGTAGTCGGCCTGCAACTGCAGCACGCGGACTTGCGAGCGCAGCCCGATCTGCGCGCCGTTGATCGTGTTGTGATAGTCGTCTTCGTCGTGCGAGGCGTAGGCCGACACGGTGCCGAGCACGCTCTGGCTGTTGCTCAGGAGCAGCGGATACGACAGCGAGCCGCCGAGCTTGTCGTTGATCACGGTGCGCTCCACGTAGGAGGGCAGGCCGGGGTTGTCCACCGGATTGCCGCGATAGTGCGACGCATCGATCTTCGCCACCAGGCCGTCGCTGCCGATCGGCAGCGCGCCGTGGGCGGCGAGGTAAGTAACGTTGTCGCGGCCTTTGGGCAGCAGCGCCGAGATGCTCAGTTGCTCGCCCAGCGACGTGAGGCCGTTCTCGGTCGCGGTCAGCAGCCCCTGCACGCCGGGCTGGTTGAAGTTGACCCCGGTGCTGACGTTGACGGCCTTGTGCTCGACCTTGAGTTCGAGCGTGGTGGCGCCGTCGGTGTTCTGCGGCGGCGGCACGTTGGCGGCGACCTTGATGCCCGGCAGAATGCCCAGCACGTTGATGTAGCGCTCAAAGGTGGCGCGGCGCAGCGGCCGGTCGTCGCGGATGTGTTCGGCGATCGCGCGAATCTTCTCTTCTTCCTTGCCCGGATTGCCGGTGACCTTGACCTCGGACACATAGCCTTCGACGATCGTCACGCGCACCACGCCGTTCTCGAAGGTCTGCGCCGGCACGAACGCAAACGACAGCGCATAGCCGCGCGCCTGGTACAGCTTGGTGACGCCGTCGGCCACCTGGATCAGGTCGGCGATGGTGATGTCCTTGCCGACGAGCGGGGTGAAGCGTTGCGCGACGTCGTCGAACGGAATCGATTTCACGCCCTCGACCTGAAACTTGGTGGGCGTCACGTGGGTCGCGAGCAGGGCCTGCAATTGCGGCGCCTGCGGCTGGACCTGCAGCGTGACGTTGGGCCCTTTGTCGGGCGCGTTGACTTGCGGGATCGAATCGAGCGGATTGCCCCCCACGGGATTGCCGCCGACCGCCGGACGCGATTGCGCCTGCACTGCGCCCGCGGCCATCGCCGCGAGCAGAAGTGTCCATCTGCCGTACCCGAGTTTCATCGGTATTCCCTCGTATGCCGTTCTTATCGTGCGGACGCGTCGCCCGGCCAGGCTGATCGTGAACGCTTGTGTGTGGCTTCGCGCATACTGCCATGCCTGCGCGTGTTATGCCACGTGCTCCGTGCGTTGCGGAGCACGTGGCTCATGCGAACTGCCTGTGCGAACTGAGATCTCTCACGGCTTGCTCACCCAGTGATGCGGACTACTTATGTTGCGTGGGCAGCAGTCCGCCGAGCAGCGAGGTCACGCCGCTCGTGGCGCTGCTCGACGAACTCGTCGCGTTGGTGAGCGTGCCGGTGACCGTCGCGACGAGACCTGTGACCGGTGTCAGCAGCGAACCGGCCGGCGTGCCGTTGGCCGCGCTGGTGACGGTGCCCAGTACGCCGGTGAGCGCCGAGAGCGGATTGGAACTGCTGGTTGCGCTGCCCAGCGTCGAGGTGACCGAGCCGAGCGGAACGCCGCTGAGCAGACCGGTCACCGACGCGAGCGGCGTGCCGGCGGTGGCCGACGAGAGCGCCGACAACGGCGTGCTGCCGAGCAGCGAGGTCACCGAGGTGAGCGGATTGGCGCCGAGCCCGAGGCTCGTCAGCGTGGCGTTCAGCGGTCCCAGCAGGCCGTTGGCGGAGGCGCCGGTCGGCGGCCCGCCGGCCACGACTGCGGTGGTGCTGCCAAACAGGCTCGTGATCAGACCGGGAATCGGCGCGGCGCCGTTCGGGCCGTTCGGATTGACGAGACCGCCGGCGTTCGTGACCGTGTTGCCGAGCGAGCCGACGAGGTTGCCGACATCGGTGCCGAGCGGATTCTGCGTCGTCGAGGCGATGGTCGAGCCGGCCGAGCCCAGCGCGCCGCCGACTTGCGCCAGCACGCCCGAGACTGGCACGCCGAGGCCGGTCGTGGTGCCGACCGTTTGCGTCAGGATCCCCGCGCTCTGCACGAGCGGCGTGATGGCGGTGCTGACCGGCTGGGTGATCTGTTGCACCGGCGCCGACGACAGCACGTTGCCGAGCGTCGTGCCGCCGAAGCTGAGTGCGCCGGCCGCGGTGCTGAGGGTGCTGGCGAGCGGCGTCGTGAGCGGCGCCAGCGGCGCGAGCGTGCCGGTGCCGAGGCCGCCGACGGTCGTGCTGAGGCCTTGCACCACGCCGCTCGTCGACGCGACCACCGAGCCGAGACCCGCGACTGTCGTGCCGACCGGATTGGCCGTCGAGCCGGTCTGGCCGACGCCGTTGCTGACCGCATTGGCGAGCGCCGTGAGCGTGCCGCTGCTGGCCGACACCGTGTTGCCGAGACCTTGCGTTACCTGCGAATTCAGACCGGGCAGCGTCTGCGACGAGATGGTCGTGCCGAGATCGTTGACGGTCTTCGCCGCCGTCGTCACCGTCCCCGCGGTGCCGCTTGCGCTGGTGGTGGTCGTCGTGCTGCCGCCCGAGCCGGTGGTGCTCGTGCCGCCGCCGGAGCCGGTGGTGGTGGTCGTGCCGCCGCTCGAGCCGCTACCGGTGTTTGAGGTGGAGGGCGGCGCGTTGACGCTGCTGCCGCCACAAGCGGCGAGGAGGCACGCGACGGCGAGGGCGGTGAGCGGTACGCGCAGCGACGACAGTGTTGCGCGGGCCGCCTCGTGAACAAAAAAACGTGGGGTGGACATAGGGTGCTCCTCGATCTCTTGTGAGTCTGACTGGATGGTCTCCACGCGCCGGTGCAACCGTTTCTGAGCGGCGCGGCTCAGTTCAGGTCAGGTCAAGCGGGAAGCCGCGTAGGCGCGGCCGCCCATCTGCCTGGTTACTTTTTCGCAATCCCGCCGAGCAGACCGCCGACCAGCGACGTCACGGGCGACAACAGGCTGCCCACCGCGCCGCCGCCGCTCGTCGACGTCAGGCCGCTGACGAGGCCGGTCGATGCGGTCGTGGTGGTGCTCTTGGTCGCGTTGCTGGCGGTCGTGGTGGCGCTGCCGAGCGTACCGGTGACCGTGGACAGGAGGCCCGTGACCGGAGCGAGCGGGCTGCTGCTGCCGCCGCTGGCGCTGCTGAGCGTGCTGGTCAGGCTCGAGACGAGGCTGGTGACGGGCGCGAGCGGGCTGCCGCTGCCGCCGCTGGCGCCGCCAAGCGTGCCGGTCAGGCTCGAGAGGAGACCGGTGACGGGCGCGAGCGGGTTGCTGCTGGAGGTGCCGCCGGCTACTGAGCCGAGGCTGCCGAGCAGGCCGGTCAGCGGGGCGAGCGGGCTGCTGCTGGAGGTGCCGCCGGCCACTGAACCGAGGCTGCCGAGCAGGCCGGTCAACGGGGAGAGCGGGCCGCTGCTGGAGGTGCCGCCGGCGACCGAGCCGAGGCTGCCGAGCAGACCGGTCAACGGTGCGAGCGGGTTCGTGCTGCCGCCCGTCAGCAGACCGCCCACCGAGGTCACCGTTGTGCCGGTGCTGGTGACGACACCGCCGAGGCCGGTCGTGACCGGGTTGCCGCCGGCTGAGGCGATCGTGCTGCCGACCTTGCCGAGGCCGTTGCCGACGGTCGACAGCAGGCCGCTGAGCGGTGCGCCGAGACCGGTAGCCGTGCCGACGGTTTCGGTTGTGGACGCAACCATCGAGGTGATCGGCGTGATGGCCGTGCTGAGCGTTTGCGTGACCTGCTCGACCGGACCGGTCGAGAGTGCCGTGGTCAGCGTGCTGCCGCCGTTGGTGACGGCGCCGCCGAGTGTGTCGATCACGCCGCCGAGCGGCGACGTCACGGGTGCGAGCGGGGCGAGTGCGCCGCTGCCGAGGCTCGTCACGAGATTGCCGGTGCTGGTGACCGCGCCGCCGACATTGCCGACCACGCCGCCGAGGCTCGATACGGTGGTGCCGATCGCGTTGCCGCCGGTGCCGAGCTGGCCGAGACCCGCAGTGAGACCATTGCCGAGCGTGGAGACGGCTGCGCCCACGTTGTCCACGATGCCGGCAGCCGCTTGAGTGGTTGCCGTGCTGACGCCCGGAAGAGATTGCGAGCCGATCACCGAGCCGATGCCCGAGACCGTCGAGCCAACGTTGCTGACGATATTGCCCGTGTTGCCGGCTACGGTGCCGAGTGCATTTGCGGTTGCAGTGGTGGTCGAACCGCCGCCCGTCGTGGTGGTGCCGCCGCCGGTGTTGCTGCTCGTGGTCGTCCCAGAACCCGAGCCCGAACCCGAACCGTCCGAGCCGCCGGATGTTGCGCCCATACCACCGCTGGTCGTCGACAGTGCGCCCCCGTCACTGCCGCTGCCGCTGCCCCCCGTCCCCGAACTCAAGGTTCCCGAGCCCCCGCAAGCGCTCAACGACAGCATCGCTGCCACCGTTGCCGCGATCAATGTTGCCCGTACCGTGAGATTAGCCGTTTGAATGTTCATGTCGCCCTCGAATCGCATGTGTTGTTGGATAGTGCTGCGTGCCTATCTCTGCAACACCCGTGCCATTTCCACTGGAGAATGCGCAATGAATTCTGTTTGAATGGCGCAAAGCGAGACGCGGTATGGATTTGCGGCTGATTGATGTAGCGCTTATCGAATCGGAATCAGGCGTGAATGACGGCCATTGAAAACGGTTCCGCGCCGGGCGTAACGTAACGAGCCGGACCGGGCGTTACGGTGGGGTGCGTAACGTGAGGGGACGTGTTGCTTGAAACGGTTTGTTCAAACGGATAATTAGTGGAGCGAATCTAACCTATGGTTAGTCCTATGTGCTGCAACGCACGAACTGCCGTTAATCTACGTAGACAGACGGCTTCAAACAAAATAGCGCCCGCGCAACAGCCGACAATTGCTTAAATACGATTGATACGCTATAAAAGCCGAAAGCATCGAAGATTGACGAGGGAGGTGCGATATCGAACAGACGGCCAAATGTAATTTACCGCTTTGAAGCCGGCTGCGATGAACAAGGTGTGGCAGTGCAAAAGACCCGTGTCGATGAACGAGAGAATCATCGGCCACGGCACTGACGACACCCTCATCACATGCAGCGCAAATACGAATGAATACCGCAAGTTCCGAGGGCGAAAATGAAAAAGTTCACTACAAGATTCCTGAGAGATAACAAAGGGGTGACGGCAATCGAGTACGGTCTGATTGCCGGTTTGATCGCACTTGCGATCGTTGGCACGATCACCACTGTGGGTACCGATCTGAGCGGCTTGTTCAGTACCATCGCCAGCAAGATTCCGACTACGTAATTGGCGGTGGCAGCTCGTTTAGGCGCGAGCGATGGCTATTGGCATGCTTGCCGCTTAGCCCGCGCCTTTTAAGAGCACTGGTCGAATAGAGCGTATGCGGGCTGCTTTGCAGTCCGCAGGTACTCTTGTTGCCGGTCGAGTCCCATATGAACTTGCCAACTGCTCAATTTCTGTTTGCCGCATGGGCCTTGGCGATCGCTGTGTGCGATTGCCGTACTCGCTGCATTCCGAATTCGCTCGTCGCTACCGGATTGGTGGCGGCATTCGCGTGCGCGCTATTTCAATGCAGTCCTTTTGGCGTTTCGCCTGGGGCTGCGGCACTCGGCGCGCTCGTGGGTCTGGTGGCGCTGCTGCCGTTCTTTGCACTCGGGGTGATGGGTGCCGCCGACGTCAAGGTGTTCGCGGTGCTTGGCGCCTGGTGCGGCGTGCATGCACTGCTCGGCCTATGGGTTGTCGCGAGCCTCGCAGCAGGCGCTCACGCGGTCTGGTTGCTGATCGCTACGCATACCCGGCTCGCGGCGGTCGGACGCCAGGGTGGGCCGACCTTCGAGTTGGGTGCAAGGCGTTCTACGCCGTACGCGGCCTGCCTGACGGTGCCGGCCATCGCGTGGCTGGGGTGGCATGTCTTTGCTGCGGGTGTGAAATGAACCGGACTGCTTACCAATCGGCTCCGCGCTCGCATCCGCGGGTTGCGTTGCTGCGCCGGCGCCGCGAGCGTGGCACCGCGGCCGTGGAATTCGCGATGATTTTTCCGCTGTTCTTCATGATCCTGTACGGGATCGTGACCTTCAGCCTGATCTTCGTCGCACAGCAGAACCTGACCCTGGCCGCTGAAGAGGGGGCCCGCGCCGCGCTGAACTACCAGACGGCAACGAGCACGACTAACGCGCTTGCTGCACGCACGACTGCCGCATGCACGGCAGCAAGCAACGTGGTGACCTCGCTGATCAGTAGCGCGACCTGTGTATCGAGTTCGACGACCTGCAGTTACGACGCCACGATGGATTGCATCAAGGTGACCTTGACCTACAAGTACGCCAGCGCCCCCCTGG
>Ga0302228_10001761_pt1 | contig 15483 bp, 15 predicted proteins | sample II_Palsa_N1_2_FD_193519 | JGI IMG/M metagenome (GOLD analysis project Ga0302228, IMG submission 193519) | Peat permafrost microbial communities from Stordalen Mire near Abisko, Sweden - II_Palsa_N1_2 | ecosystem: Environmental > Terrestrial > Soil > Palsa > Peat permafrost | place: Sweden...
GATCAGCGCACCGGCTCTCATCGCACGCATTGCTGCCGAACATGCCGTGGAGGATATCCGCGTCGAGCAGCCTGCAATCGAAGAGGTGATTGCCCGCTTTTACCATTTGCATGGCGCGGCCGAGGCCTGATTCGATGAACAGCCTTCGTCCCTACGTGGCGGCCTTCGTTGCCCGCTTCAAGACCATGCTGCAATACCGGGCCGCCGCGCTTGCGGGCTTCACCACGCAGTGCTGGTGGGGCGGTCTCAAGGTGATGGTATTCGCAGCGTTTTACGGTCACTCGACGCACCCGCATGCGTCTATGACACTTGCTCAGGTCATCACGTACACGTGGGTGGGGCAAGCGTTGCTTACCCTGCAACCATGGGGCGGCGACCCCGAGGTCGCGGCGGCGGTGCGCACGGGCGGGGTGAGCTACGACCGTCTGCGCCCTGTCGACACCTACACATGGTGGTTCATTCGCGCCACTGCATGGATGACCGCGCGTGCCGTGCCGCGCGCTGCGCTGATGTTCGCGGCCGCCGCGGTGTTGCTGCCGTGGGCCGGTCTTGATGCATGGGCGTGGCGTGCACCGGCGGATGCAACCCAGGCCGGGCTATTTGCGATCTCGCTGCTACTGATGATCCTGCTAGGCGCAGCGTTCACCATGCTGATCAATCTTTGCATCACCGCGACGCTAACCGATCGCGGCATTAACACGCTCGCGCCCGCACTTGTGATTCTGTTCTCCGGCAATCTGATCCCGTTGGGTCTGTTTCCCGACTGGGTACAGCCGCTGCTGATCGCCCAACCGTTCGCAGGCATGCTCGACATACCCACGCGAATTTACATTGGTGCGCTGAGTGGCGGGGCCGCCTGGGGCGGACTTGCGTTGCAGGTGTTCTGGACGCTGGTTTTTGTCATGTTCGGTCGTAAAGGAATCGACCGTGTGATGGCACGTCTCGAAGTGCAAGGGGGCTGAGCCGATGAACGCCTGTTACCTGTTGCGCCGCTACTTCATGACCTCGATCCGCGCGCAGCTCCAATATCCGGCCTCTAGCCTGATGTTGGCCTGCAGCGCATTCCTGACCAGTGTCATTGAACTCGCGGCAATCTGGGCGCTGTTTAATCGCTTCGGAGAGGTACAGGGCTGGCGTTTTGGCGACATCTGCCTGTTCTTCGGCATGGTCAGCATCAGCTTTTCGATTGCGGACTTCATGAGCCGGGGTTTCGACGTGTTTGGCAATGAGTTCGTGCGAACCGGAGATTTCGACCGCGTGCTGCTGCGGCCGCGCACAGCGACGCTACAACTCATCGGATACGATTTCCGGCTGCGTGTTGTAGGGCGGTTATTGCAGGGTCTGCTCGTGTTGGGCGTTGCCACCCGAGCACTCGAATTTCACTGGAGTGCCGGCGCGGTTGCGTTGGCACTTTGGACGACCGCCGGTGGTGTCGCGTTGTTCTTCGGGTTGATTGTCCTGCAGGCGACGCTTGCGTTCTGGACAGTGGAGAGCCTCGAGGTGGTGAACGTCGTCACGTATGGCGGCGTGCAGGCCGCGCAATATCCCCTTGGCTTATATACCGGCTGGTTTCGCAACTTTCTGATCTTCGTTGTGCCGATTGCGTGCGTCGCCTACTTCCCCGTGCTCGCGATCTTGCACAAAGCCGACCCGCTCGGTGCACCCGGCTGGTTTTTGCCGCTGGCGCCGGCGGTCGGATTTGTGTTTCTTGCGGTAAGTTTTGCGGTATGGAGCCTGGGGGTGCGCAAGTACACGTCAACGGGGACTTGACGTTCAGGGGCACCGACTCCTGCGCCCAACGGCGCGATCAGCGTGCAGGCTAGCGACGCGGTGATTGCTTTCGGCGTCACCACCCCTACGGCGGTTACGATCAGCAACGGCGACCTGCAAGGCGGCGTGATTCAGCTGACGGACGATGGCGCGGTCGAGACGATTACGGCTTCCGGTGCGTCGGCGGTCAACGTTGTCGTGACGGCGGGCGGCCAGACGGCGACGTATTCGGAGAATGTGGACAGTCTTGAGCAGTTGACTGGAAGCTGAGCGGGAATCGGTGCGGGCCGTAGCGCGGGGTTTCGGCCTGGTAGTAGTGACCTGATTGCGCTTAGTATTAGTAGCGGTAGAACACGTCCTGCAGATCGGCGTTGCGTTGTTCGCTGCCAAGCGAGAGCATCAGCAGGAGCCGCGCTTTCTGCGGCACCTGATCGTCGACGACGAGCCAGTCGTACTCGTCGTCCGGTTGCGCGGCGTTGCGTATCACGATGCCGCTGCCGGTTCGCGAGGCCCGTACGATCTGCACGCCGCGGCGTCTTGCACGCTGCAGCGCGCCGACCACATGCGCCGCGACATTGCCGTTGCCGGTAGCCGCGTAAATCAACCCCCGTACGCCGGATTGCGCGGTGGCGTCAATCACGGCGGCGTCGATGCCGCCGTGTGCATAGACGATGCCGACTTCCGGCAACTCGTCGATCGTATCAATCGACCACTGGGTGTCGACCGTATGGCGGCGCGCCGGCGTGCGGTAATAGCGCGGGCTGCCCTCGACGATATATCCGAGCGGGCCATAGGGCGAGCGGAACGATTCGAGCTTGAACGTGCTGGTCTTGACGACATCGCGCGCGCTATGAATCTCATCGTTCGAGACGACCAGCGTGCCCTTGCCATGAGAGGCCCGACTGCCAGCCACGAGAATCGCGTTATACAGATTCAACGGACCATCTGCGCTGAGCGAAGACGGTGGCCGCATCGAGCCGACCACCACCACGGGCTTCGAGCTCTTCAACGTTAGATGCAGAAAGTAAGCGGTCTCGTCGATCGTGTCGGTGCCATGCGTTACCACGATGCCGTCGATATCGTCCTGCTTGAGCAGCGTATCGATGCGCTTGCCGAGTTTCAGCAGATGCTCGGTTGAAAAGTTCTCCGAACCGATCTGCATCAGTTGCTCGGCGCTCACGCGCGCAACGGTTAGCGCTTGCGGAATGCCTGATAGCACCTCGTCGATCGACAGAACGGAGCACGCATAAGCGGACGTGTTGACCGACGATGCACCGCGTCCTGCGATGGTCCCGCCTGTACCGATCACGACGATGTGGGCCTTGTCTTTCATGACAGGCAATGTACGGGTAAAGCCGGCAATGCGATTGCACCAATCTGCAGAAAAATAGAAGAAAGGCGACAAGGAGCGTGGGTTGCAGTCACGCGTCCGCTGCTGGCACCCCCACCGAGGCGCGCAGTTTTCCGGGCGTCACACCGTAGGTTTCCTTGAACACGCGAATAAAGTGCGCGGAGTCGGCGAAGCCGCACTCGTACGCGACATCGGTGACCCGTCTGGCGGTATTGAGCAACATCCAGCGCGCGTAGCGCAGGCGCATCTGGCGATAAAACTCGTTGGGCGACGTTTTCATGGCCGTCATGAAGGCGCGCTCGAGTTGCCGTACGCTGGTGCCGCTCATTTTGGCGATCACGGCGATATTGAGCGGCGCTTCGAGGTTCTCTTCCATCAGGATGATCGCGTGCCGCACCGTCACGTCGTCAACGGAGAGATAGCCTAGCGCGCGACGCCGTTCGACGAACGAGCTGCCGCTTTGCCGGCTGACCGTCATCTGATGAATCACCTTCGATGCGCGGTCGGCGCCGCAATGCAGGCTGATCAGGCGGGTCGCGAGTTCGATGACCGAGATGCCGCCGGCGCAGGTAATGCGATTGCCGTCGATCAGGTAGTCGCTGTGCGTGATGACGCGCAGCGCGGGGAACATCTGCTGGTAATCCTCAAGATGAAAGCTGTGCACGCAGGCCACGCGGCCTTCCATCAGCCCCGCGCGCGCCAGCACGAAACTCCCTGTGCACATGCCGATTAGCGGAATTCCCGCTTGATCCGCTTGCCGAAGGTAATCCCAATAGCGTGGCTGGGCATCGTCGAGATGCGGCAGCAGGCCGCCAATCGCTACGATGTAATCGAACTGGTCCACCGGCGGAAACGCGGCCTGCGCCGTTACCTTGACGCCGCAACTCGCCTCGACCACCTCGTTCTGTTCGCCGATGATGGTCCATGAACAGCGCAAGGGCCGGCTCTGATCGCCCAGATCGGCGGCGTGCCGCAGCGCATCGCACAGCCCGGCCAGCGAGAGCAGCGGGAAGCGCGGCCAAAGAAGAAAACCCACGTTGAGCTCAGCAGAGCTCGAGCGTTTGCAACGCTGTTCCGGCATGTCCACGGCGTGATCCAGACGTTCGACCAGTTCGCGGCCCGCGGGGAGATCGTCGCCGCGAATTGCATTTTCGGACTGGCGCATGGCGGTTTCCTGATCGAAGAAACAGGGCTTGAGTTGAACGATAAATTGAACACGGCCAGTATAAGGCCGGCTGCCCGCATCAATAAGGGTAATCCGCGCTGCCGCAATTCTTCTGTTTTCGGGCCGATCGGTTCAATGCCGATCTTTTCGTTCTGACTACATTCGCCCTAACCCATGAGCCATATCGCATCTGGCGAGCGTGGCTGGGGTAGGTGAACGCGCAAGGCATCGTGGTCCGTTGCAGGTGTTTGTCAGTTGCTTCGCGCAGCGCGTTCCTGATTGAACCAACACTATGGCGGGTGAGGTATGAGCATGTTCGTAGGGTTTCGTCGTATGACGACGATCGGCGTTCTGGGTGGGCTGGCCACGGCGGGCATGGGTTTGGCCCGGGCGGACGAAGTAGTCAAGATTGGCCACGTCGCACCGCTGACCGGGGCGAACGCCGAGTGGGGCAAAGATACGGAAAACGGCGCACGTCTGGCCGTGGAGGAAATCAACGCGAAAGGGCTCGTCATCGATGGCCACAAGGTGACGCTCGAACTGGACGCCCAGGATGACGCCTCGGATCCGCGTCAGGGCACCCAGGTGGCGCAAAAACTGGTCGACGATCACGTCGCCGCAGTGGTTGGCCATATGAATTCAGGCACCACGATTCCGGCTTCGAAGATCTACAGCGATGCCGGCATCGTCGAAGTATCGCCCTCGGCAACCAATCCGGTTTATACGCAACAGGGCTTTAAGACTGCGTACCGGGTGGTGGCGACGGACGCGCAACAGGGACCCGCGCTGGCGAATTACGCACAGAAGGATCTGAAGGCGAAAACCGTGGCGATTGTTGACGACGCAACCGCGTATGGTCAAGGGCTCGCCAACGAGTTCGAGAAGCAGGCGAAGGTGGACGGGCTCACCGTGTTGTCGCATGACGCGACGAACGACAAGGCGGTTGATTTCCGGTCGATTCTCACAAAGATCAAGGGCGAGCATCCGGACATCATCATGTATGGCGGCATGGACGCCACTGGCGGACCGTTTGCCAAGCAGGCGCGTGCGCTCGCCATTACTTCGCGTGTGCTGGGTGGCGATGGTCTGTGCGCCGATTCATTGGCGAAGCTGGCGGGCGACGCCGCCGACAACGTTGTGTGCTCGATTGCCGGCATGCCGCTCGAAAAGATGCCCAATGGTCCCGCGTTCGAGCAGCGTTACGAAGCACGCTTTCATCAACATGTGCAGTTGAACGCACCGTTCGCCTACGACGCTGTGTACATCATCGTCGATGCGATGAAGCGCGCGAATTCGACCCAGCCCGCAAGCATTCTCGCAGCGATGCCGGCGGCGAATTTTGTCGGCGTGCTGGGGCGGACCCAGTTCGACGCGCATGGCGATCTGAAGCAAGGCGCGATCTCGCTCTATGACTACAAGAGCGGTAAGCAGACGCTGCTTACGGTGGTGAAGATGTAAGCGCAATGCGACGCTACACGCCAAGGCGCGGTAAAGTCCGGTTTCCGGTGATGTGTTTGCAACTGTTCCCCGACAGACTCGCAACCCCAGCCGCGACCGGCTCGTGATGGAGACAGAGCCCGCGGCCTACAAGGAAGCTGGCGCATATGAAAAAGCTCATCAACGATGTTTCCGCGGTAGTCCCCGAAATGCTCGACGGACTCGCCGCGCTCAACCCCGGCCTTTCGTTGCTGCAGGGCGGCACGATCATCGTGCGAGCCGATGCCGAAGTGGCTGCCCGGCGCGGCGAGGTTGCGCTGATTTCCGGTGGTGGCTCAGGCCATGAACCGGCACACGCGGGCTACGTCGGCGCGGGCATGCTCAGCGCAGCGGTGGCCGGTGAAGTGTTCACCTCGCCGTCGACGGACGCCGTGCTCGACGCAATCCGTGCCGTAGCGGGTCCCGCGGGCGTGCTGCTGATCGTCAAGAACTACACGGGCGACCGCTTCAATTTCGGCCTCGCCGCCGAGATCGCGCGCGCCGAGGGCATCAAGGTCGAGATGGTGATTGTTGCGGACGATGTCGCGTTGGCCGCAAGCGGCGAGCATGCCGGCCGGCGCGGCCTGGCTGGCACGGTGCTGGTTCACAAGATCGCGGGCGCGGCTGCCGCCGAGGGACGTCCGTTAGCAGAAGTGGCCCAGGCCGCTCGCGAGGGCGCCAGCAAGCTCGGCACCATGGGCGTGGCGCTGACGCCGTGTACGGTGCCGGCGGCAGGCAAGGCGGGTTTTACGCTGGCCGATGGTGAGATCGAGTGGGGGCTAGGAATCCACGGCGAGCCAGGTGTCGAACGCGGCGCGCTGGAGCCTGCCGATGCAATTGTCGCGCGGCTGCTTGCGAAGATCGTCGACGACCTTGCGCTGCAAGCGAACGAGCGGGTCGCGTTGCTGGTGAACAACCTCGGCGGTACGCCGCAGAGCGAGTTGAGCATTGTGGCCGCTTCGGCGCTGCGCTACCTTGGGGAGCGGCACATCAAGGTCGAGCGCGCGTGGGCTGGCACTTTCCTGAGCGCGCTGGAAATGGCCGGTGTTTCGCTTACCTTATTACGTCTCGATGATCAGCGACTGGCGTGGCTCGACGCGCCTGCGCATACTTCGGCGTGGCCCGCTTTGAGCGGCCATGTCGCGCGGCGGTCTTTCAAAGACGCACCGATCGCGCCTCGTGAAAACAACGACGCGCGGCTCGCACGCGAATCCGCGTTGCGCCGTGTAATCGAAGCGGTTTGCGCGTGTCTGATCGATGCGGAGCCGGTCCTGACCGAGATGGACCAACGCGTGGGCGATGGCGATCTGGGCATCAGCCTCTCGCGCGGCGCGCGTGGCATCCTCCACGAAATGGACAATTACCCGGCAGAGACGGCGCCGGGCGCGGTATTGCGGGCCGCGTCCGCGACAGTCCGGCGCGTCGTGGGTGGGACCTCGGGGCCGCTCTATGCGGTCATGTTGCTGCGGGCGGGCAGCGCGCTCGATCAATCCACTGGGTTCGATGCGAAGCGTTGGGCGGACGCGTTTAGTGCGGGTGTTTCGGCGCTGATGGAACTCGGCGGCGCGCATCCTGGCGATCGCACCATGGTGGATGCACTGCAGCCTGCGGCCGAGGCATTGCAAGGCGCGCTCGCAAATTCGACTGATGCCGACGCGGCGTTGCTGGCCGCGGTCAATGCAGCCAAGGCTGGTGCGGAGCAGACGGCATCGATGAGTCCGCGGCTAGGGCGTTCCAGTTATGTTGGCAAGCGTGCGCTCGGTTTCGCCGATCCTGGTGCGCACGCGGTAGGACTTTGGCTTGCTGCAATACGAGCAGCGTTGCAGGGTCTCTAACGCCTCAGCCGGGAATCATGTCGGGAATCTCCGCCACGAGGGCATCGATCGCGCAACGGGTCTTGAGCGGCAGATAGCGCGTCTTGGGCCACACCGCATGGATGTCCTGCGCCCGCACGCCGCAGCGCTCCCTCACGACGGCGAGCTCACCTGTCTGCACGTGGCGTTTCAACAGCCAGCATGGCAAGTGCACCAGGCCGAAACCGGCAATGCCGGCGTCTGCAATTGCCTGGACGTCGTCGAGGCTCAGTTGCGGCGTGATGCGCAACTCCTGTTGATGGCCGTCGCTATCGAGCACGCGCCAGGGCGCCGATACTCCACCGCGCGAATAGGCGATTCCTGCGTGCCCGTGGAGGTCGTCGAGGTCTGCGGGCATGCCGTACTTCTTCAGATACGACGGCGCGGCGCCGATGCTCATGTGCTGCACACCGAGACGGCGAGCGGCGAGACTCATGCTGTCATGCAGGTCGCCGATGCGCACCGCGAGATCAAACCCTTCCTCGATGAGATCCACGGCCCGGTCCGTAAACGACATGTCGATCTGCAGTTGCGCATGCTTGCGTGCAAGTTCGAACAGCACGGGCGCGACGCATTGATGGCCGAAAGCAATCGGTACGCTGACACGTAAGCGGCCACGCGGGTCGGTGCGCTCACTCTCGAGATCGGCCTCTGCCGCTTCAAGTTCGGCTAGCGCCCGCACGCAGCGGTCGTAATAGGTTTGACCTACTTCGGTCAGCGTCTGGCTGCGTGTAGTGCGATGCAGAAGACGCACGCCGAGCCGGCTCTCGAGCCGCGTAATCACCTTGCCGACCGCTGAACGCGTGAGGTGCATGCGCTCGGCCGCCAGCGTGAAACTGCCCGCGTCAACCACCTGTACGAAGGTCGTCACGCCATCGAGCCTGTCCGTCATATTGGGTCCCTACAGGAATAATTCACGGGAAAAACTCTCGTCAATGGGGAAGTACGGTCCCGATATATTAATCCTGAACTCGCGCTCAGCGCGATCGGACCTTACTCAACCTCCGGCGGTATCCATGACGCACACCCGTAATCCGAGAAACGCCCTCGCACTGGCGGCGGTTTGTTTGACCTCATTGATGTTCGGCCTCGAAATTTCCAGCGTGCCGACTATTCTCCCAACGCTTCAGACTGTGCTGCATGGCGATTTCAAGTCGATGCAATGGATCATGAATGCGTACACGATTGCGTGCACAACCGTGTTGATGGCAACCGGCGCACTCGCGGATCGCTTCGGTCGAAAGCGCGTATACGCCACCACCATCGTGCTGTTCGCGATTACGTCGTTGCTTTGCGGAGTCGCGCAGAGCGTGTCGGCGCTGATCGTCAGCCGGTTTCTACAAGGAATCGGCGGGGGCGCCATGTTGATCTGCCAGGTGGCCGTGCTTTCACATCAGTTTCAGGAAGGTCGCGAACGTAGCAGGGCGTTTGCGGCCTGGGGAATCATCCTGGGCATCGGCCTTGGTTTCGGTCCCATCATTGGCGGTGTGATCGTCGCGGTATCGAACTGGCAGTGGGTTTTTCTGATCCATGTTTTCGTTTCGATCGTGGCACTGGGTCTGGTCTTCGCCGGTGTGCAGGAGTCGCGCGATCCAGAGGCGCAACGTCTGGATGTGGCGGGCGTCGTCACGCTTTCCGTGGCGTGCTTCGGCCTGGTTTACTACATCACGCAAGGCCCGGATCTGGGTTTCGCGAGCGTCGCTGCGATCGGCATCATTGCCGTGGCCGTGTTGAGTTTCATCGCTTTTCTGCTGGTGGAGAGGCGTAGTCCCCGGCCAATGTTCGATTTCTCGGTGCTGCGCATCCGCAGTTTTTCGGGCGCGCTGTTCGGCTCGATGGGGATGAATTTTAGCTTCTGGCCGTTCATGATCTATCTGCCGATCTATTTTCATGGGGGCCTGGGTTACGCGAGCGTGAGCGCCGGTCTGTCGCTGCTCGCCTATACGTTGCCCACGCTGGTTGTTCCACCGCTAGCAGAGCGGCTCGTGCTTCGGTACGAGGCTCGCAGGGTGATTCCGCTTGGCATGTTCACGATCGGCCTTGGCTTCATCCTGATGAAGTTCGGCAGTAGTGCCGAGCATGCGGACTGGCTCACGATGTTGCCCGGCTGCCTGTTGTCCGGGATCGGACTGGGTTTGACGAACACACCGGTGACGAACACGGCCACCGGCGCAGTTTCTGCGGACCGCGCAGGGATGGCCTCGGGCATCGACATGAGCGCTCGGCTCATCACGCTTGCAATCAACATCGCGGTGATGGGGTTCATTCTTCTGGAGGGTGTGCTGTCGTACCTGAAGCATGCGCTTCCGTCGATTGCCGATGCGGGGCAATTGCAGCAGCTTGCCGAAAAAGTGGCTGCGGGTGATACGAGTTTGCTAGACCATGGCGGGGCACTTGCGACGATCGATTCGCATGGCGCGATCGTTCATGCCGCGCTCGTGCATGGGTTTGGTCTGGTGATGCTCTATGGTGGTCTCGGCGTTTGGGCTTTAGCGCTGCTTAGCGCCTTGACGTTCGGTCCTGGTGTGCAGCCGCGCAGGGCAGCGAACTATGTCGCATAACGGGTCGCCAAAACGCTAACCTGTCGAGCAGGTCGTTGCGGCGCGGTAAGCCGGTTGATAATCGCCGCGCTTTCCGCGCCGCCTGTCTGGTTTTTCTGTTCGCTTGCGGCTTAACGTGAACAGAGGGTAGCGGCCTCTACCAGTGCGTCCTGTTGTGCGGGGTTCTGAAAGAACGCATCGAGGCTCGTGTGCTCATCGTTTGCAACCTGCTGAAGGCACAAGGTGTTGTTGGCGCGCACGCTTGAAACCGCTAGAACGGCAGCAATTGCAAACAAAGCAATCGCGACTAGCGTAATCGCGATGCCAATTGTCCAGTGCCGTTTTCCTTCTGCCTTGAGCGCGCGTCGCTGAGAAGCCTCACAGACATTCAAACGCTGTGCCGCAAGCTTTTCCATTCGGGTTCCCTCGATTTGATTAGCAAGGCAATCATCTGTGACGAAGAATGAGCACCGCAAAACAGGCGACCGAACACACGGACGACGCTAATCGAGTGCCTTTCGGACGTCGTGCATGGTGGAGACAGCGGATTCGAACAAGCCGGGCCCAATTTTCCTACGCAACGCTTTGGCAATTTCCGCGCTGGCATCGTTGATGGGTCGCTCAAGCGCCTTGCCTGAGCGGGTGGGGTACACCCCCCATTCCCTGCCGTCCGTTTCACCCTGACGCCGTTCCACTAACCCCTTGTCGCAAAGGTTGTCGATGAGACGGGTAGCGGTGGGACGAGCAATGCCCAGTAGATCTGCCACCTGACTGCTCAAACAACCGGGGGTTGCGAGCACGACACGTAGCACAAACCCTTGCGCCGGTGTGAGTCCAAAGCCGGCGTACGCAGTAGTCCATTCACGCTCGACCAGGCGGCCGAGCGCGACGGAGTTGAAGTAAAGGCAATGATCGAACATGGAGCGTATTAAAGCGCAATATGATTAGCTTGGCAACTAATGTTTTCAGGCAGAGACTACGCTCACCCAGTCTGGTTTCCTTTGAACGCGTTAACCCGAACGCTTGGCGTTGCCGTTGTAATAGCGCAAATCGCTGCTGTTGAGCAGTTGCTCCATGTAGGGACCGTGGCGCATCAAAGGCGCTGTCGCCAGGCATTCCTTCTTTCCGCGCAGCAGGTCGTCCTGCGTGAGGTCTGGATGGGCTCTCGCCGTCGGAGCGTCTTCCGCGCTCGGCCAGTGCTGGCAGAACAGGCTGAGCGGCTCGCAGGCATGCCGGAAGTGCGGATGAACTGGCTCGCGTTCCGGCATGTTGATGATCGCGCGCCGCCCGAAGCGATCGACCACTGCCGCGTACAGCATCTTCTCCAGAATGTCGCCGTCTTTCACGCGCAGCCCTGACAGCATCTCCAGGAACGCGGGCGTTGCCTTGGCAATGAAGAACTGGGTGGAGAGTGACTTTCTCTCGCGAATCCCATAGCGGATTCCAAGCGGCCTGATGACGCCAGCGAGCCCGGCGCGCAGCCGCCTTCCAAATGAAGGCGAGCGTTTCCACTGCGGGATGCAATCGGTGCTCCAGGAGGAGGCAGCGATCAACGCATGGGGCTTTTCCGAAAGCTTCTCAAGATACCGCCTGATGACGTTCTGATCGAATATCCAGGTGTCGGCTTCGAGATGGATGACGTAATCGGCCTGAAAGCGCTCAATGGCAGCCGTGACCGAGGCGAGCAGCAGATCGGCGGCGCCGGAGGTCAGCGGCCGCGGCTCGCGCTTGACCAGAACGTCTTCGATATAACGCGTATAGCCGTCATCCGAACAGGCATGCACCACAGGCCATTTGTAGGCCCAGTTGAGCTTGATGATCTCCATGGAGATGCGCGCGCAATCGATACGATTGAACGAGGTCAGGCACACGACGACTTGCATGGTTGGAAATGACGGTCAGAAAATGAGCCGGACGGCGTGATGCGTAGGGGAATCCCCATGGTCAAAATCGAAAGCGGACATGGCTGCGCCGCCCGGTCGATTCCATCAGCATAGTGCATGAAGTGCGCCGCATCTCGCACTCAAGAGTCTTACCGAAAGTTTCAGAGCTTCGCGAGAAAGCGCGTACCGTGCGCGGTGCTCGAAGAGGGCAGAGTCGCGCCGGTGCTAGCGCTTCGGTACGCGGCACGGGCCGGCTGGCTGGGCGCGGCAAGCACCTCAAGAAATGCTTCGAAATCAAATCGCCGAAGCGGACCGCCTGGTTAGCTTCGCGCGCAGGTTCTCCAGGCTTTCAAAATCGAAATATGGTGCAAGACTCCGAAATCCGTGATTTAGCGGTTCTTGTGGCAACATTCGATCCAATCGACTTTGGCCGGATTGAAAGTATGGGGAACGACAAGGCGCATCAGGCGGATCGCACTGGTTTGATCGGCAGAGGCTTGCCTGACGTGCAACCCGGCCCGCGCAGCGTAGCGTTCGTCATGTCGCCTGCCTTGGGCGACAGCCTGAACCTGCTTATCGTCGCGAACAATCTTGCTCTCGCCGGCTGGCGGGTGGACGTTTTTGGCGCCCACGCTCATGCGCTTGCCGCGTGGTTTCCGAATCTGAGCGTTGCCCCCGCGCTCGAGCCAGGCGCCGCGCGCAGCGTGCTCACCGGCTATCAACATGTCATCCAGATGCACCGCGACCGGCCGCTCGCGCAGGTGGGAGACTGGCATCCCGGCTTTATCGATTTGCACGACGTGGAGTACGCCGATAACCCGCATTGCATGGCGAAACGCTTTGCCGATTTCGCAGCAGCGCGATTCGAGCTTCAGAACGTAGTGATTTCGAATGGCATGCGGCCACCGGCCGATCTGGTGTTTCGCAAGCATGGCTCGCGTGTGGCGATTCATCCGGAGGCCAGTACGCCTGACAAACGTTGGTCGCCGGAGCGCTTCCTCGGCGTGTTTCGCCGTCTCCAGCTAACCGGGATGCAGGTGGAATTCATTCTCGCTGAGCGCGAGCGTTCGCGTTGGGAGCAACGTGCTGACCCGCTGCCGCCGCTCCAGTCGTTTGCTTCCTCGGCTCATCTGGCGGAATGGCTCTACGAATCCGGCTGGTTTATCGGCAACGACTCTGGCGTCGGACATCTGGCGTCCGCGCTCGGCATTCCGACGTTGACTATTTTCCGCCGGCGTGGCGTTGCGCAGCGTTGGCGTCCGGGCTTCACAGCCGGAGTTATTGTTTTGCCGTCCTGGTGGGTGCCGACGGCAAGACTAAAGGAGCGCTGGTGGCGCGAGAGCATCAGCGTTCGACGCGTGATCAAGGCCTTTAGCGGTCTGCGCTCTCGTGCGGCGAGATAGTTAGGCAAACATAAGAAGCTCAACGGGGATGTGTTGAAGATGAAGGCGACGCTTGAAAGGGCTACGTCGATTGCCGTAGCAATGCCGACGGCCATCGGCGATGCGTTGTTGATGATGGTGCTCGTCAACAACCTGATAAGGAACGGTTACCGCCTCACCGTCTTTAGCTGGGTGATAGCGGATCTGGCCGACTGGTTTCCCGGCGTCGACGTGCGTCACGAGCGGGAGGCGAGCGGAAAATTCGATCTGGTGATCCAGCTGCGCTCGACCCCAGTCGGCGCATCGCTTGCGGCTAATGGCGAAGTATGCGAAATCGTCCGCTGTGAAGCCTTTCAGGCGTTTGGCCATATGATCGACATGATCGTCGCTGCGGCGCGCGACAACTTTGGCCTCGCCGATGTCACTCGCCACAATGGCATTGCCGTGCCGAACTGGATTCGCTTTCGGGTCCACGAGCGGCGAGTGGCGATTCATCCCACCGGCAGTCACGTGGAAAAAATGTGGCCGCGCAACAAGTACCTCGCACTGGTGCGCAAGCTTGTGCAGCGCGATTTTCAGCCGACCTTTCTGGTTGCGCCTTGCGAACGGCACACCTGGCTGATGGACCACGAGGCTGCCCAACGGCTCCAGTCATTCGACAGTCTCGCGGATGTGGCGGCCTGGATTGCTGAATCCGGATGGTTTATCGGCAACGATTCCGGTCTCGGGCATCTGGCATCCGCCCTGGGGGTGCCGACTTTATCGCTGTTCATGCGGCGCGGTATCGCACGCACCTGGCGCCCTAACTGGGGACATGGGGCGATTGTGTTGCCCTACAACCTGTTCCTCGGCGGCGCACTCAAGGAGCGCTACTGGAAAACGGCGCTTACCGATGGCCGTGTGTTGCGTTCGTTCGATCGCCTACGCCTCGAAGTGGATCCACGCTGAAGGTTAGCGCGGCGCACGCTGGGGCGGATTGGTGCGCGTCTCTTGCGACGCCGCCCCGGCAGTCTCGCGCTTGGGCGCTTCAAGTTTCAGCAGCTGCTGCTCCAGGCGGCTGATGCGGTTGCGCTGCTGCGGCGCGATCGAGGCCTGGCGCAGCGAATTGAGGCGGCTGCGCCAGTACGTAAGCGATGGGACCGTATTGGCGGCCGTGAGGTGTCCGAACACATATTCGAGGTGCCGAAGTTCTTGTTCCACGTCTCGGTGATTCATTGTTTTTTCGCTGTGGTTTCGGGATTGTTTTGACAACCGGATGCTCACCCGGCGGTGGCGTTTTCCTGTTCCTTGGCTAATCGAAGCGCTTCAGAGGGCGAGACGCCCATTTGCATCGATTCGATCAGCCGCGCGGTCGCGGCTTCGCGTCCGCAGGCCAGTGCCGCTATGACGATGTTCGCCTTCACAAATAGGGCGAGGAAGCGGTGCTGCTCCAGATCGCCATCAATGGTCACGGTGTCCCAGCCGCTGGCGTGCCCCAGGTATTCAAAGTTCTTGCCGTAGTGATAAGTCCAGAAGTACGGTACGCCCGTGTAAGGTTTGCGTGCGCCGTGCATGTTCCGCGCGGCGATAAATCCATGCTGCTGCGCGAGGCGCCAGTGTTCGATACGCACGGGTTCCTGATCCTCATATAACGGAAACGCCGCGATATCTCCGGCAGCGTAGAGACCAGGCGCTGCCTGCATGCCAGCGTTGACCAGCACACCGCCGTCCTTTTGCAACGGTAGTCCTTTGATGAAACCGGTTGCAGGCGAGACCCCTGTGGCAAGCAGGACCACGTCCGCAGCGATGCGCGTGCCGTTCTCGAGCACGACATCCCGCACGCGCCTATCACCGGTAAGCTCCGTCACCTTCTCGTTCAGTCGGAAGGTGACGCCATGGCTCTCGTGCAGGCGCAGAAACAGCGCGCCGAGGCCGGCGCCGAATTGACGCTCGAAGGGCACTTTTTCAGGCGACACGATGGTGACCTGAGTGCCACGCTCGCGCAGCGCTGACGCCACTTCAAGTGCGATAAAGCTGCTGCCGACGATGACGGCGTGCTGTGCCGATTTCAGCGTCTCGCACAA
>Ga0302228_10001764_pt1 | contig 15476 bp, 11 predicted proteins | sample II_Palsa_N1_2_FD_193519 | JGI IMG/M metagenome (GOLD analysis project Ga0302228, IMG submission 193519) | Peat permafrost microbial communities from Stordalen Mire near Abisko, Sweden - II_Palsa_N1_2 | ecosystem: Environmental > Terrestrial > Soil > Palsa > Peat permafrost | place: Sweden...
TTGCTCTCTGTCGCTTCGGATCAGCCAACAGCGCCGCCCTAACCGAACAAATTGCTCCTCAAACTTTACGGCGTCCAAGAGCGTGACATCGGGCGCCACGGCCCTGAGACTTGTTACGCATGGCACTACATCTCGACGTCGGTGCAGTCCGTGGAATAGCCGCTGTTCTTCTGTCAATACGAAGATATCTTGACCGCCAGGGCTCAAGCCGCGTAAGGCGTGGCTATCCTCGTGCCGATCTGCATATGGAAGAACGCTGTTAGCAGTACCGGTAGCGTTTTTGATTGGTGCGATAACGCCATCGCGACCTATCTCGCCAAAGACCCACTCGCCATCACGCTTAGACTTGTCGATTATCGTGATTGAGGCGGTCGTAAGTACCGTCGGAAAAATGTCCGCCTTGAACCGATATACCTTGACGCCCCAACCCTTTTTCCGGACGAAGTCGCGAAGCTCTGCCGCGCTCGGACGAGTGACCCACTCGAACGGAATCAGTTGCACGACCAACCCTGCAGCTTTCGTAAGGAGAAGCGCTTGGGCGAGGAACAGTACATACAGGTTAGCTGTTAATTTGAGAACCGGCCCCCCCAATTCTTTCAGCTGATGATGAGCATGGTCGCGCCAAGCAGGCTCCAAATGGTGATGTCGAATGTATGGTGGATTGCCGATGCACAGGTCAAATCCGCTGTCGCGAACGTTAAGCGCATCTTGGTGCAAGATCGTGGCATTCGCCGACAACTTCGCACCTCTGTAACGGCTCGTGTCGCGTTCGATACCCAAATATTCTCGGAAATGTCGCCCATCCTGAGCGAAGCGCGCGTCGCCCGCACCGAGATCGATCACTCGCCCAAACTTCCGACCTTTTCTTTCGCCACGAGCGAGCGCCCAAAGCAACGAAACCACGTCGTGAGGGGTAGCAATCTGGCAACGCTCAAGGTGTTCGTTTTTCATGTTTAAGTTATAGCATAAAAACATGATAAGATGTTTTTATGCCACAAGTGAAACGTGATCAAATGTTGGCTGTTCAGATCGGCCAACGTTTAAAACTTCTGGTGAATTTGCACCTGGAGGGCAGCTGCGCGGAGCTTGCGCGGCAGCTGGGATATCGCACACCCACGACACTACACCGCGCTCAACGTGGTGAGGTAACTTTGAGCGCAGAAAAATTGAGCCACCTCGCGCAATTGGCAGTCCATGGTGACCGCCGCGTGTCCATTCACTGGCTGTTGACCGGTGAAGGGTCCCCGCTGGTCAAATTAAGAGATCAGCGAATAGTCGGTGATGTCACTTCGCTTTGCCAAAGGGTCAATGCTGCATCAGCGGATGACCAGCGCAAGATCGAGGCCTTTCTAGAGCTGAGCGAGTCATAGCGTAGCTGGGTCCTTGGCATTTTCAGAATTTCGCTACGAAGCGTCGCAGCGAATTAAGGTCGAGTTCCGAATTGTGGCCGCCCCTATAAATGTGTTTGTAGCAGTGCGCAGTTCCCTCACCTGTCTCCCTTATCGCTTTCGCTATGGTGTTCCGCAAACTTCTACCTTCGCCGCGAGCGATGGCTTCCACAATATGTTGAACGGCCTCTTGTTCGTCCGTTTGTAGATCTACGATGAAAGGAGATAGAACTCCTCCCTCGGTTTCACGAGTTTCAATTTCGAGCCAGTACCCAACTCTTTTTCCGAATTCCACGCGTACCACGAGAACGCATCGTGGCTTACCTAAGCTGCGTTCCAATCCAATTCCTCGGGCACGCTCCAACATGCGCCAGCCCGAGCTGGGCCAACGCCCTGTTTTTCGCGCTGTTTCGTTGAGAAAGTTCCAACAAACCAGTCCCCCGCAGTGGGCGATCTGCGATGAAACGATAGGCTGGAAAATAGAATATCGATTTAAATCCCCCGCACGTTGTAAAGATTCGAATGCTTCTAGAAGATAGCGAAAACGGTTAATTGGGTCGCGAACAAGCGCCTTGTGATGCGCAGGGGCTGCGTTTCCGGCTTGATAAGTGCGCTCGCCTCCGGAAGCTCTTTCTGGAGGCTTTGCCTCAGCAGCGATGACGATATTGCCGACATAAAGCTGGCTTGTGTCCTTTGTAAGCTTTTCCGGTTCGATCTCGCCCAGCCAAGAAAAGTGGTCTTCAAACGTAACGACGTCGCCTTCGTTAACAGAAGCATCTACGCTGCTGGTGGTCAGCAGATTACTACCAGCCGGACGCGCTCGTGAGGCGGTCGCATAAGGCCTGCCACCTTCCGCTGGTAGCTGCTCACGTCCTTTGTCACCACTATTTAAACGACCCAACTTGATCTTGGGTGCATAGGAAGGCCAGCTACTTCCCAGAATGGATGTGACCAAAAACGCTTGCTTGTGGACCACCTTTTTGCCGTTTCCTCCCTGCTTACCTGAGCGCGGCAGCAACATAAAGCCTTTGACCTCAAGACGGAGTGGTTTGGCTTCCGCTCGAAATGGAAGTTTGGCGCTCGCGAACCAAGGCGAGTGTGCGTAGCCATGCCGATCGGACAACATTCCGGCATAGATCGATTCTGCGCATGCTTTTGCGTACTCATCGAAATACAGAAGAGCGGCTAGGCGCCCAAACGCGTTATCTACGTGGGTCTGAAGAATTACGTGCCATTCGCCGGAAGCTGGATCGATCTGCGTCTTTAGCCCAGAACGCAGAAATCCTTCGAAAACGATGTCGCTCTTGTTCGTAGCCCAAGGCCCGCTAGTAAAAGCGGTGGCTAGCTCCCGCTGCAGTGCGTAAAACCTCTGAAAGATGACAGTCCTTGGAATGATGTATTCGATGCCACTCTCATCATTGAAGACAAGGCAGCGGGAGTTACTAAACTCGTTTTGTATGCCTCCAAATTCCGCAGCGTGAATCAGTTTGTAGGGATAGCTCCAGTTGACCGGCTTTTCCAACTCTTCACCAATTTTAATTTCGCGGCATGACTCCTCGGCATCCGCAAGGACAATGGATGAAAGTGTCGTAGGTAACTCGCCTGCGAGGCGTCGCCCTTTGTAAACGCGTCCTACGACTAAGTGCGGCAACAGGCCCGCATGGACGTGGCACGACAAATATTTTTCTTGAGCCGCATCGTTACGATCCAAAGGGAGCAAAGCTATAGCGTCTTGCCGAGTGAGGCGGTTCAAATCCCTATGGCTACTAAACGGAAGTCGCTGCAGCCTTATCGTGACTGAAGTTGACCGGGTGGTCAGGTGCGGAAGTGAGAATTTGTCTACCCATTTGATAACTCGATACGAGTCGTCGTCTGGAAACTCTTCGATAACTGTCATACACACGAAGTCGAGCTAAAGATGTGACGCACAAGATAACCCAGTCGAATCTATTGATGGAAAATATGTCAATCTGTTACCGGATCGGCAGATTTCCCTGTTTAAGCACCTGAACCAAATGACGAGCATTACCACGGGTCACGACCTTGTCCGCGGTTCTCATACCAAAGCGTTCGATTGGCTCGTGCCGATACCACTCAATCGTTCGAGCTAAATTGAGAGTCAGATCTTGCGCCGCGTCTAATACCGCAAGAATCTCATCCGCGAACACTGGCCATGCAATTGAGTGGCCGCGCTCGTCCCACCTTTGAAACAATTCTTCATCGCGGAGACTCAAGGATCCGGCCAGCATGGGAAGCGAAATTTCGCCGGTTGCTGAGTTAGATATATGCGCCAAAAACTCAAGAAACTCGACTGACGCTGCTCGCTGCGTATTTTCCATAATCGTGATTCCGTTTAGTTCAGCCGCATCGACTGGTTATGGAATCGGCAACTCTTCCCGCCCAGTCGAATTTATTGATGGAAAGTCGTCGGATTAGATGGAATTCACAGCCGCCGCCGACCAGCGCAACGGCTGAAGCCGTGTGATGCGGCGCGCGAAACGGTCGCCGCCGCCACTGCGCCAGATCGGTTTGCTGGCCGGCCACCGACAACACGGCACAGGTTTCCAGCGCCTCGGATTCGGACAGCGGCGGCAGGATGCCCGGCAGCCGCTCGGCCAGCATGGTTTTGCCGGTGCCCGGTGGCCCGATCAACAGCAGATGATGTCCACCGACAGCGGTGATCTCCAACGCGCGGCGCGCCTGCGGCTGGCCGCGCACGTCGATTAGATCCGGGCCATCATAGGCGCCGCCGTTGCTGGGTGTACCGATCGGTGCCGACAGCTCCTGCGCACCGCGAAGCCAGCCGCACACTTCGGCAAGCGTTTCGGCCACGCGCACGTCGACATCAGGCACCAGCGCCGCTTCGGGCGCATTCTCTAGCGGCACCACGACCCGGCGTCCGCGCGCGCGCGCGCGCAGCAGCGCGGGCAGCACGCCAGACACGCTGCGCAATGCGCCCGTGAGCGCCAGTTCACCGAGAAATTCGCAGTCGTCGAGCCTTTCGCGTGGCACCTGGCCGCTTGCGGCCAGGATGCCCAAGGCGATGGCCAGATCGAAGCGGCCACCATCCTTGGGAAGTTCGGCGGGCGCGAGATTCACGGTGACGCGGCGATTGGGATATTCGAAGGCGGTGTTCTGGATCGCCACGCGCACGCGATCGCGCGCTTCGCGCACGGCAGCTTCGGGCAGGCCGACAATGTTGGTGGACGGCAAACCGCCGGACAGGTGCACTTCAACCATCACCTGCGGCGCGGAAATACCTTCCTGGGCACGACTGAGGGTAACGGCAAGGCTCATGCGGACGGCAAACGTCCGCGCGTATCTGGGGCGCTCAAGTAAGGCAACATCGAGCGACTCCGGCAGCAAGAAATAAAAACTAACCGCCCCCGATCGTTCTCGGGGTGAGGGTGACAGATCGGGGGCGGCTCCCGGGAGATTGGTTGCAGCTAATTCCCGCGGGCAGCAACGGCCGACTCAAGCTCGGCCACGCGGCGCTCCAGTTCGTCGACCATGGCGCGGGTACGTGCGAGCACCTGCGTCTGGACGTCGAACTCCTCACGGGTGACTAGATCGAGGCGGCGCAATCCTTGCGCCAATACATCCTGGAAGTTAGCCCGCAAATCCTGTTGCGCTTCTGCCAATCCTGGCGGCACCAACGACGCAAGTCGCGAGGCAATCGAATCGATAACCTGCTTATCCATCATGGATAGCGCCTCAAGCTCGTCGGATTTGATGTTAGGAGAAAGGGATTTGCCTTCGCCATCGGGATGCTCCGTCAATAATTGTAGGGATTGTCCTACACACGTCGTTATTCAGCGACAACGTCCCCGGCTGCAGGCAGAATGCGCCGTCGCATCCAGCCCTCACCGATCTTTTGGGCCGAATGCTTTTGGGCCAATGCGTTTAGACGGGAAAACATCATGAAGCTGGTTGTGGCAATCATAAAACCGTTCAAGCTGGACGATGTGCGCGAGGCGCTGGCCGAGGTTGGCGTGCAGGGAGTCACCGTGTCCGAGGTTAAGGGCTTTGGACGCCAGAAAGGTCATACCGAGCTGTATCGTGGCGCCGAGTACGTGGTCGACTTTCTGCCCAAGATCAAGCTGGAGCTGGCGATTACCGATGACCAGCTCGAGCGCGTGCTCGAAGCGATCCAGCATTCCGCCAGCACAGGCAAGGTCGGTGACGGCAAGATTTTTGTCACCTCGCTGGAACGGGTCATCCGCATCCGCACCGGCGAGATGGATCACGACGCGCTCTGAGAGCTTCAGCCGGAGTTAGCCGTTGGACGATTTACGTGGCCATAAGTCGCCGGCCCGAAAATAAACCGCGCGCCTCGGCAGCCCGCGCCGGGTGGACGGGCGATTGACTTATCCCCAGAGTCATCCACAACTTGTTGGGTTGACCAGGCCGGTGGCACCCGATATGTTGTGTCCGTCGGTGCCCGTCCAGACGATTTGTCAGTCGGGCTTAAAAGGGAATCCGGTGTAACTCCGGAACTGCCCCGCAGCGGTAAAGCGGAAACGAACGCCTCCACATGCACTGGCCGTCTGCGGCTGGGAAGCGGGGGCAATTAGGCGGATCGCAAGATCCACGTCCGCAAGTCCGAAGACCTGCCGGCACATCAGGGCGAACGTGCCTTGATGCGTGGTGACGACTTCCGCGGGGAGGTACGTCGAGGGGAGATCGCCGCGTGGCGTTCGCTCCGCGACTTTCCGCAGACATCGTTGCTTCAGGCCCTGCGCGCGGGAGCGGGTGTTTGATTTTTTATGCCCGGAGCCACCGCCATGCAACCTCTCGAAAACGCTGTCAGCGAGCGCGTTGTCGCTCGCGTCGATGCTTTCAACATTCCAGTCGATGAAGCGCCGATCGCCGAACCGGCGACAGCCGACGTTCCCACCGTCGGGGATCAGACCAGATCGGCCGGCGCCGACGAAGCCTTCGCGCTCACCCCGCCACACAACCCCGGCCAGATGCGTGTGACCAAGCGCAACGGTGGCCAGGAAATCGTCGACGTCAACAAGATCGTGCGCGCGGTCACCCGCAGCGCCGAAGGCCTGCACGGGGTCGATCCGCTGCGCGTGGCGCTGAAGACCATCGGGGGCCTGTACGACGGCGCCACCACGCAGGAACTCGACCAGCTGTCGATCCGCACCGCCGCCGCACTGACCGCCGAGGAGCCCGAATACGGACAGCTCGCCGCGCGTCTGCTCGGCGCCTATATCGACAAGGAAGTGAGCGGCCAGGAAATCCAGAGCTTTTCGCAGTCGATCGTGCGCGGTGCGGAACTGGGCATTCTCAATGAGCGATTGCGCGACTTTGTGGCGCTGAACGCGCGCAAGCTCAACGATGCGATCAATCCGCTGGCCACGCGCCGCTTCGAGTACTTCGGCCTGCGCACGGTGTACGACCGCTACCTGCTGCGCCATCCGCAGAAGCGCTTCGTGATCGAAACGCCGCAGCATTTCTTTATGCGCATCGCCTGCGCGCTGGGCGGCAACGAGATCGGCGAAACGCTCGAGCTTTATCGCCTGCTCTCGTCGCTGGAATACATCGCCAGCTCGCCCACGCTGTTCAACGCCGGCACCAATCATGAGCAGCTCAGTTCGTGCTACCTGCTCGACTCGCCGGTCGATTCGCTAGAATCGATCTACGACAAATACGCGGACGTGGCCAAGCTCAGCAAGTTCGCCGGCGGCATCGGCCTGGCCTACACTCGCGTGCGCTCGCGCGGCTCGCTGATTAAGGGCACCAACGGCCATTCCAACGGCCTGCTGCCGTGGCTGAAAACGCTGGACGCCTCGGTTGCCGCGGTCAACCAGGGCGGCAAGCGCAAGGGCGCGGCCTGCGTGTATCTGGAATCGTGGCATGCCGATATCGAGGATTTCCTCGAGCTGCGCGACAACACCGGCGACGATGCGCGCCGCGCGCACAACCTCAATATCGCCAACTGGATTCCCGACGAATTCATGCGCCGGGTCGAGACCGACGGCGACTGGTCGCTGTTCGATCCCAAGGTCGTGCCGCATCTGGTCGACAGCTGGGGGGCGGTATTCGAACAGCACTACGCCAAGGCCGAAGCGGAAGGCCTCGCGGTCAAAACGGTGAAGGCGCGTGAGCTTTACGCGCGCATGATGCGCACCCTGGCGCAGACCGGCAACGGCTGGATGACCTTCAAGGATCGCTGCAACGCCACCAGCAATCAGACGGCCAAACCGGACAACGTGATCCACCTGTCCAACCTGTGCACCGAGATTCTGGAAGTCAGCTCGGCCACCGAAACGGCCGTGTGCAACCTCGGCTCCGTCAATCTGTCGCGCCACGTTGTGCGTGCGGATGATGGCAGCCACACGTTCGATTTCGAGCAGCTCGCCTCGACCGTGCGCACCGCGGTGCGCCAGCTCGATCGCGTGATCGACCTGAACTTCTATCCGATCGACACGGCACGCACCGCCAACATCAAGTGGCGGCCGGTCGGGCTCGGCGTGATGGGCCTGCAAGACGTGTTCTTCAAACTGCGCCTGCCGTTCGATTCCAGCGAGGCGCTGGCGTTGTCCACGCGCATCGCCGAAGAGATCTATTTCCACGCGCTGTCGATGTCGAACGAGGTGGCGGCGCAGGTCGGCGCGCACCCCGGCTTTGCCGAGAGCCGGGCGGTCAACGGCGAGCTGCAGTTCGACTACTGGCCGCAGGCGCAAACCCACGACAGCGCGCGCTGGGACGCGCTGCGCGAGCGCGTCAAGCAGCACGGCCTGCGCAACTCGCTGCTGATCGCGATTGCGCCCACCGCAACGATCGCCTCGATCGCCGGCTGCTACGAGTGCATCGAGCCGCAAGTCAGCAACCTGTTCAAGCGCGAGACGCTGTCGGGTGATTTCCTGCAGGTGAACCGCTATCTGGCCGACGAGCTGAAGGCACTAGGATTGTGGACGCCGGAGGTGCGCGACGCGATCAAGCTGGCCGAAGGCTCGATCCAGAACATCGCCGCGATCCCGGAACGCCTGCGCGCGATCTATCGCACGGTGTGGGAGCTGCCGCAGAAGGCTCTGATCGAACTGGCCGCCGCGCGCGGCGCCTTCATCGACCAGAGCCAGTCGCTCAACCTGTTCATGGAAAACCCCAACATCGGCCAGCTCAGCTCGATGTACATGTACGCATGGAAGGCCGGCATCAAAACCACCTATTACCTGCGCTCGCGACCAGCGACCAAGATCACCAAAACCACGGTCACGGCTAGCCGAACAAGCGCGCCCGAACCCGTCGTGGACGATCAGGCGCAGGCCAACGCCGCGGTGTTCTGCTCGCTGGAAAATCCCGAGTACTGCGAAGCCTGCCAGTAAGCGCGAGCGCGATCCGGCGTCACCACGCCGGATCGTCGCGACGCCGCGTCGATCATCGTTATTCAGAGGAAGCCATCCATGTCAGCCCAGCCCCCCCGCCACGCGCACATTCTCGACCCCGGTTTCGAACTGACGCTGCGGCCGATGCGCTATCCCGCGTTTTACGAGATGTATCGCAACGCGATCAAGAACACCTGGACGGTGGAGGAAGTCGATTTTTCGATGGACACCTCCGACCTGCGCACGAAGATGTCGCCGGCCGACCGTCACCTGATCCAGCGGCTGGTGGCGTTTTTTGCCACCGGCGACACCATCGTGTCGAACAATCTGGTGCTCAATCTTTACCAGCACATCAATGCGCCCGAGGCGCGCATGTACCTGTCGCGCCAGCTGTATGAGGAGTCGCTGCACGTGCAGTTCTACCTCACATTGCTTGACACCTATATCCCCGATCCGGCCGAACGCAACGCGGCGTTCGCGGCGATCGAGACGATCCCATCGATCCGCCAGAAGGGCGAGTTCTGCTTCAAGTGGATCGACTCGATCCAGCATCTGCAGCGGCTGGAAACGCGCGAGCATCGGCGGCAGTTTCTGCTCAACATGATCTGCTTTGCCGCCTGCATCGAAGGCCTATTCTTCTATGCGGCCTTCGCCTACGTCTATTACCTGCGCTCGCGCGGCCTGCTGCATGGCCTGGCGGCCGGCACCAACTGGGTCTTCCGCGACGAGAGCGGTCACATGGCGTTTGCCTTCGACGTTGTGCGCACGGTGCGCGACGAGGAGCCGGAGCTGTTCGACGACGCCATGCGCGCCCAGGTCGAGGAGATGATGGAAGACGCCATCGCCTGCGAAACGCAGTTCGCCGACGACGTGCTTTCCGGCGGCGTGGTCGGCCTGTCGGCGAAAGACATGCGTCAGTACCTCGAATACTGCGCCGATCAGCGCTTCGCCCAGCTCGACATGCCGAAGAAATACGGCGCCAAGAACCCGTTCGACTTCATGGACCTGCAGGACGTGCAGGAAGTGACCAACTTCTTCGAGCGCCGCGTCTCGGCCTATCAGGTCGGCGTGCAGGGCGAAGTGGCGTTCGATATGGCTTTCTGATGCTGATCGCCGATGTGTCTCGCGCGGTCCATCGATAACAGCGTACCGATGGACCGCTCCAGGGTGCATTCCGACTGGGTCGCCGGAAGTTTTTTACCCTTGGTGCTCTGGCGGAATGTTGTTCCGCACGAGGTCCGATTGCATCACAGGGTGGACGCCGGCCACTTGAGCAGATATTCGGCTGGCGGCGTGTTGCCGGCGAGGTTGCGCACGAAGTAGTCCCAGCGTCGGCGAGTCGCATATGCCGTCGCAGCACCGTAGCCGTGATGTACGTTAGGGATCAGCAGCATGTCGAAATCCTTGTTGGCCTTGATCAGCGCATCGGCCACCAGCAGGGTTTCGTAGGGCGGCACGTTGTCGTCGAGCGTGCCGTGCACCAGCATCAGATGGCCTTTGAGATTGGCCGCGTGATTCTGGTTGGCCTGGTCGTCGTAATTGCTCTTGCCGCCCGCGCCGACGATCTGCTCACCCTGATATTTCTCGGCCCAGTCGTCCTCGTAGTTTCGGTTGTCGTGGTTGCCGCTTTCCGACCAGCCGACCTTGAAGAAATCCGGATAGCGGAACATCGCATCGGTCGACGCGTTGCCGCCGCCGGAGTGGCCCCAGATACCGACGCGATCAAGGTCGATCCACGGATAGCGCTTGCCCAGATCAGTGATGCCAGCGACCTGATCGGGCAGTGTGTTGTCGCCCATGTTGGCGAACCAGGTGTCGTGAAACGACTTCGACCGCCACGGTGTACCCATGCCGTCGATGGCCACCACGATAAAACCCAGTTCAGCCAGCGACTGGTTATCACCGCGGCTGGGCAGAAAACTGCGGCCCCGCACCGAACCGACCTGCGGACCGGGGTAGATGTAGTCGATGACCGGGTACTTCTTCGATGGATCGAAGTGCGACGGCTTGAACATCATGCCGTAGAGATCCGTCTTGCCATCGCGCGCCTTGACGATGATCGGCACGGGCGGCACCCAGCCGGCGGCTTTGAGGCGCGAGATGTCCGCCCTGGCAATGCTGGCGACAGTGTGGCCGTCCTCGGCGCTGCGCAGCACGGTCACCGGCGGCTCGGTCGGCGTCGACCAGGCATCCACGAACAGCTTGTGGTCCGGCGAGAGATCGACCGTGTGGTCGGCCGCTTCGGGGGTCAGCAGGGTCGGCTGACCGCCGTCCAGGCTGGCCTTCCAGAACTGCTGGTAATACGGGTTGACCCCCGGCGTGCGACCCACGCCACGGAACCATACGGTGCGTGTAGCCGGATCGACCTTGAGCATCTCGGTGACATTGCCGTCGCCGGTGGTGATGGCGTGCTTGAGCTTGCCGGTGTCCAGGTCGTACAGGTACAGCTGACCCCAGTCGCTGCGCTCGGAGAACCACACCGCCTCGTGCGAGGCCGGCAGATACGCCCAGTCGGCCGTGCCCAGGCCACTTTCGTAGTACGTCTTGACGGTTTCCTCGAAGACGGTGCGCACCGTGCCGGTGCCCGCGTCGGCGATGCGGAACCACTCGTGCTGGTGGTAGCGCGAGGTGGAAACGAAGGCCAGGGTCTTGCTGTCCGGCGCCCATTTCACATCGTCCCAGCCACCGTCCGGACCGCAGCTAACGTCGTCGCAAAGGGTGGAGCGGTGCTGGTCCGGTGACATCTGCAGGCGCACGGTTTTATGGCCGGGCACGTCGATAATGACGCGCTCGATCATCGTGACATCCTTGTCGCCGACCAGTGGGTACTTCCACGACAGCAGCTTCGGATGGCCAACATTGGTGGTCACCAAATACATGTCGCCGGTCTTGCGCTGATCCTGCTGGAAGGTCGCGATCTTCGCCGAGTCGGGTGACCATTCCAGGATCGCGTTGTCGGTGTGCTTCCAACCGGCGTTGTCGGTGGCGTAGCCGAAATTCTCCACGCCGTCGGTGGTGAGCTGGGTTTCCTTGCCACTGGCAACGTCGCGCAACCACAGGTTCCAGTGGCGGATGAACGCCTCGGACTTCTTGTCCGGCGAGAGCACGCCAGGTTCACTGCCGGAGTTCTTGCCCGATTCCGCCGCGGCGCAGACGTCGGCGTTTTTCAGATCGCACAGATAGTGCTTGTCGTAGACGGCGATAGTCAGGCGGCCATCCGGCGCCACGCTGTATTCGCTGACCGGCAGCTTTGTTGCGTCGATCGGTTTGCCCGTGATCTTGCCAAGCGCGGCAGCCAGCTTCGCCTGATCGAACAGCGGCGTGACGTTGCCGCTGGCTGCATCCATCTGCACGAAATGATCGCCGGCACGGTCGTGGTCGCGATACCAGAAATGGCCATCGTCCAGCCAGCTGACCTTCTCGACCGAGTGATCGACCAGCGGCGCGGTGTCGTAGCTCATGAAGCGTTCGGCCTGCGCATAGTCGCTGGCTGTGAGCACCCGGTTCTCGGCGGCCGCGCCAGCCGACATCACTGTCAGCACCAAGGCGCCGAACAGACGAGACTTATTGATCATCAAAGGCATCTTTCCCCCGGTAAAAAATCCGCGCAAGCACGCCTCGACGTAGCCAGGCAGAGCTCGTCGATGGTATCGCCGTGTCAAAAAAGAATCCTGTGCCAAAGGTCTACCACCAGGTTTGACGGCATCTCGAACATGTGGGGCATTCGAGCAAACCTAATTGCATGAGGGTTCGCGTTTACATGGTAGCCTTTTTGACCACCGAATATATCGAAGGCCATACCGGATGAGTGCCCGATCTGGCGGTATCCCCGTACTTAACGGCATTCGTGCTTTGGCAGTGCTTATCGTTTTCTCTTCGCATGCATCCAACATCTTTTTTGGCGGCGCCCTCACGGGTTTTGGCGGTGGCCAGCTTGGCGTGATGTTGTTCTTTATATTGAGCGGCTTTTTGATGGCTTTTCTTTATATCGAAAAGGTACCCGACCGCGCGGCCCAAAGAGCATTTGTGGTCAACCGGATGGCTCGGATCTATCCCATGTTTTTCTTGGTCGTGATCGCTTGTTTCTTAGCCAATCGACTGGGCCTGAATCTCTGGGTCTATCCGATCAAATCGGTACGAGACGTCGGAGAGCACCTTTTGTTTATTCGAGGCTATGAGGTGCTATGGACCATCGGTCCCGAAGTGATCTTTTACGCACTATTTCTCGTTTTATGGAGGCTACGGGATCGGAAATGGATTCTGGCGACCTTCGTGTCTGCATTGATCGGAGTGGCATGGCTTCCGATGACTTTAAAAACAAGCAATTCGATCTTCGAACTGCATGAAAAGCTTCCCTACTTCTTCGTTGGATGCGCACTTGGCACGGGATACAGCAAACTTGCTGGCGATATCTGCGGCAATAAAAGGTGGACCAAATCAGCAGTGTTCTGGACGTGTTTGGCGATTTTTGGCGCCAGCTCTCCACAGGCGCTGCGGCTGATCTTGGATGTTCCAAAGACACTTACAGGCGATCCCTGGCCCGACCCTTGGGCTTATCCGTTCTATCTCCTTGCGACTGCAGCCGTCTTCGTTACCGCCGTGATTGCCAGGCCAGGCATCTTGACTAATCCGACTGCAATCTATGTTGGCAATATCTCGTTCTCTTTCTATCTGCTGCACTTTGCCGTACTCATGAACATGCGTTCGATCATGCCAGCGCATAAGCTACTGTCAGTTGCCCTCGCACTACTAGTGACGATTTTGCTTTCCAGCGTCTCCTACTTTTTTATCGAAGTTCCGATGCGCAAGCTCATCCGACAGGTAGCAGGGCGGCGCACCGTGGATTACGCATTGTCTTAGTTGCGCAACGCGAGCTGTCATAATCAATCTCTACGCGCCGCACTCGCGCCATCGCAACAACGCAGCAGGCACTCACAATGATGCAAGTCGCTAACCAAGCCCGCCTGATGGAAATGGTTTTCCCCGATCACACGAACCACCTCGGCACGCTGTTCGGCGGCCAGGCGCTGGCATGGATGGACAAGGCCGCGTTCATCGTGGCCTCGCGTTATGCGCGGCGCACGGTCGTGACGGCGCGTTCGGAAGAGGTGAACTTTCGTGTGCCGGTGCGCAGCGGTCAGCTGGTCGAGCTGGTGGCCAGCGTCGTGAAAGTGGGCCGCAGCTCGATGACGGTGGAAGTGGAAATGACCGCCGAGGATCCGCTCAGCGGCGACCGCCGGGTCTGCACCACCGGCCGTTTTGTGATGATCGCACTGGACTCCAACGGCTCGCCAACAGCCATACCGCCGCTGCCGACGCCCGAATAATCCCCACGCTTGACGCGTGCCTCGCTCGCCGCCCACTCTGCCGATTCGTTTATCTGCGGAGGTCCGCCATGTCCGATCCACTGACCATCATCGGCAGCTACATCTCACCGTACGTACGCAAAGTGCTGGTGTTTCTGGAGATGAAGGGCGTCGAGTACCGAATCGATCCGATCCCGCCGTTTGTCGGCAACGAGGCGTTTTCGCAGCTCAGCCCGCTGCGCCGCATTCCGGTGATGTGCGACGGCGAGCTGCTGCTCAACGATTCCAGCGTGATCTGCCAGTACCTGGAGGATAAGCACCCGCAGGTATCGCTGTATCCTGTCGATATCGCCGACCGGGCACGGGCGCGCTGGCTGGAGGAATACGCCGACGTGGCGCTGGGCGAGGCGATTGCGGGCAAGCTGTTCTATCAGCTCGGCATCAAGCCGAATCTGTTCGGTGAAAAAACCAATGACGCCATCGTGCAGCAGGCGCGCGAGGTCGATCTTCCCGCCGCGCTGGATTACCTGGAAACCCAGCTGCCCGCGGAAGGCTTCATTTTTGGCGAACTGTCCATCGCCGATATCAGTATCGCCAGCTTTTTCCGCATGGCCGGTTTCGTGCGCTACACCATCGACGCCGAACGCTGGCCGCGCTGCGCCGGGCTGGTGGCGCGAACGCTGGCGCTGCCGGCGTTTGCCAAACTCGCCACGTTCGAGGATCGCGCGCTGCGCACGCCGGTGCCGGAGCAGCGCGCCGTGCTGAAAGCCATAAACGCGCCGCTGACCGACGCCACCTGCGGCGGCGCGCCGCCCCGGCGCGGCGTGATCGCCATCGACTGACGGCTTGCGCCTCGATCGAAAACCTAACGCAGATCGGACATCAGCTCGACCAGCCAGTCGACGAACACCCGCACGCGCGGCGACAGCTGGCGCTGCGCCGGATACATCACCGATACCGGCATCGGCGGCGGCGGATACTGCGGCAGTACCTCGAGCAGACGGCCGGCCGCCAGATCGGCGGCCACGTTGTAGCGCGGCAGTTGGATCATGCCGAGGCCGGCACGGCAGCTCGCCGCATAGATATCGCCAGAGTTCACCGTCACCGCGCCGGGTACATCGATGATGCGCAGCTTGCCATCCACGATGAAATCGAGCGGCTGCGCGCGGCCGCTGGTCGGCGACCGCCAGACCACCGCCTGATGCGCCGTCAGCTCGTCGAGCGCTTGCGGCATGCCGTGCTGTTCGACGTAGCCCGCGCTGACGCACGTCACCTGTGACAGCACCGCGAGGCCGCGCGCGATCAAACCCGAATCCGCCTGCTCGCCAGCGCGCACCACGCAGTCCACACCCTCATGGACAAGATCGACGTAGCGATCGCTGGCGCCGATATCGAGCTCGAGCAGCGGATAGCGCGCACGAAAGTCCGCCAGCGCCGGCACGATC
>Ga0302228_10001775_pt1 | contig 15383 bp, 10 predicted proteins | sample II_Palsa_N1_2_FD_193519 | JGI IMG/M metagenome (GOLD analysis project Ga0302228, IMG submission 193519) | Peat permafrost microbial communities from Stordalen Mire near Abisko, Sweden - II_Palsa_N1_2 | ecosystem: Environmental > Terrestrial > Soil > Palsa > Peat permafrost | place: Sweden...
GCGTCTGCAGAAGATCTTCGTAGCGAAGCTGGGTGCGGCGAATGTGATCGAAGGGAAGCCGGTGATGGCGAGCGAAGACTTTGGGGTCTTCAGCCTGGACGAGAAGATTCCGACGGTGATGTACATGCTGGGCGCGTACGACCCGGCGAAGGTGGCCGAGAGCGAAAAGACCGGAGTGGCGCTGCCTTCGCCGCACTCGCCGTTTTTCGCACCGCTGCCGGAGCCGACGCTGCGAACCGGTGTGACGGTGATGACCGATGCGGCGGTGGCGCTGCTGCAATAAAGGATTGCCCTCTGTGCAGGAACTGAAGGCTTACACGGATTTGCACAGAGGGGACGGATTTAAGAACAAGGCAACGGCGAAAGGCAGGAGGCCTCCTCATTCTTTCAGTTGACAATTCTGTGTGACGAACCTGCTACATTGGGTGGCTTCAAAGTTCGTGACGCCTCTGCATCTGAACCGGAGATGAATCCGGCGAGGAATTCAGAGTCGTTCTTCAGGGAATCTGACTCTTAACAAGAGGATTGGTCTGAAGGCTGCGTTGCGCGGAGCATCGGATGGCTGCGTGGTGACAGGAGGAATGATGAATAAGCTTGAGCGCTGGTGGATCGCGTTTGCCGGAATTCTGCTGCAGATGGCCCTGGGGGCGGTGTATGCGTGGAGCGTATTCCGCGCTCCGCTTGCCAAACAGTTTCACTGGACGATCTCGGAGGTCACGCTTACCTTCACGATCGCAATCATGGTGCTTGGATTCGCCTCTTTTTTTGGCGGTCTATGGTTGAAGCGGGTGGGGCCGCGCGTGGTCGCACTGACCGGCGGCGCGCTGTATGGTATCGGAGTTTTTCTGGCGAGCTTCTCGTATCACGGGCTGTGGTGGCTTTATCTGAGCTATGGCGTGATCGGCGGAATCGGACTGGGCTTTGCGTATATCGTTCCGATCTCGGTACTGGTTAAGTGGTTTCCCGACCGTCGCGGGCTGATGACGGGAATTGCCGTCGGAGGCTTCGGGGCGGGAGCTCTGGTGACGGCGCCGATTGCAACGCGGCTGATTCAAAGCGTCGGCGTGCTGGAGACCTTCGCTTACCTTGGAGTCGCCTTCCTGATCATCTCTGTGGGGTCGGCTTATTTTATGCAGAATCCGCCGGAGGGCTGGCTGCCGGAGGGATGGACACCAAAGCAAAAAGAGGTCGGGCGGAAGAGCATCAGAGACTTTACCCTGGGTGATGCGTTGAAGACGTGGCAGTGGTGGGCGTTGTGGCTGCTGCTGTTTCTGAATACGTCTGCGGGCATCTCGATTATTTCCCAGGAGGCTCCTATGTTTCAGGAGCTGGCGAAGATCACCGCGATTGTGGCAGCGGGGATGGTCGGTGTGGTGAGTATCGGAAATGCGCTGGGACGCGTCTTCTGGGCGTGGGCTTCTGATGCGCTGGGGCGGCGAGTGACTTTTGCTGTGATGTTTATTCTGCAGATCGGGCTTTTCTGGTTTCTTCCCAGCCTGCATTCTGTTGCCAGCGTGACAACTGTCGCCTTCATTATCCTGATGTGCTACGGCGGCGGGTTCGGCACGATGCCTGCTTTTGCAGCGGACTACTTCGGCTCAGCGAATGTCGGTTCGATCTATGGGCTGATGCTGACGGCGTGGGGATTTGCCAGCGCCTTCGGGCCGTTGCTGATCGCGCACATGCGGCAGTCCAGCGGTTCCTTCGCGGGAGGGCTGCACGTGATCGCACTGGTGATGACGATCTCGGTTGTGCTGCCTTTGCTGGTGAGACCACCGGCCAGGGCGCAGTAACAGCTCGTCGCTGCTTTATACAAAATGCGAGGAGGAATCGGTGGAAGGTAACAGTTCCGCTGGTTTTTCCTCGTCGCGTCTGCGCCACGGACTCTCGTGCGGGTTGCTCATCGTTCTATGCTTAGCGTACCTTTTTTGGGGTGGCTAAATGACGGAGGGCGTGCGTGTCGATTGTTGAAGAGGGAACGAATCTGGAGTCGAGTCTGAGGGAGAACCGGGTGTTTGCTCCTCCGGCGGAGTTTGCGGCGAAGGCTCATGTGAAGAGTCTCGCGGAGTATGAGGCGATGTACCGGCGCAGCGTGGAGCAGCCGGAGGAGTTCTGGGCAGAGGCGGCGAGTGAGCTGGAGTGGTTCGCGCCGTGGACGAAGGTGCTGGAGGGTGAGGCGGCGCAGGCGAAGTGGTTCGTCGGGGGCAAGCTGAACCTCTCGCACAACTGCGTGGACCGTCATGCGCTGGGAGCGCGTAAAGATAAGGTGGCTCTGCTGTGGGAGGGGGAGCCGGGTGAGGTTCGCAAAATTACCTTCGGCGAGCTTCATGAACAGGTGCAGCAGTTTGCCAATGTGCTGAAGGGGCTCGGGATTAAGCGGGGCGACCGGGTTGCGATTTATATGGGGATGTGTCCTGAGCTGGCGATTGCGCTGCTGGCGTGTGCGCGGATTGGGGCGGTGCATTCGGTGGTCTTCGGCGGGTTTGCGGCGAATGCTATTTCGGACCGGGTGAACGACTCGGGTTGCGTTGCGGTGGTGACGCAGGATACGAGCTATCGCAGAGGTGCCGAGGTCAGGCTGAAGGCGATTGTGGATGAGGCGCTCGAGAACTGTCCGACGGTGAAGAACGTTGTGGTGTTCCGGCGATCCGGCTCAGCGGTGACGATGCAGGCGGGACGCGATCTTTGGTGGCATGAGGCCATGGAGAAGGCTGAGGCGAAGTGCGCAGCCGAGTGGATGGATGCGGAGGACCCGCTTTATTTGCTGTATACGTCGGGAACCACAGGCAAGCCGAAGGGGTTGCTGCATACGACGGGCGGCTACTCAGTGCAGACGTATCTGACGAGCAAGTATGTCTTCGATCTGCGTGATGACGATGTGTACTGGTGTACGGCGGATATTGGCTGGGTGACCGGGCACAGCTACGTCGTCTATGGTCCGTTGCAGAACGGCGCGACTGTGATGATGTACGAGGGTGCACCGAACTGGCCGGAGAATGACCGCTTCTGGAAGATTGTGGATGCGCATAAGGTTACGGTTTTTTACACTGCGCCGACGGCGATTCGCGCATTTACGAAGTGGGGAGATGAGTGGGTGGAGAAGTACTCCCTGGCGTCGCTGCGGCTGTTGGGGACGGTGGGCGAGCCGATCAATCCTGAGTCGTGGATGTGGTATCACCGGATGATCGGGAAGGAACGCTGCCCGATTGTGGATACGTACTGGCAGACGGAGACGGGCGCGATTATGATTGCGCCGATTCCTGGAGCCGTTGCGACGAAGCCTGGCTCGGCGACGCGGCCGTTTTTTGGGATTGTGCCGGAGGTGGTTACAAAAGAAGGCGAGCCGGTTCCGGATGGCCACGGTGGGTTGCTGGTGATGCGAAAGCCGTGGCCTTCGATGGCGCGGACGATCTATGGCGATCAGGCGCGGTATGAAGCGGCTTACTGGAGCGAGGTTCCGGGGAGCTACTTTACCGGCGATGGCGCGCGGCGGGATGCGGATGGGTACTTCTGGCTGATGGGCCGTGTCGATGATGTGATCAATGTGAGCGGACACCGGCTGGGGACGATGGAGATCGAGTCTGCCCTGGTGGCGCATGGCAAGGTGGCTGAGGCGGCTTGTGTCGGTCGCCCGCATGAGATGAAGGGACAGGCGATCGCTGCGTTTGTCACGCTTGAAGGTGGCCATGAGCCGAGCGAGGAGCTGCGCCAGGAGCTGCGGCAGTGGGTCGCCAAAGAGATCGGAGCGCTGGCACGGCCGGACGATCTGACCTTTACGCAGGCGCTGCCGAAGACGCGCAGCGGGAAGATCATGCGGCGTCTGCTGCGCGAGCTTGCCACGACCGGCGAGGTGAAGGGCGACACGACCACTCTTGAGGATTTTGCGGTGATCGCGAAGCTGCGTGAAGGGGATGAGTAAGCGCAGGCTTCGTTGCATCGCACAGCCACAGACAACGGGTAATGCAGGTATGGCTTAGCGGAGGTTGTTGCTGGGCTTTGTGGGCAGGGTGAAGTGGAAGGTCGTGCCCTGGTCCGGCGTGCTGGTGGCCCAGATGCGGCCGCCGTGCTGGCTGATGATGCTGCGGCAGATCGCGAGTCCAAGGCCGGTGCCGCCCATGGCGCGGGAGTCTGAGGCGTCGCCCTGCTGGAAGCGTTCGAAGATGTGTTCGAGCTTGTCTGCCGGGATGCCGCGGCCCTGATCGCGAACCTCGATGAGAGCCTCGTCGTCGTCCAGATTGCGGGCGGTGAGGTGAATCTCGCTGCCGACGGGCGAGAACTTGATCGCGTTCGAGATGAGGTTGTTGAGGGTTTGCAGGATGCGGTCGGAGTCGGCCCAGAGGGTGACACCGTTGGCAGCGAAGAAGATGCGGACGTTGGGTTTGGGAGTGCTTGTCTGCTGAATTCCGGCAGCGCGACGCAGCAGGTCTTCGGCGCTGCAGAGGGTGCAATGCAGCTGGGTTTTGCCGCTGCTGATGCGTTCGAGGTCGAGGATGTCGTTGACGAGGCGGATCAGCCGGTCGGAGTTGCTGATGGCGATCTCGAACATCTGCTGGGTCTTCTCGGGCCGGTTGGCAAGAGCGCCGCCGGCGAGGAGGCCGAGCGCTCCGCGCAGGGAGGTGAGCGGCGTGCGCAGCTCGTGCGAGACGGTGGAGATGAACTCGTCCTTCATGCGGTCGAGGGCGCGGCGCTCGGTGGTATCGGTGAAGGCGACGACGACGCCGACTGCCTTGATGCCGCCTGATTCGAGGGCGTGGGCGTCGATCTGCGGGCGGGCGACGTACTCGACCGGGAAGCAGGTGCCGTCTTTGCGCCAGAAGATCTCGTTGGAGATACGCACGGTGTCGAAGTTGGTGAGGCTCTTACGGACCGGGGAGTCGGCCTCGGGGTAGGGCGTGCCGTCGACGTGGGTGTGATGGATAAGCTGATGCATGTTGCGGCCCAGGATCTCGTCCTGTTTGTAGCCGAGCATCTGTGCGGCGGCGAAGTTGACGACGGTGACTTTGCCGTCGAGGTCGATGCCGTAGATGCCGTCGCCGACGGACTCGAGAATGGAGTCGGACTGGTGGGTGAGGACGCGGAGTCGCCCTTCGACGCGGGCCTGCTCGCTGATGTCGACGCCGAAGCCGAGGATGTAGGGAGCGCGGCCAGGCATGACGATGAGCTTGTTGCGGTAGGCGATGACGCGCAGGTCGCCGTTGGCGTGGGAGAGATGGAGCAGACCCTGGGCCTCGCCTGTCTCGCCGATCATCTTTAGGTAGGCGGGGAGGGTGGCCCTGCGCTCGGGCACGATGAACTCGGCGAGGTTGTGGCCGACCAGGTCCTCTGTGGTGCGTCCGAGGGTGTCGGCTCCGTGGGCGTTGATGGTCAGGAGCTTGCCGCGGAGGTCGTGGGTGCAGACCATGCCGAGGGAGCCTTCGACGAGCTGACGGTAGCGGGCTTCGCTCTCGCGGAGGGTGGCCTCGGCGGCGCGCTGGGTGGTGACGTCGATGCCGGTGGCGATGATGAAGGCGACCTGGCCCTGGCTGTCGAGCAGCGCAGTGGCCGACCAGGCGATGCGGCGCAGGCTGCCGTCGCGGTTCAGCCACTGGTTCTCGAATGCAGCGGGGAAGTGGCCGGAGCGGAGGCGCTCGAAGGTCTCGATGGCCTCGGGGATCTCCTGGCGGGGGATGAGCTTGTCCCAGGCGTAGCGGCCGACGAGGGTGGGGAAGTCGTAGCCGGAGGCGGTCTCGCAGGCGCGGTTGAAGCGGACGATGCGGCCGGCGGGGTCGAAGACGGCGACCAGCGCGCCTACGGTGTCGAGGACGGCGGAGACGAAGTTGCGCTCGACGGTGAGGGCGGACTCGACGCGCTGGCGGGAGCGGGCGGCGCGGTCCATCTGGCGGATGCGGCCGTTGAGTTCGAGGCGGGTAATGACCTGCCGGCTGAGAATTCTGAGCGCCGAGGACTGCGCGGAGGTAAGCGCTCGGGTGGGATGGTCGAGCACCAGGAGAGCGCCGATGCTGACTCCGCCCGGCGTGGTCAGAGGAGCGCCGGCGTAGAAGCGGTAGGGGCGGCCTTCGAGGATGATGCCGTCGGGGGCGAAGTCGCGATCGTTGCGCGCGTCGGTGATCTCGTAGACGGTGTCGCCCAGGATGGTGGTTTCGCAGGGCAGGCTGCCGAGCGAGAGTTCGTGGACGTCGATGCCAAAGCGCGAGCGCAGCCAGATGCGGTCCGGCCCGATGAGGCTGATGGCGGCGACGGGGGCGTCACACAACTGGGCGGCCAGACTGGTGATGTCATCCAGAATAGGGTCGGTCGCAGAGTTGAGGACCTCGTATTGGTTGAGGGCTTCGATCCGTAAAGCTTCGTCTTTGACCAGGAGAGCATTCATCTTGCTTTTGAAAGCGTAGGTTATGTGCAAACAGTTGCGCACTCCTACTTTAGTGGCATCAACAGGTTACGGCTTTGGCAGCGTACAGCATTCCCCCGTCTCCGGGGCATCGTTAGCGCTGGCTTCGAGGGCGATCTTCCAGTCGCCTTTGGGAAGCTTTTTCCATACGGTAAAGTAACGGCCTGCAATCACGACAGGTTCGCCATTTTTGTCCCTGGAGTGGCCCTCATAATGGCCCCAGGTGAAGCCCATATCGTTCGAGGGCCCCATCCGGGCACCCTGGGGGGTCCAGGTGAGCTGGTAGACCTTTGGGTCCCACTGGGCCTGGGCTGCGATGGCGGTATGGCCAAGAATAACAGGCTGGCCGTTATTAAGGGTGACAGCGTCGTCGGCGAACCAGGTGCCGAAGGTGCTGCCTCCGCCGGCGGCGACTGCCTGGGAGAGTTTACCGTCGAGCTCCAGAAGAAGCAGAACGCCGGGGGAGAGGGCAGGCTGGGAGAGCGGGCTGGAGGCGGCGCCGGGGGACTGGGCGATGGCGTCGAAGCCGGGGGCGATTGAGGTGACTCCGGGGCTGGTCTGGGCAACCAGAGGCCAGGGGGCAAGAGTGCAGAAAAGCAGGCCGAGCATGGTTTTTCGCTGCATGTTGAGTATGCTACCAGCCAAAGAATCAGCTTGCTGAGAGTGGAGTTTGACTGGAAGACTGATATCCTTCGCACTTAATGTTACAGATGAACATTGAGCGAATTTTGTTGCTTGCGGCTGTGTTTTTGCTGGCCGCAGGAGTTGCGCTGGGAGTGATCTCAGGGCCAGTGCCGCACATGGCCGGAGTCGGTTTGCGCTGTGCCGCGATTCTTTTGCTGGCGGTGTTCGCCCTGCGCCGGCGAACGCTGACCCCCTGGATCTTTGTTGCGATGGTGGCGGGCGCGGAGCTGGGCTTCGATGCACCGGCGCTGGCCATCAGTCTGCGGGTCTTCAGCGATATCTTTCTGCGGCTGATTAAGACGATTGTCGCTCCGCTGATTCTGGCCACGCTGGTGACGGGGATTGCTGGTCACGGCGACCTGAAGAGCGTGGGGCGGATGGGCATCAAAAGCCTGGTCTACTTTGAGGTGGTAACCACGCTGGCGCTGGTGGTTGGGCTGGCGGCGATCAATCTGAGCCACGCCGGGGTGGGGCTGGCGCTGCCCGCCGCGACCGGGGCGAGCGAGGGGATTGCGACTCCGGCACCGACGCACTGGCAGGACTTTCTGCTGCACGTCTTTCCTGAGAACATCGCCAAGTCGGTGGCCGAGGGGCAGATCCTGCAGGTGGCGGTATTCGCTGTTTTCTTCGGCATTGCGCTGGCGTCTCTGGGTGAGGAAAAACGGGCTCCCGTGCTTCGGCTCTTCGAGAGCCTGAGCGAGGTGATGTTTAAATTTACGAACGTGGTGATGTACTTTGCGCCGATTGGCGTGGGTGCGGCGATGGCGTTCACGGTGGGGCAGATGGGGCTGGGGGTTCTGGTGAACCTGGGCAAGCTGCTGCTGACCCTCTATGGCGCGCTGGTGGGTTTCGGGTTGCTGGTGCTGTTGCCGGCGGCACTGATGTTTCGGGTGCCGGTGCGGCGGTTTCTCGCGGCGGTGGCGGAGCCGGCCACCATCGCGTTTGCTACCTCGACCAGCGAGGCTGCGCTGCCGCGGGCGATGGAGAATATGGAGGCGCTCGGAGTTCCGCGGCGCATTGTTGCGTTCGTGATTCCGGCGGGGTACAGCTTCAATCTGGATGGTTCGACGCTCTATCTTGCGGTGTCCAGTATTTTTGTGGCGCAGGCAGCGGGGGTGCACCTGTCGCTGGGGCAGCAGCTGGTGATGATGGTGACGCTGATGCTGACGAGCAAAGGCGTTGCGGGAGTTCCGCGAGCTACGCTGGTTGTTCTGCTGGCTACGGCGGCGACGTTTCACCTGCCGACTGAGCCGATCTTCGTGATTCTGGGCATCGATGCTCTTGCGGATATGGCACGGACGACGGTGAATGTCGTGGGGAACTGCCTGGCGAGCGTGGTGGTAGCGAAGTGGGAGGGGGAGTTCGGCACCGAGGCGATCTCACCGGTGGTGCTGGAGGGGATGGCGGAGTGAGAGGCAGCTTCGCGAGCGCTGGTAAGCTTTTGTGCATGATGAATTTTGGTGCAAGAGCTGCGGGCGTGTTGGGGTTGGGTTGGGTGATGGTTGCCGGGTGTGTGGCGCAGAGTTCGCTGCCAGCGGCGACGGTGAGCGGGATTGATGCTGCGGCGGCGAAGGTGCTGGAGACGACGGGGGTTCCGAGCGCGTCGGTGGCGGTGGTGCAGGGTGGGAAGATTGCGTATGTGAAGGCGTATGGGAAGGCGCGGCTGGAGCCGGTGATGATGGCTGAGCCGGGGATGCAGTATTCGATCGGGTCGGTGAGTAAGCAGTTCACGGCGGCGTTGGTGTTGCTGCTGGCGCAGGATGGGAAGCTGAAGCTGGATGACCCCGTGGGGAGATATTTGCCGGGGTTGACGCGGGCGAATGAGGTGACGATTCGGCAGGTGCTGTCGATGACGTCGGGGTATCAGGACTTCTGGCCGGAAGACTATGTGATGACGTCGATGATGGTTCCGGCGACGCCGCAGCAGATTCTCGATGGGTGGGGGAAGAAGCCGCTGGACTTCGAGCCGGGGACGCAGTGGCAGTACTCGAATACGAACTATGTGATTGCGGGGCGGATTGCGGAGATCGCGGGAGGTGCGCCGCTGATCGTGCAGTTGCAGGAGCGGATCTTTCGGCCGCTGCGGATGAATGGCGTGTTTAACTCGGATGCGAGCAGGCTGCCGGAGAACGATCCGACAGGGTATTACCGTCATGCGCTGGGACCGCTAAGGCCGGCGCCGCAGGAAGGGCAGGGGTGGATGTTTGCCGCGGGAGAGTTGGCGATGCCGGCGAGCGATCTGGCGCGGTGGAATATCAGTTTGATGGATCGGACGCTGTTGAGCCAGGCTTCGTATGAGGAGATGTTTCGCGAGGTGAAGCTGAAGGATGGGAAGGGCACGGGGTATGGGCTCGGCGTGCAGGTGGGGGTGCGGGATGGGCATCGGTATGTGGCGCATAGCGGGGAGGTGTCGGGGTTTGTGTCGCAGAATCTGGTGTTCGTCGATGACAAGGCTGCGGTGACGGTGCTGACGAACGAAGATGCTTCGAGCGCGGCGGGTGCGCTGGCGCGGCAGATTGCGCCGCTGGTGCTGGGTAAGGTTTCGGCTGTGGAGGCTGGTGGCGCAGCGACGACGGCGGCGGAGAAGCGGGCGCTGGAGATTTTTACCGGGTTGCAGGAGGGGAAGATCGATCGTTCGCAGTTGACGGCGCTGTGCGATGCGTACTTCACGCAGGAGGCGCTGAATGATTTTTCCAGCAGTCTGAAGCCGCTGGGAGTGCCGGGCAGCTTCACGCAGGTGAATGAGGAGAAGCGCGGGGGGATGATCTTTCGGGTGTTTAAGGTGGAGTTTCCCGGCAGGCAGGTGGAAGTGACGGTGTATGAGGAGCCGGATGGAAAGCTGGAGCAGTATCTGGTGATTCCGGTGGGTAGTTAGGCGCATGGCTGGCGAGCGTGTCGACAGAGGCTCGCGCTGGTGTGCTGTTGATGGGATGTGATTTATTTCGTCTTCGATCCACAGGACGATGCCCTGGCCGCGTTGAGAGGTGCGGCGCAATGAAGGATAATAGGTGTGGTTGAAAGAGACGCCTGAGTATATCGGGCGCCTTTTAACGTCCTCTGTTTTATTTGGCCATTTATGGCATTTCTCTTATATAAAAATTCCCCAGGACTGGAAACCAATATGGAACTATGGACCGAATATGAAGGAAGAACGATCGATGGCGACTTCCCGCTGACAAAACTGTTGCGGCCTGAGGGCCGGAGTGCGTTTTTTTCCACGTCGAACGGGACGGGCGAGCCGACGGTGATTCGGCTGATCGAGTCGCACTTCGACGATGACGAGATTCTGTCGCGTTGGCGCGGAGTGACAGCGCTGAACCATGCGAATCTGGTGAAGCTGAAGAAGTACGGCCAGGTGGACCTGGATGGGACTTCGCTGGTGTATGCGGTGATGGAGCCGGTAGAGGCTAACCTTGGCGAGATTCTGAGTCAGCAGCGGCTGACGGTGCCGGAGGCCAGGCAGATCGCAACGAGTCTGCTGGCGGCGCTGGAGGCGTTGCATGAGAACGGCTTTGTGCATGAGCATGTGGAGCCATCGAATGTACTGGCTGTGGGCGAGGTGGTGAAGCTACGGAGCGACTGCATTCGCGAGGCTCCTGAGGGTGAGGAGGGCCGCGAGCTGAAGCGGCAGGATGTGCATGATTTCGCGGTGGTGCTGCTGCAGGCGCTGACGCAGCAGAAGACGCTGGAGGGCGCGGCGCGGCATCTTCCGCTGCCTGCGCCGTTTGATGAGATCGTTCGCAATGGGATGAGCGGGGAGTGGGGACTGGCTCGGATTGGCGGGGCGCTGGATACTTCGGCTCCACGGCAGGAGGCTCCGCGAGCTGTTGCGGCTCCAGTGGCGGCTGCTTCGAGGACGACGCAGGCTGCTGCTGTGCCGGAGAAGAAGATTGTTGAGATACCCCGGGTCGCGGACAGAATTCGCGTGCCGGTGAGGGAGGAGCCATCGGTCTCTGGTGGGAGAGCAGGGATGAAGATCGCAATTGCCGTTGCGGCTCTGCTGGTGATCTGGCTTGGCTGGTATCTGCTGCATGGGCGTTCGGCGGATCGGAGCAGTGCGCCGCAGGTTGCTTCGAGGCCGGCTCCGATTGTGGATAGCGCTTCGCCGACGCCTGTCGTGGAGAACGCTCCGGCTGCTTCGACGGCGAGTGTTCCTCCGCCGATCCAGGAGAAGGGCGCGGTGACGGGCCGGGATCAGTGGCGCGTGGTCGCTTTTACGTACAACCATGAAGGCCAGGCGAAGGATAAGGCGGCGGCGGTTGGGCAGAGCCATCCCGATCTGAAGCCGGAGGTGTTTACGCCGAATGGGCGCGCGCCTTACCTGGTGACGCTGGGTGGGCCGATGAGCAAAGAAGACGCGTTTGCGCTGTCGGGTAAGGCCAAGAGAGAAGGACTGCCGAGGGATATCTACGCGCAGAACTACAGAGGACGGTAAGGGTAGCTGATACGCCGCGCTGTTCTGTTGACTCCACTGCGGTATGGAGTCGATGGAGCAGCGCTTTTTGTTGCTTAAACCATTTAACCATTTGGTTGACAGTGGCGGGATCTTTCGATACTATTCAACCAAATGGTTAACTCTAGTACAGCTCGTCTCGATTCGATATTTCATGCGCTATCCGACTCTACCCGGCGGTCGATTCTTCGGACTGTTGCAGTAAAGCCGGAGACGGTCGGTGAGCTTGCGAAGCCTTACCGTATGTCGCTGGCGGCTGTCTCGAAGCACCTGAAGGTGCTGGAGTCGGCGGAGCTGATTGCGCGGGAGAGGCGAGGGAGTTTTCAGATTGTTCGGTTGAATGCGGCAACTCTGAGACCGGCTGAAGAGTGGCTGGCCTACTACGAAAAGTTCTGGACCCGTCAGCTGGATGCGCTCCAGACCTACCTGGAAGGAGAGGAATAATGGCGACTATGGTTGATCAAAAGGCGGAGCAGGGTTTGACGCTTACGATGACGCGCGTGATTCGAGCACCTCGGGAGCGGGTATTTTCGGCATGGCTGCGGCCGGAGACGATCCGGCAGTGGTTTGGGCCTGAGCATCGGAAGGTAGAGGATGTGCAGGTGGATGGACGTTTGGGCGGCAGATACGAGATCACGATGTCTCCGGCGCACTCGCCGGAGAACTGTCCAAACGATCACGCTCCGAGAGAGAAGGTGGCGGTTCGTGGGGAGTATAAGGAAATCTCTCCTTATGATCGGCTGAGTTTTACGTGGTGCGGCGACTGGAATCCGACGGAGGAGTCTCTGGTGACGATCTCGCTGCGGGAAGTGGAGGGCGGCACGGAGATGACGCTCGAACACACGCGGTTCGGGTCGGAGGCTTCGCTGGCTGGCCACGAGAAGGGCTGGGAGCACGGTCTCGATAGTATGGTGAAGCTGCTCGAAGGATAGGCACCTGCGGAAGAAAATGGCTGGTGGGGCAATGGGCTCCACCAGCCGTCTATGTGCAGGAAATGCCTCGCGAGGTCAGCCCCTTTCCGGATTGCATCGCAGCGATGCGGGTTAGTGTTTCTTCTCTGTCTGAGCGAGGAAGTCGATTAAGTATTGCTTCCAGACGATGGCCTGAGTGTGGGTGCCGTGGCCGCGGGTGGCGTCGCTGATGGGGATGAGGATGAACTTTGCGTTGGGCATCCGCGTGACCATCTTTTGGGCGATGCCGAGTTCGGGTGGGTTGATGAAGTCGTCGGCGGAGTTGATCCAGAGGACAGAGGCGGTGATGGTGCTTAGCTTTGGCTCGGGGTTGTAGTTGCGTGAGGCGTTGACGTAGTAGAGGAAGTCGTTGGCGTCGGTGTGGGCGTCGTCGGCGGCGATGACGTGGTCGATGTAGGCTTCAGACAGGGCGCGGGTGGGGAAGTTCTTCTGCATCTGCAAAGGTGCGCTGCCGGCGATGATGATGAGGTCGTTGGCTCCGCGCAGGCCTTCGACAGGTTCGGTGGTGTAGTCGCCGTTCTTCCAGGCAGGATCGTTTTTGATGGACTCCATTGCCATGTAACGCCACATGCGGTTGCGGCCGGCGAGTTCGACGGGCAGGCAGGCGAAGGGCGCGAGGGCGTCGGAGAACTGTGGCCAGGTCTCGCCCCAGACGAAGGATTGCATGCAGCCCATCGACGTGCCGAGGATGAGGCGGAGGTGGTCGACGTGGAGGCCTTCGAGGAGCATGGTGTGCTGCGAGGCAACCATGTCGTCGTAGTCGTATTGAGGGAAGTGCATGTGGAGGCCGTCGGAGGGTTTGCTGGATTCGCCGTGGCCGATGTCATCGGGGAGGATGATGAAGTATTTTGTGATGTCGAGGGGTGCGCCTAGGCCGAAGAGGACGTCGGAGAAGACGGGGTTCATGAGGGAGTGGGCGCTGCCGCCGGTGCCGTGAAGGAGGAGGATGGCGTTGTCGGTGTGGCCGTCGGCGCCGCGGTGGGGATGGCCGAGGGTGAGGTAGTGGAGATGCAGCTTCTCGATGGTCTCGCCATCTTTGAAGTGGAAGTTGGCGATATCGTAGGTGCCGTCCTGGGTGGGCCATTTGGAGGCGGGTGCCTGGGCGTTGGCGGCGATGGTGGAGACGAGTGCGAGGAGGATGAGGCGGCTAAAGCGGCTGATCATGGTGGTGCCTCGATGCTGTGATTTTGGAGGTCCGGCGATTGTGCAGGCCGGTTTCGTGTTAAGCGGAGACGGCGTGGAAGGCTGGAGCTCCACGCCGTCGCAGGTTAGAGGAGTGGGTTAGTTGGTGGTGTCTTTCTTTTCTGCGGGAGCCTTCTCGGGTGTGGTGAGGGGTTTGGTGATGTCGTCGAGGTAGTCGGGGGTTCCGTCTACGCGGACGAGCGAGGGGTAGCGTTCGCCGTCGTGGTAGTCGAGGTTGGCGGTGGTGACGAAGGTGTCGCTCTGAAGGATGAGGTGGATGGGCTCGGAGGAGCCTTTGGCCTCTTTGATGGCGGTTTTGAGAGCGTCGGCGGAGAAGACATTGCCGTTGACGGCGATGATCTTCTGGCCGGGGGCGAGCTGAGACTTGTCGGCGGGGCCTCCCCAGCGGACGTCGGAGATGACGCCTTCGCCGCTGACGCGGATGCCGATGGAGTACCAGACGTTGATGCCGCCGCCGCGACGGCTGCCGGACATGGTCATGGTGCGGTCGGATTTGGTGGGCTTGTCGGTGAAGACGAGCTTGTAGCCGCCGCGGGTGATGCCGTCGAGGTCGGCGTGAGGGTTGATGTTATCGATGTGCTCGTGGATGAAGGTGGCCCAGTCGTATTTGAGGACCTGGTTGAGGTCGGCGATGAGCTCGTCACGGTTGTAGGTGACGATGAGCGGGCCGGTGTTGCCGCCTTTGGCGAGGAAGATGTGCAGGAAGTCAGTGAGGGATTTTTTGTTGTCGGTTTTCTGGCGGATGAGGGTGTCGGCGTCGAGCCAGAAGAGCTCGCCTTCCTGGTAGTAGTCCTGGCCGCGCTTCCAGTTGGACCAGGCAGGGTTGCCGCCGCGGAGGATGCTGGCGGCGATGGCGGTGTCTTCGGTGCTGCGCCACTCGCGGCCGGGCTTGTAGTCGAGGTTAGCGGCAGACATGGCGAGGATGTCGCGGTACTGCTCCTGCGACTTGAGGCCGGAGCGGGCGGCGAGGACGTTGCCGAGGTACTGGGTCATGCCCTCGTAGACCCAGAGGAGCGAGCCCTGCTGCATCTTCTCGAAGTCGTCCTGGTAGAGGTTGTAGGGACGGCGGTATTTACCGTTCCAGGAGTGGGTGAACTCGTGGGCGAGGAGATCGGATTCGCCGAGCTGGTGGGCCTCGTCGGAGAAGCCTTTTTCGCCTACGCCGTTATCGGAGGACTGGCCGTGCTCGAGGCCTTCGCCGCCGGCTACGTCAGAGAGCGTGAGGAGGAGGTGGTAGACGTTGTAGTGGCGTGAACCGTAGGCGGCTCCGGTCTCGCGGACGAGGTTGTTGAGTTCGACGAGGAGCGCGGGGCGGAGCTTCGAGTCTTCGGGGCTGTCGGAGACGACGTCGATGTAGTGCTTCGGCGTGACCTCGGGGGCGAGGGCGAACTCGTGGAAGTACTGTCCGGTGATGACGGGGGAGTCTTCGAGCTGCTCGACGGTGGTGGTGGCGAAGTGGGTGGTGCCGCCTTTGGGGCTTTGTGGATCGTAGCCGTCAGTGGGGGTGAGGGCGGTGCCGATGCCCCAGCCGGCGGGAACGGTGACGGAGGGCTGGATCGGAATCTCTTTTACGGGCGTGTTGGCGGGGTAGAGGAGAAGCTTTTCCCATTCTAGGACGGCGAGCTTCTGGCTGACGCGCGCGGTGACGATGCAGTCGAGGTGGGCGTGGAGGGTGGTGACGCCG
>Ga0302228_10001782_pt1 | contig 15342 bp, 12 predicted proteins | sample II_Palsa_N1_2_FD_193519 | JGI IMG/M metagenome (GOLD analysis project Ga0302228, IMG submission 193519) | Peat permafrost microbial communities from Stordalen Mire near Abisko, Sweden - II_Palsa_N1_2 | ecosystem: Environmental > Terrestrial > Soil > Palsa > Peat permafrost | place: Sweden...
CGCGGGCAAGACTCAGATTTTTCTGTATCTGATTTCCCAGATCATGGCGAAGCAGCAGAAAGCCCTGATCCTCGACACGAAGGGCGATTACACATCACGTTTCCCACAAGCGATGATTTTGAGCCCTTGGGATCGAAGATCGCGTTACCTTGACATCGCGGCTGACGTGAGAAACAGCGCCCAAGCGGCATCGTTTGCTGCGTCGGTCATCCCGGATGATCCAGGTCCCAATCGTTTCTTCACTGTGTCCGCTCAGCTCATCTTGACGGGCTGCATTCGTGCGCTGCAAACGATGCGAGGCACAACTTGGACGTGGGCTGATTTGGACGCGTTGCTCACGCTGTCCGCGAAGCAGCTGGCCCCCTTGCTGGCTGAGCACTACCGCAAAGCGCATCCGATGTTGACTGGTGCGGACGGAAGCACGGCCTCGGTCATGGCAACCCTCAGCGCGTTCACACAAATCATCACTGACATGAGTGAATCGATGGGGGATGGGTTGCGATCCGACGGGTCGCCGCGCAAACGCCTATCACTGGTGGCGTGGGCGAAGGATGACTACGTCGGCAAGAAGGCCATCATCCTTCAGGCCGGCCCCGACGCTGGGTTGTCGCAGCGATACATCGCCGCGGTGATCAACATCCTGGTGCCGGAGATCATCTCACCTGCTCTGCCCGACGACACCAGCACTGACGGCCGTGCCATCTGGATCATGCTGGATGAGCTTCCTGCTGCGGGTCGCATCAATCTGTCACCGCTTGCAGCGTTGGGCAGAAGCAAGGGCGTGTGCCTGTGTCTGGGTCTTCAAGACCAAAACCAGCTGGCCGCCATCCATGGCGAGCCTTTCTCCAAGGCCCTCGCGTCGATGGTGGGCACCCACGTCGTGGCGGCGATGTCGATGGGCGAAACACGGGAGCACGTGGCATCGATGATTGGATCGCGTCGCGTCAGCATCCAAACCGCTGCCACGGCCACAGGTGCAGGAAGTGTGCACGAGGAACAGCGCCAACTCGTGCAGCCCTCAGATCTCACCACGAAACTCGGTTTTCGCCGTGGAAAGAAATACGGTCCCAACGGTTTCGGCATCCGCGCGCTCGTCAATCTCGGCGGCGACGACCTGATGATTTTGGATTGGCCTGGGATCGTGCTGCCCGAACTTCGACCTGCCTTCGTCCCGGCCAAGTGGACCCTGCCACGCACTGCACCGATGACCGGCGCACCCGCGATCGGGGGTGATCAGCCAAGCCAAACGATCGAGCAGACCGTGGACCCGGCATTGCTGGCCCAGGTGATCGATGAAGTGACGCCGCAACTCTGATCGACCTTGCGGACGCTTCGATTTCCGTTTCAATGAGGTAACCGTTCCCCTCCCCTTTGCCAGGCCTCCCCCATGTCCACTTCTTCCGACAATTACCAGCTGCTCGTGCAGGCCCTCGAAACCAACAAAGCCCAGGTTCGCGCACTCGCGGCAGCAGATGCATTGATTGCGCAGCAGCGTCAGCTGGTCGTCACCTTGCTCGAACGGTGGCCGACCGACTTGGCGGAGCTGCCGGCGGACATGCAGGCGATGGCCGAACGTTTCCGCAGCAGGCACTGACCGATGTTTCGGCCGATCATGATTGATGCACGCGGCCGCTCCTCAGACGGCCACGCGGTCTTGCAGTATTTGATGGAGGGTGAACAGAAAATCACGGCGGCCCGGAAGAAAACGGCCATCGATTACTACCACGCGGGCAGCGAGCAAGAGCTTGACGTCGACGACGAGCGCAGCACGTCGCGTTACCTCGGCGCCGGGTGCCAGCGCCTGGGCCTGTCGGGTGACGTGAGCATCGAGGTCATGGAACAACTCGCGAAGGGATTTGATCCGACCACCGGCGCCAAGCTTTCTGCCACCGCGGGCAAGGAACCGGTGTGGGTGCCGAAGCTCGACAAAAAGGGTAAGTCGGTCCTCAAAAAGGATGGCACCCCCGATGGTCAATGGAAGAATGGACACCGCGTGGGGTTCGACTGCACTTTCTCGATCGCCGACAAGGACGTCAGCCACATCTTCGGGCTCGCTCCTCCGGGAGAACGGATCCGCATCCTCGACGCGCACCGTGAAGCGGTCGAAGAGGTGGTCCAGGTCATGCAGGATTACTTGGAAACCGGCCGGGATGAGGCCGGCATCCGCAAGATCGGGGTGAAAGGTCTGGTGGCCACTGGCCATACCCACTTCACTTCGAGAAATTTGGATCCCCAGATCCACGAACACGTGTTGACGTTCGCATTTGGGCTCGGCCAGGACGGATCCTGGGGCGGGATAGACGCCACGGGGCTGTTTGACTACCAGAAAATGTTCGGCGCCATAGGGCGCTGCGCATTCGCCAAGAAAATGGTGGAACTCGGCTATGGCGTCATCAAATCTCCTGAGCTTGACAACGAAGGCCGAGAAACAGGTCAGGTTTATTACCGCATCGCGGGTGTCTCTGATAAAGAACGTGACGAATCATCTTCTCGCCGTCTGGAAGCGCTCGAATACATGGCTGCCAACGGTGGCACCATGCAAGCCGCCGTGCTGGCCACGAGACTGGATAAAGAGGAACAACCCCTTGGCGTGATGCTCCCTGTGTGGAAAGCCGCGCACGAACAGATGCGTGCCGAGGACCCTTCCATCTTCGACTCAACTGAAGAATTGAAGGGACTGCCCAGCAAGCTGTATGGGTGCGATGACGAAACGTTGCTTAGAAAACTGCATGCACAAGATGCGGTCTGGACCAAACAGGACTTGATCACCCAGCTGGCGCTCGAACATGTGGGCCAGAAAGACGTGGCGCAGATCATGGCCGAAGCCGAAGCCTTCATGGTGCGCATGACACCGCAGCTGGTGACGATCAACCCGGAAACGTCACCGGAGAAACGGCATCAAGGGGACCAGCCGGGCCGCAAGTATCGTGAAGATCGATACGCCGCTACCTGGTGGATCGAAGAGACCGAGCAAAAGCTGGTGGACAGCGCGAAGGCACGCCAGAACGAGCCCGAAAACAGGGTGTCCGATGTCGTGCTCAACTCGTGCATCAATTCCTTCGAGAAGAAGCGCGGTTTCAAGATCAGCGATGAACAGCGCGCCTTCGTCCGGCACTTGACCGAGGGGACGGGAGTCAGCTGCGGGACCGGTTGGGCCGGATCGGGGAAAACGACGGCCGCGGAAATCTTCTGTCAAGCATATGAACAGGCTGGCCGTTCCGTCATCGGAGTCAGCCTGGCATGGAAGGCCGCCCGAAAATTGCAGGCCGAGACTGGGATGAAGGAAGTCTACTCGGCGGCCAAGCTCCTCCAAAAGCTCGAAATGAAAACCCTGACGTTGAAAGACCAAGTGATCGTGCTCGATGAAGCAGGCATGGTGGACACCACGACCTTTCGTGAGATCCAAAAAGCGGTGGACACCGCACATGCGGCCGGTGGCCGCTGCAAATTGATTTGCGTCGGGGACAGTCAACAATTGCAGCCCGTCGGCCCCGGGGCCGGTTTCAGACTTCTAAAAGACGCCATCGGCGACGCCACGCTGACCGAAATTCGTCGGCAAAGAGATGCCTACGACATCGAAACCAGCAAACTGCTGTATCAACACGCAGACCGTGCACGAAACACCACGACGCGCGTGGAAGAGGCGTCGCTCGGGGCGCAGATCTTCGCTCGCCTTGAGCACAAAGATCAGATTGAACGTTGCGACACGTCCACGGATGCTGTTCGCCAGATGGCCGATGATTACCTCAGCCTGCTGGGCACCACGGGGGAACATGGGAAGCCGCTGGAGCACAAGAATCTCTGCGTGATGGCTGGCACCAATTCCCTCGTTCGCACACTCAACGACGAAATCCGCGCTCGACTGGCCGCCACCGGTGAATTTTCCGGCGACGACTTCATTCTCAGCACCAAGGGTTCGATGGGCGTGCGGCAGGATCTCCCGATCGCCGTGGGGGAACGTCTGATGTTCACGAAAGGCGATCAGAAGCACATGGGCATCGACAACGGTTCGGTGGGCGTCGTGCAAGCCGTGCGCCGGACGGTGAAGGGGTCGCTCGTCATGAGTTTGAAGCTGGAAAGTGACATTCCGGCCGAAAACGGGCGGGTGGTCAAACTGGACACCGGCACTTACGACAAGCTCACACACGCTTACGCTCAGACCACGCACAAGAGCCAGGGCGCGACTGTAGAACGCACCCTGATGCTCAGTTCCATCGGCACGACCGATGTGCACTCCACGCTCGTCTCGGCCACACGCCACCGCGCAGCCCAGGGCTTCAAACTCTACGGTGGCGAGTTGGATCTGGAAACGATGGCCGAACGCTTGGGCATGGAACGGTTGGGGATGAACGCGCTGGAAGAGGGCCGCAAGCAAGCACCCAAGGCCGGCCCCTCCCCCACGCCGCGTTCCAAGCCTGCGCAGACCAAACGCCGGCAGAAGCCGGAACCGCAGCGCCCTGATGTGGAAGACAAGGCCCACGCGGACAAGGCCGCCGATCGTGCGCGCAAAGAGAAAGTGGATCGGTTGTGGAAGGGCTACCGCGACCTGGTTGATCGAGAGCAAAAGCTGAGGCAAAAGCGTGGAAAGAAGATTGGGGTGAAGATCCGCCGGGGCGATTGACCATGGGGGATCCCGCACTCGAGGTTGGTCTCCCATATAAACTGGCTGCAAATCAAGGAAGCGACCGTGGCCATGAACAACGACCTCATCAAACAACTGCGAATCAGCACAGCGGCTGTCGACTTCTTCGCCAAGCAGCAACAATCGTTGAGTCAACTAGCCCACCTGTCTCCGATCATCCAGAACTCCTTAGAGAATAAGGCTTTTGCTGACCTCATCGGGCGTGACCTCGGAATCTCGAATCTCATCAAGTCACTGCCACAAATACCGTCACTCCCCGCCAGCATGTCCGCGGGACTGGAGGCCTCCAAAGCCCTGGAATATTTCCGCAGTCAGGCAGAGTCCAACCGGATTGCAGCTAAGTTATTTGAGCGCACTTCTGACTTCACATTGCCATCGATGGCCTACGCACGCTCGCAGTTCCACGATTTCAGCTCCTTAAATCCAAACTTGTTTCAACAATCGTCCTATGGCCTTGTGGACCTCGTTTCGCTCGAGAAAACATTCGGTGCGATGTTGAGTCCGTGGTTGAACGTGAACGATGTTGCACGGTCACTGAGCGGCGTGGTCGAAATTCACCAACTGGCCCGCACGCTCACGACCCTGCCGCCGTTTGATCGCGCGACTTCAGATCTCATCCGGCATGGATTGGGCGACTGGCGTGATCCCATCACGGCGCCGGACGTCGTCTTCGAGCAACACCCCGACCGTGCTGCTTTCTATGACCAGCAGGGCTTTGAACGAGCACTCACTGACTTTCCCCCTGCCGCCTTTGACGAAATGGCGGACCAAACGGGCCTGTCAACGGAAACAAGAGCGCTGTTTGCCCTCTTCGATGCACCTGACTTCTTCGCCCTCGACGCGGAGGAAGATAGCCGCGCTGTCCTGGCGTTTAAATGCTTGCGGGGATTTGAGATCGTTCTTCGTCGCTTCATCCATGGCGCCATGGAAAAGCAATTTGGAGCGAACTGGCCGAAGCAAAAGTTGCCGCCGGAAACCTATGCTCGATGGCTCGACAAACGCTCCAAAGCGGAAAGCGCGCAAAGTGCGCCGCTGCCCCTCATCGATTACGCCGATTTCAGCGACTACCACTTGATCATCCAGAGAACGGACAACTGGAATCAGGTGTTCAAGGCTCTGTTCAACCGCAAAGAAGACATCCTGGAGTCTCTGCAACGGTTGAACCCCATCCGAATTGCTTCAATGCACGCCAGGTCCGTTGGCAATGACGACCTGCTCCTTCTGTATGTCGAGTCCAAACGTGTCTTGTCGGTCACCACTGCCTATTGGAGCCGGATAGGCTAGTCACTTGACGCCTGGCCGGCAAACGGTGACTCCATCGGATACAGCACACTGAGGAGACGCATCGCGTGCTGCTCCAGCCCCAAATGGAGAGCCAGTCGGGCAAGTTCAATAGACGCCAGCAACGCCGCACCGGTCGCAAATTTGATCGCGTCGACGACTTCCGTCATCGGCATGGCCGTTTCAACGTCGAAGCTCCAGCGACGGATCAGCATTTGGTGGCTGACGTGGGTGAACTGGTGCAGCGACCTTTCCGATTTCGTCCAGGTCGCCTGCAAAAACGCATCCTCGGCGCTCTGGGGACCTTTGCGCAGATCCTTGAGGAGACCCTCAATCTTCTTGCTGTCCTTCCCTGCGAGGTAAAGCTCGATCTGGTCGTCTTTGGCTCCTCGGAGCAACCAGATTCCTCGCACGAGTGCTTCAAACGTGGGTCGCAGGAGCGCGAGCCCCGATCCCAGCCGCCCAGCCAGCAGCAGCGACACGATGGCACCGTGGTGCTCGTGCACGATGCCGAATGCGGTGGCGGCAAGCAGGTTCACGCCATCGGTGTTGATCTCGAGGCCAACCATGTTCGCGTCGCCCCAAGCCGCACACGCGACAGCCATCCGCAGGATGTCCTGGACTGAAGCATCATCCAGGTATTTGGCATGAACCGGTTTGGGTTGGCCATCCATGACTGACACTCAATGTCCTGCGATGGCGGCAAGCAATTGATCCCGGATGTTCCGCTTCTGGTCGTCTACCTTCTGCGCCATCAGGTAAAGGCCTTTTCCGCCGCTGCGCTTTTCCCAGAGTTGTCCGATCGAACGTTTTTCCTCGCTGTCATCGTTCGAGAACCGATCCCCGCCCTTGTATTCAATGACCAGCAGTCGGCCATCTTCCAGCCGTGCGACGAAATCGGGATACGTTCGGTTGGTTGAAGTGGGCATCCAGAACTGAGTCGGGTGCACCACGTTGCGCACCCAGAACTTCACCTCATCGATCATGTCGAGCGCTCGGGCACACTGAAACTCCTCGGTCTCCTTGCCGCTGTTTGTGCGCCAGTTGAGATCGGCCGGCACCGGGTAGTAGTGCTTCTGGAAACGGTAGTCGCCCTGGTAGTAGCTGTGTGCCGGATACATGCTGAAATCGGGCGGATAGGTGAAGGCATGACCGGGAGCAAGTGAGGTCTCGATTTCACTGTTGAACATCAACTCCTGGAAACCTTCGCCGTAGGCTGCCGCCTTGGCCTTGTCGAGTTGCTCGCGCATCTTGCGCCTGAGCACGAACTGCCCTTTCAGCAACTGCGCCAACGAGAAGCCGCGGCCATCCATCAGGCCATTGATCGCCTGACGGATCCACGCGTAAAGCACAGGTTGCTTGATGTTCGGAACCCGAAGTTCGTGATCCAACCAACCGAGCAAGTCCGTGACTGTTCGATCTTGGGCGAAGCCAGGAAGGTAAGTCGCCACGTCATCCTTGATGGTGTGATAGCCAACCTTTTCACCTTCGAGATCAATCTCGAACGTCATGGTCTGATCGTTGAAGCTGAAAGACGACAGATCGGCCGGATAGGCCTGCAAGTCCCACGTGAATTTCGCAGACACGGCCCCCTTGTCGACCAATTCCAGCTCGCCTTGCTCCATCACGCACAAGCGCGGAACTTGAAAAACTTCGCCGCGCTCACTGGGAGCCTTGGCTGCCGCGGTGGCCTGTTGATGCAGCTCGATCTTGGCGCTTAGTTCTTCGCGCTTGCTTGCCGGCGCAGTTGCGACGATGACTTCGACGGTTGTGTTGTCGAGCTCGTCGGTGATTTCAATGCTGCCACCTTTGCCTTCCGGGTTCGGGGTGAACACCACCCGTTCCCGATCACGCTCAGGGATCTGGGAGAGATCAGGTTCGCGAGTCACCTCCACCCGGGTCTTCGGCAAGCGAACCGAATGGACCTGTCCGTTCTTGAGTGGCAAGGTCTCCTGTGGGGAGTCCTTGCGGATCGCCGCCATGGCTTCGAGGGGATTGAAACCGATGTGCACCAGCGCCTTGGTGAGCTCTGCGGCGGCTTCACCGAAGTTTGGACTGACCACATGGGCGTAGGCCTTGCTCATGTCAGGTTGTTTGCGCCTGACGGCATAGGGCATCCGCAGCACACGACCGAGAAGCTGTTGGATATCCTTGTCAGACTTCACCTGTGCCACCGAACAGAACACGTAGGCGAACGAACAATCCCAGCCCTCTTTCAGCGCCTGTTTGGTGATGATGATTTCAATGGGGCAATCGGTGGCGAACAGATCGACTCCCTCGATCTCGCGCTGGTCGCCGGTGGCGATGGCAATCGTCGCCTCATCGACACCGTCGACATCGACGAGGTGCTTCTTGACCTCTTCGACAGTGGCGGTGCCCCGGGCGTTCTCAGCTTGGATCAGCAAGATGGGTCGGATGTATTCCGGTTCGGCCATCGCCGTCTTCGCCAACGTCTTTCGACGCGCCACCGATGCACTGACGGCCGTGGTCCATTCCCCGGCGTGCTCCTTCAACACCACCGGGAACTTGATCATGTCTTCGGCCTTCAGTTCGAAAGCGGACACACTGACCAGAATGTTAGAGCTGGTGCCATCGGGCGTGGCCGTCAGTTCAACCACCACCTTCGGGCTCAACCGATCGTAGACGTCATAGGAAAGTGGGGTGTTGGCGTTGTGGGCCTCATCCATGATCACCAACGGGCCGTGGAGCGCGAGCAGGTTGGCGAAGGAATACAACACCTTTCCATCCTCGCCGCGTTCGAGATAACTGAGTTGCTGGATGGCGCCGCCGAAGTGCGGTTCCAGGTTCTCATTGTGTTGATAGACTTTGCGACCCTCTGTTGCTTCGACGCGCAAGGCCGCAACGGTGGCGATGATGATGCACACCTTTGTCCCCAGATCCGCAGGCCGGATCTGGGCGAAATCCGCCAGGTCGAACACAGCCACCTGACCGTCGAACGCATCATCCAACTCTTCGCGGTATGGGTGCCGTGGATCAAGAAATGCTTCCAGCGTTTGGTTCTTGATCTGGGTTGTTGGCACCAGCCAGAGCACGAGGGGGAACTCGCGTTCGAGATAGGCGGTGCCCGCCGCCTGGATGATGTGAGCGCCCATCACAGTCTTGCCACCACCGGTGGGGATGCGCAGGCAGGCATAAGGGACGCCTTCCCCATGAGGCATAGGCTTGTAGGTTGTGTTCAGCCCTTTGTCCACCGCCGCGGCAAAAGCCTTCGATGGACCTTGAAGGCGGGCCATTTCGAGAAACTGCTCGAGGCTGGCCAAGCTGCGCCGCTGATAAAGTTTGAGTGCCAGAGACATCAGCGCGCCTTCAAGTCGTAGGGGGTTTGGCGGAACGTGATCAACAGGTCGGCCAACTGCTCATCGTTGAGAAGGCAGGCTTCGCCATAGATCACCTTGGGGCCTTCGAATGCAGGCAGCGACCGCAGCACCCGCTTGGTCAGCACGTTGCCACCGGACCTGCTCTCGTCCCCCAAGATGCCATTGAACAGCAAGTAGTAGCCGATCCCGTCGTGCTCACCCAGAAAGGCTTGCTTCTTCGCCCGGGTGGATCGAGCAACACCGGTTTCAGCAAACCACACGTGGGCCGCCAATTGCTCGAAGCTGATCCCCTCACGGATGTGGCCGCTCTCGTTGAACACGGGAACGCCCAACTTGTAGTAACGGAAGCCACCGCCGCCCGACCAGCCGAGCGTTTCGGATATGCCTCCCTGCTCGCCATCTACGACCTTCTGCATACGCGGGACACAGTGGGTGCGCGCGTGATCACCCATTTCGATACCGATCCAACGACGGCCCATCTTGTGTGCAACCGCAGCTGTGGTGCCCGAACCAAGAAAACTATCAAGGACAAGATCGCCAGGTTCAGTGGCAATCTCGATCACGCGTTGCATCAAGCTCTCGGGCTTCGGCGTTGCGAAAACCTCATCCCCGAAAAGAATCACGCTCTCTTTCTTGGCATCTTGGGTATGTCCAACCTCTTCCCACGACCAATAGGTCTGCGGCACTCGCCCTTGTTTCACTTCGTTGAGAAAGCGCTTCAATGACGGGACATTGTTGCCGTCCTTGCCCCACCAAATCCGATTGTCTTGGTCCAGCGACTGAAGTTTGGATTGGGAGATGGCCCAGTAGCGGCCTTTGGGTGGACCATCGATGACGCGGCCACCAGGGGTTGTCAGGCCATAGGTTCCTAAGCTGTATGGGTTCCGTGCAGAAAGGTTGTCAGGGCGCCAAAGCCCTCGCGGGTCGTTGTCGGGATTTTTGTAGATTTTGTCTTGATCGATGCTCCTGGAAACCAAATTCGGCTTCCATCTGTTCGCATCCTTGGCATAGACGAACATGTGGTCGTGATCGACCGAGAAGTGGCGTGCAGAAGACTTCGGCGCATAGTTCTTTCGCCAAATCACGTTTGCAATGAAGTTCTTTCGATAGAAGACTTCATCGCAAACTACCTTGAAATAGTGAGCCTCGTTGTCATCCAGAGTGATCCAGATGGTTCCATCATCAGCGAGTAACTCACGCAAGAGCTCAAGCCTTGGGTAGATCATCGATAGCCACTGAGCGTGCTCAATGTTGTCGTCGTAGTGCTCTGAAACCGCCGATCGCGTGTTGTATGGCGGGTCGATGAAAATGCACTTCACCTGCCCCGCGTAATAGGGCAGCAATGCCTTCAACGCGTCCAGGTTGTCGCCCTCGATCAGCATGTTCGGAGAGTCTTCCTCCCCGTAGGCCAAACTCTTCACCGGCTCCAACAGCCGATAGGGCGCAAGGGCGGCCCGCGTGAGATCTTCATCACGTTGAAACCAAGACAACAACGGCATCCTGCGAACCCCTAGCTGATCAATGCTGAGATTATGCCTTGTTGGGTCTCAGGCTCCGAGATTCGTCCACACGTAAAAGGCCGAATCGGCTAATCCGGCCTCCCGCCTTCCCTTCGTGGATCAGTTACCGCCGCTCGGTGAAGCCTGCTCAGGCGACCGTGCCTTGAACCACGCCGCCGCTGCTGCCTCGTTCGACTGAGCGTTGGCGGCTGCTGCCGCCTTCTGTGCCGCCGTCTCCCCAACAGGCGCCGGAGCCACGTGATGCACGGGGGCCGGCGCTGTTGCCGCCACCGTAGCCGCAGGTGGGGCGAGCGGGGTCAAGACCACTGGATGCACCGCCGCACACGCCGCGACCGCGACACGCATCGTCCGGTAGCCGGTCGCCTGGACTTGGAGGGCATACACGCCGCCGTCGGTGGGGTCGGTGAAAGAAAAGTGGCCATCGGCGCCGGTCGTGACGGGTGGCCGGAACGCCCCCTTCGCATTCAACGTGACCGTGGCCCCCGAGATCAGGGTGCCATCGGCCGCTGATAGCTGACCCTCGAACGTGCAAGTGGTCGGCGCCGTGGGAGCGGCCGCCACCACCGGTGCCGCGACCGGAATGGGGGCCGGTGCCACCACGGGCACCGGAACCGCAGCCGCTACGGGAGCGGGAGCCTTCGTGGGCGCGATGGTGGGTTCCGGCAACGCCTTCGCTGTCGAGACGGGTGCCACTGGCACAGCCGCCTTCGCAACGACCGGCGTGGTGTCCGCATGTGCGGACGGCGCCGTCGGGCTCTTCGACACATATAGATATGTCACGCCCAGAATGACCACGCCCAGCACACCGCACGCACCGATGATCACGCCCTTCTTCGGCTTGCCAACTGTGCGTGCCTTGGCTGCCAGCGCCACCGCACCCGATGCGCCCTTCTCGCGCATGACCTTCGCGGCCCCCGCGGCGACCTGGGCGCTCTTGCCCAAGCCGTCGAGGACACGTTCGCGCGTCTCGGCCACCTTGGCCCTCATGGCCGCCGCGGCGTCATCGGAGATCAGGCCGGCTTCGGCACGCGGACGTGGTGCGGGAGCCGGAGCGGTCGGCGCCGCCTGCTCGGGAGTCTTCCCGAACAGGTTGCCGAAGTCGCTACGCGGATCCTCAGCGGGAGCGCCGGTTGTATCGGGAGCTTTGGTTTTGCTCCCGAACAAGTCGCCAAAATCATTCTTGCGGCTCATGGCGTTCTCCTGATCAGCCGGCCACGTTCGGGACGGGCGTGAGCACCAGGTGCGGCGCGCTCGCGGGTTCGTCTTTCACGGTGGTCTTCGTGTCAGCTTTCAGATCCGTCTGCAGCTGGCTGTCGATCCACTGACGCTGACGCTTCGTGCCCTGCACCGCGATGGTGATCGGATCAGACGACGCGTCCGCCATGTGTGCCGTCTTGGCGATCAAGTCCGCGCTCGCGCTGCCGTGAGCGTCCACGTCGGCGGCGATCGGGTCGATGTCCAGGCTGGTCATCACCTCGGTGGGTTTCTTCACGCCATCGGTGTCGGGCACCTGTTCCGTCGTGGTGTTCACGGTGGCGTTGGCACCAGCCGCCTTCGCCTCGTCGGCCAGCTTGCGGGCTTCGGCGACTTCGTGACGGTGGAGGGCAATGGCGCCCACGGCACCAGCCGCAGCACCCACGGCGCATCCGCCGAGCATGTTGCTATGGATCAGCTTGCCCACGACGGCGCCCGCGGCGCAGCCCAGACCCGCTCCCGTGAGTCCGGCGGAAGTGTTTGTGCTGTTCTGACCGGAGATCTGACCGCTGATGGTCGCGCAGCCGGTAAGGGTCAGGGTGGCCGCCAGAGTGACCGCGAGGATGCTGCGAGTGAAAGTGGAAGTGTTCATGGTGTTGCCTCGATGTGTTGTGGGGTTGGGGAATTGGATTGGAATTGGATCAGTGGCCGAGGTGTTCGGCGTTCCATTGCAGGCGACAAGCAGCGGTGTAAACAGCCATCATTTCGTTGAAGCCAAGGCCGTCCCGAAAGCGTTGTTGGGCGACAGTTCCGAGCGACACACCGAGACGCTTTGCCTCAGCACGCATGCCCAGAGCTAGTCCGTAGATCAGAACTGGCAGCACTTTTGGCGGAACTGATTGAGCAGGTGCGTCTGCCGCTGCGACGTCTTCGCGCCGCTTCTTTTCAGCCCGAGCGAACATCCACCCACGGAGCCAGCGGTAGAGGTCGCCCATACAGATTGCGGCGCCGATACCCGTGACGAAGCTGGGGAGTTGGAAGTCGTGCCAGTGCACGCCGCTCACAACAAACATGGCCAGGCCGCTGACATAGAGCAGTGGGCCGAAGATGGCAGTGGGGACAGAAAGGCGAGTGGTCATGGCAGTGGGTCCGTGTGATCAGCGCAGGTTCGGGGCGCGGTGGTGTTGACGGTTGCGACCGGTGTTCAACCGACGCGCATACAAGTTCACGACACGCCGCGCATTCGAGGCGCCCGGGTCGATGGCGACTTCCGGATGCTTCCCTTCGTGTCGCGACTCACGGCGCTCTGCGACGTGCAGGCTGTAAAGGGGGTCGAATGTGGTGGCGTGGTTCATGACGGCGACTCCTTATTTCTTGGACGCGATGGGAGTGAGGTTCTCGAGCAGGCGAGCGGTGCGCGGATCCATGGCCTTCTCGACGGGGTCTTCTTCGGCGACCTCGGCGGCGAGATCGAAGCGACCCAGAAGGTCGCGGATCGTTTGATTGAGTTCCGCGTTTTCTGCGCGCATCGCCTCAAGCGTGGCCTGCCCGCCATCGGCGTGTTCCGCGACAAGGGCAGACACGCGATGCGCGATGGAGTCCGATTGTTCGAGCAGCCCAAGGTGCGCGGACAGGGCGTCACGCGTGAGCTGTGAGGGCGTGGTGTTGGCAAGCTTCACTCGGGCGTTGATCGCCCGGCGAAGCTCGGGTTTGAGCCTGAGAGTCAGTTTGTTGGTGGTGAGGATAGTCAGTCGTTTCATGACTCCATCCAAGCGGAAAATCCGTTGTCCGCAACCCCAAAATCGAAAAATAGTTGTCGGACGCGATGACGCTTTTATGCAGCTGCGTTTGCGTGGCGTTGCACGCCATCGATGTCAGACCGCGTTGTCTGACGCGTTACGCGTGCGGAATCAACGCGCTCACACCCTTCGTTCCGCGAAGCGGAAAACCACGTAGTGCGAAGGGTGTATTAAAAAATTGGGACTTGACCAAGGACGACTCTCCCCATGATCGAGTTTCAATTTCCACCGGCGCGAGGCTTTTGCTCTTTCCCGCGCGCTGGAGGGCTCCGCCACGGGACGCAGGAAAAGGCTTCACTTCTCCGCTGCGTCCCGCCCCAACCTGCTGGTCAAGATCAAGGTTCCCTGACCTTGCGGATGTTCGACTTTCGATTAGCTTCTAGAGAACGCCAGCATTTGGCTTTTCAACTTCAACAGTCATGGACATCAGTGACATCCGCGCAAGATTTGAAGCAAGCGTCGCCCGCACCAAGGTCATCCTTGAGCGGGCTGATCAGTTGTTTCCTGCACCTGCTGCACCGGTGGTTGTTGAACCACCGGTGCCCCTGCCCGCGTTGGTGTTTCCAATCATTCCTGAAGCAAAGGCTGCTTTCCTTGCAACGTTGCTGGCGACTCGTCCTCACAACAATCCCGGTCCCGATTGGTGGACCAAGGTGGCCTATCGCAAGTGGGGCGGTCACTGCGTCTATTGCGGTCGCGAAGTTCCACCGCTCGACACACCGGATGTCAATCAGGCCGACAAGGCATCGGCCGATCACCTGATCCCGATCAGTGTGGGCGGCCCCGATCATCACGATGCGATCGTGCTGGCTTGCGTTTCATGCAACTGCGCCAAGCGTCAACGCGACTGGATCATGTGGGGCAAGGCGGTGGACAAGAAGGCCATCAAGGCCCTTCGGATGAAGCTGTCGCGGGAATGCTGGAATCATCTTGCACCTGATCCCGTCGCCGTGAGAACGAAGCTCAAGATTGAGCGGATGCTCGATGCCCGGTGGGAGCATCCGCGCTTTCTGTGTCATGCAACCATCACTGCAGGGGGTGGCTTCATCGGCTGGAAGGATGGGTCACACGTGCCGCCGGCAATGATTTGGCTGCTGCGGCAACGGGGTGCGGATGCCTTCAACGATGGCGACCATCGGGGCAAGGGCCGCAACCTCTGGGTGTTCTCATTCACCGATCAGCGCGCCGCCCTCGATGCAATTTGGGAACTCATCGCCCACAACGCCTTGGTCCGTCGCCTCGATCTGTCTCCTGCATTTCCGGACGTCACGCCTGAAGACAGCGGGCCGTTGGCGGATTGGGCGCAGTCATTCCCCCATGTGACTTATCTTGTGAAACGCCGTTGGCACAAACCCTCGGGCTTCCGCGGCCACTCCCAAGCCTGGCGCGAGGGCCGCGTGACCAAAGGCGCAAACGGCAACTGGGTCGTCCATGACCCCGTGCGAAAACTCACGACTCGGAAAACCTGACGCAACGCGTCGAGTGCTCCCCGGCGCTCTACCCCCGCTCGCCCACCTCGCGCGCGGCCGGGTCATCGTTCAAACCATCAGCCAACGCCTGCAACTCCG
>Ga0302228_10001783_pt1 | contig 15338 bp, 14 predicted proteins | sample II_Palsa_N1_2_FD_193519 | JGI IMG/M metagenome (GOLD analysis project Ga0302228, IMG submission 193519) | Peat permafrost microbial communities from Stordalen Mire near Abisko, Sweden - II_Palsa_N1_2 | ecosystem: Environmental > Terrestrial > Soil > Palsa > Peat permafrost | place: Sweden...
TCGGCGTGATCATGGGGGTATGCACCGATACGGTGAATTACCACCACCGCAATATCCAGCGCAAAATCGGCGCCAGCAATCGTGTACAGGCGGTTTCTTACGCGGTCGCGCTGGGCTATATCTGAGGTTCATCCATTACTGCGAGTCGACCCCAAGGACGACTCGGTCAGTATCACGCCGTCTCTTTCAACAATGCGCCGGAGATGAACGCTGAAGGTGCGAGGGCACTGCGGTGGTGCTCACGGTGAGCCGAGAGTTTGATCGCAAGGATTTTTTCATCCTGGTGCACGGTGACCGGCCCCAGTCGTTGGTAGTTGACCCCGTTGATTTTGTAATAGCGCTCCATCGTGCTGTTGACGATCCCGACGATGGCATCGGCGCCCGCCCGGCTGGCGGTCTTGAGGCTTCGCCAGAACAATGGCATCGCCAGTTGCGGTTCGCGGGTGGTGAAGCGAGTCATTTCCCAGATGGCTGGATGCTTGGGTGGTGCTCCGGCGCAGGCATGGCTGAAGACCCCTTCAAGCAGGTTGGGGAGGGTGGTGGGTATCAGGCGTGCGCAGCCAACGATGGCGCCGTGTTCGTTGAACGCCAGGAGGTAGCGGGCGTGCTCGGTATCGTATTGATCCCATTCACAACCGGCTTGGTGCGGGTGGGCAGGTAGTCGCCATCCGAGTTTCTCGACGAACTGTTCGTGCCGAAAGCGGCCTAGCATGAGTTTCAGCTCGTCGCTCATTGTGCTCAGCGTGTGCTCTTCCATGTGCATGGCTGGGGTTTCCTTGGGGGAAGGGAGGGAAAGTGCGGGCTTTTATAGAGGACTTGTAGAGGCTTGGCACCTACAAGATCTGGTAGGGTGAGTTGGCATGACCTTCGCTCGTTTTTACAGCGTGTTCGTAGCCAGACTTGATGAGACATAAGCCCATGGACCTGAGCCTTCGCCCACCCATAGCCTCTGATTATGAGGTCATTGCCCACTGGCTTCCGGATGCTGCTGCTTGCCTGCGCTGGGCAGGTGATCGGTTGGCTTTTCCGTTTCTGCCCCATGAGCTGGCGGATCGCCTGCAGATTGGCGATAGCCAAAGTGTTTGCCTGGCAACGGGATCGGCACCGCCTGTGGCCTTTGCGCAGTTCTGGACGGTCACCACCGGCAGTGTGCATCTGGGTCGAATCATCGTATCTCCGTCTGTTCGCGGGCAGGGGGTAGGTGCGGTGCTGGTGCGTCAGTTGATCAGTGCAGCCATTGCGGCCACGGGGGCTGTGCGCTTGACCTTGCGGGTGTACAGCGACAACCAGGCGGCGATTGAGTTGTACCGCAAGTTCGGGTTTGTGACGCTGGATACGCAATCCAATGCCCAGGTGTTGTTTATGCAGGCTGATGCCGATGCGCCTATAGCCTTCGCAAAAAAGACCTGACAATCTGTTTGGTGGCTTGGGTCGTGTCCAACTGCTCCAGCGTGGTGTAAGGGAGCCATTGGCACTCGGTGATCTCACTGCGCGGCCGGGCATCGTCGATGTTCACCACTGACGCCTCAAACACGTGATGCACGGTGTTGTCCGCCTTCAGTTCCTGCAGGTACAGCAAACCGTCCACGTTCAATCCGGTTTCCTCTTCCAATTCCCGGGCTGCCGCGCCGATTGGCCGCTCGTCACGCTCGACCTTGCCCCCCGGCAGCGCCCATTTCGATCTGGCCTTGCGCACGAACAGGATGTGGCCGTCGTGTTCGCAAATAACCGTGGCTCGTATCTTCATCGGATGTGCCCCCGCAGTCAGATGATTGTCATAAAAGTGTAATGCAAATGTCATGAAAGGTCTTCGCCTCACAGACTGGAGGGCTGGCGGGAAAGCGCAGATACTGCTCGACTGAAAAGTACACGCACAGAGGGATACCGATGAACACCGTACGTTGGGGCATGATCGGGTGTGGCAGCGTCACTGAATTGAAGAGTGGACCTGCCTTCTATAAAGCGCCAGGTTCTGCCTTGGTGGCCGTAATGGGACGTCGTGAGGAAGCCGCGCGCGATTATGCAGCGCGCCATGGCATTGCCCGGTTTTACACCGACGCCCAAGCGTTGATCGATGATCCTGAAGTGGATGCGGTCTATATCGCCACGCCGCCCGACAGCCACCTTGAGTACAGCCTGATGGTGGCGGCGGCTGGCAAGCATTGCTGTGTCGAAAAGCCCATGTCGTTGAATGCCGGGCAAAGTGAGTTGATGCAACGTACGTTCGAACAGGCGGGGCTGCATTTGTTTGTGTCTTATTACCGGCGTTCCCTGCCACGCTTCCAGCAGGTGCGTGACTGGTTGCAGGCCGGGCAGATTGGCGAGTTGCGTCATCTGACCTGGACCTTGTGTAAACCGGCGTCGGCGGCGGATGAGCATGCTGGCAACTGGCGTACGGACCCAGTGGTGGCCGGAGGCGGATACTTTGCTGACCTGGCCAGTCATGGCTTCGACCTGTTCCAGTACCTGGCCGGGGATATTGTCGAGGTGGCCGGTTTCACGGCTCGCCAGGCGGGGCGTTATGCGGCGGAAGACGCGGTGACCGCCAGCTGGCGCTTTGCTTCGGGAGCACTGGGGATGGGCTGCTGGAACTTTGTCGCGGATCGCCGCGAGGATCGTGTCGAGCTGATTGGCAGTCAGGGGCGCATTACCTTCTCGGTGTTTGATGAGCATCCCTTGCGGCTTGAGGGAGAGCTCAACCTGAGCCTTGAGGTGCCTAATCATGCGCATATTCAGTGGCATCACGTACTGGGGATGAATGCACATATTCGCGGGGAAGGACAGCATCCTGCGATGGCAATCGAGGCGTTGAAGACGGATCGCATCATGGACCAGGTGCTGCAGCGCAACCTTCATCAATAACGGCAGAACACTTTTTCAAGGAATAGACGGATGAAATACAAAGCAGCCTGGATAGCCTTGTGGCTGGTGTTGGCGGGTATGGCCACGGGGGCTGTGGCAGCCCCTCGGGAGCAGGGGCAGGCCGGCGAATTCGACTTTTATGTGTTGTCATTGTCCTGGTCGCCGACCTTCTGCCTGACCCACCCAGGGGATCAGCAGTGTTCGGGTAAAGGTTACGGGTTTGTGCTCCACGGTTTGTGGCCGCAGTACACGCGGGGAGGGTGGCCGGCGTCTTGTGATCCGCAGTCGAGGTTGTCGGCAGCGGAGCTGGCCAAGGGGGCGACGCTGTTCCCTTCGCCGAAACTGCTCAAGCACGAGTGGTCCAAGCATGGCACTTGCAGTGGCCTTGAGGCGTCGGCTTATCTGGACAAGACCGATGCCGCGCTGGGCAGGGTCAATATCCCGCAGCAGTTGCAACCGTTTAATGTTCCGAACTCGCTCGATGTCCAGGACATCGAGACGCTGTTTCGCCAGAGCAACCCAGCCATGAGGACGCATGGGCTGGCGGTGATCTGCAAGGGCAAGGTGTTGTCGGAGGTACGGGTTTGCCTGAGCAAGGACCTGGAGTTCGCCGCTTGCCCAAGGAGTGTCAAGAGTCAGTGCCGTGACGGGGATATTCGTATTCCGACCCAGCGTTGAACAGGCCGCCGGCGTTTTAAAACGTCGGCGGCGTAATCACCCAGATCACCACGGTATTCACCTTGCCAGGGTTGCCATAACGGTGGGGCTCACTGCTCGGGAAACTGAAACTGTCACCTTCATCCAGCTGGAAATGCCGCTCGTTCACCCACAGCTCAAAGCGGCCACTCAACACATAGCCTGCTTCCTCACCTTCATGGCTATAGCTTTGTTGGCTATAGGTTCCCGGCGGGAAGCATGAGTGCAGCATTTCCAGTTGATGGTTGGGCAGTGGGGTCAGCAACTGATCGACGATGCCGTCTTCATAGCGAATGCTCTGGCGATTGTGTTTGCGCACCACATAGCCTTCGTCTTCCGGCGCCGTAATGGTTTCGCTGGCGAAGAACCACTGGATGGTCACCCCCAGGCTACGGGCGATATTGAACAGTGCCGGGATCGACGGGTAGGCGAGGTTGCGTTCCAACTGGCTGATGTAGCCGGCTGTGAGCTCACTCATATCCGCCAAGGCGGTCAGCGTCATGCCGCGCGCCTTGCGCAAGCCACGGATCCGTGTGCCCAGGAACAGTTGCTGAGATGGGTCCTTAGCCATTCATATTTCCCATGCCACCTTGAGTCCTTCATAAATCGCCTCTTCGGCGGTACGCGGTGCCAGGCAATCGCCGATGCGCCGAAACGCCACCAAACCTTCCAGTTCCGCGCCGAGAGTATCCACCGGTTGGTGCCCTTGGCAAAGCACCAGGGTGTCGATATTTTCCAGCAGCATCGGCTCGCCGCTGGCGGTGTGTTGCAGGTAGACCGTGGTGTCATCGCAGCCATACAGCCGGGCGTAAGGGATGATCGGGATCCCCAGGCGGTGCAGCTCGCCGGCCAGTTGATCGCGTACGTACAACGGTAGATTCTCCCCGCAATGGGTGCCGTTGACTGCCAGCTGCACCGCGTGGCCTGCGCGCACCAGGCGTTCGGCAATGCCCGGCCCGATCCAGTCGCAGCGCCAGTCGACTACCACCACTGAGCGGCCCAGCGGGACTTCATCGCGCAGCACTTGCCAGGCATCCACCACCTGTAATTCGCCACCGCGTTCGAAGGCCGGCCAGTAAGGCTCGGCGCCGGTGGCAATGATCACCAGGTCGGGTTGTTCTTGCTCCACCCGTGCACGGTCGACACGGGTATTGCGCACCACCCGCACCCCGGCCAATTCCATCTCGTGCTGCAGGTTGGTGCTGGCGCCGCCGAATTCGCTGCGCCGTGGCAGCAATTGCGCCAGCAACACTTGGCCGCCCAGTTGCGCGCTGGCTTCATACAACGTGACGTCATGCCCTCGCTGCGCGGCAACTGCCGCTGCTTTCATCCCCGCCGGGCCGCCACCGGCCACCAGAATGCGTTTGTGTCGCACAGCGCGCTGCAGATGGCCGAACTGCAATTCCCGCCCGGTTTCAGGATGCTGGATACACGAGATGGGCAGCCCCTTGTGGAAATGACCGATACAGGCCTGATTACAGGCAATGCAGGCCCGCACATCCTCGACATGTCCGGTGCGGGTCTTGTTGGGCATTTGCGGGTCGCAGATCAGCGCGCGGGTCATGCCGCAGACGTCGGCTTGTCCCCGCGCCAGCATCAGTTCGGCTTCCTGTGGCTGGTTGATCCGTCCGGTGACAAACAGCGGAATCGACAGGCTGGCCTTGAACGTCGCGCCTTCGGCGGCCAGGTACGCTGGGGCGATCGCCATGGGCGGCACGATGTGGATCGCACCGCCGAGGGAGGCGGAGGTGCCGGCGACGATGTGCACATAATCGAGTTGCGATTGCAGGCGTTGCACGGCGCACAGCGATTCGTCTTCGGTCAGGCCTTCAGGGTCACGCTCATCGGCGCAAATGCGCAGGCCGATGATGAAGTGTTCATCGGTTTCGGCGCGCACGGCGGCGATGATTTCCCGCAGGAAGCGCAGCCGCTGGTCCAGCTCACCGTTGTAGCCGTCGGTGCGGCGATTGACCCGGGGATTGAGAAACTGCGCCGGCAGGTACCCATGACTGGCGACCACTTCCACGCCGTCGATCCCGGCCTGATACAGACGCCTGGCGGCGGCGCCGTAGCCGGCGACAATCTCGTCAATCATCGGTTGATCAAGGGCCCGAGGCATTACCCGAAACCGCTCGTTGGGCACCCCGGACGCCGAGTAGGCCACGGCGAGCAAGCCGTCGGCCGACTCCATGATTTCCCGCCCGGGATGGAAGATTTGTGACAGCACCACGGTGCCGTGGACGTGACAGGTCTCGGCCAGTTTGCGGTAACCCTCAATGCAGCTATCGTCGGTGGCCATCAGCACATGGGAGGTATAGCGGGCGCTATCGTGGACACCCGCGACTTGCAACACAATCAGCCCGACACCGCCTTCGGCCCGGGCCTGGTGATAAGCGATCAGCTGTGCATTCACCCCGTTATCGGTGGGCATCGAGGTGTCATGCCCGCTGGACATGATGCGGTTTTTGAGGTGCTTGCCCCGCAGTGAAAGCGGTTCAAACAGGTGTGCGAAAGCCGGGTGCGACATGGTGCGGATACTCCAGGCGCTGTTATTGTTATTTTTCTATAGGAGGTCAGCGCCAGTAAAAAATCAACTTGTTTTTTTACTGGTGCCTGGATTAGCGTCGGCCATCCCCCCAGCACCATGGAGAATAAAAATGACTCACTCCACCGAACAAACACTGCGCGAAGAGCTTGCCGCCTGCTACCGGCTGATCGCGCATTTTCGAATGAGCGACTTGATCTTCACTCACATTTCGGTGCGTATTCCGGGCCCTGAGCATCACTTCCTGATCAACCCCTATGGGTTGATGTTCGATGAGATCACCGCGTCCAGCCTGGTGAAAATCGGCCTGGATGGGCGAGCGGTGGAGGCCTCGCCGTATGCCGTCAACCCGGCAGGCTTTGTGATTCACAGCGCCATTCACGGCGCGCGGGAAGATGCCCAGTGCGTGCTGCATACCCACACGCGGGCCGGGTGCGCAGTGGCGGCGCTGGAGTGTGGACTGTTGCCGGTGAACCAGATCTCCATGGAGTTCTACGGCAAGGTCGCCTACCACGACTACGAAGGCGTAGCCCTGGACCTCGACGAGCAACAGCGCCTGGTTCGAGACCTTGGGGACAAGCCGGTGTTGATGTTGCGCAACCACGGTTTACTGACTGTGGGTGAGACCGTCAGCCAGGCGTTCCTGCGCATGTATTACCTGGACAAGGCCTGTGATATTCAAATCGCCGCCCAGGCTTGCGGCAAGCTGATCCTGCCGCCGGCGGAGGTGTGCGAATACACCGAACGGCAATTCAACGACCCCGGCCGGCCGCTGGAGGAGGGCGAATTGAGCGATCCGGACGCCATGCAACTGGCCTGGGCTGCGTTGCTGCGTTTGCTGGATCGGGTGTCGCCGGGTTTCCGGGCCTGAGAAGGTTTAATCACGGGGCGGGGTTGCTGTAGAGTCGGGCAGCCGACTCAGCCCAAGGAAATCGCTTCATGACCCAGGAATCCCGTTTCTCCCGTATGGAACCGGAGTTGCGCAAGGCCAATCTGGTCCAGGCGACGCTGGTGTGCCTCAAGCGCCACGGCTTCCAGGGGGCGTCGATCCGCAAGATCAGCGCCGAGGCGGGGGTTTCGGTGGGGCTGATCAGTCATCACTATTCGGGCAAGGATGAGCTGGTGGCCGAGGCGTATCGGTCTATCACCGGGCAGGTCATGGACCTGTTGCGCGAGGCCATGGCCAAGGCGCCACCCAGCCCTCGGGAGCGTCTGTCGGCGTTTTTTCGCGGCTCGTTTTCCCCTGAATTGCTTGACCCGCAATTGCTGGACGCCTGGCTGGCGTTCTGGGGCGCGGTCAAGACGGCCCCGGCGATCAATCAGGCTCACGAACACTCCTATGGCGAATACCGGACCATCATGCGCTCGGCCCTGGCAGACATGGCCGAGGAGGAGGGCTGGGAGCACTTCGACTCCGACCTGGCGGCCATTGGCTTGAGTGCATTGCTCGATGGCTTGTGGCTGGAGTCGGGGCTCAATCCCGGCACTTTTACTCCGGAACAGGGCATCCAGATTTGCGAAGCCTGGGTCGATGGCTTGCAAGCCGGTGGTCGCCAACGCTTTCAGATCAAACCCTGAATACCTTCGCCGCCTGGACGCAATGTTCAGGCCGGCATCCCCCCTCTAAAAAATTTGCATCTTGCCGATTGCCTCCTTGCTGAACACTCGTTTAGTATCGCCCCATGTCGCACCCCTCAAGCCAATTAAAATAATTCGAGGATCCCATGACTACCGACGTGTCCGTGCTCACTCAGGTGCAAGCAGGCGTTGCCTGGATCACCCTCAATCGCAGTGCCCAGCGCAATGCCCTGGACATTCCGACTCTCAAGCACCTGCATGCTTTGCTTGACGATTTCAATGGTGATACGACCGTGCGCGTAGTGGTGCTGACCGGCAGCGGTCGCAGCTTCTGTGCTGGCGCCGACCTTGCTGAATGGGCCGAAGCTGAAGCCCGTGGAGCCCTCGAAAGCTACGGCTGGACCGAAACGGCCCACGCTCTGATGACTCGTTTACATACCCTTGACAAACCCACCATTGCTGCCATCAACGGCACTGCCGTCGGCGCCGGCATGGACTTGACCCTGTGCTGCGACCTGCGAATAGCCGCCCAATCGGCGCGTTTCAAGGCGGGCTACACCAGCATGGCGTACTCACCGGACGCCGGTGCCAGCTGGCACCTGCCACGCCTGATCGGCAGCGAACAGGCCAAGCGCCTGCTGTTCCTCGACGAATTGTGGAGCGCCGACCGTGCACTCGCCGCCGGGCTCGTTGGCGAAGTGGTCGCCGATGATCTACTGCTGGCCCACACCGTTGAATTGGCCTCCCGCCTGGCCAACGGCCCGACCTTCGCGTTCGCCCAGACCAAGACCCTGATTCGCGAAGGCGCCCAGCGCAGCCTGCCCGAGCAACTCCAGGCCGAACTGGCCGCAGGCTTGCTGTGTGGACGCAGCGCTGACGGTGCCGAAGCCCTGCGCGCTTCGGTGGAAAAGCGCCCAGCGAATTTCTCCGGAAGGTAGGAGTGAGCTTGCTCGCGAAGGTCGTCAACGATGACACGCAGTTTCTGATTTAACGCGGTGCCCTTACGTTTTTCGCGAGCAAGCTTGCGCCTACAAAAACAACACCCCTGAACGATCAACAGGTAGCGCCATGAATTTCCAACTCAGCCAAGAACAAGACATGTTGGTGGACGCGGTACGCAGTTTTGTTGCCAAGGAATTGTTACCTCATGAGGAAGTGGTGGACCGCGCCGATGAGGTGTCGCCGGAACTCGCTGCACAGATCCGTGACAAGGCCATCGCTGCCGGTTTCTATGCCTTCAACATGCCTGAGGAAGTCGGCGGTGGTGGCCTGGATTACCTGTCCCAGGCGCTGATCGAACGGGAGTTGTCCAAGGTGTCCTGGGCGCTGCATGTGTTTGTCGCCCGGCCCTCGAAGATCCTTATGGCCTGCACCGGCGCACAGATTGGCGAGTACTTGTTGCCTTGTGTCCAGGGCAAGAAAATCGACTGCTTTGCCCTCACCGAACCCGGTGCCGGTTCCGACGCCAACGCCATCAAAACCCGCGCCGTACGCAGTGGCGATGACTTTGTGCTTAACGGCAGCAAACACTTCATCAGCCATGCCGGGCACGCTGACTTCGCTATCGTGTTCGCCGTTACCGACACCTACGAACACAACGGCCGCCAACGTAACGCCGTCACCTCGTTCCTGGTGGACCGCGGCACGCCCGGCATGACTATCCGTCGTGGTCCCAAGTGCGTGAGCAACCGGGGTTATCACACCTACGAAATGTTCTTCGATGACTGCCGCGTGCCGGCCTCCAAAGTCCTTGGTGAGGTAGGCAAAGGTTGGGATGTGGCCAACGCCTGGCTGACCGCCGGCCGAGTGATGGTCGCCGCCAACTGCGTCGGCCAGGCTCAGCGGGCGCTGGATGTATCGCTACAGTGGGCGGCGGACCGCAAGCAGTTCGGCCAGCCGATCGGCACCTACCAAGGCGTATCGTTCAAGCTTGCCGACATGGCCACGCAGATCCGCGCCGCCGAACTGTTGACCTTGCACACCGCCTGGAAAATGGACCAGGGCAGCATGACCGACGGCGAAGCCGGGATGGCCAAGCTGTTTGCCAGTGAAACCCTGGGCAAGGTGGCCGACGAGGCGGTACAGATTTTCGGCGGTATGGGCTTGATGGACGAAGGCCCGGTGGAGCGCATCTGGCGCAACGCGCGGATCGAACGGATCTGGGAAGGCACCTCGGAAATCCAGCGCCATATCATCGCCCGCGAACTGTTGCGGCCCCTGTTGCGCTGATCGGGTCGGAGAACGCTCATGTCCCAGGCTATTCGCGACAACCTCAAGCGCTTGCTGGCGCCCCGGCACCTGGCCTTCGTAGGCGGGCGCAGCATGGCGCGTGCCCTCAAACGCTGTGCTGACGGGGGCTTTGCAGGCCAGATGTGGCTGGTCAATCCCCAGCATGACAACCTCGACGGCATTCCCTGTGTACGCCGCATCGCCGACCTGCCCTGTGGCCCGGACGCGGTCTTTATCGCCACCAACCGCGAGCTGACCCTGACCTGTGTTGCAGAGTTGGCCGCCCTCGGCACCGGTGGCGCCATTTGCTACGCCTCCGGGTTTGCCGAGACCGGTGCCGAGGGCCAGGCCCTGCAAGATCAACTGCTCAGGGCGGCCGGCGATATGGCGCTGCTGGGGCCCAACTGCTACGGCCTGCTGGACTATCTGCACAGCTCGGCGCTGTGGCCGGTGGCCCATGGCGGCAAGCCGGTGGAGAAGGGCGTGGCGGTACTGACCCAGAGCGGCAACTTCGCCTACAACCTGTCCATGAGCGACCGTTCATTGCCGGTGGCGTATATGGCGTCGGTGGGTAACCAGGCGCAGTTGGGCGTCGCGGAGTTGATGGATGTATTGCTGGATGAACCACGGGTCACGGCCATCGGCTTGCACCTGGAAGGGTTGAAGAACGTGCCTGGATTTGCCCGGGCGGCCCACAAGGCCCTGGTAAAAGGCATCCCGATCATTGCCCTGAAAACCGGTGTCTCGCAGATCGGCGCCGAGTTGGCCCTGAGTCACACTAGCTCGTTGTCCGGCTCTGATGTGCTGTACGACAGCCTGTTTGCCCGCCTCGGTGTGATCCGCGTCAGTGGGCCGGTGAGTTTTGTCGAAACCCTGAAAGCTGCGGCCTGCGGCAACTTGCCGGCGGGCAACCACCTGATCGCCCTGGCCTGTTCCGGCGGCGATGCCGGGTTGATTGCCGACTATGCCGAACGCAACAACCTGGGCCTGCCGAAGCTGGATGCCGGTCAGCGTGAAGAGCTGGCGCAGGTGCTGCCCAGCTACGCCAACCTGGTCAACCCACTGGATTTCACCACGGCCATCTGGGGCAACCGCGAAGCACTGAACGCCATGCTCGACACAGCGCTGCGCACGGACGCCGATGCCGCCATGCTGGTGCTCGACTACCCGGCAGAGTTTACCGGTGAGCGTAAGGAGTGCGACCTGCTGCTGGAGCTGTTTTGCAGTGCATTGGTGCGTCATGGCAAGACCGGTTTTGTCACCTCGGCGTTTCCGGAGTTGCTGCCTGCCCATGCCCGTGAACGCTTGCACGCCCAGGGCGTCGCTGCCTTGCAGGGTGTAGAAGATGCGCTCGCTGCCTGGGGCCCAATTGCCGACTACCAGAGCAACCGTCGGGCCTTGTTGGCGCGGGGGGAGTCAGCGTTGATTCCGCTGTGCCCGCAAGCCCTGCAGGACCCAGGGTTGCCTCTCAATGAATGGGACTCCAAGCAAGCCCTGCGTGCCTTTGGCCTCACCACTCCGGCCGGGATCCTCAGTACCCCCGAGCATGCGATTGCCGACGCGCTGACCTTGGGCTATCCGCTGGTGCTCAAGGCGCTCAGCGCCGAGCTGCCGCACAAGACCGAAGCCGGCGCCGTGGCGTTGAACCTGCGGGACGATCAGGCGCTGACGGCGGCCCTGGCGCACATGCGGGTGCAGATTGGCGCCTACGCGCCAGGCGTGGCATTCGATCAACTGCTGCTGGAAAGCATGGCCACGCCACCCTTGGCCGAGCTGATCGTGGGCATCAAGCGTGAAAACAACTTCGGCCTGGCGTTGGTGATCGGTGCCGGCGGGATTCTGGTGGAGTTGCTCAAGGACAGTCGCAGCCTGTTGCTGCCCACCACCGACGATGCCATTCGCAATGCCTTGCTGAGCCTGCGCAGCGCCAGTTTGCTGCAGGGTTTTCGTGGTCGTGAAGTGGCCGATATGGAGGCCCTGGTGGCGGCGATTCGCGCCGTGGCCGATTACGCCTGCGCCAATGCCGGGCAGTTGCTGGAGCTGGATGTCAACCCACTGTTGGTCAATGTCCGGGGCGCCACGGCGGTTGATGCATTGATCCGCCTCGCCCAGGCTTGAAGGAGATGACGATGCAAAGCAAAACCTTGACGGGCGGCCAGGCCCTGGTGCGATTGCTGGCCAACTATGGCGTCGACACGGTGTTCGGCATTCCCGGGGTACACACCCTGGAACTGTATCGCGGCCTGCCTGGCAGTGGCATTCGCCATGTCTTGACCCGCCATGAGCAGGGCGCCGGCTTTATGGCAGATGGATATGCACGGGTCAGTGGCAAGCCGGGCGTGTGCTTCATCATCACCGGCCCCGGCGTAACCAACGCCGCTACCGCCATCGGTCAGGCCTATGCGGATTCGATTCCGATGCTGGTGATCTCCAGCGTCAATCACACCGCCAGCCTCGGCAAGGGTTGGGGTTGCCTGCATGAAACCCAGGATCAACGCGCGATGACAGCGCCCATCACCGCGTTCTCTGCCGTCGCGTTGAGTACTGCGGACCTGCCCGAGTTGATCGCGCGCGCCTACGCAGTGTTTGACAGCGAGCGGCCACGGCCGGTGCATATCTCGGTGCCGCTGGATGTGCTGTCGGCGCCTGTCGAGCGGGACTGGAGCGATGAGGTGGTACGCCGTCCCGGACGTGGTATGCCGTCGGCTGAAGCCCTTGAGCAGGCCGTGGCGAAGCTGGCGTCTGCCAAGCGCCCGATGATTATTGCCGGAGGGGGGGCGTTGCTGGCCGCTGATGCCTTGCAACGCCTGAGCACACAACTGGCCGCGCCGTTTTTCAGCAGTGTCGCGGGCAAGGGGCTGTTGCCGGTGGATCATCCGCTGAATGCCGGTTCCACACTGTGCGTTGAACCCGGCTGGCAACTGATCAGTGAGGCCGATGTGGTGTTGGCGATTGGTACCGAAATGGCCGACACCGACTACTGGCGTGAGCGTCTGCCCCTCAGTGGCGAACTGCTGCGGGTGGATATTGATCCGCGCAAGTTCAACGACTTTTATCCTTGTGCCATCGCCTTGCAGGGTGATGCCCGGCAAACGGCTGAGGCGCTGCTGGAGTGTTTGCCGTCCACGCCGCGTAACGCCGATGCGGCAATCAACAAGGTGAGGGCATTACGTCAGGCCGTCAGCGCCGGGCACGGGCCGTTGCAGTCGATTCACCAGGCCATTCTCGACCGCGTCGCCGCCGAACTGCCCGTCAACGCCTTTATCAGCAGTGACATGACTCAACTGGCCTACACCGGTAATTACGTCTTCCACAGTCGTGCTCCGCGCAGTTGGCTGCATCCTACCGGCTACGGCACCTTGGGCTATGGCTTGCCCGCCGGTATCGGCGCCAAGTTCGGCGCTCCCCAGCGACCTGGATTGGTATTGGTGGGTGACGGCGGTTTCCTCTACACCGCCCAGGAACTGGCAACGGCGGTGGAAGAATTGGACAGCCCGCTGGTGGTGCTGTTGTGGAACAACGACGCCCTGGGGCAGATCCGCGATGACATGTTGAACCTGGACATCGAGCCCATCGGCGTGTTGCCGCGCAACCCGGATTTTGCCGCCCTGGCGCGAGCGTTCGGCTGCACCGTGACCCAACCCCAGAACCTGGATGAGCTGCAGACGGATTTGCGTAACGGCTTCAAGCGCAACGGCGTGACGTTGATCGAGCTGAAACATGCCTGTGTTTGTTGAAAGCGGACGCAGAGCGTCCAGGGCTGCATTTCCACGCAGAGCGTGGGAACGATCACCTTAGAGGAACAAGACCATGAGTGATAACAACAACAAAATGACTCAAGCCATGCACCGCCGGGATTTCCTCAAACACAGCGCCGTCGCCGGTGCCGTGGCGGTAGCGTTCTCCATGGGGCTGCCGTTTCAAGCCTTCGCCGAAGACGCCACACCCAAGGCCGGTGGCGTGCTGCGGCTGGGACTGGCGGGTGGCAGCACCACCGACTCCCGCGATCCGGGCTCCTGGACCGATACCTTTACCTTTGTCGGCTTCTCGGCCGTGTACAACACCCTTACTGAAATTGCGGTAGACGGCAGCGCCATCCCCGAACTGGCGCAAAGCTTTGAGTCCACCCCGGATGCCCGCGTCTGGACCTTCAAGCTGCGCCAGGGCGTGACCTTCCACAACGGCAAAAGCCTCAATGCCGACGACGTGGTGGCGTCGATCAATCATCACCTGAGTGCCACGTCCACCTCCGCAGCCAAGACCGTGCTGGGCGACGTCGCCAGCGTCAGCGCCAAGGGTGCCGATACCGTGGTGTTCGACCTGCATTCAGGCAATGCCGACTTCGCTTTTGTGGTCGCCGATTACCATCTGGTGATCATGCCGGCCAAGGACGGCACCGCCGACTGGCAAGCCGGCATCGGCACCAGCGGTTATCGCCTGAAAAGCTTCGAGCCCGGCGTGCGCATGGACCTGGAACGCAACCCCGATTACTGGAAGCCGGGCAGGGCGCATTTCGCCAGTGCCGAGCTGCTCGCCATTGCCGACGGCGCGGCGCGGATCAACGCGCTGGTCACGGGGCAAGTGGATGTGATCAACAAGGTCGACCTGAAAACCGTGGCCCTGCTCAAGCGCAATCCCAACCTGGTGATTGAGGAAACCAAGGGCGCCCAGCACTACACCTTTGCGATGCTGTGCGACAGCAACGAGTTCAAGAACAACGATATCCGCATGGCCATGAAGCATGCGATCAACCGCGAGACCCTGCTGGCCTCGGTGCTGCATGGCTATGGTCTGGTGGGCAACGACCATCCGATCCAGCCGGGCAGTCGCTTCATCAATACCGCGTTGGAGCAGCGCACTTACGATCCGGACAAGTCGCGCTTTTACCTGCGCAAGGCCGGTGTCGAGTCCCTCAAGGTGCGCCTGCAAGCTTCGGATGCTGCCTACACCGGCGCGGTGGACGCTTCGGTGCTGTTCAAGGAACAGGCCCGTCAAGCCGGGATCGACATCGATGTGGTGCGCGAACCGGCGGATGGCTTCTTCTCCAACGTCTGGATGAAACAGCCGTTCACCACCTCCTTCTGGTACAGCAGCCTGACCGCCGACCGCATGTTCAGCATCGGTTATGCCAAGGGCGCGGCATGGAACGAAACCCATTGGGATAACCCCCGTTTCAACCAGTTGCTCAACGCCGCGCGCGGCGAGATGAACGCCCCATTGCGCCAGGAGATGTACAACGAAATGCAGGCCCTGTGCCGGGACGACGGCGGGGCGATTTTGCCGCTGTTTGCCAGCTCGGTGGCGGCCCGCTCGAACCGCGTCAGCCACGGGCCGCTGACCGCGCCGTATGGGGAATTGGATGGTTTGCGGCTGATCGAACGGTGGTGGCAAGCCTGAACCTTGTGCAGTACGGGCTCCTGTGGCGCGG
>Ga0302228_10001784_pt1 | contig 15335 bp, 10 predicted proteins | sample II_Palsa_N1_2_FD_193519 | JGI IMG/M metagenome (GOLD analysis project Ga0302228, IMG submission 193519) | Peat permafrost microbial communities from Stordalen Mire near Abisko, Sweden - II_Palsa_N1_2 | ecosystem: Environmental > Terrestrial > Soil > Palsa > Peat permafrost | place: Sweden...
CTCGGGAAGAGGCAAAGGTAGCGTTGAATCGGGGGCGCGCGGTTCGAACTGGAGAACGATGAACAGCGCACCGCAGTGGATGCCGCACGTCGCGACGCAGCAGCAGAGGGAGTGACCGTGGCCACAGGGCTGGCCTGATGCCGCAAGACCCGGCGAACAAGCCGGGCAATGAACCGGAGCAACTGAAGCGGCAAGCGGCACATTCGCTGCAGACGACGTCTCCAACGCCATGCTGAACGTTTGCGCCGCCTGCTCATTCGACAACTCACCATGCGCGAACGCCGCGTGCGCAAATGCGACGTGCGCGAAAAGCAACGTAAGCGAAATCAGAATGAGGAGACGCTTCAGGAAGAGCATGGTCGAGCGGGAGCGCGAAACGCGATTTGCGAGGACGAGCGTCGATCAGAACATCATAGCGTATGACCGCCGAGAAGTTCGTTCATACACGCATGCGTTGCCAACCTCGGGCACTACCCGGGGCCTGGATCAATCTTCGGCTCTTCAGATGCTCACACCCGAGTTCGCATTCCGACGGCTGGCGAGGCGCTGCAATTCCAGACTGCGCGCCAGCTCGCCCTGAAACACGGCGACCCCCTGGTGAGTAAAGTTGGACCTGGTATCCACGACGGGCGTAATGCCGATGCTCTCGATACGCCGACAGAACGCATAGTCCTCGGAGAGGTACGAACGCGTCTGCGGATCGATCATCGTATCGAAGAATGCGTAGTGGAGGGACGCCGGCGCTCCCGCGTCATGTTCATCGCGGCCCTGCAAGCGAGCGCGGCAGTGGAGCTCCGGAAAGCGCCGCATCAAAGCCAGAAACACCTCTCGCCTGATCAGCATGAATCCGGTCGGGGCATAGAGAACCTCGAGAAAACCGTCGGCGTCGGGTTCGAGCTTGCCCGCTTGTCCCACCGCCGGATAAGTCGCAAAACGGGCCCGGAACTCCGCCTTGGTCGTACCCGCCGCCAAAGGTTCAGGTAATCCGGATGACGGCCAACCGTCGGACTTCAGCGGATAGACACCGGCGACGACCGGCCGGTTTGCTTTCAGCAGCCGAACCACGTCCGCGCCCTTGAAGCCGATGTCGCCGTCGATCCACATCAGATGCGTGAAGCGGCTATCTGTGAGGAATTCGGCAACCATCGTATTGCGCGCGCGGGTGATCAGGCTGTCGAAGCTGTTGAAGTGCGTGCGCAGGCCGAATCCATAGCTTGCCGAGACGTCGTAAAGATCAAGCAGGCCGAGGACGTACCCGGTCGCAACCACCGAACCGTAGCTGGGTGTCGCCACATACACATTCGCGCGAATCTGCTCGTCGTTCATCATCTCCCCCTGGATATCGGGCACGCCGCGATGCGGCTGGGTCCTGCGCCGATGACGCGCCTGTCAAAGCGGCAAACTTATATCAGAGGGGTCGGCATTCAACCATATTCACGAATGCGCGCTTATTAATGAGGATGCCTTTTCAAGATTGAATATTCACCTGTAGGACGCCCTATCGGATCGCAAACGTAAATTCAGAATGACGAAAGAATTGCTCGACGGCGCAGCGTATTGAGACGGCGCTCCGAAGCGCTCGACTGAGGCAGGACAACCGCGATGGGGCGTTTCGAACGCGTTTCCGAGATAGAAGAAAAAGTGGCTAATGCGACAATTCGACGCAGGCAAGGAAGGACGACGAATATTTCACCAAACGCCGCACAACAAAAAACCCCGGCGTCACAAATAGCACACCGGGGTTCACCGGATGTCTCCGGATGACACCAAACGCAATTACAGATTCCCGATCAACACCTGCCCAAAGCCCGAGCAAGACACCTGCGTTGCGCCTTCCATCAAACGCGCAAAGTCATACGTCACACGCTTTTGCAGAATCGACGCTTCCATCGCGTTGATAATGGCGTCCGCCGCTTCGGTCCAGCCCAGGTGGCGCAGCATCATTTCCGCCGAGAGAATTTCCGAGCCCGGATTCACGTAATCCTTGCCCGCATATTTCGGCGCCGTCCCGTGAGTGGCTTCGAACATTGCCACGGAGTCCGACATATTCGCGCCCGGCGCAATGCCAATGCCGCCAACCTGTGCCGCCAACGCGTCCGAAATATAGTCGCCGTTCAGGTTCAGCGTCGCGATCACATCGTACTCGGCCGGACGCAGCAGAATCTGCTGCAGGAACGCATCTGCAATCACATCCTTGACGACAATATCGGTACCTGTCTTCGGGTTCTTGAGTTTCATCCACGGGCCGCCGTCCACCAGCTCCGCACCGAACTCCTTCTGCGCGAGCGCGTAGCCCCAATCGCGGAACGCACCCTCCGTGAACTTCATGATGTTGCCCTTGTGCACCAGCGTCAGCGAGCGGCGATCGTTGTCGATCGCATACTGCAGCGCCTTGCGCACCAGACGGTCCGTGCCTTCGCGCGACACCGGCTTGACCCCGAGCGCCGACGTCTCCGGAAAGCGGATCTTCTTCACGCCCATTTCTTCACGCAGAAAGTGGATGACCTTCTTCGCCTGTTCCGATCCCGCGGCCCATTCGATACCGGCATAGATATCTTCGGAGTTCTCACGGAAGATCACCATATCGGTCTTCTCCGGCTCGCGCATCGGCGAGGGCACTCCCTTGAAGTAGCGCACCGGCCGCAGGCAGACATAGAGGTCGAGTTCCTGGCGCAGCGCCACGTTCAGCGAACGGATGCCGCCGCCTACCGGTGTGGTCAGCGGCCCCTTGATCGACACGACATATTCCTTCACCGCGGCTAGCGTTTCTTCCGGCAGCCACACATCCGGGCCGTAGATCCGGGTCGCCTTCTCGCCCGCAAAGACTTCCATCCAGTGGATCTGCTTCTTGCCCCCATAGGCTTTCTCGACCGCTGCGTCCACCACCTTGATCATGACCGGCGTGATGTCGACACCCGTACCGTCACCCTCGATATACGGAATGATCGGTTGGTCGGAGACGTTGAGCGAGTAGTCTGCGTTGACGGTAATCTTGTCTCCGCCCGTCGGAACCTTAATGTGCTGATACGGCATGATCGGACTCCAGTGATGGCTTTCTGGTTGAAGCAGATGGGAACTGCGAAACCTGGCGCTCCTCGCTACGCGCAATGCAGCACGCCTGCAAGCAACTGAGCGGCTATTCTAGCGCCCCACTGCCGGGCACGGGCATCGGCCGATCAGCCAGGTTCTGAGACGTAACACGGCAATAGCCGAATGCATCAGAACCGCATCTCGGTCATATGTCTTATATAAGACATATGACCTGCCCTTGCCATTTATGCATTATCATCCCGCCATTTGCCACAGAACCAGCCCAGCCGGGCGTCGCGCGGGTGCCCGCCAGCCGCACGGTTTACGCATCCGGCCTGGCCAGTATCGCCGGACTCCGCATGCGTCTCCTCGCTCTCAACAAGCCGTTCGGCACGATCTGCCAGTTCTCGCCGCACGAAACTCGCGCATCGCTGGCCGATTGGGTCAAGGTGCCCGGCGTCTATCCGGCCGGCCGTCTCGATTCCGATAGCGAAGGCCTGCTGCTGCTCACCGACGACGGCGCCCTCCAGGCGCGCATTGCCGAGCCGCGTCACAAGCTCGTCAAACGCTACTGGGCGCAAGTTGAAGGTGCGCCGGACGAGACAGCCCTAACGGCGCTCGCAAGCGGCGTCGATCTCGGCGACTACGTGACGCGTCCATGTCACGTACAACTGATCGAACCGTCCGCGACCGAAGCCCTTTGGCCGCGCAATCCGCCGATCCGCTATCGCGCTGCCATCCCGACCACGTGGATCGAACTGTCGATAACGGAAGGTAAGAATCGCCAGGTCCGTCGCATGACGGCAGCAGTCGGCTTCCCTACACTGCGTCTGGTACGCGTCGGCATCGGTGCGCTCGATATTTTTTCGCTGGGTCTCGCGCCTGGCGCGTCGCTCGAACTGCCAGCGCGAGCTCCATGGGACGGCCTCCGTTGATGCTCAAGCTTTAGGCAAAGTCCCGCTAAGCCGTTGTATCCGCAAGCGTTTTTAATACCGATAAAAATCGCATACGGCATTGCCCCGGCATCTCCGGCTGCTCATTAAAGTCAGGAATAAACATTCCCGAAAATTTGCGGAGAATTTACGTCAACCGCGTTGCAAGCTGACGCGTTATTCGACGCAGATGCCGCCCGAAGCTATCCGGCATTCAGCCTTGAAGGCCTTTGTGCAAGCCGTTCCGCGGTCGGTGCAGGGAGTCCGAGCGCTCGCAGACGCGTCACGAAAATTTGTTGATGCGGCTGTCAACCGAAAGGTGGATGGCACGTTTACCGACATGACTCATACATAACCGGGTCATTTGGTTAATTTACTAAAGCTGAGGATTCACAAAATGAACAAACTGATCGCCGCTCTGGTCGCTGGCCTCTTCGCAACGGCAGCATTCGCACAAGCTTCGGCTCCGGTCGCAGCTTCGGCAGCTCCGGCAGCAGCAGCTTCGTCGGCAAAGAAGACCACGAAGAAGGCAACGCACGCCAAGAAGGCATCGAAGAAGAAGGCAGCATCGGCTGCTGCAGCTTCGGGCGCTTCGGAGTAAGTTTGTTGTAAAAACGCAGTCAAGAACTAGCAGCACTTGCCGTTCTTACGGCGTTGAAAGGCAGATCCCGCAAGGCGATCTGCCTTTTTGTTTTTGACGTGCTTTGACGCGCTCGCGTAACATTCGCGGGTTAATTTCCCACCCAGGAGTCTTGCCGTGCGAATTTCCCTGCGCTCGTTGCTCGCGCGCTTTGCGTTTGCCATTGCGTTACCGTTGGCCGCCGCCTCGTTCACGCTCGCCCCCGTCCACAATGCCTACGCGCAGCAGATGCCGCCCGGTGCCAAGCAGCCCGGCGATTTCCCGCGCGCCAGGCTGACTGTGGGCATGTTCGTGATCGACGCCGCCGTTGCCTCCAATGATCCGGATCGCGAACAAGGCCTGATGTATCGCTCGCAACTCGCCCCCAACGAAGGCATGCTGTTCGTATTCGGGGAGAATGCGGTGCACTGTTTCTGGATGAAAAACACACTGATCCCGCTCTCGATCGCTTTCATCCGCGCCGACGGCACGATCACCGACATCGACGAGATGGATGCCGAAACGACCAACAACCATTGCCCGCGGAACAACGGCGTGTACGCACTGGAAATGAGCAAGAGCTGGTTCGCGTCGAAGGGCATCAAGCCGGGGATGACGATTCAAGGGTTGCCGGCAGCGCAATAAGCAGCGCGACAAATCGTGCGATAACCCGCGCAGTCGCCGTTCACGGCCCGTTTCCGGAAAGCCGGTGCCTTGTTGCAAGGGCACCGGCTTTTTTGCGTGCACGCGAGCAACCCAGGAACAGGACCCACGGAGCGCCCCGCCGGTGGCCGCGCAGGCGGAGCTGGCAAGATTCCTGCAAAAGAGCTTACGACGCGCTATTCTAGTAGACTAACCGCAGCACGGAGTTCGTCCGGTCGGCGTCGTGCGCCGCCCGACGTCCACTACCGGCGCGCCAATTCAAGGAGGTTCACGTGCCCCGCAAGACTCCCATCGAGCGCTACCGGAATATCGGCATTAGCGCTCACATCGATGCCGGCAAAACCACAACCACCGAACGCATCCTCTTCTACACCGGCGTGACTCACAAGATCGGTGAAGTTCATGACGGCGCGGCGACGATGGACTGGATGGAGCAGGAGCAGGAGCGCGGCATCACGATCACCTCGGCTGCCACGACTGCTTTCTGGAAAGGCATGGCCGGCAACTATCCGGAACACCGCATCAACATCATCGACACGCCGGGCCACGTCGACTTCACGATTGAAGTCGAACGCTCGATGCGCGTGCTCGACGGCGCCTGCATGGTGTACGACTCGGTCGGCGGTGTGCAGCCGCAGTCCGAAACCGTGTGGCGTCAGGCGAACAAGTACAAGGTGCCGCGTATTGCGTTCGTCAACAAGATGGACCGCGTCGGCGCGGACTTCTTCCGCGTGCAGCGGCAGATCGGCGAGCGCCTGAAGGGCATCGCGGTACCGATCCAGATTCCGGTCGGTGCGGAAGATCATTTCCAGGGCGTGGTCGATCTCGTCAAGATGAAGGCGATCTACTGGGACGAAGAGAACCAGGGCATCAAGTTCGAGTATCGCGACATTCCGCCGGAACTCGCTGACACCGCGAAGGAATGGCACGACAAGATGGTCGAGGCCGCCGCTGAAGCGAGCGAGGAACTGCTCGACAAATACCTCGGCGGCGAGACGCTGACCGAAGAGGAAATCAAGCACGGCATCCGCGTGCGCTGCATTGCCAACGAAATCGTGCCGATGCTGTGCGGCAGCGCATTCAAGAACAAGGGTGTGCAGGCCATGCTCGACGCTGTGATCGATTATCTGCCGTCGCCGATCGACGTGCCCGCCATCACGGGTCACGACGAGTACGACAAGGAAATCGAGCGCCATCCGAGTGACAGCGATCCGTTCTCGGCGCTCGCCTTCAAGATCATGACCGACCCGTTCGTCGGCCAGCTGATTTTCTTCCGCGTCTATTCGGGCGTGGTGAATTCGGGCGACACGGTCTACAACGCGGTCAAGGAAAAGAAGGAACGCCTCGGCCGGATCCTGCAGATGCATGCGAACGAGCGCAAGGAAATCAAGGAAGTCTACGCGGGCGACATCGCCGCGGCAGTCGGCCTGAAGGAAGCGACCACCGGCGACACGCTGTGCGATCCGAATCACGTGATCATCCTTGAACGGATGATCTTCCCTGAGCCGGTGATTTCGCAGGCCGTCGAGCCGAAGACCAAGGTCGACCAGGAAAAGATGGGCATTGCGCTGAACCGCCTTGCTCAGGAAGATCCGTCTTTCCGCGTGCAGACGGATGAAGAATCCGGCCAGACCATCATCTCGGGGATGGGCGAGCTGCACCTGGAAATTCTGGTCGACCGCATGAAGCGCGAGTTCGGCGTGGAGGCAACCGTCGGCAAGCCGCAGGTCGCTTACCGTGAGACGGTGCGCAACAAGGTTGAGGATGTCGAAGGCAAGTTCGTCAAGCAGTCGGGCGGCCGCGGTCAGTACGGTCACGCTGTGATCACGCTGGAGCCGGCACCGCAAGGCAAGGGCTACGAATTCGTCGACGCGATCAAGGGCGGCGTGATTCCGCGCGAATACATCCCGGCAGTGGACAAGGGCATTATCGAAACGCTGAAGGCCGGCGTGCTGGCAGGCTATCCGGTGGTGGACGTGAAGGTGACGCTGACCTTCGGTTCGTACCACGACGTCGACTCGAACGAAAACGCGTTCCGTATGGCCGGTTCGATGGCTTTCAAGGAAGCGATGCGCAAGGCCAAGCCGGTCCTGCTCGAGCCGATGATGGCCGTCGAAGTCGAAACGCCGGAAGACTTCATGGGCAACGTGATGGGCGACCTGTCGAGCCGTCGCGGCATGGTGCAAGGCATGGAAGACATCGCCGGCGGTGGTGGCAAGCTGGTGCGCGCCGAAGTGCCGCTCGCAGAGATGTTCGGCTATTCCACCTCGCTGCGTTCTGCTACGCAAGGCCGCGCGACGTACACGATGGAGTTCAAGCACTACGCCGAAACGCCGAACAACGTCGCGGAAGCGGTGATCAACGCCAAGCAGAGGTAATCAAGGCTGAAGGCTGGCGCGGACAAAGCCCGTTCAGGTTGAACGGGCTTTTTTTCGTCACGATGCAGGCCGCACGCGTAACCGGCAGACATGCAAGAATGGCAGAACTGCAACCCGAGATGCCCGCCCTCACCCGGCAGCTTTGCATGGGAGACGCACCATGAGCCACGACCATCAGCATGATCACGATCACGACCACCCGCATGAATCCGGTACCACCGCGTCCAACGAAGGCGCCCCTATCGACTGGCGCGAACACGGCGTCAAAGTGATCCGTGGCGATCAGCTCGACAGCAACACCGCGCAAACGCCAGGCATGAATCGCGCCGCCGCAATCAACGCGGCGCGCGTCGGCGCGCAGAAAATCTGGGCGGGCACGGTGACGATCCATCCGAATGCCAAGACCGGCGCACATCATCACGGCGCGCTGGAAAGCGTCATCTACGTCGTGCGCGGCCAGGCGCGAATGCGCTGGGGCGAGCACCTCGAGTTCACCGCCGAAGCCGGTCCCGGCGATTTCATCTTCGTGCCGCCTTACGTGCCGCACCAGGAGATCAACGCCAGCACCGACGACCCGCTCGAATGCGTGCTCGTGCGCAGCGATAACGAGGCGGTGGTGGTGAACCTGAACATCGACGCGGTCGAAGCGCCGGAAACCGTGTTCTGGGTCGATCCGATCCACAAACATCCGCACGAACACTAAGCCAGGCGGCGAAGCACCGGTAAGGATGTCGCCACCGCAGCGGTTCATCTGCCGGTGCATCGGCAAGTGTTATACGACGCCGTGCTCGCCCGCGGCGCAGGGCGTCCGAGCGTTGTCACGGTGATACAGGTTGGCCCTTTAAAGCGCGTCAACTCAAGCCTCAGCGGCCGCAGACGTTCCGAACCGCGGCCCAATCGCTTACACTGAAACCGCTTTTCGCCATCGCGATACCGTCGCCCCTGCCGTGCGCAAGCCGCGCGGCACCTATCAGAACGGACTGGACGCCCCATCGATGAAGACTCCCGCGGATCGACTCCTCGCGCTCGAAACTGCACGCCGCAGTGCCGATCACTACGGCAACCATGCGATCGACGAATTCCTCGCCGGCCGCTTGTCGCGCCGCGAGTTGCTGCGCTACGCCAGCGTGATTGGACTTTCGCTCGCCGGCGGCGGCCTCTTCGCTACCCCGCAGGCACGCGCACAAGGCACCCCCGGCGCCGCGAACGCGACTATTCGCGTCGCGCATCTGACGCCGACCGGAGCGATTGACCCGCTAACAGTCGGCGATGCCGGCGGTCTCGCACTGCTCGTTCAGACCGGAGAATTCCTGATCGACGACGATGGCGAGCACCTGGTCCTCAAGCCAGCGCTCGCGCTGTCGTGGAAGCCGAATGACAAGGGCGATGTCTGGACCTTCAAGCTGCGTCCGAACGTGAAGTTCAACGACGGCCAGCCGTTCACGGCGAAAGATGTCGTTGCCACCTTCGACCGCCTGGCCGACCCGGCAAGCGGCTCGGCGGCGCTCTCCGTGCTGAAGGGCGTGCTGTCCAAGGGCGGCGCTCAGGTCGTCGACGATCATACGGTCGCGTTTCACCTCGACGCGCCGAACGGCAACTTCCCGTACTACGTTTCCTCGGACAATTACAACGCCATCGTGCTGCCGGCCAGCTATGCGGGCAATTACGAAAAGAGCTTCATCGGCACCGGTCCGTTCAAGCTTGAAAAATACACGCCGAAAGTCGGCGCTTCGTTCGTACGTAATCCCGACTACTGGGGTGCCAAGGCCTTACCCGAACGCGTGCAGTTTTCGTTCTACGCCGACGAACAGGCCCAGATTCTCGCGCTGCAAGGACGCCAGGCCGACGTGATGGGCACGTTCACCGTGCAGGGCGGCATAGGCCTCATGAACAACCCCGAGTTCAAGACGATCGGCGTGAAGTCGAGCGCACATCGCCAGATCCACATGCGCAACGACGATCCGCTTTTCAAGGACAAGCGTGTGCGCCAGGCGCTGGCGCTGTCGCTCGATCGCGACGTGATCGTGCGCGGCCTGTTTCGCGGCAAGGCGCAGGTCGGCAACGACAGCCCGTTCGCGCCGGTGTTTCCGTCGTCCGATGCGGGCGTGCCGCAACGCAAGATCGACGTTGCCAAAGCGAAGCAACTGCTCGCGCAGGCGGGTGTGGCCAACGGTTTCGATGTGACGCTCACCACGGAAAAGTACATGGAGATTCCCGATCTCGCGGTGGTCGTGCAAAACGCGGCCAAGGCGATCGGCGTACGCATCAATCTGAAGGTGGAAAGCCAGTCGCTCTACTACGGCGCGGCCACGCCCGGCAAATCGGACTGGCTCGACTCGCCGCTCGGCATCACCGACTACGGCCATCGCGGTGTGCCAAACGTGTTCCTGAACGCACCGTTGACGAGCAACGGAACGTGGAACGCGGCGCACTTCAAGAACCCTCAGTACGACCAACTGGTCGCGCAATTTGTCGCGGCGGTCGATATCACGTCGCAACGCAAACTCTCCGGCCAGATTCAAACGCTGTTGCTCGACGAGACACCCGTGATCATTCCGTTCTTCTACGACCAACTGATTGCGATGCGCTCTGGCGTCAACGGGATGCGCTTTACTGCGCTCGCGCAGCTGTACTTCGACCGTGTGACGCTCAGTGCCTGAGCGCGGTGTGTGTCGCTCCTAGCTAACCATGTCGACTGCGCTCACGCCCTCCACCCCTCGCGTTAGCAAAGGCAACGCGGGACGGGTTGCGCGTTTTCTCGCGACGCGTCTTGCACTGTCGTTGATCACGCTGTGGCTGCTCTCGGTGATCGTATTCGCGGGCGGCCAGTTGCTGCCGGGCGACATTGGCCGTGCGATTCTCGGGCCACTCGCCGATGTGCGCGCGGTCGCCGCGCTCAATCACCAACTCGGCTCGGACCGCCCGCTATTGACCCAATACGTCGAGTGGATTACGCATTTCGTGCGTGGCGACATGGGCCTGTCGTACGCGTATCGCGAACCCGTTGGACCGTTCATCGCAGATGCTCTCGCGCATTCGGCGAAGCTCGGCCTGCTCGCCTTCATCGTGGTCGTGCCGTTGGGTATAGCAGGCGGCGTGTGGGCCGCGATGCACGCAGGGCGCTGGATCGATCGCACGATCAGCATCGCCGGTTTGTCGGCGACGGTCGTGCCGGAATTCGTCTCGTCGATCACGTTGATCCTGATCTTCGGCGTATGGTTGCGCTGGCTGCCAATCGAAGCCTCGTATCCTCCCGGTGCAGGCGTGCTCGAACAACTAAAGCATCTGATCCTGCCGGTGCTGCCGCTCGTGCTGGTGTTCTTTGGCTACATCGCCCGCATGGCGCGAGCCGGCACCGTCGAGGCGCTCGACGCCGATTACACGCGCACTGCCATTCTCAAGGGTCTGCCGCAGAGTGTCGTGATCTGGCGACACGTGCTGCGCAATGCGCTGCTGCCCACCATCACCGTTGCCGCTACGCAGCTCGGTTATATGATCGGCGGCCTCGTCGTGGTGGAGACGCTGTTCCACTATCAGGGCATCGGCTCGCTGATCTACAACGCCGCCAAGGCGAAGGACTTCCCGATGCTCGAAGCCGGCGTGCTGACGATCGGCGTCGTCTATACGGTAGCAAATCTCGCGGCCGATGCCTTGCAGGTGATGCTCAACCCGCGCCTGCGCGTGAGGAGCGGCGAATGAGTACGATTGTGCCTGGCACACCGGCTACGCCTGCCGTGCGCGAGCCCCGCTTCGACCAGTTGCGCGTGCTGCTGCGCTCGCCGACGTTCGTGGTCGGCGTGGTGATCGTCCTATGGTGGGTGGTCTGTGCAATTGGAGGACGCTGGATCGCACCGCTCGACGCCTACGCCTCCGACCCGCTCAACTCGCTAATGCCGCCCGACCACGCGCACTGGTTCGGCACCGATCAGCTCGGCCGCGACGTGTTCTCGCGCGTCATCGTCGGCGCTCGCGACATCCTCACTATTGCGCCGCTCGCCACGCTGCTCGGCACGGTGGCGGGCACGGCTCTCGGCCTCGTGGTCGGCTACTTCGAAGGCTGGGTCGACAATGTAGTGGGGCGCGCGATCGACGCCGTGCTGGCCCTGCCGCTCGTGATCGTCGCACTGCTTGCGCTCGCCGCCGTGGGAGCGTCGAACTTCACGGTGATCCTCGTGATCGGCATCACGTTCACGCCAATCACCGCTCGCACCGTGCGCGCCGCAGTGTTTGCCGAGCGCCATCTCGACTACGTCGCCGCGGCACAACTGCGCGGCGAGCGCGCACCGTACATCATGTTTGCGGAAATTCTGCCGAACGTGCTGCCGCCGATCATCGTCGAAGCCACGGTGCGCCTCGGCTATGCGATTTTCGCGGTCGCGACGCTGTCGTTTCTGGGCTTCGGCATCCAGCCACCTTCTGCGGACTGGGGCCTCGCGTTGTCCGAGTCGTACACATTGATGGCAGGCGGCGCGTGGTGGACGGTCGTGTTCGACGCCGCTGCCATCGCCTCGCTGGTGGTCGGCGTGAACCTGATTGCCGATAGCGTGCAAGGCGTGCTCGACCGATGAACGGCCCCCCTCCCACCTCGTTTCCCGCCTTCGGCGCCTCGAAGAGCGACCGCACCGACGCGCTGACACTGATCGGCCTCACCGTCACCTACCGGATCCGTGGACGTGACCGCGAAGTCTTGCACGACGTTTCGTTCCGCGTGCGGCGCGGCGAGGCGTATGGTCTGGTGGGCGAATCGGGTTGCGGCAAGTCAACCGTCGCGATGGCAGCGCTGCGCTATCTGCCGCGCAACGGCAAAGCGAAAGCGGGCAAGATCCTGATCGCCGGACAGGACGTGCAGGCGCTCGACGCCGATGCGTTGCGCACGATGCGCGCCACCGCGATCTCGATGGTCTACCAGGACCCGGGCCGCGCGCTGAATCCATCGATGACAATTGCGCGCCAGGTCGCCGAGGCCTTTGAAGCAGCGGGCGCCAGCCGCAGTGAGGCGCTGACGCGCACGCTGGAGATGCTGCGGCGTGTGCGCATCGCAGCGCCTGAACGGGTGATGGACAGTTATCCTCATCAATTGTCAGGCGGCATGCAGCAGCGCGTGGTGATCGCCATGGCTCTCGCATCGAACCCTGCCCTGCTGATTCTCGACGAACCCACTACCGGCCTGGATGCGACAGTGGAAGCCGAAGTGCTGGACCTCGTCGCGCAACTGCGCAAGGAACTCGGCACCGCGGTCCTCTTCATCAGCCACAATCTCGCGGTCATCGGGCGCATGTGCGAGCGTGTCGGCGTGCTGTATGCGGGGAGGCTCGTCGAAGAAGGCGCGACGCAAGACGTGTTTGCCCGGCCGCGCCATCCATACACGGTCGGCCTGCTGCGCTGCCTCCCCACCTCGGGACGCAGCAAGGAGCGCGAGCGGCTCGACACGATCGCGGGGCAACTGCCCTCGCCCGGCTCGGTCACGCAGGGTTGCATCTACGCAGACCGGTGCCGTCTCGCGGATGACCGCTGCCGCCGCGAGGCTCCGCCGCCGCATCGTGTTGCCGGTGCGCACGGCGATCAGATGTCGCGTTGCCACTATCACGAGCGGGCGATGGAATTGCCCCGTACCAGCACCGAAGCGGCCTCGCCTCAACCCGGCGCTGACAAAGACGCAACGCCTGCCGCCGCTCCAGCCCCTGGCGCGCTCGTGCTGCGCGCCGAACGGGTTTCGAAGACATTCCACGTGGGAGGCATCGCGCTGCGCGCAGTCGACGACGTCTCGCTCGATCTGGCCACCGGCGAGACCTTGGGCCTCGTCGGCGAATCGGGCAGCGGCAAGACGACGCTCGCCAAACTGATGCTCGGCCTGCTCGCACCCGACGCCGGCAGCCTCCTCGAACTCGACGGCAAACCGCTGCCCGCACGCGTCACGAGTCGCAACGACGAGCAGGTCAAATCGCTACAGATCGTGTTCCAGAATCCCGACTCGGCGCTCAACCGGTCGCATTCCGTGAGACGGCTGATAGGCCGCGCCCTCTCGCGGCTCGCAGCGTTGAGCGGACCGGCGCAGGACGAGCGGCTCGCAGCGTTGACGGCAGCCGTGCGCTTGCCGGATCGCTATCTCGGCTCCCGCACGCGGCAATTGTCGGGCGGCCTCAAACAGCGAGTTGCGATTGCCCGTGCGTTCGCGGGCGAGCCGCGCGTGGTGGTCTGCGACGAACCGACCTCCGCGCTCGACGTCTCCGTGCAGGCGTCGATCCTCAACCTGCTCGCCGATCTGCAACGCGAGCGCGGCGTGAGCTACGTGTTCATCTCGCACGATCTGCACGTGGTGCGTTATCTATCCGATCGCATCGCAGTGCTATACGTCGGACGGCTTCTGGAGATCGGGCCAGCCGCCGCGGTCTTCGACGGCCCACATCATCCGTATACCGAGGCGCTGCTGTCTTCGGCGCCGGCGCTCGACGCCGTCAATCGCGGCGAGCGCATTCGTCTGTCCGGCGAGATGCCGAGCCCGGCCTCACCGCCTTCGGGCTGCGTGTTCCACACACGCTGCCCGCGCAAGCTCGGCGCTGTCTGCGAGGAGCAGGATCCGCCTTTTGCCGACGCCGGCAGCGGGCATCGGATCCGCTGCCACATCCCCATCGATGAGCTGCGCAAGCTGCAGGCCGCGCCCCGCATCGTCGCCCAGCGCACGACCCCGGACGCGCCCTCAGGTGCAACCCCTGGCGAAGTTTAGCCCGCCACCTCCCGCGCGTTTCACGTCCGAAACGTTTTCCGTCGATTCCCGACATGACGCGTCACACCCATCACGAAGACGCCACATCGGACGGGCTTGAGCGGGCAGTGGCACGGATATCGCTATAAAGGGAGCGGTATCCGGCCCGCGTTGAACGATCCAGCCGCGTGCGCGATCCGTTGCGCTGACATCCATATGCATGGTTGGGTCCAGCGGCATGGCGCGCGCCGTCGACATCGCGCCCGGCAGACGAGCGGTCAACCGGCGTTTGCCGCTACGTGCGAGGGAGGGGGAATCAATCACGTGGACCGGAGCCACAAAGGATCGGCAGAACGGTGACAGCGTTTCGCGCACATCGCGTGCATTATGCATCGGCACGCGATGCGCAGAGCGACTCGGGGAGGCGATCAGGCTCGCAGATCGACAGGCCGCTCGCGTACCACACACGCTTGAGAGACGGCGGCGACGAGGAGCTGGCGTTTCGTCGGGAGAGAAGTGATGAAGACCAGAATATTAAATCAGTACTGCTACGGGATAGCCGGCGGTATGGCGATATTCGCCGCAGGCGCGGGATTACTTTCGACTCAAGTCGCGTACGCGGGCTCCAGCGAAGACGTTGCGAGGCTGACGGTTGCGGCCGGTGCTCCGTTGCCCGCGAGCGGCGCGGCGACCACGACGCAACTCACGCAGAGCGATCCGTCGGGAACCGGGGAGGCGGCTTATGGCGCCACTGCGGCTGAGGATGTCGCTACGGTCTTCGGTGGTCTGGAATGCCGTGGTACCGATGCGGGTCACTGCACAGCGCACGGCCGCAGCGGAGCTGCGAGTTCGGGCGGCAACACAGGTGCGGGTAGCGGCGCCGGTGCCGCAGCGGGCGCAGGGCCGAGTGGAAATGGGGCGGGCGCCGGCAAGGGTGGTGGAAGCGGAAGCAGCGGTGGTGGTAGCGGTAGCGGCCCAAGTGGCGGTGGCAGTGGTCCCGGCGGTGGTGG
>Ga0302228_10001785_pt1 | contig 15334 bp, 16 predicted proteins | sample II_Palsa_N1_2_FD_193519 | JGI IMG/M metagenome (GOLD analysis project Ga0302228, IMG submission 193519) | Peat permafrost microbial communities from Stordalen Mire near Abisko, Sweden - II_Palsa_N1_2 | ecosystem: Environmental > Terrestrial > Soil > Palsa > Peat permafrost | place: Sweden...
GCACATGCGTGGATGCTGTGGCAAATGCGCGTTAGATATCTCAAGAGTGCGAACTGCACTCGGTCACCAGCAAGCTTAAGCCCGCCGGGTTTGCAATCATCCAGCGTTCGAACTCTTCCGGCGCGAGCGGGTGACTGAAGCGGTAGCCCTGCCCGGTGACACATCCATGCGAGACCAGCCAGCGGGCTTGAGCCCACGTCTCGACGCCTTCCGCAACAATGTCGAGTGTCATCGCATTCGCCATGGCAATCACCGCGCTGACAATAGACTGGCCGGTCGTGGTGGTGAATAGCTCCCTGATGAAGGACTGGTCAATTTTGATCCGGTCAATCCTCAGCGCGTGCAAGTAAGACAGATTTGAATAGCCCGTTCCAAAATCGTCAACGGCAACACGCACGCCGAGTTGCGCCAATCGTTCGAATGTGGATCGAGCCTCGCCAACGTTGTCCAGTAACGCACTCTCGGTCACTTCCAGCTCCAACTGCGAAGGTTCAATCTTGAATTGCGCAATCAATTCGCATACGTCATCTAAAAATTCGGGGCGACGCAGTTGAAGTACAGAGACGTTAATCGACATTTTCACGCTGGTGTCATAGATAGCACGCCAGCGCGCCACGTCTGCGCAGGCGATGCGCATCACGGCCATGCCGAGCTCGCCAATCAATCCCATTTCTTCTGCAATCGGAATAAACAGACCAGGCGGGACGTGGCCAAGCTCGGTGTCATACCATCGTGCGAGAGCCTCGACTCCAATGAGCCGCCCGCTCACCATATCTACCTGCGGTTGATAGTGCACCTTCAGGTCCTTCTGAATCGCTGCGCGCAGACGGCGGGCGATTCGATACTTTATCGCCGACGCATGCTCCATGTGCTCGTCATAAAAAGTGGTGGTGCCCTTTCCTCGGTGTTTCGCCCGATACATTGCCGCGTCGGCACGACTAATCAGTGATGCCGCATCTGACGAGTGCTCCGGAAACACGCTAATGCCAACGCTCGCGCCGAGCTTAAGCCGCGTTCCGTCGATCGACACGTCGCGCGACATATCGCGAATGATCTTGGCCGCAATAATCGAGAGGTCGTTGATTGATGCCACTTGCACAGCCGCGACGAATTCGTCACCGCCATACCGGCAAATTAATCCTCCCTGCTCCGAAATCTGCATCAACCGACCCGACAGACGGGTGAGAACCCGGTCGCCGGCTTTATGACCCAGCGAATCATTGATTGTTTTGAAATTATCCAGGTCAACAAAAATGACGCCGACGTTGGTCGTCTCGCCATCACAGGCGCGCAGCAAACGATCGAGGCGTGCAATAAACGTAGTTCGATTCAATAATCCGGTTAGCGCATCAAGCTCGGACAGGACCTTCAATTGGCGGGTCTTTTCCGCAAGCCGTTCGGACGCCATGTGGGCAAACCTCGCGATGAGCAGTGGGTAGAGCACCATCAGCGGGAGCATCACCAAGGTCGAATAGGGCTCGTTTGCGTTTGTGATGTGACTGCCAAATAAACCGATTCCAACCAGCACGCCCAAAGCGTTCGCGATACAACAGAAGAGCATCGGTCGCATGCCGCCAACGGCGATGCTATTCATTGCTACGGAGAGCAGAACGATCGTAGAAGGAACCAGGCGAAAATTTAACAACGCGACGATGACGCCTGCGAACATCGAGTCAATGAAAAGATGACGGCGCTCGGCGTTGACGGGATGCATGGAGCGCCGTGCAATCACGTAAGCGAGATGCGGCCAAGCCAACAAGGCCGCCGCAAACGTCATTAACAGGAAAGTAACCGCGCGGTCGGACAACATGATCGGCGTGCGATTCCTGCACTTCACCAGTAAACGGTAGTTTTTAGAAAAACTTTAATTTCTCCCCTTCGCGTCGCGGTTCATCGCCCGCCATCAAGCGGCTATCGCTTACCCTTCTTGCCCATAGAGAGCTGCAATGTCTGGGGATCGCTGTGTCGTCTGCGTGTCGTCTATTCCGCTCAACCCGATATCCGCGTCAACGCATTGTGATATTGGCGCCCACTTTTGCGAGCAGACAGAAAGGTGCGATCTGCCGACTGACGCCGTAGCGCCTGAAGTAGCGTTGACGCTAAGCCGTCATCGACCTCAGCACCAATTCGGCGATGTGCAATGACTCGCAGCTTGTGCCTTGTTCAATCCGTTCTCGACAACTGAAGCCATTCGTCACGCGCCGTCCGCCCTCGGCTCCATCAAAGTGACAGAGGTCTTCATCCGGTCGAACGGACGGCTAAGCTAGTTGCGGGTAGCTAGCTATCACCACACACTCACGAATCCCGATCGGCAACGAAGCCACGGCAAGGTGTGTCAGATGCCGGTTTATGATGGAATTTACGCTTCACCAGCGTGCTCTCCGTATGGAACGCATCGGGACATTCAGTCTTCAATTTTACGATCGTCATTTCAACATGCTCGATGCCAAACTTTGATGCGTTCATCAATTCTACTTGATGAGGATAGCTTATCTTCATGGTATATCGTCCTAAAGGAAAAGGCCCAACAAAATATCGGATTTAAAACTGGCGTGGGGACGCTCAGCTGTGCCTGAACAGCGCGATTCGACCGCTCTTGTACAGATCTCGGACTTTACTCGCGAACGGTGCCTGCGGTTTCTGCGTGCACTCGCCGGCGATCGTGGCTACCGGAGTTGCGACATCGACGACTGTCGTCACGGTTTCGCTTACGCCCAACTTGTCGACGCCTGAGACCCAATACACAAGCGCTGGCTTGTAAGCGTCTTCCACGGCAAGGAAATCTGAGCAGCTGATCTGTGCGGGCGTGACTGGCTTTGCGGCTTGCGCTAGAGCGAACGGGGATACACATAGACCCGCCAACACGGCGGTTCCAACTGCAAGGTGTTTCATGGCATTCTCCAGATGGTGTTGCGGATCTTTCCACCTTCGCGGCGGTAGAGTTCCGCTCGTTGATAAATCAATACTCCCGGCTTCGAGGATGAATCCCGGGGCACTGATAATGCGTAGCCTCTCGAATCAAGCACGCGTACTACGCAATAGAACTTCCAGGCGTTGTTCACCGCAAGCGCCGGTGCGCATCGCACTGAATACATCGTATAAGCGGAAAGTTAGGGGAAAATTATCTTGCCGCCGTCGACCGGGTGGGTCGTCAGTACTACCAGTAGCCGAAAGTCTGCGGGTAGCCATAGACGACCGGCGCAGGGGCCAAGACAGGCGGCGGTGCATACACTGGCACGGTCGAATAGACGGCCGGGTGTGTGATTTGATTTCCCTTGGATGCCATGCACTGCGAATAGGCGGCGTCGTAGCGAGCTTGCAGACGGGCCGAAGTCGCCTGAGCGCCGTTGGCACCCACAGCGCTGCCGAGCAGCAAACCGGCGCCGGCGCCGATCGCCGCGCCAATACCGGCATCGCCTTCTGCCGCGCCAAAAAGCGCGCCTGCTGCCGCACCGCCTGCGGTGCCGATCGCCCCGGTGCGTAGACCGTCGTCAGCTGCCGACACAGTTGGTTGCGAGGCATTGTCCGAGCGGAACGCATAGTCCCTGCAGGCGTAATCTTCCTGCTGGAATTTGCTCAGCGGCTCTCCTTCGGGTGGCAACGCGACCACGGTCGGGCCGGTAGGAGGAATGACGGCGCACCCGGTCAAGGAAAGGGCGATCACGCATAAAGGTGTTGCCACGCACACGAGTTTTAAACGTTTCATGATGTTGTATATCCGGTGAGTACACAGATGTCATGGTGACGTCGAAGAATTAGCGCTGAATTACTTCGCGCTGAGTGAGGGCTCTGTGATCCCGGAACCTAGCGAATCAATTGTTGGTCAATTTTTCACACTATAAAAATAAGGATAACTAGGCGTATTAATATTGTCGATCCCGATTCCTTACTGTGACACCCAGCAATCCTATTGGGGACTATCGCTCGTCGCGCTCGACGACGCAAATCATAGAAAAGCGCCGACCACGCTTCTCTGTCGACGCGATTCCGTATCGAATTCGATACGACTCGTTCTATTGCGCCGCTCATCCTACATGCAGCGTTCAGTTGAAGGCTGGGCAAGGCGGCATATCATGGCGAGATGTATTGCACTAGTGGAATAAATCGGCGTAACCGCCGTGCCATCCCGCGCAACGCAGAAATGAGACGAAAAGGCGTACGAGAAAACGACCTCACCCCTTGCCGGAATCGCCCAGCAAGACGGTCCAGCCGAGGCCGCGCACGTTGCGGATAACCGACTGCCCGAACTTCTTGCGCACTGAATGAATCAGCACGTCGACCGCATTGCTCTCTACTTCCTTACCCCAGCCGTACAGCTTGTCCTCGATCTGCGCACGCGAGAAGATCGTTCCCGGATGTTCAAGCAGCGCGTGCATCAGCGCGAACTCACGTGCGGACAACACACCTGCCTTGTCGCCGAACGTCAACGTGCGCTGGTCGAGATTCAGGCTGAGGGTGTCATCGCCGAGCCGGGACACGGCGTAACCCGCCTTGCGCCGCAGCACCGCCCGCATCCGGGCCAGCAGTTCGCCGACTTCGAAGGGCTTGAGCAGATAATCGTCCGCGCCAATATCGAGTCCCTCTATGCGCGAATCGAGATCGTCACGCGCAGTCAGGATCAGCACCGGCACCGGATTGCCCCCCGCGCGCGCGGCGCGCAACAGTTCGATGCCTGACATTCCCGGCAAGCCGATGTCGAGCAGCACGACTGTGTAGTCGGCCGCGCTCATTGCCTCGCGTCCAGTGACGCCGTCACGCACCCAGTCCACGGCGTAATCCGCGTCCTTCAGTGCACGCATCAGGCTTTGCCCGATCTGGAGATCGTCTTCAACCAGCAGGACTCTCATGCCCCTCTCCCTATACCGACGGGAGCATGCGCTTCAGCGCTTACTCCGGTCCCATGCGCGGCTGCGTTCGGCCAGCACACGATTTCAACGACGCTTTTGCCAACGCTCTTGCCAACGCTTTTCACACGCTTGCCAGCGGAAAACTGACCGCCGCGACAATGCCCGATCGGCCGTCGTGACGGTTTCGGATGACCGCCTGGCCGCCATATTTCGCCGTGATCGCCTTCACGATCGACAGGCCGAGACCGGTCCCTTCCACGTCCACCTGTGTGCTCGAGTTCGCTCGAAAGAACCGGTCGAAGACACGCGGCAAAGACTCCTCTGCAATGCCCGGACCCGTATCCGTAACCTCGATCCAAAGTGCGTTCGCCTCGCGGCGCATTTGCAGGTCGATCGTGCCGCCATCCGGCGTGTAGCGCACCGCGTTGCTCACCAGATTCTTGACGGCAATCGCGACATCCGCGCGCGAAGCGACGACCTTGTCGGCGAGCATGGCGTCTGCGCCAATGTCGATGCCCCGCGCCGCCGCGATCGGCAGCACGCCGGAGACGGCATCGACCACGATTGAGGAAACGTCCGCAGGCTCGATCGCGGCATCGAGCGGCGCGTCCGCGCGCGCGAGTCGCAGCAACTGCCCAATCAGCATGCCGCTGCGCGCAATGCCGTTGCGCAGTTCCTGAAAACGCTCCTGGTTGCCGGCCACAATATGCGGCTGCAGATTGTCCGCCTGCAATTGGAGCGCAGTGAGTGGCGTGCGCAGTTCGTGGGCGGCGTCGGCAATGAACTCGCGCTCGGATTCGATCACCTGTGCGAGCCGCGCGATCATGCGATTAATCGATTCGACGAACGGCAGCACTTCGCCCGGCACGCCCGTGACGGGCAGCGGGTTCAGATGCGCGGCGTCGATGGATTGCGCTGCCTGCCCGAGTGGCGTCAGCCGCCGAAGCGTGCGATGCACAATCAAGACGACAGCAAGAAGCACGAGTGGTAACAGGATCAGCGTGGGCCAGAGCGTGGTCAGCGCGGTTTCGCGAACGAGCTCGTTGCGCACCGACGAGCGCTGCGCTACCTGGATCACGCTCGCGTCCCGGCGCAACGTATAGATGCGCCAGCGTTCGCCATTCACCATCTCCGATGAAAATCCCGCCGGCGCGCTTGCGGGCAGCGACAGTGACGGTTCGGTAGAGCGCAGCGGGACATTGGCGCCGGGCTTGCGGATGGTGATCACAATATCGCGCGAGGGTTGCGAGCCGCGCGCGGGCGCGCTCGGAATCGCATCGGCAAGATCGCCGCGCATTCGCATGGCGACCTGCTCCAGGCGCAGGTCGAGCAGCGCGCTCATGCCGGTGCGGCAGAGCTGATAAGTGCTGACACTCTGCGCGATGGCGACGACACTGACCAGCACGGCCAGCGCAATGATGAGATTGTTGCGAAGCGAGGGTCTCATGGAATAGCGGGCAAAAGCGGATGAAAACGACGGGTTCATCAGGCGCGGCGTAAGACTCTCCGCGCGCTCATTTTCTGCTCATTCTTGCCTGCGAACATGTAGTCATTCGAAGCAGCGGTTCGCTTCATGACCCAACGGGAGACGACCCATGTTCCAGCTTTTCAGTCACCATTCGAGCGCCAGCAACCGCGATCAGACCGCCTTGCGCATGAACGAGAACGTACTGCACAAGGAAGTCGCGCTGTCAGGTGAACGCCCTGCTACGTATGACGAAATACTGCCCTGGCTGCTGCTCGGCGCCGTGCTCGGCGTCTGATCCACCCGATCCACCTCGCTCATTTCCCGCTCATTCTGCATCATTAGAATCCTGTTTATCGCAGCGCGCCCCGACGCGTCTGCAGCACAGGATGAAGGAAACCCTCATGATCACCTCGTTTGAAGCCCTGTTCGACATTTCGCTTGCCGTTGCCAGCGCCGCCCTCACCGTCGCGGTCTTCGCGATCCTGGTTGAACTCGTCGCCATGGTTCGCCAGCGCGCGATGGTCCTGTTGCAGCGGCCGCAGGATTCAGTGCGGATGCAATGAATTGAGCAGTTCTGACAGTCCGAGCCAAAGGATCTGCATGCCGATGCAGAAGATCGCGAATGCGAAGAGCCGCATGGCGATCTGCGTGCCGGACGGCCCGAGCAACCGCTGGACCTTCGCCACGAAACGCACGCACAAGTAAATGGTGATGCACAGCAGCGCGAGCGCCACGCCCACGCCAATGAAATGAACCGGCTGCAGGCCGCTGCGCGGCGTACCGGTGCCAAGCGCGATGGCCACCGAGATCGCCCCGGGACCAACCGTCACCGGCAGCGTCAGTGGATAGAACGCCTTCGATCTCAGCGAACCATGCCGATGAGACGCCGGCTCGGGTAGCGTTTCTTCCTCGGAGTCATCGTCGGAGGACTGGAGCAGGTTCCAGCCCGCCATGGCGATGATGAGCCCGCCCGCCACGCGCAGCACCGGAATCGAGATCCCGAGAAACGACAGCAGGTACGCCCCCACCGAAAGCGACGCCAGCAGGATCACGAAGCTGTTCACCGCGATGCGCCGCGCCAGGTCCGCGCGCTCGGTCTCCGTCGCGTGCGGCGTGAGACTCAGGATGATGAACGCCGCCGCCGGCGGGTTGATGATCGGGAACAACGCCGCGACAATCAACAGGATCGTCTTGGTCATTTCGTGGATCACGGTGTCCATCCATTTCCAGGTGGGCAGAACGGCAGGGCCAGCCCGCGCGGGGAAGCGTGCCTGCGTGTTGCATGCAAGATTACCTAATAATGTGGCGGGTCGACTACGATTGTTGGCAGGATTTTCGCGCTTTGTTGCTCGGATGGGTTTTTTCATCGCGCTTTGCTGGAGTCACACACCATCGGAGTGTGACTTGAAGCGTTTGCGGGCTGTCGTCGTTGTAATTGCGTGCGCGTTGGAGCTGCTCTCAGCATCTGCCCTTGCCCGAGATGTCCAGCTCCCCGCTGAAAATGCCTGCCCCGACATGGCGCACCGGCCGGAGCGCGACCCCGCCTTGCGCCGGCAGATCGTGCACACGGCGAGCGGCGATATCGCGTATCACCGCTTCGGGCTGCCGAGCGCCGGTTGACCTCGATGGCGGCATTTTCGGCTGGTGATGTCACGCCCAACGGCGGCAACCCACGGGAGAACAAAAATCGCCGTCTTCACAAGTTCCTGCTCTATTGACGACCCGCAAGGTCCGAGGCGCCTTAAATCCCCTGGCGTGGGTCGTTGAGTTCGTCCATGGCGCAAGGCCTGCGCAGCCTCTTGTATGAGAAATCAAGCAACACGTCGTCGGGCAATTCATCTCCGGACGCAAACACTACGTGGAGATCGGGATCAGCCGCGCCGGCCTGTTGTGCCAGCTCGATTCCAGACGCCCGCGGCGGGTTTAGATCCCTCAGCGTTTCCGCACTCAGGCAGGTTCGTTCGCCTCCAGCCCTCGCAGAATCTCGCGTACCTGTGGCCGCTCATGACTCGCGTGCCGCCCTGTCTCGAACAGTTCCGAAAGCCAGTTCACGAAGGCAACCACACGCGACGGAGCACGGCGATGACGCAGGTACGCGATCGATATCGCCAGGGGCGCGGGCCTGCAATGCGGCAGAACCTCACGCAGCCGCCCGGAGTCAAGGTAGGGCTGTGCGAGCGCCAGTGGCGGCTGTATCAGTCCGAGCCCGCGTAGTCCGCAGTCGAGATAGGCATGCTCGTCGCTGACCTGCAGGAAACCTTCAAGCGGCAGGTTGAGCATGTCGCCCTCAACCTGAAATTCAAAATCCGCCGGACGACCGGTCTGCGGGCACGTGCAATTGACGGCGACGTGGTCAGTGAGCTCGTCGAACCTCTGCGGCGCGCCATACCGCGCGAGATAAAGCGGGCTCGCACAGGTGACACGCTCGAGCGTGCCGAGCCTGCGCGCGGCGAGGCCCGAATCCGGCAATTGTCCAATCACGACGCAGCAGTCGATCGCTTCACCGACCAGGTCGACCTGCCGATTGCTCACGCCGAAGGCGAGCTGAATATGCTCGTAGCGCGCGTGGAAATCATCTAGCGCAGGCAACAAGATCGCGTTCGCGACCACCGCGGGCATTTCGACGCGCAGCCGGCCCCGTGGCCGGTCATCGGGATGCCGCAGATTTGCCTCGATGTCATCGATGTCGGCGAGGATCTGCACGCAACGTTCGTAGTACGCGGTCCCTTCGATAGTCAGATTGAGGCGGCGAGTGGTGCGCGCGAGCAGTTGCACACCAAGCATTGCCTCGAGACTCTGCACGAGCGTCGTCGCGGTCGCGCGCGGAATCCCGAGCGACTGCGCGGCGCGGGTAAAGCTGTTGGCGTCGACAATGCGAACAAAGGTCTGCATCGCCATGATGCGATCTATCACGGTTGCTTCTCCTATAGATTTTCATTTCGCCCTTTGGAATAGCTTAATGCCGGGACCCGGACGGTGAGAGTGACAAGTGCGTCGGGATTTACTAAGACCATGGGCTTGCTGCCGGGTGCTGGCCGCGTGTACGCTCGAATGTTGCGGGGCCAGCGACAGCGCCAGGTCTCGCAACCGGCTGCGCACCACGGCTGTCATTCGACATGCCGATGCTCATCGCCTCAACCGACAATGAACTGCATCGTAGCCCAGGCCTTCGCGTGTTCCCACGCAGTGGATGCCCTCGGGCGCCCAGAGCGCAAGATCGTTTCTCTACATCTTTGTGGGTCGGTCTCGTTCCAGACCGCGACATAACGCTCAACCAACTCTTCAGCTTCGTTCATGACAAGCTCTTATTGATAGTGGCTCTGCGCCGGGACCGGCAGCACCATGAACTCGACTGTGCACTCAAGACGTACCGCGGTCGATGACCTCCGAGGTAATGAAGTGTTAGCGCGGTCATCACTGTTCGGGCTGCACCTAGGGGGCTACGCTCTGTAATCCGTAACGCCCGCCCTGAAACACGCCGGATCTCATGATCCCGTGCCCTGTTCTGTGTAACTATCCGGCAATCGCGTCATGAAATCTCCGTAAGTCCAACCGCGCGCGGAGCGTGCACCACGAGGCCCCTTCGTGGGATGGCGATGCTGGAACCGAAATTGCTGCATTGGGAGGGTGTCGTCTAGCTGCGTCATCGTCCGGGTCGCGACGCACAAATTCTTTCGTATCCGACGGACCAAGCCAACCTCGGATGCGGTTGCTGTTCGCTTCGGTGGCAAAACCGAAGACCGTTTTGTAATCGGGGACGACGTCGCCGCCACATTTTTTCAGGAGCTCGCCATGCCTAAGGTATCCAAAGGTGACAAGGTGCAATGGGAAACGTCGCAGGGCCGCACTGAAGGTGAGGTCACGCGTAAGGTGACCGGCCCAACAAAGGCCGGCGGCTACGTTGCGAAGGCGTCTCCTCGCAATCCCCAATACGAAGTCAAAAGCTCAAAGAGCGGCAAAACGGCCATTCACAAAGCCAGTGCGCTGAAAAAAGTCCGCTGACAAACGACAGCATGCCTCGTGGCGCTGTTGAAGCAGCGTTGAGACAACTGAGCTCCGGCTCGCCGGCGCGGTCTTCTCGCACGAGGTGGAGTACTCATGAGTTCAGGTTGTCCACCTGGGCGGGAGACGCATTCCCCGACGAACTGACACGCATCGCCACTCGTAGACCACAATAAGGTTGTCGCCGATTTCGAAACGGAAGCCTAGAGACAATGCTAGCCGCTGAACCTCGCACGCTCCCTCCAGGTAGTACATGTCATCCCAAGCGCTCGCAATGCTGTTGCCCAAAATCATGACGCCATGATCTTTGTCCCGCCGCCATCTCACCCACATTTTTCGTGAGTCGACGGGCGAAAGTATCGGCGACTACCAAACGCGGCAGCGTGTGGCGCGTGCAGCAAAACTTCTAAGCGGCTCAGGCACCACGGTGCTGGCTGCATCGATGGCGGTAGGTGTCAAAATCCCCTCCTATCTGGCCCGGCTTTTTATCAAGCATGGCCAGCCGCTTCCGAAAAGGTTCAAGCCTTAGCGCCCAGCCCGTATTACGCCAGGTGCACCAGCGCTGCAAATCCCTTTAATGCGTGGTCCCACGGGAGCATTGGCCAAACGACCATTCATGCTTTTCTCCGGGTCACCTAGCTTAGGCATTCGCTTCGTCTCCACCCTACGCATTGTCCAGGTGCAATTCACAACGGCAGGATGCTTACGCATTGACGGGTGAAACATATAAAAACGCGGATCTTGAACGTCGCGTTTGTGTGACCGCCACGCGCTCGGTGAGCGATGCAGACAATCAGCACTTGCCGACTGCTTGCGCTCCATGTCGGTTTTCAGCGTAACGCGGGCACGCGATGCGGATTGACGGGATCGTAAATGGTCTTAGCGCGTTATGAAACAAATCATCATATTTATCGAAAATTATAATGCTGCCTGTCCCGGAATCTTAGCGTCAGGACGCGGCTGTCGAAGGCAGGCTCTTGCCCATTCATATAGTGGTCCGTCGCGGGGTTGCGACGTCGCTAAGCTTGGAAAGAATAGTTCGCTGGCAGTGGCCCGCGATGCTATAGCGCATCTGCTTAATGCGGTTTCCTCATTACACGCATTTTATTGAGTTGCCGACTACGCCGGTGAGCGGCTCGCTAAGACGAAATCGCTCTACCCGTACGCTCTATTCGGAAATACTTTCGAAGTGCATGCGCTCTAATATGAACTCGATAGAAGGGCCAAGCGTACCTCGCAACATCTGTCGAGTCAGAGCAGAAAAAAGTCGCCGGGAAATGACTAGACGGAGGCACCGCTCGTGCCTCCGTAATGGTCCATATGGCTCCTTAGACCGGGCACTATCGGTTAACCACCTTCGCCGGGATCAGGATGACAACGGCCATGCCGGCCACTGCAATCATTGCGGCGACCAGGAACAATCCTGAGATAAGCGAGTGGGTCTGGTTCTTAAGCCATCCAATGACCGAAGGACTGACGAACCCCGCCAGGTTGCCGGTGCAATTGATCAAGGCGATGCCGGCTGCCGCACCTGCGCCGCCAAGAAAGCCGGTTGGCAAGGCCCAGAACATGGGCAACGCGGTGATGACACCGACGGCCGCGAGCGTCATGCCGGTCATGGCCGGATAAAGGTGCGAGCCGCTTAGCGCGCAAACGCTGAAACCAACAGAGGCAATGAGCGCTGGAACGGCGAGATGCCACCGGCGCTCGCGGGTACGGTCCGCGTGACGTGCTGTCAGCAGCATGGAGAGCAACGCTGCAGTATAGGGAATCATCGACAACATCCCGATCGTCAGCGGATCTTCAATGCCCGCCAGTCGAATCAATGTGGGTTGCCAGAAGCCGATTGCATAGGAACCCATGACAATGCCAAACAGGATAAAGCACAGCAGCCAGACCCTTGCCGACACAAGCACGCTGCGTATTGATCCGTGAGTGTGTGCGCGGTTCTCTCGTTCTATCTCGGCGCTAATCAGGGCTTTTTGATCCGCGCGCAACCAGCGCGCGTCGCCGACCTTATCGTCCAGGACCATGTAGACGACGATACCCATGACGATCGCCGGAAACGCTTCGATAATAAACAGCCACTGCCACCCCGACAGCCCGAGCGAGCCGGCAAGTAACTTCATGACCAGCCCTGAGAGTGGGCCGCCGATGATGCCCGAGATCGAATTCCCCGCCATGAACCAGGCCGTCACCCGGCCTCGGCGATGCGATGGAAACCAGTAGGTCAGGTAAAGAATCACTCCGGGAAAGAAACCGGCCTCCGCAATGCCGAGCAGAAAACGAATCACGTAAAAAGCCGCGGGTGTTGTGACCCAAGCTGTGGCCATGGATAGAACCGCCCAGGTGATCATGATGCGGGCAATCCAGCGGCGTGCGCCGAACCGATGAAGCAGCAGGTTGCTGGGCACTTCGAACAAGAAATAGCCGAGGAAGAAGAACCCGGCGCCGAGACCATAGATGGTGTCGCTAAAGCCAAGATCGGCAAGCATCTGCAGTTTGGCGAAGCCGACGTTCACGCGATCCATGTACGCCACGATGTAGCAGACGAATAACAAAGGAACGATTCGCCACGCCACGCGCTTATAGGTTGCTTCCACGCTATCGTCGGCAAACGCGCCAGTTACGCTCGGACTTTCACTCAACATTGCATGTCTCCCTCTGAAATTCGGCAAAGGTATCGGCCTGCGCTACACGCAGGCGGCCTTCACTCGTTATATGGTTTCACGAACGCTGTTCGTGAGGACTGGCGCAACCCACGGCTGTTAATTCGGATAGCAGAGCATCTTGCTGGCCGGCGTCTAATTCGATAAGCGGAGCGCGCACCTGTGCCCAGGTCGCGTCGCCCAGTCGATCGGCGATCGCGGTCTTCATGGCAGCGATCATCGGGAATTTTGAGAACGCCGCGCGCAGGTGATTGGCGGCTGCCTGTTCGGCGGGCGCAGCGGGAGTATTCCATTCGTTGCAAAGACGCGCGATGGCCGCTCCGCTAACATTCGCGGTCGCGGAAATAACGCCGGCAGCGCCCGCTGCCATGACATCGACTAGATGCGTTTCGTTGCCAGCAAAGACATCGAAATTATGGCCACGAAACTCGCTGATCAGGTCAAGCGTATGGATGGGGTCGCCGGAACTGTCCTTGATTCCCGCAATTGCGCCCGGATAAGCGTTTAGCAGGCGGGCGATCAATGACACGCTGAACGGTACCTGGCTCACGGCGGGAATGTGATAGAGGTAGATCCGCAGACGTGTGTCGCCAATTGACTCGATCACTTGCGCGACCGAGCGGAACAATCCTTCGTCGCTGACGCCCTTAAAGAAATACGGCGGTAACGTCAACACGTTGTAGCAGCCACTGTCCAGCGCCGCTCGCGTCAGCTCCACCGTCTCCGCCAGGGCGCAGGAGCCAACGCCTACCATCATTCTGCGAGGCGGCCCTGATGCTTCCCGCAGTGCATCAAGCAGCATTCGCTTCTCGTGCACGGTCATGGAAGCCGCTTCGGAATTGGTGCCGAACAGGACAATACCGACGTCCTGCTCAAGCAGGCGCTCACAATGTTCAATGAATCGGCGGGTACACGGGGACCCGTCGGGCTTGAACGGTGTCAACGCTGGCGCAAGCGTGCCGGCCAGTCGATCCTCGATGGTCGTCATAACAGGGGAGTCTCCTTTAGGCCCTTTCGATCAAGGGCGTAGTCGTGTAACGCGGCACTAGTATTACGCCGCTCTCCCCGCGGAACTACTTGGCTTTCCTTGCTTGAGTCGATAAAAATTCTTTACGGTTTGCCATCCCAGTCCTGAGCGAGTTGAAGGAAACTTTCGACCAGGCGAATACGCGCCGACGCGCGCGACCACACCATGCCTACCACCCGCTTCGCGCGCGAGCCGGGCAGCGGCCAACGGGCCAGCGGGACGTTGTATCCGGGTGCGCTCAGCCAATGCGGGACCAGTGACACACCGAGCCCCCGGCTGACCAGCGCCGCGAGCGCGTCGAGGCCGTCAAGTTCGCACCGCTGGTGCGTCTTGATGCCCTGCTGCCGCAAGTAATCGTCGGCAATCCGGCCGCCCACGGTCGTGCGGTCATAGCGGAGAAATGGCTCGGTTTCGAGCGTGACACGTACGTCGGAGACCTGCATGGACTCGGGAGTAAGCAGCACGAGTGGCTCCTCGCGCATCGTATGCCAGCCGCAGCTCTTGGGCAGGTCGAATAGCGGCCGGATGATCAGCGCAGCGTCGAGTTCGCCATCAAGCACTTTGCTGTACAGCGCGACTGAATTGCCTGGCTCCAGATAGATGTCGACCTGCGGGTGCTCGCCAAGCAGCGTTGAAACGAGTCGCGGGATCAGCGCGGTCATCAACGTGGGCGTGGCGCCAAGCCGAAGCTCACCAGAGAGGCTGGCGTCGTCCACCACATCTGCCCGGAGGTCGCGGATGTCCCTCAGCACCTTGCGGCCACGCTCGAGAATGCGTGCGCCCGCGGGCGTTGCCGAAACCGTCCTGCCCGAGCGCTGGATCAACCGCATACCGAGTTCCTCTTCGAGCAGCTTGACACGCTGTCCAACCGCCGCCGGCGTCAGATCGAGACGACGAGCCGCTTCAGCTATCGAACCGAGTTCAGCGACATAAACGAAGCTTTGCAAATAACGGGAGTCCATCGATAGAAATTTTATCGTTTGAATAAACCGCAAATTACTGGCTCTGTCGAATGGAGTCAATGAGAATGCGACTGAACCGGGCGTCACCGGTCTGATTAACTGAAAACAGGAGACAGAATCTTGCCTACGATCGAATCCATATCCGTGTGCGCAGCTGTGGTCCCGCTCGACCGTGTCACTTCATTCGCGACTCGCACCGTATCCGCGCGGCACTATGGCCTGGTTAAAGTACGTTCAAGCGACGGCGTCGAGGGAATCGGCTTTTGTTACGTCGGAAGCGCGGGCGGTGCATTGTTGACGGCGGCGGTCGAGCAGTTGCTAGCGCCAGTTCTGATCGGTAAGGATTCCTATGCGACAGA
>Ga0302228_10001792_pt1 | contig 15285 bp, 8 predicted proteins | sample II_Palsa_N1_2_FD_193519 | JGI IMG/M metagenome (GOLD analysis project Ga0302228, IMG submission 193519) | Peat permafrost microbial communities from Stordalen Mire near Abisko, Sweden - II_Palsa_N1_2 | ecosystem: Environmental > Terrestrial > Soil > Palsa > Peat permafrost | place: Sweden...
CTGGTGGCTGGCGTGGAGGGCGGCCAGGAGATCTCGAACCCGATCCGATACAGCTATACGATCAGCGGCGCCAATACGGTGCCGACGACTACGCTGGTGAATCCGAATGAGCAGCAGGTGTTCGGTGGCACGGGGTATGTCTCGTCGATCGCGCATACGAAGGCGGAGAGCGTTGGGCTGTACTTTGTCGACACGATCAAACTGAGCCGATTGTTTGAGCTGAGCGGCGGCGTACGCTGGGACCGCTTCGATACGGGGTACAACCTGTATCAGCCGACTCCGCCGGCGGGTGGGACGGTGACGGCGCCGGTGCCGCGGACCAGCCGCATCGATGAGCAGCCGACGTACAGGGCGGCGTTTGTGTATAAGCCCACGAGCCGTGGCAGCGTTTACTTCGACTGGGGGACGAGCTTCGATCCTTCGGCGGAGGCGCTAAGTCTGAGCATTGGCCTGGCGAATGGATCGCTGGCGCCGGAAGAGAATGAAACCTATGAGGTGGGCGCGAAGTGGAGCTGGCTGAATGAGCGGCTGCTGACGGAGGGCGCGTGGTTTCGGACTGAGAAGGACAATGCGCATGAGACTGACCCGACGAACTCGAACAACATTGTGGCGGCGGGAAATCAGGTAGTGAAGGGTGTGCAGTTCAGCGTGGTCGGCAGGTTGCCGCAGGGAATGGATGTCGTCGCGGGATATGCGTATCTGGACAGTGCGGTGATCTTCTCGAAGTTCTTCCCGACGGCAGTGGGTTATCCGCTGGCGAATGTGCCGAAGCAGACGTTCAATCTGTTTGTGACGCATCGGCTGCCGTGGCGGCTGAACGGTGGGTTCGGGGGGAACTATGTGGCGAGCAGAACGGCCAGCTCGACGGTGCCGTTTGTTCCTACGGGGTATGCTCCGAATCCGAATGGAGCGGGGTATGTGGTGACGAGCGTGGCGATGAAACAGGTGCCGGGTTACTGGGTCTTCAACGGTATGCTGCGGCGGCCTTTGACGGATCGGCTGGAGCTGCAGGCAAATGTCTATAACATGCTGGACAGGTTCTATATTGATCTGCCGCATCCGAGCCACCTGATTCCAGGAGCCGGTGCGAGTGCACTGATTGGTATCAACTTTAAGTTCTGAGATGTGGGTGGATGGCAGTAAGTCGGTCAGGAGAATCTTTCGGCCGACTTACGTTTTATTTGTAACTGAAAGAGGTAAGAATATGCTGATTACGATTCCCGATGTGCTGACTGCAGCCGAGGTGAAGCAGGCGAGGGCGGCGCTCGATGCTGCCGAGTGGGTGGATGGTAAGGTCACGGCTGGCTATCAGGCGCAGAGTGTGAAGGAGAATCTGCAGCTGCCGGAGGGGCATCCGGTGGCGGTGAAGCTGGGCGAGATGGTGCTGGCGGCGTTGGCGCGGTCGCCGCTGTTTATGTCGGCGGCGTTGCCGTTGCGGGTGTTTCCGCCGATGTTCAACCGGTATACGGGCGGTGGTCACTTCGGCACGCATGTGGATACGGCGATTCGCGCGAACGCGGTGACGGGACAGAGGATCAGGACGGATGTTTCGGCGACGCTGTTTTTGTCGGGGCCGGAGGAGTATGACGGGGGCGAGTTGTCGGTGGAGGATACGTATGGGGTGCACTCGGTGAAGCTGCCGGCGGGGCATATGGTGCTGTATCCGGCGACGAGTCTGCACAGGGTTGCTCCGGTGACGCGGGGCGCGAGGGTGGCGTCGTTCTTCTGGGTGCAGAGCATGATTCGCAGTGACGGGGACAGGACGTTGCTCTACGACCTGGATACAGCGATTCAGCGGCTGGCGGTAGAGGTTCCGGGAAATGCGGCGGGGGTGCAGCTGACGGGGGTTTATCACAATCTGCTGCGTCGGTGGGCGGAGATGTAGTTTTGGGCGCAGGCAGTGAAGTAGGATGGAGCGGCTTATGAAAATTCAGTCGCGACGTGTTTCTGTCATTGCCGGAGTTTGTCTTCTTCTACTGGTGTTTGGGTTGCAGCTTGCGTTGACGGTGCATCAGGAGTCGCTGACGTGGGACGAAGGCGACCATATCTTTGCCGGATATATGTCGTGGAAGACGCATGACTATGGGCTGAATCCCGAGCACCCGCCGCTGATGAAGATGCTGGCGACGGTGCCGCTGCTGGGCCTGCCGCTGAAGGTGCCGGAGCTGCAGCATCGCTACTTCAAAGCCGAAGCGTATATGAGCGGGAGGGCGATGCTGTTCGGCAATGCGCCGGAGTACAGCGCCGAGTCGTTGACATTTCGCGTGAGACTGGCGGCAGGGATTGTGGCGCTTCTGCTGGGGCTGCTGGTGTTTCTGGCCGCGCGGGAGATGTTTGGCGTGGGTGCGGGATTTGTGGCGCTGGTGCTGCTGACGTTCGAGCCGAACGTGCTGGCGCATGGAGCGTTCGTTACTACAGATGTCGGGGTTTCGTGTTTCTTCTTCGCGTCGGTGTATGCGTTCTACCGGTATTGCAAAGTGCCATCCTTCGCGAGGCTGGCGGTGACGGGGCTGGCGGCGGGGCTGGCGCTGTCGAGTAAGCACTCTGCGGTGTTGTTGCTGCCGATGCTGGTTTTACTGGCTGGTTGTGAGGTGGTGTTTCGATTCAGGGCCGATGCTGCGCGGGAGAGAGTTGCGGCGCGGATGGCCGGAGCGCTGGTGGTGATTGGGGTGATCGCGGTTGCGGTGCTGTGGGCGTTCTATGGGTTTCGCTACAACGCCCGGCCTGGCGCGTTGCGGCTCTCTCCAACGCTCGCGCAGTATGTGTTGCCACTGAAGCCGGTGGAAGCGAAGGGGATATTGTTACTCGCACGGTTTCATATTCTGCCGGAGTCGTATCTGTATGGGCTGGCGGATGTGCGGGCGATGGCGAATGGAATGCAGAGCTTCATCTTCGGCAAGGTGTACGAGCATGGGGTGTGGTTTTATTTCCCGATGGTGTTGTTGATTAAATCGACCGTGGGCTGGCTGGCGATGGTGATGCTCGCCTTCGGCGCTGTGGCGATGGGAAGATTTCGACGATGGCGGGAGATTCTGTTTCTGTTGATTCCTGCGGCGGTTTATCTGCTGGTGGCGATGGGGTCGAGTCTGAACATCGGGTCAAGACATATTCTGCCGGTGTACGTGTTTCTGACTGTGTTTGCTGCAGGTGGCTGCTGGTCGTTGGTGAGGCCGGCGAGATCGTCCGGCGTGCGGTGGAATCACGGCTGGGGTTATGCAATCGGCGTGTTGTTGGTTTGCCATATTGTGTCGTCGGCGAGGGCGTATCCGAACTATATCGCTTATGCGAATGAGCTGTGGGGTGGGCCTACGGAGACGTATAAGTACCTGACGGATTCGAATACGGACTGGGCGCAGCAGTTGCTGGCGGTGAAACGGTACACGGATGAGCATGGAATTAAGGAGTGCTGGTTCGCTTACTTTGCCGATCCGTTTTTAGAGACGAAGGATTATGGGATTCCGTGTAAGCCGCTGCCGGTGTATGACTCGTATGTTTCGCGTGTGCAGCACCCCGTGCCGGTGACGATCAGCGGACCGGTGTTCCTGAGTGCGGCAGATTTGTATGGGTTTGAGTTTGGGTCGAAGGTGCTGAATCCCTGGCAGGGATTTGTTGGGCTTCAACCGGTGGCGCGGATTCAGGATGGGGTGTTGGTGTATGAGGGGACGTTTCCGGTGCCGCTGGCTTCGTCGCTGAGCTTTGTGCAGGAGTCGGGTGCGCGGCTGAAGGCGAAGGATGTTGCGAGCGCGGTGGATGCGGCGCAGCAGGCGGTTGCGATTGCGCCGGATGGGTTCGAGCCGCTGGTGGCGCTGGGGGATGCGTTGGCTGCTGCAGGGCGCGGTGCGGAGGCGAAGGCCGCGTACGGGCGGGCCCTGGATGTGGCGAAGACGATGGAGCCGGAGGCGCAGGTGGTCTGGCGGCCGGTGGTGGAGAAGAAGATAAGCAGGCTGTGATTCCATTTAGAGTTAAGAGATGACGAAATTGTCGAAGGTCGACCTGGTCGGCGTCGGGCTGAATGCCACGGACACCGTGATTCCGCTGGAGCATTTCCCTGCGCGCGGCTCGAAGACGGAGTACAGGAATATGACGGTGCTGCCGGGGGGACAGGTCGCGACGACGGTGGTGGCGTGTCAGCAGTGGGGGATGAGCACACGCTATGTTGGAAAGCTGGGGGATGACGATGCCGGGGCGCTGCATCGCAAAGCCTTCGCGAGCGCGGGCGTAGAGACGCAGATCATTACGGTGGCAGGAGGATCGAGTCCGCAATCGCTGATTCTGGTGGATAGCGACGGCGAACGGACGGTGTTGTGCCGACGCGCGGAGGGGCTGGTGCTCGAGCCTGGCGATCTGGATCGCGAGTGGATTGTGAATGCGCGGGCGCTGCATGTGGATGGGTACGATACGGCTGCGGCGACCGCTGCCGCACGCTGGGCTCGTGCCGCGGGCATACCGGTGATTGCGGATCTGGATGAACTTTATACGGGTGTCGAGGAGCTGCTGGAGAGCGTCGACTACGTGATTGTGAGCCGGGATTTTCCGGGTCGGCTGACGGGTGAGAGTGATCTGGAGAAGGCGTTGCTTCTGATGCAGCAACGCTATGGATGTCTGCTGGCAGCGGCGACGCTCGGGCCGGATGGCGTTGTCGCGTGGGATGGGAAGCGGTTGCACTACACCACTGCCTACGATGTTCCGGTGGTGGATACGACGGGGGCGGGGGATATCTTTCATGCAGGATTTATCTATGGGCTGCTGCAGGGATGGCCGCTGGATCGGCAGCTCGACTTTGCGTGTGCCGCCGCTGCGCTGAACTGCATGGCCGTGGGGGCGAGAGGTGGGATCAGGACGGTGGAGAGGATTGAGGAGCTGATGGCGAGCGGGGTGCGACATCAGGCTGCGGGTTTTGTGCACAGTTCGAAGTGAGGGCGGCCATAGGGGCCACGCCTAATCGGTGCGCAGCGCCACCATGGGTTCAATGTTCGCGGCGCGTCGTGCGGGGATGAATCCTGCAACGGTTGCGGATGCCGACAGGACCACTACGGCGATCGCGAGGCTCAGCGGATCATACGAGTGCACGCCGTAGAGCTGATCTGCCATGTAGCGCGCTCCGGCGATTGCGACAGGAATTCCGATGACAAGGCCCAGGCCGGCCTGCGAGATTGCTCCACGCAACACCATCCGCACTACATCGGAGCGGTTTGCGCCGAGGGCCATGCGCAGGCCGATCTCGCTGGTTCTGCGTGCTACCTGATACGACGTGATGCCGTACAGACCTACCGACGCGAGCACCAGCGCCAGCAGCCCGAAGAGTGTTGTCAGCCTGGCGATCAGCCGCTCCTGATTGAAGTTATCCGCGATCTGATCGTCCAGCGAGGTCACGTCGATTACGGTGAGATTAGGGTTGATATTTGCGAGGATGCGCCGCGCCATCGCATCGAGATTCTGCGGTGGGCGCTGAAAGTGCAGCGTCACGGAGTTGATGTAGAGCGAGCGGCCCTCGGCCATGACGAAGTTCGGCTCGGTGAGATCGGGCAGATGCTGGGTGAGTGGACGGAAGTACATGGACCGTATTTCGTCGTGCGGGTTGTTATATTTGGCGTCGGCGACGATGCCAACGATCTCGAACGAGGAAGAATACTTCTGATCGAAGACGCCGAAGTGCCGGCCGATGGGATCTTCCTTCGGGAAGAATTTTTTGACGAACGCCTGGTTCACTACAGCGACCTTCTGTGAGGTGGCTGTGTCCTGATCTGTGAATCCGCGGCCGCGAAGCACGGGCTGGCCCACGGTCTCGAAGAAGTGCGGGCTGACTCTGTCCCAGGAGGAGTTGTTGTGATCGTTCGGGCCAGGTGTGGGACGGCCATCGACGTAGACTTCTTCGCCCCAGTTGTTTCCTTCGAGCGTGCTGTAGAGGGCCATGCCTACGCTCTGAACTCCGGGGAGCGATCCGAACTGTTGTTCGAGCTGCTGGTAGAGAGCGGGCAGCGTCTCGGGCGTGTAGCCTGCGCCAGCGGGGTCAAGCTGCAGCACATAGCGATTGTCGGTCTGAAGGCCGAAGTCCTGGTGCTCGATGTTGCGCAGGCTTTTGGTCAGAAGTCCCGCGCCCACCAGCAGGACCAGTGAGAGCGCAGCCTGAAAGACGATGAGCGATTTTTGCGGGAGTGATGCACGGTCGCGCGTGGAGCGGTTTGCGCCTCGCAGCGCCTCGGCCGGATCGGAGTGCGAGGTGATCCACGCGGGCACGATGCCGAAGACGATGCCGGTGATGAGCGACAGCAGAAAAGCAAAGCCGAGAACCGGCAGCGAGGGGCTGGCCTGGATCGGGAGCTGCGGTGTGTTGGGGAAGGCCAGGGAGAGGATCATCCGCGTGCCCGCGTAGGCGACCACGAGTCCGGCGATGCCGCCGATGCAGCCGAGCAGTATGCTTTCGGTCAGCATCTGCCGGATGATTCTGCGGCGGGCTGCGCCAAGCGCCATGCGAATGGAGGTCTCGGCTTTGCGCGTCGCACCTCGCGCCAGGAGCAGGTTCGCTACGTTGGCGCACGCTACCAGAAGCACGAGCGCAGAGATCGTCATGAGCAGATAGAGTCCCTTGCCTGTCTGTTTCTGGAGGTTCTGAATGCCTGCACCGCCGGGCACGATGACGACGTGCTGTTTGGGGATAATGGAGGAGCCGCCGTTGCGCGTGTAGGCGGGCTGCGTCGCGAGCCACTGCCGCAGGCTGCCGGACATCTTCTGCTGCAGGGCTTCGACACTGACTCCTGGCTTCAATCGCCCGACGACGTAGAGCCAGTTGCTCGGCGCTACATCGAGGTTTGAGTTCTTCCCTTCAATCACGGGTTCGATCGCCAGTGGAATCCAGAACGACGGTGGTTTGGTTCTGATCCGGTCGCCGAAGAATCCGGGTGGAGCGACTCCCACGATCGTTACGGGTTGGCCCTGGAGGTAGAACGTCGAGCCGACTACGCGCGTGTCGCTGCCGTAGTCGGACTGCCAGGCCTGGTAGCTTATTACCGCTGCCGGAGCGGCTCCCTTCATATCGTCTGCGTCTGTCAGGACGCGTCCCGCAAACGGCCCGATGCCGAACGTCCTGAAGAAATTACCCGAGACGAACTGGGAGTGCTCGGACTTTGCAGGCTCCTCACCTCGCCGCACCGTCATATGTTCGAGGCCGGACTGCATCGCCGCCATCTGCTCGAACTCGGGCGTTGTCTCCTGGAGATGCTTGTAGAGCTCGTAGGAATAGAGGTCGAAGTCGCCGTTGTCGTTGATGAAGCCGCCGTTGACGCAGCAGTCGTCGAGATCTCCCACGCGGTAGAGCGTCTTCGGGTCGGCCACGGGCAGCGACTTCATCAGGATCGCGTGCACCAGCGTAAAGATCGCCGTGTTGGCGCCGATGCCGAGCGCGATCGTAAGGATCACGGTGATGGCAAAGCCGGGCGACTTGCGGAACTGCCGGAATGCGACGAAGACGTCATGCATGAGGTGTTCTCCCGAAGGCAAGTGAACCTGTCAGGCAACTACGCAGGGTGCGCCTGAATAGTTCAACTCATGCATTGCTTTTTTTGACGCGATGTGGCGAACCTGTGTGCTCGACGGCTACTCGGATTTGCCCAGGGTTTTGTCTTTGTAGGCCTTCTGGAGGATGAAGAAGGCTTGTTTTTTGATGCCTTGGTCGGAGATGAGGCCCTTGCGGTTGAAGTTGTCCTGTAGGCCAGGGTTTACGCGGCGAGGGGAGCGGAAGTCCATCAGGACCCAGGGGCTGGTGCCGCGAAGCTGGGGGATTTTATTCAGCATCGCGATCTGGTGGCGGTAGATCTCGGCCTGGTACTCCTCGGTCCACATGGCGGGAGGATTGGCGCCGGCGGGGGCGTGGTTGCCGGCTTTAGCGTCGCCGCCCCACTCGGACATGATGAGGGGCTTCTGGTAGTGGATGTCCCAGGTGGTGGTGTCGGCGCCGGCGGGAGCCTGCTCGTACCAGCCGATGTACTCGTTGGTGCCGATGACGTCGAGCGCGTTGCCGAGAGGATCGTCGACGATCTTGGTGGTGCCGGTGGCGTTCTTCTCGGTGCGGACGAGAAGCGCGGCGGTGACGAGGCGCGTGGGGTCGAGCTGGCGCGTGAGGTCGGCCATGGTGGTGAGGTATTTGGTGCGGGCTGGATTGTTAGGCGTCTCGTTGGCGACGGACCAGAGGATGATGGAGGCCTTGTCGCGATCGCGGCGGATCATCTCGGAGAGCTGCTGTTTCGATTTCGCGAGGACGGCGGGGTTGTCGAACTGGAGCGCCCAGTAGTCGGGAATCTCGGACCAGACCATGATGCCGAGACGGTCGGCGGTGCGGGTCATGCGCTCGTCGTGCGGGTAGTGGGCAAGACGGACGTAGTTGCAGCCAAGCTCTTTGGCCCAGCCGAGCAGCGTGTCCACGTCTTTTTGCGAGTAGGCGCGGCCGGTGCGATAGGGCGCTTCGGCGTGGATGGAGATGCCGCGAAGGAAGACGGGCTGGCCGTTGAGGAGGATCTGCGTGCCGCGGGTTTCGATGGTGCGGAAGCCGATGTCGTCGGTGATGCTGTCACCGCCGGGGCCGGCAGCGGTGGCGATCCCGACTTTGTAGAGCTTCGGATTTTCCGGTGACCAGAGGCTGAGGGATTTGACGGGAATGCTGATGGGCGCGCGGGCCTGGGTGTCGACAACGGCCTCGGCTTTGGCGTGCAGCTCGGGGATGGTGACGGTGACGGTCGCGCCTGCCGGTGCGCCTTCGACGTGAACGTAGCCTTCGATTAAGTTGTGGTCGGTGCGGCTGAGGTGCAGGTCGTAGTCGTCGATGAACTGCTGAGGAAGATCGACCAGAGAGACGTCACGGGTGATGCCGCCGTAGTTCCACCAGTCGGTCTGCAGCGTGGGGACGCCGTCGGCGATGCGGGTGTTATCGACGGCAGCGACGACGAAGTTTGCGCCGTCTTTGACGACTCCGGTGATCTCGCAGTCGAAGGGAGTGAAGCCGCCCTCGTGTTCGCAGACCTTCTGCGTGTTGACCCAGACGAAGGTGCGGTAGTTGGCGGCGCCGAAGTGGAGGAAGGTGCGGGTGCCGGGCTTCGCGGTGTGCTGGAAGTCCTTTTCGTACCAGATGGGGCCTTCGTAGTAGAGAAGCTCAGGGCGCTGCGTGTTCCAGTCTCCGGGGACGCGAAGAGTGGCGGCGTTGGCAAAGTTGTAGTCCTCGGGAGGACCGGCTGGCCTGTAGGGCTCGTTCATGAAGAAGCCATCTTTGCGGACCTCCTGATGGAAGGTGTAGAGGCCGGTGGCGTACTGGTCGACGATGGTGTGCCAGTCGCCGTCGAGCGAGGTGGTGGCGCGGTGATCGATGTCAACGAGGAGGGTGTTGGTCTGTGCGGGTACCTGGGCGATCGCGGGTGTTGCGAGGAGGAGTGCGGCGAGGAGGGTGCGGACTTGCAGCATGGCGGTGTCTCCGGTTAATGAGTGGGCGCAGGGGCCCGGATAGGGTGAGACCTGAAAAATGTTCCCGAGACATAATACTTCGGTCTTTGAACAATTGGCTTGCTGAAAGATGAGCAACGGCAAAAGCGCAGCAGATCAGGTCAGGCGGTCGGCCAGAAGGTGGTCGGCGACGCGGATGGCGTTGGCGATGATGGTGAGGCTGGGGTTGACGGCTCCGCAGGAGGGGAAGAAGCTGGCATCGACGACGTAGAGGTTATCGAGGTCGTGGGCCTTGCAGTGGATGTCGAGGACGGATTGGGTGGGGTCGGTGCCGAAGCGGCAGGTGCCGTTCTGGTGGCCGACGCCTTCGAGCGGGATGCGCTTTTTGAAGTAGGCGTGGAAGGGAATCGAGCTTTCGGCGTGGCCGGACTCTTTGAGCACGTCGACCCAGCGATCTTTGAGGCGGGTGAAGGATTCGACGTTGTTGTCGGTGTAGCTGAGTTTGATCTGCGGGGTTTCGTCGGAGCAGGTGGTGAGCTGAACGCGATTGTTGGGGTCGGGGAGGTCTTCGGTCATCAGCCACCAGGGGACGGCGTGGGTCTTCATGGTCTCAAGGACGAAGCCGGGGGTGAGCGGTGGGGAGTCGCCTTTCATCATCTCGTGATGGAAGCTGCCGATGGGTTGAACGGAGCCCATCGGGAACTCGTATTCGCCGTTGGGGTCGCGGAAGTAGAAGTCGTTAGAGCCCCAGGTTTTCATGTAACTATCGTAGTTACGTTTAAAGCTAAGGGCGAGGATGGCGTCGGCCTGGTGGTACATGAAGTGGCGTCCGACCATGTCCGAGCTGTTGTTGGCGAGACCGCGGGGATGTTTGTCGGTGGCGGACTGAAGCAGCAGAGCGGCGGAGTTGATGGCTCCGCAGCAGACCGCGATGATGTGACCGGAGTAAGTGGCGGACTCAAAGGAGGCTTCGATGGAGTTGTTGTGCTGGACTTCGACTGAGGTCACGGCGGTACCGGTGGAGTTTGTAACGATGCGGGTTACTTTTGCTTCCGTTATCAGCGTGACGTTGGGCAGATGCATGATCTGGCGGATGCAGTTGATGTCGGAATCGGATTTGGCGTGGACGAGGCAGGGATAGCCGTCGCAGCTGTCGCAGCGGATGCACTTCGACGCAATCGGGTCGGCGGTGTAGCGCTTCAGGCCGAGCGGTACGGGGAAGGGATGGTAGCCGAGTTTTTTGACGTCGTCGTGGATCTCCTGCATGCGGGGTTCGTTGGGCAGCGCAGGGAAGGGGTAGGGTTTGGAGTGGAACGGTTCGGTGGGGTCGGGGCTGGTGAGGTCGTCGTGGAGGAAGCCGTGTGCGGCGAAGAGTTCTTCGGCGCGGGTGTAGTACGGCTCAAAGTCCGCGTAGGTGAGAGGCCATGCGGGCGAGATGCCGCCTTTGTGATGGATAACGCCGAAGTCTTCGGCGCGAAGACGAAAGAGCGCGGCTCCATACATTTTGGTCTGGCCGCCGACGTAGTAGGCCTGCTGGGGGTGGAGAGGGTGTTCGTCTTTGTCGAGCCAGACGTCTTTGGTGTGGTAGCGATTGTCGAGGAAGACGGCGCTGGTGTCCCAGTTGAGTTTTTCCTGCGGAAGGAACGGGCCGCGTTCGAGGATGAGAATGCGCTTGCCGGCCTGGGCGAGATGCAGCGCGAGGGTGCCGCCGCCTGCTCCGGTTCCGATGATGATGGCGTCGTAGATCTCTGGCATGTTGGATGATCCTCGGAGTTCGGAGTCTTTCGCAGCCCAGGGATGCAAAGTCGGGTGTGAACTTTGGCGGCTGGAGATTCAGAGTATCGTATCGGCTTTTGCGACAAGGCTGCAGGAGATGAAATTCATGGTGTCTTTTGATGCGCGGGAGGCTCTGCGGTTTTGAGCGTAGCTATAGCCGATGGGAATTTGTTCTACCGGGGCAGCTCGGAGTCAGTGGTCTCCGCCCAGGGCAGAAAGAGCGAGAAGATGGTGCCGTGGCGGACGGGGTGCTCGGTGCTGCGGAAGTTGAGACGGCCCTGATGGCGGTTGACGATGCCGGAGGAGATCCAGAGGCCGAGGCCGGTGCCGTTGAGGTCTTTGGTGGTGTAGAAGGGCTCGAAGATGCGGGCCTGCACGGCGGGGGACATGCCGTGGCCGGTGTCGGCGATGGTGATGCGGATGCCGGGACGGCCCTGCGGATGGGTGGAGGAAAAATCGGTGGCGTCGTGGGCGCGGACGACGAGGCGGCCACCCTGGCGCATGGCGTCGATGGCGTTGGCGATGAGGTTGTTCAGGACCTGGCGGATGTCGTTTTCGAAACAGAGAATGGTGGTGCTGGTGGAGTAGTGGGCATCGACCTGGATGCTGGAGTTGCTGAGGCGGCCCTGGTAGAGATTGAGGACGGCAGTGACGAGGTCGGCGGCGTTGACGCGGGTGGCGCGGACGGCCTGGCGGTGGAAGCGGAGGGTCTGGGTGGCGATCTGGCAGACGCGGGAGAGTTCGCTTTGCGCGATGTGAACGTACTCCTGGACGCCTTCGGGCAGCTCGTCGGAGAGGTTGATGAGATACAGGAGGTTGGTGATGGCCTCCAGGGGATTGTTGATCTCGTGAGAGATGGAGCTGGCGAGACGGCCCACCGCGGCGAGCTTTTCGCTCTGGATGAGAGCGGCCTCGGCTTTTTTCTGGTTGGTGATCTCGAGGATGACGGCGGCGACGGCCTCGACGGTGCCGTGGGCGCTGAAGACGGGCGAGTAGCTGACGTTCCAGAAGCGGTGCTCGCCGGGACGGGTGGGGAGTTCGCCCTCAAGGAGGTAGTTGCGAACAGGATGGCCTGACGCGGCTGTCTGTAAAAGTTCTTTAAGGCCCGGAAGAGGGATGATATCGGTGATGATGCGGCCGAGGATCTCTTCTCTGGGAAGACCGATGATTTCGACCTGACGATCGTTGATGCGGAGGTAACGAAACTCCCTGGCGTCGAAGAGGGCAAGGCCGACGGGTGCGGTCTGGTAGATGCTTTCGAGCTCGGCGCGCTGGCGTTCGGTCTCCTCCTGGCGCTGCTGGAGGGTCTCGGCGAAGGTCTTGCGGTCGTCGATGTCGATGGCGACGCCCAGCCAGTGGAGGATCCTGCCGGAGTCGTCGCGGATAGGCTGGGCGCGGAACCACCACCATCGGGTGTTGCCGTCGCGGGCGCGAATCATGCGGGCTTCGATGTCGTAGTCTTCGCCTGTGGCTACGGAGTGGGACCAGGCGGCCAGAACGCGCGAATGGTCATCGGGATAGAAGGCGTTGAGCCAGCCCATGTTGGTGAGGTCTTCGAGGCCGAGACCGATGTAGTCGAGAAAGCCCTGATTGGCATAGGTGATATCGCCGTCGGGCGCGCCCATCCAGATAGCCTGCGGGTTGAGGTCGGCGAGGACGCGGTACCGGGCCTCGCTGGCGACGAGGGCCTCTTCGTTGCGCTTGCGCTCGGTAATGTCGATGGTCATGCCGCGCAGACGGCTGGGCCTGCCATCGACGAAAACGACCTGGCCGCGGCTCTCCAGCCATAGGTGCTCCCCGTTGGCGGCGCGCACCTGGAACTCCTGAACGATCATCTGGCCGCTTTCAACGGCGGCGTGAACGCACTCGGCGATGGCCGGAAGGTACTCGGGGAGGAGGATTTTTTTGAAGGACTGAAAGTCAGGGATGTCTTTGAAGGGATGGCCGAAGACGGGGTAGGAGCCGTCTCCGTAGGTGGCTTTGCCGGTGGTGTAGTCAACGTCCCAGGTGGCGACGAGGGCGGTCTGCTGGACTGAGGCGAGCAGGTCCTGCTGGTGCCGGAGGACGATGTCGGACTCGCGGCGGGCGGTGACGTCGCGGAAGAAGACCACGATGCCGTCTTCGAAGGGGAGACACTGGACAGAGAGCCAGAGATTCAGCGGCTCGGGATAGAAGATCTCGAACTCGCCCGTGATGCCCTCGTTCATCGCCCGATGGTAGTGATAGAGAAACTCCCCGAGCTGGCCGGTGGCGGGAAACTCCTGCCAGAGGTTTTTGCCGAGGATATTTTCTTTAGGGCTGAGAAGCTCCCGGGCGCGACGGTTGAGGAAGGAGAAGTTTCCGCCGCGATCGATGGTAACGACGGCGTCGGTTGTGGTCTCCAGAACCTGGCTCAGCTGGCGGGCGGAGGTGTCGCGGAGAAACTCGGCGCCTTTGCGATCGGTGATGTCGCTGGAAAAGATGATGATGCCGTCTTCATACGGGCGTGCCGAGACCTTGAACCAGATGTCGAGGGGACTTGGATAGTAGGCCTCAAACTCGGTGGGGATGCGCCCCTCCATGGTGGCGAGATAGTTGGATCGGAAGGGCTCCTGCTGGTTGGTGGGGAAGCGCTCCCAGAGATTTTCGCCGATGAGTCTGTCGGTTTTGAGAATGTCGAGCGCGGCCCGGTTGGCGAAGGTGCAGTTCCAGTTGCGGTCGATGCAGACGATGGAGTCGGTGGCTGCTTCAAGAATCTGCTGGAACTGGCTGATGGCTATGTCGCGATGGCTTTCGGCGCGTTTGCGGTCGGAGATGTCGCGGTAGTGGAGAGCGATGCCATCGTCGATCGGGAAGATGTGGATATCGACCCAGATGTTGAAGGGCTTGTAGAAATACTCGACCTGCCGGGAGATGCGGGTCTCCATGACGGCGTGGCAGGCGCGCTCGAGGTCGGTGCCGATGGTCTCGGGGAAGAGCTGCCAGTGGGTCTTGTGGTGGATGTCGGTGGGCTGGATGCTGCTGATGCGGATGGCTTCGGCGTTGGCGAAGGTGATGATCCAGTTGTGGTCGAAGCAGAGGATGGCGTCAGGCAGACGGGCGAGCAGGTTGGCCAGGTGATTGTGCTCGGCGTCGGTCTCGCGCCGGGCGTGGCGGCGCCTGTCAGGAGAGGCAGGCGCGTTATCGATCGGGGAATAGGACATAGCGGAGCGGCAACCCGGTACGCTTCATCTTACAGAGGAATCACCGGCCGGCGCAGGGGGTTCGGTCGCGGATTCGAGGCTGTCCAACCGGGACTGGAGCACCTGCAGCGCCGCGGAGAGAGCGGCGACCTCGGCCTCAAGCCGGGCGAGGCGCTGGGTCTGGTTGGGGGCTCCGGCTTCAGCCCTGTCGGCGGGAGCAGCGTACTGGGTTGAGGTGAGGTCGGGCGGGTCGCCGAGGAGATGGGCGTAACGAGCCTCGCGAGAGCCAGGCTGGCGCGGCAGAAGAATCGTCAGGGGCCCGGCGCTCTCGTTCCCGGATTCGTCGGTGGCAGGACGGGCGGCAAGGCGCTCCAGGGTCGACTGGACGGCGGTGAGGTCGTCGAAGGTGTAGAGGCGGTCGGCCCGGCTGCGGAGTTCGCCAGGGGTCTGGGGGCCGCGCAGCAGCAGCAGGCAGAGGATGGCGGTCTCGTCGCGGCGGAGGTTCAGCACGGTACGGATGCGATGCTCGTACTTGGGCACGCGGGCGTCGCGGACGGGCGTGACAAGATCTGCGTCCTCAAGCACATGGAGGGCCTGACGGACCTGCTCCTCGTCCAGATCGAGGACCGGGTCGCGGCTGGAGCGCTGGTTGCACGCATTGAGCAAAGCATTGAGAGATAAGGGGTAATTCTCAGGTGTGGTGATCTCTTTTTCGATCAGGGAGCCGAGAACGCGAAGCTGGATGGGGTCGAGCTGCATATCTATAAGGGTGCCATAACCGGGCCGTGTTCGTTTTGGACTGTTTACTGTGAAGTTTCAGCCGATGATGTATGACACGAAAGTTACATAAGCCGGATAGGAGATTCCGGGATGAGTTGGGTAGACTAAGAGAATGAAATGGCGAATGGCGAATCGCATTTGG
>Ga0302228_10001793_pt1 | contig 15284 bp, 14 predicted proteins | sample II_Palsa_N1_2_FD_193519 | JGI IMG/M metagenome (GOLD analysis project Ga0302228, IMG submission 193519) | Peat permafrost microbial communities from Stordalen Mire near Abisko, Sweden - II_Palsa_N1_2 | ecosystem: Environmental > Terrestrial > Soil > Palsa > Peat permafrost | place: Sweden...
AGGTAGCGCTTCTCATGCCGGCTGTCGGTGCTGCCACATCCTGGTTGTACGATTCCCCTGTCGTCGAGCCCCTCAGGCTTCGCCGGGTCCCGCTACTCACCGCCTGCGCCTGCTTCGCACTCGGCGACCTCCTCGCTCTCCGCTGGCAACCCACCCTCCTCCTTGCCGCCGCCGCCCTTCTCCTCCTCGCTCTCTCCCTCCTCGCTCTCCGCAAGACCCCACGCATTGCCATCGTTCCCGTCTATGCTCTCTGGATCGCCACCGGCTGCTGGTGCGCGCAGATCGAGCCCGCCATCCCGCAACAATCCGCGCTCCACCACCTAGCCGACGGCCTCACCCGCGACGTCCAAGGCACCGTCATCCGCGTCCGCACCCTCCCGCCCTCGCCGCACAATCTCCCCCACCCCGCCTTCGAACCCAACGCCTGGGAGACCGATGCCGACCCTGACCCCGACACGCAGTCAATCGACATCGACGTCCAGTCCGTCGAATACCTCACGCCCGACCTCTCCGTGATGCAGCCCACCGCCGGCGGCATCCGCTTCACCGTCAACGGTCCGGCGCTCTCTCTGCACTGCGGCGCCCTGATTAACGTCCCCCTCCGCCTCCGCACTCCCGACGTCTACCGTGATCCCGGCGCATGGTCCTACGCCGACTACCTGCTCGAAGAAGGCATCGGCGCGACCGGCAGCAGCAAATCCTCACGCGTCCAACTCCTTCGCCCCGCACATCCGACCCTCCGCTGCCGCATCTTCGCCGCACAAGCCTGGGCCTCTGACCGCCTGCAATCCTTCACCAGCTCAAGCGCAATCCGCCATCTCCCCAGCGTCCTCCGACTCACTCCCGAAGACGCCTCCATGCTCAACGCCATGCTCTTCGGCGATCGCACGCACCTCACCCGCGCCCTGCGAGAATCCTTCGAGCGCACCGGAACCTTCCACCTCTTCGTCGTCTCCGGATTGCACGTCGCCCTGCTCGCCGGCGGCCTCTTCTGGTTCCTCCGCCGCCTCCGCCTCCCGCAAGGCCTGGCCGTCCTCGCCACCATCCTCGCAGCCTTCGCCTACGCCGAGCTCACCGGCTTCGGCATTCCCGCCCAGCGCGCCCTCATCATGACCGCCATCTACCTCGTCGCCCGCTGGCTCGATCGCGAAATCACCGCGCTCAACGCCCTCGGCGCCGCCGCCCTCGCTGTCCTCGTCCTCGACCCCCGCGCCCTCTTCGAAGCCAGCTTCCAGATGACCTTCATGGTCATCCTCGCCATCGCCGGCCTGGCCATCCCCCTCAGCGAACGCCTCATCGCCCCTCGCCTCCGCGCTCTCCGCCACCTCGACATCGTCCGCGCCGACGTCGCCGTCCCCCCACGCATCGCGCAATTCCGCGTCCACCTCCGCATGCTCACCGACCTTTCCGCCGACCTCCTCACCCCGCGCCTCGCCAACCTTCCTGCCTGGCTCCTCCGCGCCTTCTTCTGGACCTGCGAAGCCCTCCTCATCTCCTTCACCGCCGAACTCTGCATGATCCTCCCGATGGCCATCTACTTCCACCGAGCCACCCTCCTCGCCCTCCCGCTCAACTTCATCGACATCCCTCTGCTCTCCGTCCTCCTCTGCATCGCCATCATCACCTTCCTCGCCTCCCTCATCAGCGCGTGGCTAGCCCTCATCCCGGCCGCCATCACCGCGCTCCTGCTCCACCTCATGCGCTTCACCGTAGACCGCGTGCAGAACCTGACCATCGCCAACCTCCGCACACCCGAGCCCGCCCCCATCGCCCTCGCGCTGGCCTGCGCGTGTATTCTCTACTGCTGCTGGGCTCTCCGCGCGCATCGTCGCACCGTCTTCGCGACCGGCATCTTCGTCGCGCTACTCATCCCCCTCGCCGTCCTCTACCCCACCCCGCCCCGCCTCCATCCCGGAGCCCTCGAAGTCACCGCCATCGACGTAGGCCAGGGCGACTCCCTCTTCGTCGTCAGCCCCATTGGCCAAACCATGCTCGTCGACGCAGGAGGTCCCACCGGCCGCGGCGAAAACGCTGCTGCCAGCGCGTGGGATGTCGGCGAGGAAGTCGTCGCCCCCTACCTCTGGTCGCGCCGCATCCGCCGTCTCGACGTCGTCCTCCTCACCCACGCACACTCCGACCACATGGGCGGCATGCCCGCCATCCTGCGCGACTTCCACCCCCGCGAACTCTGGATCAGCATCGACCCCGGCGACTCTCCACTCTTCTACGCGCTCCTCGCGCAGGCCCGCGCCCAGCACATGATCATCCGTCACCTGCACGCCGGCCAGGTCTTCCCCTGGTCCGATCTGCAAGCCACCGTCCTCGCGCCCGAAGCTCCCTACGCCAACGGCGGCACGCCTATCAACAACGACTCGCTAGTCCTCCGCCTCGATTACAACAAGGCAAGCGTCCTCCTCGAAGGCGACGCCGAAGCTCCCAGCGAAGCAGCGATGCTCGCCAACCATCGCCTCCACCCCGTCACGCTACTCAAAGTCGGCCACCACGGCAGCCACACCTCCACCACGCCAGAGTTCCTCGCAGCCGTCTCGCCCATCGACGCCGTCATCTCGGACGGTCAGCACAACACCTTCGGCCATCCCAGCCCCATCGTCATCGACCGCCTCGGCGCCGCCCACATCCTCACCTATCGCACCGACCGCCTCGGCGCCACCACCTTCCTCCTCACTCCAGCAGGAGGAATCTCCGAAGCATCTGCCGCGTCTAATTGGTAGACAGTCCTCAAGACTTAACCGTAGGTTGGAAGTCACCAGCCTCCATTGCTTGCAGCTTGTCGACCTCCGCACCTGCCGAACCCATAAGGAGCCGCGATTGCAAAACCCCGACCCCACCCCCACCACTACGCCCCGCGCCCCCCTCTCCCCTGACGCGCAAGAAGAAGCACGCCTCATCCGCCGCCTCCAGCTCATGATGAACCTGGTCCTACAGACCATCGCGCAGGACCACACCCTCACCATCGACGACGCCTCGCAGATGATCGCCGACGCCCGCACCGCGGCCCTAGCCATGTTCCCCGGCAAGGACCTAGCCTACGACCTCATCTGGCGTCCCCGCTTCCAGCGCCTCATGCGCGAACGCTTCCGCATCATGTAAGCCTTTGGACTAGAGCGTTTTCCCTGCCGCTGTCACCGCGAGGTTCACACCGCTAACATCCCCCGTCACCACCAGCGGCTGCTCCGTCGTTCCATACTTCTGCACCACGGTTTCCTTGGTGTGGAACGGCGGCACGGAGCCCGCCCCATTCGAAATCTCCTCGCGCCGCACGTCTTCCGCGTCCTTCACCTTGATCACGTAATTCCCCTCCGGCACGAACGGCATCCGGAACATCGGCTCATCGCTTTCCATCTTCACCGACGCAAGCTCCTCGCCATCGCCATCCGAGTAGCACAGCACCACCGTTCCCCCATTAATCGCCCGCCCACTGCTCGCCTGCACAATCTGCCCACTCACCATGTGCAGCTTCGACACCGGAATCGTAATGTTCGCTCCCGACACTTCCTGCGAACTATCCACGTGAATCGGTTTCGCATCCCGCAGCCGCACCGTATCCCCGCTGTAATAGTCCAGCGAAAAGTGCGTAAACGACGATATGCCGTCCGGCTGCTCCAGCACGCTCGATACAAACATGTCGTCCAGCGAAAAACTCGCCTTCAGCAGATACTGCCCCGCCAGCAAACCCGTAATGCGAAAGTTCCCGAGGTCGTCCGTATACCCACCACTCACCAGCGGTAGCGCCTGCCACTTGCCCTTGGCATCCTTCTGCATCACCTGCACGCGCACATCCGGATACGGCTCCCCATCGTCGAAGCTAAGCGTCCCACTCAGGCTCGCACCCCGCGTCAAATGCACATCCATCGTCGCCGAGTTATTCGCCGCCACCGTCACCACCGGCAGATACGCATCAATCTTCTGCTGATCCTCGGGCGTAGGATGCGAAAGCTGCTGATTGCTGAACATCGCAAACGGCGATAGGTACCCCGGCATCTTCACCACCACGTAATACGCCCCAGGCCTCACATGCGTGATCCGATATCCGCCGTCCAGCCCCGTCCGATACACCTGGAACGAACCCAGCTGCCGCGTGTCACCCTTCTTCGCCTCATCGCTCGGCACTTGCACCGGTTGCAACGCGATCTGCGCCAGCCGCGCAGGCCCGCCCGTATCGGCCAAATAAACGTGCCCGACAAGCGTTCCAGTAGTCTCCGCAGTCACCGGAGGCATCGCAGCCTGCTGCGCCACCCCTCCCAAGCAAACGAAACCCAGCACCGCCGCAGCCATCCATCGCATCGCGCTTGCTCCAAGTTGAAACGTACTTCATGGACGCAACAGCGTGGCCCCGGTCAACAGCGCGTGCAGATTTTTCCCTAAGACGCCGCGCGCGCCGACCGCCCCGAAATCTCCGCAGCCCGCGCCTCTGCAAACGCCGCCGCTCCCAGCAGCGCGCACGCATCATCCAGAATAATCCGCACCGGCATCGCCTCCAGCAGCGGCGACAACCTTCCCTTATCCAGAAACGCCTGCGCAAACTCACCATTCTGCATCGTCTTCAGAATCTTCGGGGCAATCCCGCCGCCCAGGTACATCCCACCAGCCGCCAGCACCTTCAGCCCAACATTCCCAGCCTCCGCGCCAAACGCCGACGCAAACATCTTCAGCGTCTCCGCGCAAATCTCACTCGATCCATCCTCGCCGCACTGTCCAATCACGGCATTCGGATCTTCCTTCTGCATCCGCTCGCGCAGCCACGCCGGCTCGTCCATCTTTTCATCGTCGCGCAAAAATGCATACACGTTCTTGATCCCGATCCCCGACACCACGCGCTCAAAACTCACGCGCCCATTCAGCGTCCTCTGTAGATACTGCAGCAGCGCAATCTCGCGATCATTGCGCGCCGCGAAATCGCAATGCCCGCCCTCCGACGGTATCGGCCGATGCTGCCGCGACTTCGGATCCCAGATCAACAGTGCCTCGCCCAGCCCCGTCCCCGCCGACACCAATCCCCTATGCCCCACCGCCGCCGGATCGCCCCTCAGCAGCGTAAACACCTTGTCCGGCGCCAGCTCAGGAATCCCGTACCCGTTCGCTTCAAGATCGTTGATCAAAAAAATGTGCTCGATGCCGATCGACTTCTCCAACTCGCGCTCATCCAGCGTCCACGGCAAATTGGTCAGCTTCAGACGTCCATCGCGCACCGGCCCCGGGCACCCGAAACACGCCGCAATGACCTCTTCCTTCGACCCCTCGGCCTGTCCCAGAAACGTCTTCACCACCTCGTCGAGCGAACCATGCTCACTCGATGGAAACTTGTTCTCCCGAACCAGCCCGAGCCGTCCGCCAACAAAGTTATACAGCGCCAGGTGAACCTTCGTACCGCCAACATCGCCTGCAAGAATCATCCGCAACCGCCCAATTCCTATTCCCTGCTCTTAGATGTCAAGCGTGCCGGCGCGATATCTATCGCCCGTTTTTTCCGCAGGCGGCAACTTCGCTGCGGCAGCCTCATCCAGCAAGAACAAAAGCTTACCATTCGCAGGCCGTATCAGTTGCGAGGGCAGCCGCTCCGGATCTTTCGGCCCGGTCAGCACCTCGGCCAGGATGTCCGTCTTGCTCGGCCCCTCCACCTCGAACACCACCTCCGCCGCATGATTAATCACCGGCCAGGTCAGCGAAATCCGCCAAACATCCTTCTGCGGCACATGGTTCGCAATCACCAATCGCCCCAGCTCATTCAGCCCTTCCGTGTTCGGAAACAACGAGGCCGTATGCCCGTCCGGCCCCATCCCAAGCGTCACCGAATCGAACGCCGGCGTCTCAGCCCCCTCAAGCTTCAGCACATTCCGCAGCACGCTCTCATACCGGCTCGCCGCAACCTCAGGATCCAGCTCGCCTTCCATGCGAAACACATTCTCCGCCGGAATCGGCACCTTGCTTAGCAGCAGGTCGCGCGCCACTCCGTAATTCGACTCCGGACTATCCGGCCCCACGCACCGCTCGTCTACCCAGAACAGCTGCAGCTTGCTCCACGGTATCGTCTTCGCGAACGTCCCCGCCGGATCAGCCAGCAGCTTGAACGTGGCCTGCGGAGTACTGCCGCCCGAAATCGCTAGCCGCGCCACGCCGCGCTTTGCGACCGCCGCATCCACCGTCTCCGCAAACTTCTTCGCTGAAGCCAGCGCCATCTCCGCCGCCGTCGGCCAAACCTGGTAAGTCACCTTCACCAAACGCGCCATCAAACCACTCCACCAAGAAATTTCACACCCAACATCACACCCAACAAAAGAGCGGCCACAACGGCTATTCCCCGCCGTAACCGCTCTCAACGACTCACTACCCGTTACTCACTACTCACTGCTCTTACAGCTTGTACCACTTCCGGCGATCCCGCTTCAGCAACGCATCCGCAGCCGGTGGTCCCCAGCTCCCCGCCTCATAGTTCGGGAAATCGTTCGGCGGACGCTTCGCCCAAGCCTCAAGAATCGGAGTCATCAGCGCCCAAGTCGCTTCCACGCCCGACCGATGCGCGAACAGTGTTCCATCGCCCAGCATCGCATCCAGCAGCAACCGCTCATACCCGTTCGCCGAGCTCTTTCCAAAGCTCTCAGCGTAGCTAAAGTGCATCTCCACGGGCATCACGTTCGTTGTCGGCCCCGGAACCTTCGCGCCAAACATCAGCGAAATGCCCTCGTCCGGCTGAATGCGCATCTTCAACACATTCGGCTGCACCTGGCTCTTCGCATCGTCCGACTTGAACATATGCAGCGGCGGCTGCTTGAACACCACCGTTACTTCGGTCACTCGCTTCGCCAGCCGCTTGCCCGCGCGCAAATAAATCGGCACGCCCGCCCAGCGCCAGTTCTCAATCTGCAGCTTCATCGCCACAAACGTCTCGGTATTCGAGTCCGGATCCACGCGATCTTCTTCGCGATAGCCAATCACCCGCTCGCCATCCACGCGCCCCGGCCCATACTGCCCGCGCACCGTGTCTTCTACCTGGATCGGATCGATCGCATTCCACACCTTCAACTTCTCCGTCCGAACCGAAGCCGATTCGAAGCTGTCCGGTGGCTCCATCGCAACGAAGCTCAGCACTTCCATCACGTGATTCTGCAGCACATCGCGCAGCGCGCCGGCGCTCTCGTAGAACGGTCCGCGTCCCTCGATGCCAATCGACTCCGCCGCCGTGATCTCAACGTGATCAATAAAGTTGCGATTCCAGATCGGCTCAAAGATCCCGTTGCCAAACCGGAACACCAAAATGTTCTGCACCGTCTCCTTGCCCAAATAATGATCGATGCGGAAGATCTGATCCTCGCTCAGTACCCGGTTGATCTCGTCGTTCAGCTTCCGCGCCGACTCCAGATCCGTTCCAAACGGCTTCTCGATGATCACGTGCATCCACTGTCCCGGCGCCTTCGACGTCGTCATCTCATGCTTGCCCAACCGGTCCGTGATATCGGCAAAATACTCCGGCGCCACCGCCAGGTAGAACAGCCGATTCCCCTTCGTCCCAAGCTTCTCGTCGATGTCCGCCAGAAATCCCTTCAGCTTTTCGAAACCCTCATCATCATCGAAGTTCGTCGTGAAGTACTTCACCCGCTCCATGAATTTCTTGAGCTTAGGGTCATCCGGCTCCACGCCGCCGCCCTTCACAATGCCGTCTTCCATGTCCGCTGCGAACTTCGCAGAAATATCTCGGCGCGCCACGCCCACCACGGCAAATCCCTCTGGCAGCAAACCTTCCTGCTGCAGGTGGAACAGCGCCGGCAGCAGCTTGCGCTTCGTCAAATCGCCGGACGCTCCAAAAATCACAACGATGCAAGGATCAGGAACCCTCTCCTGCTTCTTGATGTGATGCTCGAAACCTGCCTGCATCCCTGCGTGTTTTACTTCGTTTGGCATCTACTGCTCCTTACCTATCCTTACTGCTAGTCTTGCTCGTTTGACCTGCGTCCATCCGACGATTTAAGAAATCATTCGCCTCAACCTATTGAGCCATCGCGACTACGTCTTCTTCACGGCATGGCCGCCAAACTCGTGACGCATCACCGACAGCATCCTGTCCGTAAAGTTATCGTCCTCACGCGAACGCACCCGGCGTATCAACGACTCCGTAATCACGGGCGCCGACACATTCAGATCAATCGCCTCAAACACCGTCCAGCGCCCCTCACCCGAGTCCGGCACATACGGCTCCAACCCATCCAGCGTCGGGTTCTTCTTCAGCGCGTCCGCCGTCAGATCCAGTAGCCACGACCGCACCACCGACCCATACCGCCAGATGTTCGCAATCTGCGTCAGATCCAACTCCAGCGACTTCTTCGAGTTCATGATCGAGAAGCCTTCTGCGTACGCCTGCATCAATCCGTACTCAATCCCGTTGTGCACCATCTTCGTGAAGTGCCCTGCACCGCTCGGACCTGTCCGTCCCCAGCCCTGGTCCTTGGCCGGCGCCAGCGTCTCAAAAATCGGCCGCAGATGCTCAATCACTTCCTCATCGCCACCCACCATCATCGAGTAGCCTTCCGTGATTCCCCAAATCCCGCCCGACGTTCCAACATCCACAAACTCAAATCCCTGCGGCTTCAACTGCGCATACCGCCGCTGCGAATCCTTGTAGTTCGAATTCCCGCCGTCGATAAAAATATCGCCCTTCTGCATCAGCGGCTTCAGCTTGGAAATCGTGTCGTCCACCGGATCGCCCGCCGGCACCATGATCCACACCGCACGCGGCGCCTGCAGATTCTTCACCAGCTCTTCAAGCGAATGCACGCCCACCGATCCGGCATCATTCAGCTTCTTCACCGCATCGGCGGAAAAATCAAAGCCCACCACTTTGTGACCGGCCAGGCGAAGCCGCTCCGCCATGTTGCCGCCCATCTTTCCGAGTCCAATCAATCCGAGTTCCATCTTGCAACCGCCCTCACGCGGAAAGTACCACTTAGAGAGTAAACTCAATCGCTGTCAATGCCCAGCGACACGGCTTAACGCAGCCGCTACTCCCACCTTTTCAACTCTTTACAGTCCGGCCCGAAATTCTCGCTTTTTCGTCAGATTGCAGCAGCCGCGCCCTCACTGACCGTCGCGATAATCGGCCCCCAGCGTCGTCGCTTCCCACGCCGCCAAATCCTTTTCGAGCGCCTCGATCTTCGCCTTCACCCGCGGAATCGTGCTCGCCCCCAACAGCAAATGCAGCGGAGGCCGCTCAGCCTCCACCGCCTTCACGATCGCCTCCACAGCCTTCTGCGGATCCCCCGCCTGCTTCCCATCCTGCTCCGTGAAATATGCCCGCATCTTCCCCGCAGTCGAGTCGTAATCCGCAATCCTCTTCTTCGCCTCGCCCCCAGCCTTGCCCAGAAACTTCGTCCGAAACGGCCCCGGCTCCACGATCGTCACGGTAATCCCCAGCGGCTTGACCTCCTGCGCCAGCGCCTCGCTCAGCCCCTCCACCGCAAACTTCGTCGCGTTGTACAAACCAAATCCCGGAGTCGCCACCAGCCCGCCAATCGACGACAGATTCACAATGTGCCCCGCCCCTTGCTCGCGCATCTGCGGCAACACCGCCTGAGTCACCCGGATCAACCCAAACACATTCGTCTCAAACATCGGCCGAAATTCCTCCTCGCCCGACTCCTCCACCGCCCCCACCATCCCATAGCCCGCGTTATTCACCAGCACATCTACGCGCCCGAACCGCTGCACCGCCGCGCTCACCGCAGCCTCCACCTGCTGCTGATCCGTCACATCCATCGACCGCACCAACGCGCCCTCCGGACACTTCGCCTCAAGCTCCTTCAACCCGTCCACCTTGCGCGCCGTCGCCACCACCCGCTCGCCCTGCGCCAGCAAATACTCCACCAACTCGCGCCCAAACCCAGTCGACGCTCCCGTTACCAACCAGACTTTCTTGCTCGAATCGCTCATAGCCATCAGACGCCATCCGCACGCCCAGCGATGCAATGCCAGGCTTCTTCTTACGAAAGTTCTGTCACGCCATCCGCACCCGCCACCAGCACCATCGACGCCATCCCGAGAAACAGTCCATGCTCCACCACGCCAACAATCCCGCGAATCTCAGCCGCCGTCTCCTCCGGCTCCGGGATCGCCCCGCAAGCGCAGTCCAAAATAAAATTATCCTCGTCCGTCATGTACAGCGAGCCATCCGGATGCCGCCGCAACTTCGGCCGCAGTCCCAAATCATCCAACCGCCGCTCGACCAACGGCAGCGCCATCTTCACCACCTCCACCGGCAGCGGAAATTTCCCCAGCACCGGCACCACCTTCGTCGAATCCACCACGACAATAAATCGATCCGCCGCGCTAGCCACAATCTTCTCCCGCAACAGCGCTCCGCCTCCCCCCTTAATCAGAGCAAGCCCTGGCCCGACCTCATCAGCGCCATCAATATAAAGATCAAGCTCCGGCATCTCCGCCAGCGTCACCACATCCATCCCCAGCGACAGCCCCAACTCGTGGCTCGCATCACTCGACGCCACGCACCGAATCTTCAGCCCCGCCCTTACCCGCTCGCCCAACGCCTTAATAAACATCACAGACGTAGTCCCGGTCCCCAACCCGACCCGCATCCCCTCCTCAACCATCTCCGCCGCCCGCTTGCCAACCAGCGCCTTCGCCTCATCCTGCGTCATCAGCACGACTCCAATCCCTCGCAGTTCAGGGTCTTAGCCGCGGGCCCTCAATCGGCGAGGAAAGAAGGCCCACGGCTAAAACCCTGTCTGCAAAACAGAAGGCGGCGGCCCATCGAACCGCCGCCTTCACTACTCACTACCCACTACTACTTCTTCACCAGCTTCTTCGCAGCGTCCACAACATGTCCAACGGAAATCCCCAGCTTTTCCAGAACAATCGGTCCTGGTGCCGAAGCTCCAAAGCGGTCAACGCCGATCGCCACGCCGTCGCGGCCAATGTACTTCCACCAGCCCATCGTGGCGCCGGCCTCAACCGAAATCTTCGGCACGCCATGCGGGAAGATCGACAGCTTGTACTCTTCCGTCTGCTCCTCAAAAATCTTGAAGCTAGGCATCGACACGACGGTCGCGTTGATCCCGGCATCCTTCAGTTCGAGCGCGGCCTTCAGCACCACCTCAACCTCCGAACCCGTAGCCACCAGCACAATGTCCTTGCCATATTCCTCGAGCACATAAGCGCCCTTGCTCGCGCCCTCATAAATCTTGTGCTTCGTAGCGTCGAGCACCGGCAGATCCTGCCGGCTCAGCGCCATAAAGCTAGCCGACTTCCGCTCCAGCGCCAACCGCCAGCAAGCCGCCGTCTCGTTCGCATCCGCCGGACGAAAATCCGTCAGCTGCGGAATCGCCCGCAACGACATCAAGTGCTCCACCGGCTGATGCGTCGGCCCATCTGCGCCCAGACCAATCGAGTCATGCGTGAAGATATACAGCGAGTGCGTGCTCATCAGCGCGCCCATGCGCATCGCCGAACGGCAATAGTCGCTGAACGTAAAGAACGTCGACCCAAACGGAATCAGCCCGCCATGCGCCGCGATTCCATTCACCGCCGCCATCATCCCAAACTCACGCACGCCGAAGAAAATATTCCGGCCCTTGGGATCGACATGGAAGCTAGGCGAATCCTTAAAGATCGTCTTCGTCGAGCTCGTCAGGTCGGCCGCGCCGCCAAACAGCTCCGGCACCACCTTCGCAATGGCGTTCATGATCTCGCCGCCGGCATTGCGCGTAGCCACAGGCTTGTCCACAGGGAACGTAGGAATCGCCTTCTCCCAACCTTCTTTCAGCTTCGCGCACATGGTCCGGACATACTGCTCGCCAAGCTCCGGATACGCCTTCTTGTACGCATCAAACTTCTTCTGCCACTCCGCCTGCGCCTTCGCACCCTTATCGACAGCCTGCAGCCAATTCTTCCCCGCCTCTTCCGGCACGTAAAAGTTCTTGTCCTCAGGGAACCCAAGATTCTTCTTGGTAGCCTTCGTAGCTTCCGGCCCGAGCGCCTCTCCATGCACGCCCTTGGTCCCGGCCTTCGGCGACCCATACCCGATCACCGTCCGCACCCGGATCAGGCTAGGCCTGGTCGTCTCCGCCTGCGCCGCAAGAATAGCCTTCTCAATCGCAACCAAATCGTTGCCGTCCTCCACCATCTGCACCTGCCAGTGGTAGCCCTCGAACCGCTTCGTTACGTCTTCGGTATAGCTCAGCTCCGTCGGTCCATCCAGCGAAATCAGGTTGTCGTCGTACAGCACAATCAACTTGCCCAGGCCCAGCGTCCCAGCCAGCGAAGCCGACTCGTGCGAGATCCCTTCCATCAGATCTCCATCGCCGCACAGCACATACGTACGGTGGTCCACCGGCGTGGTGCTCTCGCCCCTCGAACCCTCAAAGTGCGTATCGCCTGCGTTGTTAAACACGGCCGACAGATGCTTCTCGGCAATCGCCATACCCACAGCCATCGCGAACCCCTGGCCCAGCGGCCCGGTCGTCACTTCCACGCCCGGCGTCTCGCCATACTCCGGATGCCCCGGCGTATGCGATCCCCACTCCCGAAACTGCTTCAGCTGCGAAATCGGCAGATCATAGCCGGTCAAATGCAGCACGCCATACAGCAGCGCCGACGCGTGGCCGTTCGACAACACAAACCTGTCCCGATCCGACCACAACGGGTCCTTCGGGTTGTACTTCATGAACTTGTGAAACAGCAGGTAGGCGATCGGCGCACAGCCCAGCGGCGCTCCCGGATGCCCGTTCTTCGCGGCCTCCACCTGGTCGACAGCCAGAAATCTCAAAGTATTGATCGACAACTGGTCCAGTTCATCCTGTTGCCGCTGATCTAACGACTCTTGCTGCACTTGTTCAATCATTCCTGTCCTCGAAAGGGAAATGCGCGGACCTCCGCGCTTACAACGATTCAGATGCCGAATCACCCCCAACAGGCACCTTTACCAGTGTACTCGCGCCACCCTGAATGCCAAGCCAACCCCGGAACCCCACCCGCCGGGCCGTCATTCGAGCCAAGCCCAAGCACGCCTGACGGGGCGCTACTTAACGGTCAAGACGGAGACTAAGAATCTCATTGATCGCGCAAATTGGCTTGGGTCGCCATGAATTCGGGGCGATACAGCTTGTGGACGTTGCCCCGGAGGACACGGCCTCTTGCCGATTCGGAACACCGTCCCTTGCGTTCGCCTCGTTGCTGCCACGTCCGATTCCCATCGCATACGCTTCAAACGCCATCGCCGACAATGGCACACAAAACAGATAACCCTGAAACCTTCGGCACCCCTGTACCTTGAGGAATTGAAGTTGTTCGTCGGTCTCAACGCCCTCGGCAATCACGTCAAGATTGAGGTTTCGACCAAGTTCGATGATAGTTTTCACGATCGACGCGTCCAACACGCTGGTCACGACATCATTCACAAAGCTCTTGTCGATCTTCAGCTGGTTGAGCGGTAGAAGCTTAAGCTTGGATAGAGACGAGTATCCGGTTCCAAAATCGTCGAGCGAAATCTGGATGCCGAGTGCCTTCAGCGTCTTCATCTTCTCGATCACGTCACTCACGTTTTCCATGGCGGCGCTTTCGGTAATCTCGAGCTTCAATCGGCTTGGGTCAACGCGGGTGTCTTGCAAAACATTTTGCACCACGCCCACGAAGTGGGGGTCGGCGAATTGCCGGCTGCTAACATTCACCGCAATGGTCAGATCGCGCAATGCCGGCCTCTCCTGCCATATCGCGAGACGCCGGCAAGCCTCTTCCAACGCTTGCGCGCCCAGTTCCAGGATCATCCCGCCGCTTTCCGCCACCGGAATGAAGTCCGCCGGCGATATCAGTCCACGCTTCGGATGGCGCCACCGAGCCAGCGCCTCGCAGCCCACCACTTTTCCGTCGCCGTCCACTTGAGCCTGATACAGGAGCTCAAACTCGCGGCACTCCAGTGCGCGGCGAAGATCGGCAATCAGGGCAGCCCGCGAGGCCAGTTCCTGCTCCATCTCAGGGCTAAAGACACAAACCATGTTCCTACCCTGCTCCTTCGACCGGTACATCGCCATGTCGGCGCGTTTCAGCAGGTCGTCCACCTGGTCCGAGTCGTCGCCGATCAGCGTCAAGCCCACACTTGCCGTGCATTGATATTCATACGTGTGAAGGTGGTAGACCTCCCGCAGTGCGTGGAGAATCTGTCTTCCGATAGATTGTGCCCTCACACCCGCAGCGTCCAGATCCTTGCCCAGCCCTTCCACCATCACGACAAATTCATCGCCGCCAAGCCGGGCCACGCAATCGTTGGTTCGGACAGCCGATGTGAGGCGGCCCGCAATCTGCTCCAGCAGCAGGTCGCCCACATCGTGCCCCGCCGTATCGTTCAAAGTCTTAAAATCGTCCATGTCGATGAAGAACAGCGCACCCGTCTGACCTGTCATCCGCGCCGTCTGCAGCGCCTTCTGAAGCCGTTCCCGAAGCAGCACACGATTAGGAAGTCCCGTTACCTCGTCGTAGTACGCCAGCCGATGAATCCGCGCACGCGACCTCTTCTGCTCCGTCACATCTGTGTTAATGACGAAGATGGAACGCGGCCGCGCGTCTGAATTTCCAACCAGCGTGCAGCGGCTGGCCACCGTCAATTCGCTGCCAAACTTATCCCGCTTTGAGACCTCACCGCTCCATCGGCCTTCTTCTTTAACCTGGGCCAGCGCCTGCCGCATCAATTCACCGCCGTCAGGAAACACATCGCTAATCCCGCGGCCGATCAACTCTTTCTGAGTCCACCCAAACATCCGTTCCGCGCCTTTGTTCCAGTAGAGGATGCGCGCGTCCGTGTCCAGCACATAGATTGCGTCCTGCGCGTTGTCCAGTAGTTCCGAGCGCTCACTCAGCGCCGCATTCTGTTCGGTCAGGTCCAGCGTGACCTTCTGCAGGCTCGCATTCAGAACCTGCTGTTCGATCTTCATACGAATAAAGGCGGCCAGGCGCCGATGGTTCTCTCTTCCGATCAGAACCATCACCCCGACGAACGTCAGCAGCATGCAGCCCATGGCAATCGAAATCAGTTGCCCGCGCAGGCACAGGGCGAGGATCATGGGAGGCACGGCTGTCCCGACAAAGACATAGAACGCTGGCGGATACGGCGAATTTCGAATGGCGGCGCCCGCACTGAGACCCCCCACCGCAAACGTGGCGAAGAAGTAATATATCGGGTCGTGGGCGACAAAAACGGTCGCGGCCATCAGGCCCCAAAGACACCCGATCACTGCCGTGCTCTGGTTGTATAGGCGAGCCCATTCCTC
>Ga0302228_10001812_pt1 | contig 15207 bp, 15 predicted proteins | sample II_Palsa_N1_2_FD_193519 | JGI IMG/M metagenome (GOLD analysis project Ga0302228, IMG submission 193519) | Peat permafrost microbial communities from Stordalen Mire near Abisko, Sweden - II_Palsa_N1_2 | ecosystem: Environmental > Terrestrial > Soil > Palsa > Peat permafrost | place: Sweden...
GCAGCTACTCAGGTGACAACCAGCGTAAGAAGAGTCTGTCAAGCGGCTCTGGAAAGTTTTCTGCTGTTGTTGTGACTGGTGTCCTGACCTGGGGTTCTTGCTACGGTTGGCGCTGGTGTGCCCCGGCTGCCGCGGGGCGGGCGACTGCCGGGACCTGACTGAGGGCATGGCGAAGATCCGCGCCGGGATGGTGGGTGTCCTGCGGCGCGGTTCCGGGCGCCCGTCACCCGGGTCTTCTCGCTCTACGTAGTGCAAGCGGGCTCGGCGTGCCTGCGTGATGCGGGCAGGCCTGCCCCGACAGCGTTCAACCGAGTTGGTGAGAAGCTCCGGGCGACCGGGGGAGAGCTGCCCAGGGTTGTCAGCGGGGTTGGTCCCCGACGGCCATACGGGCTCGTTCTCCCCCTCATCGGGGAGGAAGGTCTCGGGCGCCCGTGGCAGGGCGGCCGGCGATGGACGCGCTGGTCAGGCGGCCTCCGCCGGGCAGGTGGCGGGACCCGAGGCGACATCGGGGTCCCAGCTGGTGCCGTGGATGACCAGGGAGTAGATCCAGCGCAGCAGCGAGGCAGCGCACGCGACCCGGGCCTTGGCGCGCCGCGCGCGGGCCGCGGCCGCCGCCGCCGTGGCCTGCCGGGACCCCGTGTCGGCCTGGATGGCGGCAGCCTCCGCAGCGCCATCGGCCGCCTTAGTCATTGCCGCGTACTTCGCCGCGAGCACGGGGTTGAACCTGAGCATCGGCCACACGGCGCGCCAGACGGTCAGCCGCAGGCCGGGGCGGCCGCGGCGGGAGATGTGCGCCTCGCCGTTAAAGGCACCCGAGGCATTATCAGACGGGGACAGCCCGGCATGCTTGACCAGCGATGATGAGCTGTCATAGCGGCGGGGGTCACCGGTCTCGGCCAAGATCGCCGCGGCGCCGACGGCGGTCAGGGCGGGAATGTCCGCCAGCCGGGAAAGGCCGAGCTCGCTCAGGACAGCCACCATGTCGGCTTCCACGGCCCGCAGCTGAGCGCGGGTCCGCTGCAGGTCACCCAGCTCATCGGCGCACCGGCGCAGCAGTCCGCGGCGGGAGGACACGACCACCCCCTCGGTGTCGGTCAGCGCGGCGAAGATCCTCTGGCTGATCGTTCCCCAGGCCTTCTGGCCGCCCCAGCCGGCGACGGCGCCGCGGACCAGGGCGGTAAACGCCTCCAAGCCCATGGCGGCCAGCCTGCCCGGCTGCCCGCCGCACCGGTTGGTCACCGCCTGCATGGCCGCTAGCCAGGTCTTCGACTCCAGCGGCTGCGCGCACGTCTCGGTCACGGTCGGCCAGGCCACCGACAGGAAATCCCGGATCCGCTGCACCGACGCCGTCGCCGTCGTGATCAGCTGTGCGCGGCGCCGGCCCAGGTGCCGCAGGTGCGCCCATGTCTCATCCAGCTCCTCCGGGATATAGCAGTGCAGCTCGGTGGCCAGCCGGGCGATCAGCACGCAGTCCGCCTCATCAGTCTTGTGCGGCGTGTAATCCTGCTGCTCACGGGCGATATGAGACACCAGCGGCTGGATGCACACCAGCGGCAGCCCCCGCTCCGCGCACAAACGCTGCACCTGCAGCCAGCGCGGCCCGGTCGGCTCGCACGCCACTGTCACCTGCGTGAACCCCTTCGCCCGGGCCTGCCCGGCCGCCCAGTCCAGCGCCTCACCCAACCGGAATGCCTTCACCCGCACCGTCTTACGCGCCAGCACCCGCACATCATGATCAACCGCCACGAGCGCCTGCTTATCTTCGGCCAGGTCAATCCCGATAACCACGCCATCACGCGGCAGCATCGCGCGCAGCCGCTCACGGCGCGCATTCCGCCTACGATCCCCCCGGGTCATGCCGCTACCCTTACTCACAGGACGTCCTCTCTGGTTGCGCCTGGGACACCAAGCCCGCACTATCGCACCAGGAGGACGTCCCCGCATCAACCGCATCCCACAGAACGGGCGCCTCTAGCGCGTTGTCCTATTACTACGGCCGGGAAGGTCGGCTCCGAGACAGTCCGCCTGCTGCGGGGGCGGGACGTGCCCGTCCGTGTTCTGGTGCGCGACCCGGCGAAGGCCGCGGCGCTGGCCGAGGCGGGCGCGGAGATCGCCAAAGGCGACCTGGACGTGCCAGCCGTCATTGACGACGCAATGACGGGCGTCAGCGCCGTGGTGCTGGTCAGCCCGGCCGTGCCCGCCCAGGAGCTGAACGTCGTCACCAGCGCCGCCCGCGCCGGCACCGGGCACGTCGTCAAGGCGACCAGCAAAGCCTCGGCTGACTCGCCCACCGCACGGCGGCGCTGGCAGGCCGAGATCGAGGCGGGCCTGGCTGCCTCCGGAATCCCGCACACGCTGCTGCGGTCGAACGCCTACATGCAGAACGTCCTGGCGCTGGCCCCGGCGATCGCGAAAACGAGCAGCTTCGGTTCCGCAGCCGGCAAGGGCCGATCCGGCCTGGTCGAGCAGTTCGCCAACGACTATGCCGCCGCATTTCCCTAGACCCCTCGGGACCGCCGCACTAACCGGAGGCAGGCGCCCTGTGCACCCGGGGCACCGAACACATCGCGGCCAATCCCGGCAGGCTGGCGCCGGGCCTCGCAGCACACCAGAAGCTCGGGCAACCGGGGGTCATGGAGCATGGGGCAGTGCGCCGCGGCTGAAATTGCTGGCCGTGGCGGCTGCTCGCCGTCCCGCGCATCCTGGCAGGGGTGACTGGCGGGCCTTGCCGGTGTGACGGCGGCGGGTTACTGGTCTGCCTGTTGCCCGGTGTGCCTGTGGGCGTGCGTAGTATTCCAGGGGTGGTCTTGTCGATATCGGTGCCGCGGCGCAGCAGCTTAGTGGTATAGATGGTCCCGTAGCTGAGCGCGCGGGACACGGTGGACGCGATCGCGACGGCGAGCATCACCGGCAGCGTGAGGGAGAAGTCGCCGGTCATCTCCACCACGCTGGCCAAAGAGGTCAGCGGGGCGCGGGCCGCGGAGGTGAACACCGCGCCCATCGCGACGACCGCGTAGAGGGCGGGCTGCCCGGCGGCGGCGCCGAACAGGTGGCGGACGATGTCGTCGTAGGCCATGCCCGAGGTGACGCCGATGAACAGGGACGGCGCGAAGATCCCGCCGGATCCGCCGATCCCGATGGAAAGGCTGGTCGCGGCGATCTTGGCGAACGCGAGCAGGATCAGGAACCACAGGACGTACCCGCCGGCGGCGGTCTTGTACATGTACGGGGTAGCCGACCCCGTACATCTGCGGATGGCCAGCAGCAGCCCCAGCGCGATCCCGCCGACGGCGGGCCGAGCCCATTCCGGACGGTCGTTCCACACGCAGTCGCACAGGTCCTCGGTCTTGTACAGTACGGCCTTGAACGCCAGCCCCACCGCCCGTTCGGGATAAGAACGGCCCCAGCCGACTGCGGACCGTAACCATGAAGATCCCGGGGAAGCCGAACGGGCAGTGGTGCACGTCCCCGCTCACCTGATCCCGGTCCCTCCGAGATCGCGGCGGCCGGGCTTGTCTTGAGAGCTGCCTGCTTGTTCACCCAGGATCAGGGGAAGCCCACAGTCAGGCCGTCCCACAGGGCTGCTGGAATGTCCAGCTCGCGAAGCCTGACCGCGTCGCTGATCTCCGCCGCGCTACGCGCCCCGATCAGGACGCTCGCGACCGCCGGGTGGCGCAGGGGAACCGCGCCGCAGCGGCGCGCAGCTGCACGCTCGTTTGCGTCTATATCTTTAGGACTTTAGCCGCGGTCCCGCTCACCGATGGCGACCGCGCAGCTGGCACGGCCCCGCTTCTCGAGGCAGCGCTGGTTTTACTCCTCGGCGCGGTAGAACGCTGACGCGGGGGTGATCTGTGTGACGATCGGCCTGATCAGCGATTGCTGCTCGGCGTCGCGTGATGCGGTTGCGAGTACCTGCCGATCGGGCGCTGTGAACAAAGACCGCCGAACGGTACTGCGGCTGCTGGGCAATAGCAGCGAAGCCGAGGACGTGGCCCAGGAGGTCATGTTGCGGGCCTGGTGCGGCAGGGCCGCCTCCGCGGCCGCTCGCTTTTCTTTACCTGGCTCTACCGGATCGCGATCAACGAGGCAAACCGCTCACTGGAGAAGAGTTCCCGCAGGCCAATGAGCGTCTCCATCGATGCTGAGGCGCTGCGGGTTCCGGCCGACGCCCAAGGACGAGCCGTCCCGGAGGCTCGAGCAGACAGAGCTGCGCCAGGCGCTGAGCGAGGCCCTGGCCGAGCTGCCGCCGGATTACCGGACGGCCATCGTGCTGCGAGACGTCGAAGGCCTTTCGACCCAGCAGGCCGCAGAGATCGCCGGCGTCGGCGAGGCCGCGTTCGAGAGCCGCCTGCACCAGGCGCGGCTGAGGGTCCGGGCCGCGATCGGCGACGAGGCCCTGATCGACGCTGGCCGGTGATCGGATCACGGCAGGCCCCGAGCGGCGATCTGCAGACCGGCAGGTCACGAGGCAATTTAGCCGCCAGCACCTCGATTACGAACGTACCGCCGACTAACGCTCGGCGACATTTTCGGCCGAACGGACCGGGTTCCTACCCTACCGACGGACGTCAGCCATGCCGCCCGCGTCGGCGATCTGGCCGGTGGCCTCGCCGACGACCAGGTTCACGATCATGCCGGCGGGCCGGGCGGGAGCGGCCATCAGCCCCGAATCGCGCATGACCATGAACCGGTCGTGCAGCGCCGCGCCGATCTGCTCTGGTGGCTGGGCCCGGATCCAGGCGGGCATGGCGGTGTCGACCATGCCCGGCCGCAGGACGTTGACAGTGACACCGGTTCCGGCCAGCTCCGCCGCGAGGTTAAGGGTGTGGGCTTCCAGCGCGGCCTTGGAGGCGGCGTACGCGTTCATGCCGACCATGGCGGCGGGAGCAGCGGCGATGCCGCTAGAGACATTGACGATGCGACCCCATCCCCGCTTGACCATCCCGTCCAGCAGTGCGCGCGTGAGCCGCATCGGGCCGGCGACGTTGACGGCGAGGGCCCGGGCCCACTGGTCCGGGTCGATGCTCGCGGTGGGTCCGACGGGCGTGACCGTCGCGGCGTTGTTGACCACGATGTCGACGTCTCCCAGGACGGCCTGCACCCGTGCGGCGATGAGCCCGGCGGCGTCCGGGTCGCCGATGTCGGCCTGGATCTGTATGGCTCTGCGACCGGCGGCCCGCACACCGGCGGCTGCCTCGGCCAACTCCGGTCCGGTGCGCGCCACGCAGGCCACGTCGGCTCCCTCGCCCGCCAGGAGCGCCGCGGTGGCGCGCCCGATGCCGCGTCCGGCGCCGGTGACGATCGCGACCTTATCTTCCAGGCGTCCTGGCATCAGCATCTCCACGGTGCGGTGGTGCGGGCGGTTCCGGCTGGATAGCCGACCATATAGCCGACTCTAACAGACCGATCTGTTCGTACAGAACGGTCTGTTATGATGACGACATGTCGGATGACCTGACGCGGCCGCCCAGCGCCCGCGACCGGCTCTTGCGCACGGCTGACGGCCTGTTCTACACCGAGGGCATCCACGCCGTGGGGGTCGACCGCGTCACCGCTGAGTCCGGAGTGGCGAAGGCGACCCTATATCAGCAGTTCCGCTCTAAGGACGAGCTTGTGGCTGCCTGCCTGCAGCGCCGCGCCGAGCACTGGCGCCGCACCGTGGCCGAGCCGGTGCAAGCTATGTCCGGCTCCGCCAGCCGGCGGGTGGGTGCCGTGTTCGGGCGCCTCGGCGAGGCCATCGCCGCGTCCGGCTACCGAGGTTGCCCGTTCATCAACGCGGCGGCTGAGTACCCGGGGCCTGACGGCCCCGTCGCGGCCGCGATAACGGCGCACCGAGCCCAGGTCCGCGGCCTGTTCGCCGAACTACTCGCCGGCTTGCCCGCTGGCCGCCGGGCCGCGCTCACTGACCAGCTGGTCCTGCTCTACGACGGCACGATGGTCGCCGGCCAGCTCGACCAGGGACCGCGTGCGGCGCGCCGGGCCCAGGCGGCTGCCCGGCACCTGCTGGAAATGCTCCCGCGCTAACGCACCCCGTTGCCCTACCTCAGTTACCCAGCGAAAGGACCTGGCGATGACCACCGAGCCGTCCCGCGACCTCACCAGAGCGCTCACCGAGTACGCCGCGCAGATCCCCGTCCCGGTTAGCAGGCGGCTCGCGGCCGCGTTCGCGGAGGTGACCGCGTCGGGTGCCGCGCCGGGCCTGGCCGTCGGCGAGCAAGCATCCCTGTTCAGCCTGCCGGACGCCACCGGCCAGATGGTCGAGCTCGCGGCGCGGCTCGAGCAGGGACCGGTGGTGCTGTCCTTTTACCGGGGCGAGTGGTGCCCGTTCTGCAACCTCGAGCTGCGGGCCCTGCAAGCGGCCCTGCCGCGGCTGCGGGCGCGGGGCGCGTCCCTGATCGCGATCAGCCCGCAGTCTCCGGACCACAGCCTGTCGATCACCGAGAAAGCCGGGCTGACCTTCGACGTGCTCAGCGACGCCCGGCAGCAGGTCATCCGGGCCTACCGGCTGCAGTTCACCGTCCCGGCCGACCTCAAAGACCTCCACCTGAACGTTTTCGGGAACGACCTGTCCGCCCACACCGCAGACGGCAGCTGGGACCTGCCCATCCCGGCCACCTTCGTGATCGACCAGGCCGGCATCGTCCGCGCCCGCCACGTATCCGCCGATTACACCACCCGGATGGACCGCACCGATATCGAGGCGGCGCTAGACGCGCTCGCCTGAACCTCGGCGCTAACGGTACGCCGCAGCGGCGATGCCGGCGTGAAAGAAAGGACTCGGTAGATGAGCAACGCGGACATTCATTTCTACTTCGATCCGGTGTGCCCGTTCGCCTGGATGACCAGCAAATGGGTGCGGATAGTGCAGGCCCAGCGCGCCTACGGGGTCGACTGGCGGTTTATCTCGCTGCGGCTGATCAACGCGACCGTGGACTACGACCGCCATTTCCCGGTCGGCTACGAGGCCGGCCACACCGCCGGGCTGAGACTGCTGCGCGTCGCCGCCCGGACCCGGGCCGAGCACGGCCGTGCCTGGATCGGGCCGCTGTACGCGGCGATCGGCGCCCGGGTTTTCGACACCGCCGCCGAGCCCGATCGGGCCGATGGCGGGTATCGCGGCACCCGGACCTTCCTCGAGCCCATCCTGTCTGAGGCCGGCCTGCCTGCCGAACTCGCCGACGCGCTGGACGACACCTCGTTCGACGCCGAGCTGCGCCGCGAGACGGACGAGGCCCTGGCTCTGACCGGCAAGGACGTCGGGACACCGATCATCCACTTCCAGCCCCCGGGCGGCGTCGCGTTCTTCGGCCCGGTGATCAGCCGCCTGCCCAGCGAGGCCGAGGCCGTCCCGCTGTGGGACAACGTCCTGGGCCTGGCCAGTTTTCCGGGCTTCGCCGAGCTCAAACGCAGCCTGCGCGAGCGGCCGCAGCTACGTGGCTTCGGCGTGGAACCTGGCCGGGTCGGCGTCCAGGAGGACTGGTCCGCCGGCCGCCGGCACGCCCCGCGATAGCGGCGCGTGCAACGCGGTCTGGGATGAAGCGTGCCAGGCTCCTGCAATGAAGGCCGTCTCTCTACCACGCCAGCGTGGACCGGACCTGACGTCCTCGGCTCCGCGTGAGCTTTCCGCCCGGGTGATGCGAGGATACGCTTGGGTTTGTAGGAGGGCAGGGGCATGCCCGTGAATCTTAGCCCGGAACTCAGGTGACCGGTCCTGTCCGCGCGACAGGAGGGATGCGTACCGCGCGGTCGGCCGGGGGTGAACGTGCTGGTCCTGGTGGTTCGCGCCATGCGACGCTCGTGCTCGCCTCGAAGCTGCGCCTGCCGGCCGGGCGCCCCGGTGCCGTGGTCCGCCAGCCCCTCCTCAGTCGCCTCAGCGAGGATCGGCCTGCCCGGCTGGTGGTCATCAGCGCGCCGGCGGGCTGGGGGAAGACCTGCCTGCTGCGCGACTGGCGCCTGGCCGATACGGCATCGCGCACCGCGTGGGTGTCGGTGGATCCGGGCGACAACGACCCGGTGCGGTTCTGGGCGCATGTCATCGCCAGCGTGGCGGGCGTGTCGCCGGGCTTCGGCGCGGCGGCCTTGCCGGTGCTCACGGCTCCGGGCGCCGGCAGCACGGACGCGGTCCTGCCCATGCTGGTCAACGAGCTGGAGGTCCTGCCGGCCCCGGTGACGCTGGCACTCGATGATTATCACCTCATCTCCAACCAGGACATCCTCCGTTCGGTCGCTTTCATGGTCGAGCACCTCCCCCCGGCCGTCCGGCTGGCCCTGGCCGTTCGGACCGACCCGGAGTTGCCGCTGGCGCGGCTGCGGGCGCGGGGTGAGATGTTCGAGATCCGAGCCGATGATCTTCGGTTTACCGAGGCCGAGACGGCCGCGCTGCTCAACGGGACGCTGGGCCTGGCCCTGGGGCAGGCGGACATCCGCGCGCTGCAGCAGCGCACCGAGGGGTGGGCCGCCGGCCTGTACCTGGCCGGGTTGTCGCTGCGCGGCCGTCCCGAGCCATCCGCGTTCATCCAGGCCTTCGCCGGCGACGACCGCCAGATCGTGGACTACCTCCTCGCCGAGGTGCTGGACGGCCTGCCGGCGGAGATCCGCTCGTTCCTGCTGCGGACTTCGGTGCTCGACCGGTTGTCCGGGCCGCTGTGCGACGCGGTGACCGGCGGCAGCGGATCCCAGCGCATCCTGGAGGAGATGGAGCGAGCCAACCTGTTCCTGGTGCGCCTGGACACCAGGCGCCACTGGTACCGATACCACCAGCTGTTCGGCGAGCTGTTGCGACACGAGCTAGACCGGGCCGAACCGGGGCTCGCGGCCGTGCTTCACCGCCGCGCCTCGCGGTGGCACCAGGATCACGGGAATCTGGCCGAGGCCATCGGTCATGCGATCTCGGCCGGAGACCTGGCCGACGCCCGGGAGCTGATCGCGTCCGGGTGGCACGCCTGCTTCAACGAGGGCCTGGTCGAGACGGTGGAGTCCTGGCTGGACAGGCTGCCGCCCGAGATCGTGGCGGACGACGCCCGGCTGTGCCTGGTCCGGGCCTGGCTGGCCCGGAACCTGGGCCGCCTCGACGAGGTCGAGCCGTGGGTCCAGGCCGCGGAGGCCGGCATGCCGCAGGGCCCGCTGCGGGAAGGGATCACCTCGGTCGAGTCGGCCGCCTGCATGCTGCGGGCCGGCTACCGGCAGATGGCCGGGAACCTCGCCGGGGCCGAGCCGTCCAGCCGCCGGGCGGTGGCGCTCGAAGAATCGGGGACGCCCCGATGGCGAGCGGGGTCGCTGGCGACCTTGGGCGCGAACCTGTGCTGGCAGGGCCGGGACGGCGAAGCCGTTGCCGTCCTGGACCAGGTCGCGGGGGCCGGCCGGCCGCTGGCCAACAACCTAGCCGCCGTGTGGGCGATAGGCTGCCTGAGTGCCATCCGCGCCCGGGCCGGTGATCTCGACGCCGCCGAACGGCACGCCCGGCAGGCCACCGACCTGGCGTACCAGCATGGTCTTGGTGAGCATTGGATAACTGCCACGGCGGTGATCACCATGGCTGACGTGCTGGACCGCCGCGGCCGGACGGCCGCGGCCGAGGCGACAGCGCTCAGGGGCCTGGAGCTGGCCCATCGGGGCGGGGCGCGGCTGGAGACCGCCTGCGCGCTACTCTGCCTCGCCCGGATCAGGTTCCACGACGGGAACAGCGACGATGCCCGGGCGCGGCTGCGAGCCGCCAAGGAGATCATCGCCGCCTGCGCCGACCCCGGCGTCCTGACCGAGCTGATGACCCGGACCAAACTGGTGCTGGCCGCGCGGACCGCGATGACTGGCCAGGCCCCTGGCCGGCTGGCACAGCCGCTAAGCGGTCGCGAGCAGGAAATCCTGCGCTGGCTCAGCAGCGACCTTTCCCTGCGGGAAATCGCCAGCCAGCTGTTCGTCTCCTACGACACCATGAAGACCCATGCCCGGCACATCTACCGCAAGCTGGGTGTCTCGACCCGGAAGCAGGCGGTCAGCCAGGCCTGGGACGGTGATATTCGCTGACCGCCGAAGATCAGCCAGTTCCAGGTCTGCCGTCGATCTGCGCACGAACTCGGTCGTCTCCGGCCTCTTACGTCCACGTCGCGCGGACCTTCCCCGCCTAGACCATCCGGCATAGCCGGGCAATCAATCACCCGGGTGATACCGGTGCCAGGGGTGATGGATGATCACCCGTGCCGGCCTGACAGTGAACCTCGGCCGAAGGGCGGAGGAGACATGGCATCAGCAGTCCGGTACCGGATCAGCGTCCGAGGGCGATTGACCGAGCGCCTCGGTTCCGCATTCCACGGGATGATCCTGGAGCCGACCGCGGGACAGACGGTCCTGGTCGGCGAGATCCGCGATCAGTCCCACCTGTACAGCGTCCTGGACCGGGTGCGCAGCCTGGGTCTGGAGCTGATCAGTGTGGAGCCGTCACCTACGGACCCAGCGACTAGGGAACCCGGGCAGGGCGCGAGGTGACACGCGCCACCAGCTGCCGGTTCCCCTCTCATCGGCCGACAAGCCCGGCGAGCACCAGCTCTGCCAGGCCTGACAAAAGCAAACACCATCACGGAAAAGAGGCTCACACATGAAACGCCGAATATTCAGACCGGTCCCGGCAAGAAAACGCGGGCCGATAGCCGTGCTCGCGGCGGCGCTTGCCGCGGCCGCGTCGCTCGGTATTGTCGCGTACGGGGGAACGGCCGCGTCGGCCGCGCCGGCCGCTCGGGCGGCCCGGGCGCAGGTCCCGGCCGAGGCCGACGGGCTGGGGCAGCTCAGCGGCATCCTGCCCGCGAGCCACCTGACCCTGCCAAGCGCGATCGAGGTCAACCTCAGCCAGGAATACGTCCGGCTGCCGATCTACCCCGGGATCGCCTACGCCGGCACTTCCCATGCCGAGACGGTGTGGTACATCCTGGAGGACGCCTCCACCTCCGGCGCCGCGGACGACCTGGGCGTGAACTTCGCGCCCAAGCTGGCCAACATGGGCATCTCCTGCCCGGCGTGCGTGCAGACCGTCCACCTGATGAACCCGTCGCCGGAGCAGAACCATTTCGGCCCGGCCCTGATCAGCTTCGCGGGCGCGCCGGACTTCAGCCCCACCCGCATCGCGGTCCCCGGACCGGACGGGTTCCCGCTGGCCAAGTTCCAGCCGGGCGCGGTGGCCGGCCCCGGCTACACCCCGTTCATCCAGATCGCCGGGTCGGACACCATCTACAACGCACCGATCATCGCCACCGGCAACGGCCCGTACGACGTGGTGAACCACACCAACACCTCCGACAAGGTGATGGGCATCCACATCGCCCCGTCCCCGGCGGACTCGCCGTCCGGGGCGTTCCAGGAGTCGTGGGCAGACTTGCTGATCACCAAGGGCTTCGACGGCAGCCAGCCGATCGTCTACCTGTCCACCGACGCCGGCCAGCCGCTGACCGCGGTGCTGGAGCGGTCCACCTACGTGCCCGCGCTGAACGACGTCTCGTTCAACGGCGGTGACGACTTCCTCGGCTCGGCCCGCGAGCGGCTGTTCGGCTTCGTCAACGGGCAGACCGGCGTCAACAACCCGAACGCCCAGGGGTTCTCGCACTTCGCCAAGGACAGCCCGATATCGGAGAACGCGGTGCAGACCAACACGGCGTTCATCAACGCCATGCGCTACGGCGGCGACATCCTGAACGTGTTCGGGGACTTCCCGACCCTGACCGACCCGCGGCACGCCGACGCCTACAGCCCGCTGTGGGACGCCCAGCTCGGCATGTGGACCCCGAAGGCGGTCAGCGAAGGCCTGAACAAGCGGCAGATCAACGAGAACGAGGTCCTGAACCTGGCCTACAGCCGGCCCGACCTGCTGACCGGGGTCAACCCGGCCACCGGCCAGCCCCAGCTGTACGGCTCGGTCGGAGTCGACATCAACTGCGCGGTCATCGGCTACACGGCGACAGCACCCCTAACCCCCGGCCCCCCCAACCTCCCGGGCTCCCAGTTCCCGCCCAGGTAACCGGCGAGCCGCCGCAGGCCCTGCCCCGCCCATCCGGCCGGACGAGCGGCACGGCACCTTATCACCCCGCGGGCCCGCAATCGCGGGCTCGCGGGCAGGGGTGGGCGACCGACTGGGCTCGCCGAGGGCACCGGCATCGGGGCCCTGGCGATCCGCAGGTTCCTGTTATCTACGGGGCGGCGGCGGCGCGCGGATCGGCGGGGCGTGAGACTGGCCGGCCCGTGACGGGCCGGAGGAGGTAAGTTCCGCGCTGCGCCCGCCGCTAACAGGCATGCGGGGCATGAAGGCTGCCAGAGCCTCGATACAGGCCCCGATGGATTAAGTCAGGCAAACCTACCGACTCACGGAGCGAGACACGATGGCCGTAACACCTGTCGCAACCGGTCGCGACTACCCGCAGATGATCGCCGAGACCAATCACGTCGAACCCGCGCCGCGGCGAGTGCGGGCGATGTTCGGCGGCGAGCAGATCTTCGACACCACCCGGGCGCGGTATGTCTGGGAATGGCCGTACTACCCGCAGTACTACATCCCGGCCGATGACATCGACCCGCGCTTCCTCGTCGACGAACACCACGAGCAGCACCTCCGCCAGGGTACGGCACGCCGCCATGGCCTGCGTGCGGGCAGCGTGGACCGGCCGGGCACCGTGCGGGTCTTCGGCGACGACGCGATCGACGGGGTGGCCGGCACGGCCCGCTTTGACTGGGAGGCACTCGATGCCTGGTATGAGGAGGACGAGCAGGTCTTCGTCCATCCCCGCAACCCTTATGTCCGCGTCGACGCGCTTCGCTCGCATCGCCACGTCCGCGCCTCACTCGAAGGGGTCACGCTAGCCGAGACCACCACGCCGGTCCTGGTCTTCGAGACCGGCCTGCCGACCCGCTACTACTTCGATCGCACCGATGTCGCCTTCGAGCATCTCGTGCCCACCGCCACCCAGACGGCCTGCCCGTACAAGGGCGTCACCAGCGGCTACTGGTCAGTCCGCACCGGCGACGAGGTGCGGGACGGCCACCAGGATCTCGCGTGGGCCTACGACTACCCCACCCGCCAGCTGCTGCCCATCGCCGGCCTGATCGCCTTCTACAACGAAAAGATCGACATCGACGTCGACGGTGTCCGGCTGCCGCAGGCCCGAACCCACTTCTTCAAGTGAGCACCACGACCGCCATCCGGCCAGCCAGCAAGCCCACGTCTACCTGCCCATCACCGGCGCGTCGTAGCATCCCTGGTCACCGTCCGAAGTGACTGTGCTGCCCCTCAAACCGGCCGGTCAGCCGCGACGAAGCGGTCAGGTAAGATCTGGCCGCGATCAGGCGCTAACCAGGTATACCGATTTCCTCAGACAGCCTGGACGGCAAGACCGCGCTCGTGACCGGAGCCGGCCGTGGCCTCGGCCGCGTTATCGCGGCAGGCCTGGCCCAGCCCGCGGTCCGGCTCGCGCCGGTGGCCCGCTCACGTGGCGTACTGGACCAGACCGCAGGCCCAGTACGGGAGCTCGGCGCCAGCGCGCTGGTGGTCCCCGCTGACGTCAGCGACCCCGGTTCACCTCCTCTCACCAGCAAGGAAACCTGATCAGCCCGCAATAGTCTGCCCAGTTGCTGCTCGCTCACCTGGACACCGACGCCACCGGGCACATCTGGACCGCCTCCGGTCTCGCCTGGCCATCAGTTACGACACCTTCGAATGTCTGGAGACCGCGATGACCCTGCTCCACCCGGGAGACCAGTTCCCGGCCCTGCCCCTGACGCCGCCTGGCGGCGGCACCCTCGCCCTGCCCGACGCGCTGGCTGGCGGGTTCGGCGTGGTCCTGTTCTACCGCGGGTCGTGGTGCCCGTACTGTAACGTCCTGCTCCGCGCGTTCCAGCGCGCCGCGGGCGGCCTGGCTGAGGTCGGCGCCAAGGTCGTCGCGCTGTCCGTCGATGACGAGGCCACCACCCTGGACCTGATCGCCAAGCACGGACTGACATTCCCGGTCGGGCACAGCGCCGACGCCCGCGCGATCGCCCAGGCGACCGGGGCTTTCATCCACGAAGACCCGCTCTTCTTGCAGTCCACCGGGTTCGTCCTTGACCCGGCCGGGCGTGTCGTGGTGAGCGTTTACTCCAGCGGCGCCATCGGCCGGCTCGTCCCCGAGGATGTCATCGGCATGATCCGCTACCTGCGTGAGCACGCTGCACCAGCGACCTCGGCGTGAGAGGAGAATAGGTAGATGAGCGACGCGTACGTCCGGCTTCTTACGTCGATCCGGTGTGCCCGTTCGCGTGGCTGACCAGCAAGTGGGCGCGGATGGTGCAGGCCCAGCGCGATCACACCGCCGGCTGGCGGTTTCACCTCGCTGCCGATGATCAACCCGGCCGTGGACTACGACAGCCATTTCCCGCCGGGATACCAAGCGGTCACACCGCCGGGCTGAAACTGCCGCGCGTCGCCGCCTGGACCAGGGCCCAGCACAGCCGCGACTCGGTCGGGCCGCGGTACGCGGCCGTCGGCGCAGGACCTTTACCTTCCATGCGGGGTACAGAGTCTCGACAGCCTGCGTCAATCCATGATCATCGAAGAGGTAACACTGCAGGCACTGGCCCGTGCCCGCGCCACCGCGCGCGACCTGAAAGCCAGTGAGATGCTCTGTGAGGCTCAGACCGCTCGCGCCGCCCGCCTGCTGGAGTTGCGCACGGCCAGTGCCCGGATCGCCACCGTTGGCGAATACTACAAACTGCGCGCGCGAAGCACGCGCGCTACCTACGGTGGCGTGCTGGCGGCGCTGATTGGTACCGCCGCCATCGTCGCCACTTTTGCCTGGCCCGCGCATTGAGCCTCCGACTCAACGGACCAGGCCTGGTAACCGCAGTCTGACTATTTGTTTTCACCGAGTTCTGGAGCTCGTGACGGCATAAGAGTACATATCCCAATGGCGCGCGGATCCTCGGCCCGCCCGCTGTTCATCACGGCAGCTGGGATGCCCGCGGCCGACGCGGCGGACCTGGTCCGGCGCATGGTCGGCCGGTACCGGCTGCCCGACGCACTGCGTCACGCCGATACCTCGCCCGGACAGGTCCGCCCGCAGCATCACTGATCGGCCGCAGCCCGACTGACCTACCCAGACGCGCGAATCGCGGCAGATCCGTGCGTTCACGCTGCTTGCCGCACTGCCGTCGTCCGCGCCAGCTGCGTGGGGAGCTCTTGATAACCGCGTAGCCGCT
>Ga0302228_10001818_pt1 | contig 15155 bp, 12 predicted proteins | sample II_Palsa_N1_2_FD_193519 | JGI IMG/M metagenome (GOLD analysis project Ga0302228, IMG submission 193519) | Peat permafrost microbial communities from Stordalen Mire near Abisko, Sweden - II_Palsa_N1_2 | ecosystem: Environmental > Terrestrial > Soil > Palsa > Peat permafrost | place: Sweden...
CGAAGAAACTCTGCACGTGCCGCGGCGTTGTCGTTGCCTTTGCCTTTGCCTTTGCCTTTGCTAAAAGCTAGAAGCTAAAAGCGTTCTGGCGTTCCAACCTGCTCACCACTCAAGGCGCCACCACCACCGAAGCGGTAGCAAACCCACTCGTCCCCGTAGCCACCGCAATCTTCACCACCTGCGCCACGCCCGGCACCTCCATCGGCGTCACTTGCACCATCCCGTTGCCATTCGACACCGCCGCACCTTGCGCCGTCATCAGCACAGGCGCCGACGCACACACACCATTCGCGGCACAGGCACCTTCCCACGCATACACCGTCTGATACACATTCACCGTCGCGCCCGGTAGCGCATGCCCCGCACCGTCAGTAACCAACAGCATCACCGCTGCCGGCGTCACACCCTCCACCACGCTCTGCCCTCCGCCACTCGACACAGCAATCGCCCATTGCGACGCAGCCACGCCATACACTGTCCAACTTGTGCACACGCTCGTCCAAACGCATCCCGTCACCACGTTGGTCGACCCGCTCGCAATCGCGCCCACCTGCGCAATCATCTCCTCCGTCCCGTTCGCCGCCGTTGTGGGAGTTACCGGCGACAGCGTGAACCCAACAGAAGTCGTCGACCACACCACCGGAACCCCCGCGGCCAGCGCGCCATCCTGCGTCGCCGTCAGCGACACCCCCCAGTTCCCCGCCGCCCCCGCCGCCAAATACTGTGTCACCGCTCCAATCGTTACCGTCTGCGCAGCATTCATATCTGCGATCGTCACCGCCGCCGATGCCCCACCGCTCACCTCCGTTCCACTCACCGTCACGCTTCCCGGTGCAATCCCCATCAGCGGCGTAGAGGCCAGTCCCGTCGCATCGGTTGTCAGCACGCAACCCTGTCCCCCACCACAACCCGTCGCCACGGCCGCACCTCCGCCACTGCCCACCACCTTGAAACTTACGCTCGCCCCCTTCGCCGGCGTCACTCCATCGGACGCATACACCCGCACCGCAAACGGCTTAACCGCCACGTCCCCCGTCTCCAGCGCCGCCGGCTCCGACACCAGCACCACCACGTCCGCCGTTCCCTGCTTGTAGGTCAGCGCTCCCGCAACATCCGTCACTCCGCCCGTCACTGGGTCCAGCACCTCGACGTCCACCGCTGTCCCGCTCGCTGCTCCCGCCATCGCCATCGACGGAACCGTCGCCACAATCTGTGTCGATGTCCAGTTAAGTACCGTTGCCGCCACGCCATTCACCAGCACCGCGTTGGGCGGCTGCAGCACGCCATGAATCAGCACGTCGCTACCCGCCTGGAAACCCGTTCCACTGATCGTGATCTGCCCACCTCCAGCTCCCAACGTCACCGGCGATACACCGCTCGCATACAAGATCCGCGCCGTATACGCGAAGTCCGGCCGACCCGCCCCATATTGGTCCGCAATGGCAATCCGGTACGTCGACGCGCTCGTCCCCGCCCACACCTTCAACTGTGTCATCCCCATCACCATCGAATTCATCGCCGCCGCCTGACTCGCGACTATCGGCAGCGTTCCCGTCGGATCTGCCTGGTTCCATACCCCGATCACTGGCTGCAACTTCTGCGTCGTTCCTACTCCCGCCTCATTCAGTGCTGCCACCTCGATCGTCCAGCTCGTGTTCGCGTTCACCGCCGTCTTGCGCCACGCCGTGTAATCCGCCGCGCATAGCAATTCATTCCACCATCCAGTCGAGTTCGACGTCGTTGGATTCGTCTCCTGTCCATCCGGATACTGGCACCAGTTGAATGCCGCGCCGCTCGGCGCTTCGGTCATCGTTCCCGATCCGCCCGCCGCGATATACATCCAGCCGGACGACGGCACCGACCCTGACATCGCGATCACTGGCCGCTGATAGGGCCCCGCCGCGTAATCGCCCGAGTACAAAGGATTGATCGACTGAATCCCCAGATACACGTCCGCTCCCTGCGCTCCTGTCGTAATGTGGGTCACACTCCATGCACTCTCATCCGCTACCGTATCCGCTCCCGCATTTTCGTTTGCGGGCTCCACTCCACCTACAGGATTTCCTCCGTTCTGCTGAAACAGATAACCCACTGTGCTCGAATACGCCGGATATTTTTCCCAACCGCTGTCCTGTCCCATAATCCATTGGTAAACCTCCACGTTCGCCAGCTCCATCCCCTGTCCCGACCCAAACTTCACCGTTCCACTGAGCGACACCGCATTCAAATTGCTCTGCGTCTTTCCTCCCCCACTGTTCGCCACCGGGTAAAGCGTCACCAGCGCGTTGATGTCATCTGGCCGCAGCGTGAAGGGACTCTGCATACACTGATACGAATAGTTCCCGCAGATCACGTCGATCGGATGCATCAGCGGCCACAGCGCCATCTCCGCCGCCGTCGGCTGCGGCGTCCCCGTAAACACGTTGTCGTTCAACTGCGACCAGGCCAGCCCCAACACTCGCCCAAACACCCGCGTCAACTGGTACTGCATCTGCGTCAACTGCTCCGGATCCGAACCCACGCACAGCCCATCCAGCACAATCACCGCATGCTGAATCGTTCCGCTCGAGCCAAATCCGTCCACGCTCTCGACCACCCCATTCTGCCTGCACTCGCCCGCACCGCTGGCTCCGCTACCCAGCAGCATATCGATCACGCTCCCATCGCTGTCATAGATAACTGGTATCTGCACCGACGCATAGTTCGTCGCTTCCACATCCGCCGGAAACAGGGTGTCCGTTCCACCACCTGTCCCATTCCCGACCACATGCTCCTCCAGTTCTCCACCCTTCGCCAACGTAATACTCGCCGTCGGAATATTCCACACTGCCGCAGCCGCCGCAACCATCGCATCCGCCTGCGCATGCGTCACCGTAGCGCTTAGATCGCCCGGGTCCGTAAAGTACATCGTCGCATTCGTATACCAGGCCATCGGCACACCCGCCGTGGCGTACCCACTAGTACCTGTAATAAACCGCGGACCGCCAGCCCACGCACTCGCCGCGACCAGCAGCAGGCCAGCCATCACCATCCTGCATCTCCATTGCCTAGCGCGGCGCATCGTCCGCCCCCTTCATCGAGACCGCCACCACGCTCTGCCCCGCACTCACTCCCTCTGGCTGCCCCGCACTCGCCGGCTGTGGCTTCTCGGTTTGTACTGGCGGCAGCAATCCCTCCGGCAGCCGAACGCTCTTGGGCTCTTCCACTGAATCCGTCTGCCACGCCCTCGCCACCGCAATGCCGTCCGCCAGCGCAATCCCTCCCTGCGAAATTCCTGACACCCCTGCCGCCCCCGCCAGCGGAGCACCCACCACTCGCCGCACTCTCGTCGCCAGCCAGCGCACATCCAGCAGTGCCTCTCCAGTCGCGCGCATCGGCACCACCGGCACCACGCCCATCATCCCGTCCACCGCCGAGCTCAACCCGACCGCGCTCGGAGCATGCAGAAAGAACATCGCCCGCTGTCCCACCTGGAAATGTTGTTGCCCACCCGTCCACCGCCCTGCCCACTCCCGCATCACATACGAGCCGCTCACCACCCCCAGCACCGGCTGCTCCACCGAGAACGTAATCTCCACGGTCCCACCGCCCGGCCCGCCCTTGGCCTCAATCTTCTCCACCTGCCCCACAAACACCACGCCCGCGCGCGATCCCAGCAAGCGTAGCTCCGCTCCCACACTCTCCGCCGGCGCCTGTACGTCCTGTTGTTGTGCAAACGCTCCGGTGCCCACCGCACCCGCCAACAGCAACCCGCCCCAAACCCAGCCGCGAAGACGCATCACGCTCTAGCCTCTGCAACTCACTTCGTCGCAGAACGCCAAACCCACACGCGTGTCCTATACTGAAACACCCCTCAAGCCGTCGATAACCGGCCTAAGTTCTCCGGACAATCCTAGATCTCCGGATAAAAATCGAAGAACGCGTCGATACTATGCCGCAGCTGCGCTTCAATCTGCTCCCGGCTGCCCTCCACGATATGCATCGTCACTTGGGCATCATGCCCATTCTTCAACTTGATCGGCGCAGCCTGCACCGCCTCAACTTCATCCGCCGGCAATAGCCGTAAACCGTATACCAACACCAGATCAGCCATATCCCCATCCTAATCCCCGCCCTTGCACCGTTTCCAAACCGATACAATCAAATCTCTATGTCCGATCAGATCGAAATCCGCGACACCGTCATCCTCGGCTCCGGCTGCGCAGGCCTCACCGCCGCCATCTATGCTGCCCGCTCCAACCTCAAGCCCCTCGTTCTCGAAGGTCACGAGCCCGGCGGCCAGCTCTCCATCACCACCCTCGTCGAAAACTTTCCCGGCTGGCCCGACGGCGTCCAGGGTCCCGAGCTCATCGAGAACATGAAGAAGCAAGCCACCCGCTTCGGCGCCGAGCTCCGCATGGCCCACCTCTCCACCGTCGACCTCACCACCACGCCCTTCACCCTCGGCATCGGCAAGGACACCATCCACACCCGCTCCCTCATCATCGCGTCCGGAGCCTCCGCCCGCTGGTTAGGCCTACCCTCCGAGCAAGCCCTCATCGGCTTCGGCGTCAGCTCCTGCGCAACGTGCGATGGCTTCTTCGCAAGCGGCAAAGAGATCGCCGTCATCGGCGGCGGCGACAGCGCCATGGAAGAAGCCCTCTTCCTCACCCGCTTCGCCACAAAGGTTACGCTCATCAACCGCAGCGAAAACTTCCGCGCCTCCCGCATCATGCTCGAGCGCGCCGTCGCTCACCCCCAGATCGAGTTCCTCCACAACACCCTCGTCGAAGAAGCCCTCGGCGTCGAAGAGAAGGACCTCAAAGGCCTCAAGCTCTTCAACAAAAAAACCGGCGAGCGCTGGACCCTCCCCGTCTCCTTCATGTTCCTCGGCATCGGCCACATCCCCAACGCCCGCATGTTCGAAGGCCAGCTCGATCTCGACGCCGACGGCTACATCAAGACCCAGGAAAACGTCTTCGTCTCCATCCTCGGCCAGCGCATCCAGGGCGTCTACGCCTGCGGAGACGTTCAGGACCGCCGCTACCGCCAGGCCATCACCGCCGCCGGCACCGGCTGCATGGCTGCCCTCGAAGTAGAAAAATTCCTCGAAGAACAAGGCCGCTAACCCAGCCTCAACCAAACTCGCCCATGACCTCGTCTCGCCACATTCTGGCTAGCTTCAGCAAGCTCTTACTCTGCAACGTGGTCATGGGCGTGCTCTGCCTCACCGCCGCAGCCCAGTCCGCGCCGGCAAACCCCATCCTCCCCCACGCCGACCCCTTCATCACCCTCCACCCGGTCGACGGCCACTACCTCCTCCTCGCCACAACCAGCCGCAACATCACTATCTGGAGCGGCACCACCATCCCCACCGCATCGACCGACTCGAAAATCCTCTTCACCCCGTCCGAACCCCTCGAACAACTCTGGTCCCCCACCCTCTGGCACATCGACCACCACTGGTGGATCTACTTCACCGCCCAGCCACCCGGCGACCAGCACGCCATCTACGTCCTCCAATCCGACACCGACGATCCCCTAGGTACCTACACCTTCCGCGGCCCGCTCAATCTAGACAACCGCCCTGCCATCGACCCCTCCATCCTCACACTCAAGGGCGTCAACTACCTCATGTACGTCACCGTAGATCGCGGCGAGAACGCCATCCAGATCGTTCGCCTCGCCGATCCCCTCCACCCTTCGGGCGCCCCCTCCCTCATCGCTGAGCCCGAGTTCCCCTGGGAAAAAGGCGCCGGCAGCACGCGCACCTATCCCGTAAACGAAGGCCCCACCGCCGTCTACCACGGCCACAAAGTCTTCATCGTGTACTCCGCATCTGACACGGCCTCGCCGCTCTATTGTCTCGGACTTCTCACCCTCCAGGGCGGCGACCCACTCGATCGCAAGAACTGGAAGAAGACCCCGCAACCCGTCTTCTCCGCTTCACCCGCCAACAATATCTACGGTCCCGGCCGCGGAACATTCGCCATCGCCGCCAACGGCACATACTGGCTCCTCTACGCAGCCAAATCCACCGACGTCCCAACCGCCGCCAACCGTGCAGTCCGAGCCCAACGCTTCACCTGGAACCCCGACGACACACCCAACTTCGGCACCCCCGCCAAAGACGGCCCCATCGCCAGCAGCCACTGACTGCAAGCGCCGATTCACTCCAATCAAGTTTTAGCGCGAAACAAAGCGGACCCAAGTCGCGACCCAAGCATCTTCAAATTCCGCGCAGCATCCAGTCGCGCCATACTCAATCGACTCGGATAGACAGGCATCTTTCGAAATCCTGCCGGCGGTTCAAAAATAGATTCGCTGAACCTCTCTTCGCTCAACAACAATGTCTTCAATGAGCGAACATGGACCTGCTCCCGCACTTCACCCGTCGGCATCTCCGTCCTGTTCGTACTCGTCGTCGAGGACTGCACGCACAGTCCTCGCGGAACCTCCCCCCGCTTCTCAAGAACGGGAACTTCGCCGTTCACTGTCACAAAACAAAATCCGTTCCGGATCAGCCGCGGAGAGAACCCCGGATACCGTTTCATGCTCTCATCAACATCCAGATACCACGCTTCACACCGGCTCTCTGCCGAACTCACCGTCTCGCCCTGTCGCCGCTCTTGCCGCTGAACGATCAACCATTTGTACGCCTCGCAACCGAACATCGTTTCCATCTGCGGAGTCTTCTCATACTCCACCACGATGCGAACCTCGCCTGACGCAGGCCCCTGCCTTGCTGCGTGCCGAGCAGTCCAGTGCCGTCCCGATTTCACAAACGCATTCTTCTCTTCCTCTGTAAGCAGATCGAAGAGAGGAATCTCCTGGTAGCGCTGCTCCTGCACAAATACGCGAAACGTCTTCCTCAAATCCAGCCGCTGAATGGAGTAAGCGCTTCTCGCCGGATCCTCGACACCCGGCCGGCTCCTGTCTCCCGCAAAAAGAACGGTGCTCTGACGCGCTGGCGCATTCGCCCCGCCCTCAACCGATTCCGTAACCATGCGAACACCCTGGATCGATCGCTCCATGCAATGTCCCTCACCAACTAACCCGCACCAACTCCATCGATTCTCTCTCCAGCCGCGTCTTCACCTCAACACTCCCGTCCGCCACATCCACCCACACCGGCGACGTCAACAACTCCAGCCCACCCGCCCTCTTCAACGAAGCAATCTGCTCTGCCGTCGGACTCTGCGGCGACCCCATCGCCTTCCACGCGGTATACGCATTGCTGTGCGTCTCATCCAACCGATACCGCTGCACCAGCGCCCGCTTCACCCCCACCGGCAATCCCTTCACTCTCACCTTCACCTCCGCGTCCGCACCACCCTCCGCCACATCGTGGTAATCCCACACCAGCACCGACGCAACCCTCCCCTCGCGCGTAGCCAGCCCCTCCACATCCGCCTCTCCACGCACACCCACATCAATCATCGTCCCCAACGGCACCGCGCCCGAGCTCTCCACCGCCACCCGCTCGCCCCCCATCATCCCCAGCATCCGAAACACATTCAGCACCGGCTTATCCACGCCATTCGTACTCAGATCCCGAAACCCCTCAAAGTAATCCCGCCCCTCAAACTCAAATGACCAGCTAAGCATCCCCAACAAATTCACCCGATGCTTTGCCGCCAAGTCCAGCAGTCGCGCATACGCAGCCGCCGTGTACGCCGGATACAGCGTCCCATTCCGATAGTTATTCGCCGGATTCACCTTCGACGAACAAGCCGCACACCCCTCTGGATCCGCCTCGCTCAGCAATATCGGAAGCTTCGCAAACTTCGGAAAGCTAGCCACCAACCCAAACCCGCGATCCACATCCTTCAGCTCGCGATCGATCCCCATCGTCACCTTGCCGCCCTCAATCACCGGCTGACCCTTCGCATGAAAACTGATAAAGTCCAGCGGCACCGCCCCTCCCGTAGCCGCGCTCTTCCCCGCATTCGCATGCTCCAGAAACTTCTGCAGATATCCATACGCATGATCATTCCGCGGACTCGTAGTAGCGGGCCCACCCACGCGCGCTCCCGGCAGCGCCGCCCGTACCCCCGCGACCGCATAGTCATACAGCTTCAGATACTCATCCTCCGTCCCATGAAAATATTCAATATCCGGCTCATTCCAAACCTCGAAGTACCACGACAACACTGTCTCGCGCCCGTACCTCTCGACCAAATGCACCGTCACCACCCGCGCCAACTCCTGCCACTTCGCATAATCCTTCGGCGGATTATTCGAAGCGCCCGCCAGCGTGTCCTTCGGATACAAAATCTTGTACGGCTGATCCGGCTTCCCCGGCAACACCGCCGCCAAATCCTTCGGCATAAATCCCAACTCCACCACCGGCCTCACACCCTCCGCCTTGTAAGCGTCAAAAATCCCATCCACCAACGTGAAGTCGTACACCGGCTTCCCGTTCGCATCCTCGCTATAAACGTTCGTCGAGCTCCACTTCAACGCCGGCACTCCATCCCCCGACGTCAACAAATGATGCGCCCGTATATAAACCGGCGCCGCACTCAGATCCCGCAGCTCTCCCAACAACGCCCGCCCCTGCGCCGTAGTCGAATAGTTCCCCTCGTCATATCCGAACCACGCATACGCCGGCTCCCACACTCCCACCGCGTTGCCCAAATCCACATCCACCGTCACCGCCCGCTGCGCCCTTACCAGCCCAGCACACGCAACGCTACCGACCACCAGCGCCGCCATCCTCCACCACAATCCAACGCGCATCATCACATCAACTCTTCTACGCCATTCCTCACAACCCCGCCACACCGGTACGACAATTAATTCAATCCATTGGTGGATGTGCAACCCCTCATCCATTCCCTACACTTGCGCGGTAACTCAAAACAGAAAATCATTTGCACCGTAGCGAGCGACTCTCAGCCTGCCCTGTCCGAGCCCGTGTCGCGAGAAAGATTCCATGCACCAGAAAAACCGCTGCTCTTCGCTTCTCCTCTCCCTCTGCCTCATCACACTCTCCTCCGCCGCCTTCGCTCAAACCGCGCCCACGCAAACCGCCTCCACCAACTTCTTCTCCGCCTGGGAAAACCGCGTCCGCGCCACGCTCGCCCGGCAACCCTCCTATCCCATCCCCGTCATCGCGCCCTCCGCGCAGATGGTCCAACTCTTCCGCTTCGACTACGTCCACGAGTACACCCCCGCGCGCACCACCACCGACATCTACGACAACAGCAAGGGCCTCAACCTCATCCCCTGGGCCAACACCGAAATCGACATCTGCCTCCCCCCCTTCATCCAGCACAACAACCCCAAGGTCCTCGACGGCGCCGGCGACTTCTCCTTCACCGTCAAGTACCGCCCCTTCGCCAGCCCCGACAAGCACCACAGCTACTCCCTCGGCGGCCAGGTAGCCGTCTCCGTCCCCACCGGCAGCTACAAGAACGGAGCCCTCGTCTCCACCATCACCCCCACCGTCATGGGCGGCAAAGGCTTCGGTCCCTTCGCCATTCAATCCACCATCGGCGCGGCCCTCCCCAAGAGCGACGCCTCCGCCATCGGCCGCACCATCACCTGGAACACCACCCTCCAGGCGCGCGTAGCCAAAATCTTTTGGCCCGAAATCGAATTCAACTCAAACTACTATCACGAAGGTCCCAACAACGGAAAGAATCAGACCTTCGTCTCGCCCGGCTTCATGGTCAGCAAGATCAACTTCCGCCACACCCCCGGCAACCGCCTCGCCCTCATCTTCGGATCAGGCTTCCAGGTAGCCACCTCCACCTTCCACACCTACAACCACGCCTACGTCTTCACCTCCCGCTTCGCCTTCTAACGCAAGCCAACACAACTAGGTACCCCGAAGCTTCAACCTCGGGTCTCATCACCACACAAGAAACTGGGCTTTAGCCCCAAGGTATGCCCTCACTTTTGCTAGAAGCTAAAAGCTAGAAGCTAAAACACAACCTCCGGCGGCCAAGTATCATCAAGCCAGCAACCGCCGGAGCCACCATGTACACCCCCAAAGACTTCGTCGTCGACGACCTCCCCACCCTCCACGCCGACATGCAGCGCAACTCCTTCGCCGCCCTCGTCACCCTCACCTCCTCAGGCCTCGTCGCCACCCACCTCCCCATCTTGCTCGACGAAACACGCGGCCCCTTCGGCACCATCCTCGGCCACGTCTCCCGCGCCAACCCCCAGTGGCAGCACACCGACTCCACCACTGAAGCCCTCCTCATCTTCAACGGCCCCGACACCTACGTCACTCCCAACTGGTATCCCGCCAAGCACGAGACCCACCGCGTCGTCCCCACCTGGAACTACGCGGCCATCCACGCCTACGGCCCCATCACCTTCTTCGACGACCCCACCCGCCTCCGCGAAATCGTCACCCGCCTCACCGACCTCCACGAGTCCACCTTCCCCACCCCGTGGAAAGTCACCGACGCCCCCGCCAACTACGTCGACGGCCAGCTCAAAGCCATCATCGGTTTCGAGCTCCCCATCTCCCGCATCGAAGGCAAGCGCAAGTTCAACCAAAACCGTTCCGCCGCCGACCAGGCCGGCGTAGTCCAGGGCCTCCGCTCCCTCAACGATCCCACCAAATCCGCGGTAGCCGACTTCATGCAAGCGGTCACCGAAAAATCCAAACCGGAGTAACCTCTCTCCATGCGATTCCCTCTCCGCACTGCAAGCTCCCTCCTCGCTCTAACCCTCTCCACCGTTGCGCTCTCCCAAACCACCCTCCTAGCCCTCTCCAAACACGACCACACCCTCTCCGTCATCGACCCCACCACCCTCAAGACCCTCTACACTCTCCCCGTAGGCCCCGACCCCCACGAGGTCATCGCCTCCGCCGACGGCACCACCGCGTACGTCTCCAACTACGGTGGCGGCTCCTTCCACACCCTCGCCGTCCTCGACCTCGTCCACCACACCGCCCTACCCTCCATCGACCTCGGCCCCCTCAACGGCCCCCACGGCCTCACCTTCGTCGCCGGCAAACTCTACTTCACCGCCGAAGGCGCCAAGGTCATCGGCCGCTTCGACCCCGCCACCCAAACAGTCGACTCGGTCCTCGGCACCGGCCAAAACCGTACCCACATGATCTACGTAGCCCCCGACCTTCAACACATCATCACCAGCAACGTAGCCTCCGCCACCGTAAGCCTCATCGACATGCAAGAAGTCCGCATGGGCCCGCCTCCCGCCAACCAACCACCATCGAACATGCCGCAAGGCCCTCCCCCCACACGCAAAGACTGGAACGAAACCGTGATCCCCGTAGGCCACGGCTCCGAAGGCTTCGACCTCTCTCCCGACAACAAAGAAATCTGGGTAGCCAACGCGCAGGACGGCACGATCTCCATCATCGACTACGCCTCCAAAAAAGTAATCGACACCCTCCACTCCGACACTCGCAGCGCCAACCGCCTCAAATTCACCCCCGACGGCAAGCACGTCCTCGTCTCTCTCCTCGGCAATCCCGACCTGGTCGTCCTCGACGCCGCCACCCGCAAAGTCATCAAGCGCCTCCCCATCGGCACCAGCGCCGCCGGCATCCTCATCGACCCCACCAACAACCGCGCCTTCGTAGCCAACACCCCCGACAACAAAATCACCGTCATCGACCTCAACACCCTAACCATCACCGCCCACATCCCCAACATCGCCGAACCCGACGGCATGGCCTGGGCCACCCACCCCTAACCGCCCCCCAATCCACATCTCCGAACGAAGGAAACCCATGCGCGCTGAAACCAAACACGCACTTAAACAATTCGGCCTCGGCTTCCTGAACTTCACCATCGCCATCGGGCTCCTGATTGCCTTACAGGTGCTCGCTCACGGCCACCTGCCCAATCGCATACTCAACCTCCTAGCCGTCGCGATCATGCTAGCCGCCTACCTCGGCGGCACTCGCCTCATCGAACGCGTGCACCTAACCGAGTTCGACAACACCGGAGGCTTCGGCGAATTCGCCGGCGGCCTCGTCCTAGGCTTCTGCCTCTTCTCCGCAACCATGCTTCTCCTCTGGGCCTTCTCCGTCTACCACCCCAACGGCTGGGGCTCTGCATCCAGGCTAGGCGCAGGCATCATCGCTGCTCTCTCAGCGGGCATCATCGAAGAGATCATGTTCCGAGGCTTCCTCTTCCGCCTGATCGCAGGACTGGCCGGCACCTGGTGGGCTCTCGCCATAACCTCAGCCCTCTTCGGCGCCGCTCACGCCTTCAATCCCGGCGCAACCGTCGTCAGCTCCATCGCGATCGCCGTAGAAGCCGGTGTGCTCCTCGGCGCCGCCTACGCCCTCACCCGACGCCTCTGGTTTCCCATCGGTCTCCACGCTGCCTGGAACTTCACCGAAGGTAACGTATACGGCATGAGCGTCTCAGGAACCGGCGCCGCCAAAGGCTTCTTCACCGGAACCCTGCATGGCCCAAACATTCTGACCGGCGGACAATTCGGTCCCGAGGCCTCCCTAATCGCTGTCCTAGTCTGCCTCTCAGCCGCGTCCCTAATCCTCTGGCGCGTCATCCGCCACAACCGCGTGCAGCGCCCCCTCTGGACCCGCACCCCACCCCCGACGAACTCCTGAACCCGCAAACAAAAGAGCGGCGACCGTAAGGTCGCCGCTCGTCTTTCTCTACGCTCTACACTCTACCCTCTACACCCTGCCCTTAGTGGATATCAAACTGCTCCGGATGCAGGCTAGGATCGCTCTTCACCAGGATCGTCTTGCCCGACATCTCTTCCATCTCCTGCAGCCACTTCGCTCCGCCGGTCTTCAACTGCTTCACCACTTCCGGATTCACGCGCAGCATGATGTCACCCTTCTCGATCAGCTTATGCATCTTCCGCATCTCGATGTAGATGTCGTTGCACACCGTCACCGGCGACTTCACCATGCCCGTACCCGCGCAAATTCCGCAGGTCGTTGACAGTGTCCGCTCCAGCGACTGCTTCACGCGCTTACGCGTAATCGCGACCAGTCCAAAATCATTGAACTGCAGCACCTTCGACGGAGCCCGATCCTTCTTCAACTCATCTTCCAGCGCGGCCATTACCTTGTTGCGATTCTTACGCTCATCCATATCGATGAAGTCGATGATGATAATGCCGCCCAAATCGCGCAGCCGAATCTGCCGAACAATCTCAGGAATCGCATCCAGGTTCGTCTTCACGATCGTGTCTTCCAGCCGAGCCGTCTTGCCAACGTACTTGCCCGTATTGATATCGATCGCGACCAGCGCTTCTGTCTGGTTGATCACAATCGATCCACCCGACTTCAGCCACACCTTCGACCGCAGCGCAGTATTAATCTCCTCGGTAATCCCGAACTGCTCAAACAGCGGCGTGTCCTTCGTATAAAGCTTCACGCGCCGAATCAAGGCAGGCTGGAACCTCTGCAGGAACCGCAGCACGCGTTCGTAAGCATCCTCTGTATCCACCCAGATCGCGGAAAAATTATCCGTTACCTGATCGCGCAAAATCCGCTCGACCAAATTCAAGTCGTGATAAATCAGCGCCGGGCTCTTGCTCGACTCCGACCGCGTCTTGATATCAGCCCAAAGATTCAGCAGGAAGCGCAGATCGCTCCGCAACTCTTCTTCGCTGGCTCCAGCCGCCGCCGTGCGCACAATAAAGCCGCCCTGCGCGTCGCCTTTCTCGCTCAGCAGAATCTCCTTCAACCGCCGCCGCTCGCTGTCGCTCTCAATCTTCCGCGACACGCCCGTATGATTCACCGTCGGCATGAACACCAGGAACCTTCCCGGCAGCGCAATGTGCGACGTGATGCGCGCACCCTTCTTCGCAATCGGCTCCTTGGCAATCTGCACCAAAACCTCTTGCCCCGGCTTCAACAGATCGCTGATTGCCGGCAGGTTCGTCGTCTGCATCGAACGCCCGCCACGATCACGTCCGCCGCCACGAGACCGCGATCCCGCCATCCCTCGGCTATCGCGCGAACTCCGCTCCCCACCACGATCACTGCTGCTCCGCTCGCCGCCACTGCGTTCTCCGCTGCTGCTGCGCTCGCCGCCGCTGCTGCGCTCGCCGCCGCCACTGCGTTCACGATCGCGCCCGCCGCGACGTCCATCGCGACGTCCGCGACGTCCACCCTCGCGCCCGCCTTCACGACTGCGCTCGCCTTCACGAGCCGGCTCGCCAGCAGCCGTCACCGGCCGCGCGTCGCCGTTCTCATCAAAGCTCGAGGACTCCGCATATTCGTCCTCTTCGGCCTCGCTGATCTGGCTTCCAGAAACTTCCTCTTCGACGAAATCCTCTTCTTCGCCATTCGACGCAAGCTCGTCTTCTTCGAAATCTTCCTCGTCGTCGAAGTCCTCTTCCTCGTCGTCCTCTTCGTCAATATCAGGCGGCTCCGTCCGCGTGATGTCATCAATCGTCATGTCGCGGATCATGCTGCCCAGATCAGCCGCACCTTCCAGCGTCTCTTCCTCGACATCATCATCAAACGCCCCAGCATGAAGTGACCCAATCTCGGCATCCTCTTCATCCAGCAACTCTTCCTCAAGCTGCCCGTCGCCCGGCGCAAAATCCTGCGCCGCTTCCTGCGCATGCGCGCGCTCGCCCTCAATCGACACCGGCGTCTCCGCCTCAGCCGCGTGCACCGACTGCACCACCGCCTCATGCTCGATCGGAGCCGCAGGATCCGCATGCGCAATCTCCGGATGCTTCACCTCTGAGATCAGCTCGCCTGTAGCCTGCAGACTCGTAAACTCCGGCTCGTGCTCAGACTCGACAACCGGCTCTTCCACGCTACCGCTCTGCCGAAACTCCCGCGCACCCGCAGGATCGACCCGGAACGAAGCCGACGCGTTCTCTTCCGGCTCATACTCCACGCTGATCTCATGAAATTCAGGCTCCGGAAGCTCTGCAGCCTCCCGCAGCTCCGCATCATGCACCGAAGCAATCGCCTCTTCAAACTCCGCCTCATGCTGCGCAGCAGGAGCCGACGCGCCCTGCGCTTCATAGCTCGGCTCATACTCGCGCTCACCGACATCATGCGCCGAACTCACCGCTGGCATCACGGCCTCTGCCGGATCCATCCCGCGCGGCTCCGCACGGAACTCCGTAGGCGTCGCCTCAGTCTGAGCAGCGTCGGTGCGAGGCGCATCGTTGCGCTCGCCTCCACGACCTCTACCTTCATCGCGACCACGCCGGCGATCCCGCCCACGTCC
>Ga0302228_10001820_pt1 | contig 15153 bp, 14 predicted proteins | sample II_Palsa_N1_2_FD_193519 | JGI IMG/M metagenome (GOLD analysis project Ga0302228, IMG submission 193519) | Peat permafrost microbial communities from Stordalen Mire near Abisko, Sweden - II_Palsa_N1_2 | ecosystem: Environmental > Terrestrial > Soil > Palsa > Peat permafrost | place: Sweden...
GACCCGCGTTGAAAGCGCCGACCGTGATCACGGCCGTTTGCATCGGGTCGATACTGCGCGCGACTACCGTCTGCAAGGCAGTCACCAATCCCGCGCCGATGACCACCGGGTCCACGGCAAGATGCGGGCGCGCTGCGTGACCGCCACGGCCGTGAATGGTGATGTTGACCGTATCCGACGCCGCCATGAAGGGGCCGCTGCGGAACATGAACGTGCCTGTCGGGTAGCCGGGATGATTGTGCAAGCCGAAGATGGCCTCGCAGGGGAAGCGCTCGAACAAACCGTCGGCAATCATTCGCATGGCGCCGCTGTCCGCGCCGATCTCTTCGGCGGGCTGGAACACGAGATGAACCGTGCCGTTGAATGCGCGAGTGCGCGCGAGGTGGCGCGCGGCGCCCAGGACCATGGTGGTGTGGCCGTCGTGGCCGCACGCGTGCATCAGGCCCGCGTTGCGGCTGGCGTACGGCAAACCGGTTTCCTCGGCAATCGGCAACGCGTCCATGTCGGCGCGCACGGCCACAGCGCGGGTTCCTGAACCCGCCGTGAGTGACGCGACCATGCCAGTTCCGCCCAGGCCACGCGTCACCTTGTAACCCCAGCTTTCCAGGCTCTGCGCAACGAGGTCGGAGGTTTGAAACTCCTTGTACGCAAGCTCAGGATTCTGATGCAGGCGATGACGGATATCGCTTAGTTCATCGCGCAGATCCATCGTGTCGTCTAGTGAGCAAAAGCCCTTGGTATTTTCCATGGTCGTGGGTGTCTCTCTGTAAGAAATCTAATGGGGGAGTATTCTGCTGCAAAATCCGCTAATCAATGACGTTCATTGACCGATAATGTTGACCTGCATGTCAACAGACAATAACCATGGCTAAAGACAATACGCCTGCCCGCGAGAATTTGCTTAGCGCCCGGAGCCTGCGCTATTTGCATGAAATCGACTTGCACGGCGGAGTGCGTGCCGCGGCCGACGCGCTAGCCATTAACGGTTCCGTGATCAGCCGGCAAGTGGCGCAACTCGAACGCGACCATGGCGTAGTGCTGCTGGAGCGGCGCGGCAGGCGCGCAGTGCTGACCGAGATCGGGCTAAGCCTGGTCGAACATTTCCGCGAGAGCTGCCGCCGCGATGCGGACATGCTGGCACAACTGGAAGATTTCAGAAGCCTGCGACGCGGACGGCTGGGTATAGGCGTGGGCGAGGGGTTCGTCGAGAATCTGCTGGCCACTGTGCTGGAGCGCTTTAGCTTGCAGTTTCCTGACATCGTGGTGGAACTGCGCAGCGGTGCGACGTCGGAAATCATCGCGATGGTCCGCAACGACGACGTCGATCTCGGCTTATGCGCGGGCGGCGGCAGCGACCCCGCCATACGCGCTCGCACGTTCCGCGCGGCGCAGTTCTGTGCGCTCGTTAGTCCGCGCCATGCTTTGGCCGGCGAGCGGCGCATTCGCTTTGAACAGTTGCGCGATCAGCGGCTTATCTTCATGCCTGAGCGCTTCGGCGCCCAGCAATATCTCGATGCCATTATTCGGGCAGAGCGGCTGAACCTGACGCCGTCGTACCGCTGCGATCTTTTCTCGGCGGCCCAGGCCATTGCCGCAGCGGGACTGGGCGTGGCGTTCATGTCGACCGATGCGGCGCGGCAATATCTTGAAGCGGGGCGTCTGGTCGCGATCGAGCTGGAGCATCCGATTGCACGCGAATTCAGCAGCCAGGCAATACGGCGGGTAGGCCGGCGCCTTTCTCCGGCTGCTGAATTTCTGTGGCGCCATCTTGTAGAAGCGATGCAGCGACGATGGGCCGCTGCGTCATCTAAGCAAGACGAGTGAGGGCGCTTAGCGATCGCTAAGCGACGCGGATTGACGGGCGTGTACTACCACGCTGCAATACGAGAATGCGCGACAGCAACTCGTCGCGATCCATGTAACACCCTCGCAAGAAGCGCTTCCCGCTCGCCTGATCGAAGGCCTTACGGGCATGCATGGTCCTGCGATTATCGAAGCACCACATTTGGCCCGCCTCCAACCGGCGACTTACTATGAATCGCGAATCCCGGGTAAGCGCGGAAAAGTGCCGATACGCGCGATAGAACGCGCCCATTGCTAAGGCCGGCAAATTGAAGGGTGCACGAAGCCAGTTCGCCAGCCGGATTTCACTCACCTCGCCGCGAGAGTCGAGACCAATAATAGGTGCATAGCTGCGATAGTCACTCTGCGGCGCTTTGTTCCAGAACTCTACGGGGTACTCGCATAGCAGGCGGAAGTCTTCAGGTGACTCTGTGCGCAAAGTCGCTGCTATCGCGAATCCATCCACGAAGGTGCTTTCTCCGCCGGTGGCGTCGTTGATCAGGCAATGAAGAAACTGCAAGCCGGGTTGAAGTTCCCGGGTCGGCAGGTCGGTATGTGCCGGCAATTCCAGGGCCGTGTAGGCATTGCTATCGGCTGCTTCAGCTTTCGTCCTGACTTCAAAAGTAATGCCGAAATTGCTCTCGCGAATAAACGATATGCGCTTCGCTACGGTTTCCACCGCTTCGTCTGTTGCGGGCACGCCGATGAGCATGGTCAATCCGACGTCGCGCGCCGCAAGCAGCCAGTCGAGCAGGACAGAGTCGGATGACATCACGGACGAGTAGTCGAACGTCGGGATCACCAGGTTGCTTTCCCACGGACGTACGCTGCGCAGGTGGTCTGCCCGTTCGGTGCGCGACGTAGCGTCATAGGCGTGGGAACGCAGCCAGCCGGCTTCATATACGCTGCGATGGCCGTCGCTCCAGCGGACATTCAGTGCGCCCGTTGCATCCAGGGAAACGCTCTCTGTGGCAAGGTCATCCGGCGCATCCACCACCTCGAAAATTTGTTCGCGGGTGCCCGGATGGACGCACTCGGGACACGGACAATTGTCGCGCAGCCATAAGAAATGGTAGTGGCTGATCCGGTCATCGTCCCAGGTTGTTTCCAGGCTGTCGGTCAGGACTTTGACGGCCTGAATGCGATGGATCGAGTCGAAGGTTCTCCAGTCAGCGGAGAACGTCTCGTTGGCCGGTCTTGCGATTGCGTTCATCTTTATCTCCATGTTGTGTTGTGATCGGGTCGTTACGTTGTCGCCTGTATTTCCGTCCGTTTTATTAGATACGTAATCCTAATTTATAGAGATTTATTATTTCCAATATCGTCATGGTGACTCGTTCAAACGCCGCCCAGGGCCGCCGCCAAGTAGCCGTAGCGGGCCTGAATCCTACTCAACGTCCGCCTAACTTTACGGTTCCCGTTCCGGGATAAACAATAAATATGCGACCTTGATTGCTAATTTTGCGACAATCGATTGCGAATGCAAAAAGCGTTCAAGCGCTTTCGCCGCCTTGCGGCGCCATCAAGTCCGGTTGGAGTGTCCGCCCCATGAGCGAACTCATTGTTTTTTTGCTGATGCCCGGTTTTTCGCTGCTCGACTTTGCAGCGATAGCCGAACCTTTGCGGTCCGCTAACCGGCTCGGCGGTGACTTGTATCGCTGGAAGGTGTTGAGCCCGGACGGTCAGCCGGTGGAGGCAAGCAACGGCATGTCGATGGCGGTGGACGGGCCGTTACAAACGATCGAAAGTGCTTCAATCCTGTTCGTCGTCGCGGCATACGATCCGCTGGCGTATCTCGACCGGACGCTCAAGCATTGGCTAAAACGACAGGCAACCGCGGGAATCATTCTTGGCGGCGTGGACACTGGCGCCTTCGTGTTAGCGGAAGCGGGGTTGCTGCAGGGATTTCGCGTAACCGTTCACTGGGAGACGACCGCGGCGTTCGTAGAACGCTATCCGGCATTACGCACCAGTCATGAGATCTTCGAGATCGACGGTCAGCGGATCACCTCGGCAGGCGGAACGGCATCGATGGACCTGATGCTCGAACTCATCGCACGGCGTCATGGGCGCGATCTTGCGATCCGGATCGCCGACCAGTTCGTGCTGGGACAGATTCGTCCGCAGAAGAACTTGCAACGTGCGGCGCCGGTTGAGCGCTATGGCGTGAACAACACCAAGCTGCTGTCGGCTATTGCGCAGATGGAGCACCACATTGAAACCCCTTTGGCTATCGACACACTGGCCAGGAATGTCAATATCACCCGCCGACAACTCGAGCGGCTTTTTCAGGCAAGCATGGGCGAATCGCCCGCTGGTTTCTATTTGAACCTGCGGCTGGAAAGAGGTCGCCAACTGCTGCAACAAACTGACCTTTCCATCATGGAGGTCAGCCTTGCGAGCGGGTTCGAATCGCCTTCGTATTTTGCGCGCTGCTATAAGAAATGCTTTGACCGGTCGCCGCGCGAAGACCGGCAAGCCACCGCGGGAACCATGGGTCCCGGCCGCTTATAAAGCACACGCGGCCTCTTATCCGGGAAACCACGGAGCGCTAAGCCTCTTGCGTCACGTCGCGCAGGAACACGGGAAGATCGGTGGCAGAAGGCGTGACCCCTGCCTGATACATCATGTCGCCGACAAACCCGCGGTGATAGGTGCCGTGATTGACCACATGCAGGATCATTTCGTTGCAGGTCATGACACCCTCGCCACCCCCAATAAACTTGAAATGAATGGACCGGTCGAGATCCTCGGCCGATAAACCCTCGGCGAAATCGACGTACCATTGATCCAGCGTCCGGACCGCTTGCCACAGGTCTTCCAGAGACGGATGACTCGGCGTATTACGTGCCGAGTAACCATGTTCGCGTCCCTGAAGATGGGCCTGGAACACGGCGTCTATGACGTAGATATGGTTCAGCGTGTGGACCATGTTTCCGAAGCGTGTTTGCCGTGGCCGGACAACCTCCTCGTACGGCATGTCCCTCAGCATGGAGAAGATGAGATCGTTGGCCCAGGCTTTATAGCGGGTCAACATTCGGACGGTCTTGTTAGCGGCAGTCATGGGTTCCTTCCATGGCAAGAATCGGTTGGCGATCCATCAAGCGTAAAGCGGAATAGCGTGCCTTAGCTTATCCGCTAAGAAATCGCTGCGACAGATACAGTGACTGTACGAACGGCCGGATCAGTTGAAGCCCAAGCGCCGCGAACCAGAATTCGTGTCAGAGCGGCGCGACATCGTGAAACTTGCCGTAGTCGAGATGCGTTTCGCCGTCCCGCTCGTACATCAGGTCGATGTACTGATGCTGCCAAAGAATACATTCAGGCGGCCACGCATAACGTGCTTGCATGGGCTGCGCCGTGGTTTCGTCCAGGCCTTCCACCATCAGCATCAACTCGGCGTTGCTCGCTTTGAGCGACTCGAGCGTCTGGCCGAAGAGCGGGCTCTCTTCATCGATGACATGCATCAGGCTCCAGCCGAGCAGGAAGATCGGATGCTGTTCGCGAATCAACGGAAGATCAAATACCTTGCGAAAATAGAACCCTTCGGGCGTGGTCTCCGAGCGCATCAGCCGCATCTTGGCCTTCGCTTCCACAATCACGTTTTGACGCGCATTGGCGGCGCGGACCATGAGCGTCATCCGACCGTCGATAGGACGGACCACGGCGCGCTTCGCGAACAGGATGCGTGCGTGGGGCCGCGAAAACCGCGCGAAGATCATGCCGGTCGTCAACGCAATGCCTGACATCCCGACGAAGATCTCCAATGTGGCGACGCTGTGGCCGTAGATGGTATCCGGATGCATGTCGCCGTAACCTACCGTTGCAAGCGTCTCCACGCTGAAGAAGAACGCGCCTAGCAGACCAGCGGGAGCCTGGTTTGCAATCGCGTGATGTCCCAGCAGGTACAGCAACGCGAACCCGAAGTTGAGCAACAGGAAGAGCAGCGCCGCGACCGCGAAAAATAGCGGCCATCCGACCGTCAGTGCGATGTGATAGATATCCTGCCAGAAGTAGGTCTTGAGGCCGTGCGTGATGACATGTCGGTTTTCATCCAGCGCCAGCCGGCGATGCGGTGCCCCAGGCTCGTATGCCTCATCGGATGACGATTCAGTGGTCTTGGATGGCATCGTTGAAGTGACTCTAAAAAGGGAAGGCGGGACATTTCGAGCGGTGCGCGTGCAACTGTTCAACCGGCATCGGTCTTATCCAGGTTTCGTAACCGTCAGCGCTCCAGCGTTCGCTCCCTACGCCATGATGAACGAAGAACAAGCCATCAGGATCATACTGATCTTTCACGGCGGGCAGCCTGCTGTAATTCAAGCCCCAGAAAGCCCGTTGCCAGTCTTGCCGAGATTCCCCATGATCGCGCCGGGATCACGAGGACCGGCATCAGCATCATGGACGATCCCGTGCAGATAATGCCGCTCAACATGCCGGCTGCCACGCCGACGATTAAAACCAGAACGTTTTCCATAGCCCGCGTCTTTGTAGAAATTATTCGAATAAGCGACGTTGCAGAAATGGGACTAGCCAGTACCGCGCAGGACGTATGGTACGTGAACTTTCGGCGCCTCGCGACGAGCGGAAGGCGAGGATAAAGCGAGCTTTTGATATTTTCCGGCGCTAAGTCCACCCGCTTATCGCGACGCAGGCGGCCCATATTCCGCGTTAGCGGCACAATGCCGAAAAGTGCTTGACTTAGAGCGCACTCTAAGTCCTACCATGCTCTATGTCGAAACGAGAACGCAGCCATGAAGATAGGTGATATCGCCGAGCAGACGGGTCTCACGGCCTATACGATTCGCTACTATGAACGGATCGGATTGCTGCCGTTCGCGCTGCGAGACAGTACGGGTCAACGTGTCTATGACGCTTCGATCCTCACATGGATCGAGTTCCTGAGCCGGCTCAAAACGACTGGTATGCCGATTCAGGAAATGCTGCGTTATGCCGGGCTTCGCGCGCAGGGCGCGGCGACCGAGGAAGCCCGGTGCGAGCTGCTGGCGGAACATCGCGATCAGGTCCGACTCAGGGTGGCAGAACTTCAGGCATGCCTTCTCGTCCTCGACAACAAGATAGCTGGTTATGCCCATACTCAACTGAGGACTGAAAAATGCAAGACACGATCGAACGCCAAGCGGGTCAGGAAAGCCGCCTAGAACGGGGCAAGCGGGTGTTATCGGAGATCGACGGGGAAGCGGGGGAGAAGGTTATTGACTCGCTTGCGGATATTGCGCCGGACTTTGCGAAGTACCTGCTTGAATTTCCATTCGGTGATATCTATTCGCGACCGGGCCTGGATATCCGTGCTCGTGAGATTGCCACCATTGCAGCGCTCACCGCTTTAGGCAATGCAACGCCTCAGCTTAAGGTCCATATTGCCGCGGGGCTTAATGTGGGTATCAGCCGCGAGGAGATAGTCGAGACCATCATGCAAATGGCAGTGTATGCGGGATTCCCGGCTGCACTCAATGGCTTGTTTGCCGCGAAGGAAGTCTTTCGCGATCACGTCTAAGCGGGTCACGTAAGCGGGTCACGTAAGCGGGCGCACCTGATGTCTTAGCCTGTTCGCTCACGCCCGCATCGTTCAAGCAAGCACGAGCGCGGGCGTGGGGGTTGCGACCGGACGCGCAATCTCAAGAAAGGCGTTAAGCGCGGTGCTCGCGTATACATCGCGGCGACGCACGAACATTGTGTCGACGCGAGCATCTTCGGGTGCGAGATCGTGCACTGCCACGCGGCCTTCGCGCCACGCCGTGGCGACCACGCCTTTCGGCAGGAGCGTCACGCCCACGCCTGCCGCCACGCAACCGAGCATGGCGTCCAGCGAGCCGAATTCCAGCGGCGTGCTGACTCGCAAGCTGTGCCGCGCCAGCACGATATCCAGCCGTGTCCTGTACGAACATCCAATCCGGAATACGATCGTCTTCACGTCGCCCGACTGCGCAAGCTCAGCAATGGAGCGAATATGACGCGCTGTCACGAGTACCATTTCCTCACGAAAGAAGGCCTCGGTGGATAGGTCGTCGTGATGCACCGGACCCGCGACAAACGCGCCGTCCAGCCGGTATTGCAGGACGTCGTCAATCAGGCCCGCCGTGGTCCCGGTCCGCAGAACCATATCCACTTGCGGATAAGCTAGCGCAAACGAGGCGAGTACGTCGGGCATGCGCAGTGCAGCGGTCGTTTCCAGCGTACCGAGGATCAGTGGTCCGCGTGGGACGCCATCATCCTTGACGGCGCTGCGTGCGTCGTCGAGTAACCGCGCCATCTGTCTGGAGAAAGGCAATAGCCTGCGGCCAGCAGCCGTCAGTTCAACGCCTCGGTGGTGCCGGTGAAAGAGGGGTGCACCCAATTCCTCTTCGAGCAAGCGAACCCGCGCCGTGACGTTCGACTGAACAGTATGAAGCTCCAGGGCTGCGCGATTCATGCTGCCGTTTCGCGCGACCGACTCGAATATGCGTAAATCGGCTGCATCCATGTCGACTCTCGATATCGGGGAAAGTGATAGCAATTATCACATCAAAGCGCCGCTCGCTTCTTGAAAGCTTGCTAAGCTTTGCGCTGCTGACGGCGCGGGCTAAAGGCTGTCTTTAAGCGGGAACCGGGCGGTTCTATCGAAGGCAATGTGGGCATTGATGTACGCTTCAACCGCAGTGCATTCGGGCCGCTGTGCAGGGCCAAGCCGAGTGCAACGAATGGATTCCACGTCACTCGGGCACCGCGAACATCATCAAGGAGAAAAGAGCATGGGCACCTGGCGCGATCGTCGGATACTCGACTTGTTTGGTATTGAAGCACCTATTGTTCTAGGACCCATGGCAGGCCCTGGTACACCCGAATTGGCGATAGCCGTATGCGAAGCAGGCGGCCTGGGATCGCTGCCTTGCGCGCTACTCAGCGTGGAGCAAGCGCGTGACGGGATCGCGTTGATCCGGTCGAAAACGCGCGGCCCGATCAACATCAATTTCTTCTGTCATGTCCCACCGCAAGCCGATGTATCGCGCAGCTTGGCATGGCGCGCGCGTCTGGCGGAGTATTACGTTGAATATGGACTCGATCCCGAAGTGACGCCGCCTGCGGCAGGCCGTCGCCCGTTCGACAGCGACTTCTGCGCGGTCGTGGAGGAATCCAAACCCGAGGTCGTGAGTTTTCATTTCGGACTGCCAGATAAAAGCCTGTTTGATCGCGTGAAGGCGACCGGAGCGAAAATCATCGCGTCGGCAACCACCGTTGCGGAAGCACGCTGGCTCGAAGCGCATGGGTGCGATGCCGTGATTGCGATGGGCGTTGAAGCAGGTGGGCATCGAGGAAATTTCCTGACGCAGGACTATGCCGCTCAGGTCGGCACGTTTGCGCTGGTGCCGCAAGTAGCGGATGCCGTTTCTGTTCCCGTGATCGCCGCCGGCGGCATAACCGACGCGCGGGGAATTGTCGCTGCGCTCGCACTGGGCGCGTCGGCTGTGCAGATGGGGACCGCCTATCTGTTTTGTCCGGAAGCGAAGGTGCCGGAGGTGCATCGGATTGCGCTGCGCGAGTCCCAGGATGACTCCACCGTGTTGACGAACATTTTCACGGGCCGGCCGGCGCGCGGCATCATCAATCGGGCGATCCGTGAACTAGGCCCCCTGTCCAGTGTGGCACCCGCCTTTCCACTTGCCGGCGCCGCGCTTGCGCCGCTTAAGGCCAAGGCCGAGCAGGCAGGCAAGGGTGACTTCACGAGCTTGTGGTCGGGACAGGCGGCGCGGCTTGGGCGTGAACTGCCTGCGGGTGAATTGACGCGAGTGTTGATCAGCGAAGCGCTGGCGAAGATGGCGCAGGCTTGACGCGTTGTCGGTGATATTCACACTGCGCGTTTGATGCTTTGCAAGCGCTCATCCATGCATCGCCGCCTCGAGCACAGTAAAAACGCGTGGGTCCGTCGACTGAGCGACGTTAAAGCGCAGGAACTGGCTGGCGGATTGCTCGACACTGAACGCATTGCCCGGCGCAAGGATGACGTTTTCGGCCAGCGCCCGCCGGGCAACGTCCGTTGCGTCCAGTCCGTCGGGCAACTTGCACCAGAGAAACATGCCTCCCCGCGGCTCGATCCATGGTTCGATACCCAGTGCTTCCAGCCGCGCGCTTGTTTGCCCCATCGTACGGGACAAGCGCTCTCGCAAGCTCTCCATGTGCTTTCTGTACGTGCCGTCTTTCAGCACGGCGAGGATGAGTTCGCCTGAAAGACGTCCGCCGCCGAAAGAGGTGGCAATCTTTAAGTCGATCAATCGCTCGACCCAGTCGCGCCGCACCGCGATAAAACCGCAGCGCACCGACGCCGAGAGGCTCTTGGAAAAACTGCCGATATGGACGACTCGCTCCAGGCCGTCGAACGCTGCGAGGCGAGGGGCGGATTCGTGCTCGAAGTCGCCGAAGATATCGTCTTCGATAATCGTCAGGCCCGACTGGTCCGCGAGCTTAAGAAGCCGATGCGCAACGACCGGCGAGAGCGTTGCGCCCGTCGGATTGTGAAGCGCCGAGTTGGTGATGTAGAGCCGCGGCCGATGCTCCGCGAGCGCCTGCGCGAACAGGTCGATATCGGGACCTGCAGGCGTATACGGAACGCTGATGATCTTGGCGCGGTGAGCGCGCAACAAGGCGAGGAAATTGAAATAGCAGGGGTCATCGACGAGTACTGTATCGCCGGGTTCGAGCAGCAGGCGGCATAACAGGTCGATGGCTTGCGTGCCGGATTCGGTGAGGATGATCTGATCGGGCGCCGCCTCAATGCCGCGATCCGCCATGCGGCGCGCGAGCAATTGCCGCAGCGCCGGGAGCCCGAGGGACGTGCCGTAGTCGGCCAGCACGGCGGCGTCGGTGCGAGCGACGGATCTCAATGCGCGGCGTAACCCCGCCTCGGGCAACCACGATGCAGGTAGCCAGCCGCAACCGGGTTTCAGGGCATTCGCGCCGGCTTCCAGCGATTGCCGCGACACCCAGAACGGATCGACAACACGGTCCAGGCGTGGGCCCAGCTCAGCGAGCGACAGCGGCGGCAGGTGTCCGGCGACGTAAAAGCCCGACCCGCGGCGCGACTGGATGACCCCTTCGGCCGCGAGGCGATCATAGGCTTCCACCACGGTGGACTTCGAGACTTGCAAGGTGTCGGCGAAGCCCCGGATGGAGGGAACCTTGGCGCCCGGCGCCAGGGTACGTCCGGCAATTCGCTGCCGGATGGCCTGCATGACGCGTTCGACCAGGGTGCCGGCATCCGTGCTAAAGAAGGTAGTGTCTTCCATGTGTACTGATTTTTAACCCATACAGTTTTCCCTAACTGTAGTGCACTGTCTCTGGAAAATCCATGCTCTATGGGCCGATACTGCTAGCTGAAAATAGGGGAGCATGATGGACAAGACGGCAAGCGGATGGATGAACGGTTTCCTCGGGATGCTGATTTTCAGCGGCTCATTGCCCGCGACACGCGTCGCGGTCGCGGCCTTCGATCCGGTCTTTCTCACGGTCGCGCGTGCTGGAATCGCCGGCTTGCTGGGACTCGCGCTCTTGCTGGTGTTCCGGCAAAAGCGGCCCGAACGAGGCGACCTGATTTCGCTCGCGGTGGTGGCGTTCGGCGTCGTCATCGGCTTTCCGCTGCTCACCGCCCTTGCGCTCAAGCACATCACCGCGGCTCATTCCGTTGTCTTTGTTGCCTTGCTGCCGCTGTCGACGGCGATCTTCGGCGTGCTGCGCGGAGGTGAGCACCCGCGCCCTGCGTTCTGGCTGTTTTCTGGCTTTGGCGCCTTGCTTGTAGCGGGTTTTGCGCTGGCCCGGGGGACGGGGGCGTCGCCTGTGGGAGATCTGCTGATGTTCGCGGCCATCATCGTCTGCGGGCTGGGTTATGCGGAAGGCGGCAGGCTCTCGCGCAAGCTCGGCGGCTGGCAAGTGATCTCGTGGGCGCTGGTGTTGTCGCTGCCTATCATGGCGCCGCTGGCACTCATCACCATGCCGTCGACCTGGGCCGACGTGGGTGGATCAGCATGGATGGGACTTGCCTACGTGTCCTTGTTCAGTATGTTGATTGGCTTTGTATTCTGGTATCGCGGGCTGGCTCAGGGCGGTATTGCGGCGGTGGGGCAGTTGCAATTACTTCAGCCGTTCTTCGGGCTCGTGCTTGCCGCGACGTTGTTGCATGAGCCAGTCGGCTGGCCGATGGTGGCTGTTGCAACGGCCGTGGTGCTGTGCGTGGTCGGTGCCAAGCGGTTCGCGCGACCGGCTGCTGCGTTGTCGCGTTAGGGCGTCCTTCATTCACCCCTCAGCAATCCATCCTGATTCAATGCTGCTATTGAATATCGACGACTATTTTTCCCTTAGTGGTTCCCGCTGCAATAGCCTGATAAGCGAGGTCGGCGCTAGCCAGATCGAAACTGCGAGGGTCTACTCTGGGCAGGAGCTTTCCTGCTTCGACCAGCCGCGTTGCTACTTGCAGGATTTCTCCATGATGCTCACGGTATTTGCCGGTTAGCAGCGGCGCGAGCGTGAAAACGCCGGAGTACGTTGCTTCGCGGAATGACAACGGTGCGAGGGCGTGTGTGCCCCAGCCTAGCGCGCTCACGACACGCCCGAACTGCTTGACCGCCGAAAACGATGCGTCCAGCGTTGCCCCGCCTACGGTGTCGGCCACGAGGTCAAAACCTTCCCCGCCCGTGTATTCCTGAACATATTGCTCCACCGAGTATTCACGATAGTCGATAGCAGTCGCGCCATAACTCGCCATGAGTTCGGCGTCACCCTTGCTCACCGTTGCAAAAACGCGCGCGCCTAGTGCTTGCGCAAGCTGCACCGAAACGTGCCCGACACCACCCGCTCCGCCTTGCACAAGCACTGCTTGCCCCGCTTTCAACTGCGCCCTGTCCACGATTCCCTGATAGGACGTGATGAAGCTGAGCGGCAGCGCTGCGGCTTCTTTCATCGACAGGTTTGAAGGCTTTAACGCGATCAGCCGCGCATCGACTGCTGCGAACTGAGCGAGCGAGCCCTGGATGCCGCCAACACCGCCAGTCATTCCGTACACCTCATCACCTACCTTGAACTGAGCGACGCCTTGCCCGACTGCTTCGACCACGCCCGCCATATCGATACCCAGCACCAGCGGCAGCGGATGCCTGGCATGTGCTGCACTGCCGGCGCGAATCTTGGTGTCCAGAGGGTTCAAGCCGCTCGCTTTAATACGGACCAGCACCTGGCCGGGTTGCACGCCCGGACGAGAAATCTGTGTCAGTTCAAGTGGGCCGTTATAGCGGTTCAGAACCAGCGCTTGCATGTTCATAGTGTTTCTCCGGGTGACTGAGCGAATTTGCTTGATTCATCTTCGTCCATGCGGGAAATTACGACAATCGACGTTATTGCACGACGACCAAACGTTTATGCATGGGGCAAAATGGACTGGAGCGATGTTCGGATCTTTCTGGCGATTGCCCGCACGGGTTCGCTTGGCGCGGCCGCAAAGCGGACCGGTCAAACACAACCGACAATGGGTCGGCGGCTGCGAGCTCTCGAATCAGCAGTTGGTCAAACCCTGTTTCAACGCACCACGGACGGTTTTATCCTGACAGATGAAGGAGCAGCCGTTCTGATGCACGCGGAGCGCATGGAGGAGGACGCACTCGCATTCGAGCGCTCTTTGGCCGGCAAGGAGCCGCATCTGACTGGCGTACTGCGAGTGTCATCGTCGGACTGGTTTGGCATTCACGTCCTGACGCCGCTTTTCGCTGAATTCCTTAAGGCTAATCCGCGCGTGAGCATCGAGCTCGTGACCGATTCCCGCCGGTTCAATCTGGCAAGGCGCGACGCGGACCTGCTGTTCCGCATCACACAGTTCGACGAGGCCGATGTGATTCAGCGGAAGTTCATGCACATGGACTACGCGCTGTACGGCCCGGTCGACATGGTTCCTCCGCAAGCCGGTGACGGAGAGGGGTATAACCTCGTCTCCATGGACAGCGCATTTGGAACGCTGCCCGACGTCGACTGGGTAAGACGCATGCTGCCAAAAGCGCACGTGGCGTTCGGCAGTAACAACCGTGGTGCGCAAGCCAGGATGTGCGCGGAGGGTGGCGGACTAGCGGTCCTCCCGTGCGCGCTCGGCGACAATACGACCGGCATTCACCGCATTGATCTGGGAGAGACGCCGCCCGGCCGCGACGTCTGGTTCGGCTACCATCGTGACCTGCGCCGGCTTGGAAGACTGCGGGCGCTCCTTGATCTGGTTATCGAACGATTGGCGAATGTGTGAATCCGGTAGTTCGCCGATTTAATTCCGCCACCGTATGCTTTCAATAAGCTTCCGGCGTAACGAACATCAAGGCGGATCAGACGCGTGAAATGGACCGGAATATTGCCGCGCGCGTATCGCTCCGGCAATACGTTGCACTCGGCAAACTGAAAGATCGCGCGTTTGCGAATCCACGTTTTTTAACGAGTCGGAATGGCCGCGAACGAATTGTTTCACCCGATTCAGAGTCTGACGCCGCGTGTAAAATATCGTTAATATCAATGTCTGGATCAGTTGGGCTGGGCGTGGTATTTGTATCTTATTGCCCCGCGAGGTGGCTGTTTTCGATGCGACCCGGCGTGATGCGCGTACACTAGCCACTGTTTCAGCGAAGAGGCCCGTTGGGGAACCACCCCTGCGTGCAGGCTATACCTCTTTCATCGCCGGCTGATACGGCATGCCGCCGTTCACGGTGTGACGGCCACTGAAAACCCCGACGAAGTTCGCAGGTCGATATGCCTTTAGTACGGCAACCATCGGTTCAGCAAGTTCGGCCTGTTCGCTGAGCGGCCAGACCGGCTGAGACGCAGCGGTGACCTGTTATTAAAACGCGATCGCTTCTGCGCTTACCTTTGTTGATCAATACGCTGTCGAACATCCAAACAACTTCAAAGAACGACTTTTTATAATGCAAACGGAAATGCCCACTCTTAAAGAACTGCTCGCGCAACGCGAAGCGCTTCAGGATCAATTGAACGTCGCTCGACAGCGCCAGGCCGAAATTGTCCTCGCTGAAATAGTCGCAAAGATGGGCGAATATAAAATCTCGCTTGCCGAGCTCATGGGACACAACACTCAAGTCAAGTCGCCTGCAGCGGTGGCCGCTACAACGGGCGCGCCAAAATACCGTGACGCGGTGAGCGGTGCGACATGGTCCGGCCGCGGTCGAGCGCCTCACTGGATCGTCGACAAGAACCGTGACGAGTTCCTGGTATCTGCCTGAACCGGTATCTTTGCGTGGAGCATCCACGCATCGGCGATGCGGCATGTGATCGCTCAAC
>Ga0302228_10001821_pt1 | contig 15146 bp, 14 predicted proteins | sample II_Palsa_N1_2_FD_193519 | JGI IMG/M metagenome (GOLD analysis project Ga0302228, IMG submission 193519) | Peat permafrost microbial communities from Stordalen Mire near Abisko, Sweden - II_Palsa_N1_2 | ecosystem: Environmental > Terrestrial > Soil > Palsa > Peat permafrost | place: Sweden...
CATAAAATGGGATGGTTCGGCCACGAGCAGTGGAGCCTTGGGTGGAGGCTGGGGATGTCCGTGCGCTTTGATTGTTCGGTCCATCAATGTCAGATAGACATCAAGCACGAGCGCTGCCCCGTGTGGGATGGGCTTGCGACGCACCTCCTCACGGTCCTTCCCCTTCCTGGGACGTAGATCCAATGCTGCGCCTCGTCGACAATCGGGCGGGGGCCCCTCATGATCGCAGACATAGTCCATTCGACGGAGCCTGGCCAGAGCGGTGCGTCTGCCTCCGGTAAGGACCATCAGCACCAACATCGCGCGGTCGCGCGCGGGGCGCCACAATCCGCGGCGGGCGATTTGATTGTCGGATAGTGCGCTGATCACGCGGAGCTCATCGTCGATCGAGTTGACGCCAAGGCGCTCGTGAAGGGAAGCCGTGATGTCCTGCAGCGCGTGACGTACTGTCTCAGGACGTGGCGCGATGGTTTGGTAGCCACCTTCCGGCATATTTGGCCTACGCAACTCCGGAACATGAGTCCAATGCCGGCAGGCCGGAAGCGCGCGTAGGTCATGGATGATCTGCAATACGCACTTGGCCTCGGACACTACTATCTGCACCATCGAGCGGGAGCGCTGTCCAGCCGCTCGTCGCCGGTTTTTCAATACACGCTCTCTCGAGTAGTCGAAGATGGCGGCCTGGGCGCGCCTGGCCGCAATATCGGGGCCCTCGGCTATCAGGGCTGCGAGGATGGGCACCCAGCTCGTGGGCACGACGTCGTGCAGAAGTTCGGGATCAAGAACGGCATTCGTCGCTCCGCCCCGCATCACAGCTTCTTCGTATAGGTCATAGAACAGATAGGGCTTGATCCTGTTGTTCCGAAGCTGGCCTTTGCCGATGGCGTAGCGAAAGGAGTCGCGATCGATTGGGTTTGGATACTCGATCCTCTGTCCGTCGATCACGACGGCGGCCGAGACGTAGCGATTCAGAAATTCACCTAGCTGGCGAAGTTCTGGGAACTCCTGGTTCCTCCTGCCGACGGCCGCGAATAGCGCCCTATGTGCTGCGTCGAGCAAGTTATCGTCCATGACTGTGGTCCCTTTTTGGATCATATACTCAATATACTTTGCACATCAGATGGGTAGGTGTACGTAGATGTGCGGGTAATTACTCCTGGGTACGCATTTTGCACATATGTTGGGGTTGGTTGCTGTGCATATGCAAAGCAAATATGCCTGCCGCTTGTAGCTTTGCGAGCCGCTCCTCTGAGAGTTCCCCTTTTTTTGCGGCACCGCGTTGCTTGTGAATCCACGTGCGCAATTGCTGATCACGTATCGGGCGCCCGTCGGTTATCAGCTGTGTGACGAGCTTGAGCTTTTCCGCAAACGCCCTGTCGTGGGGGCTGGCCCACGTCCAGCCCGGAAGGGACTCGAGCAGCAGATCGAGCCGTAAGTCATCGCCACGTACCTTGCGTCGTCGCGCCACCCATGCGCCGAGCCTGAAGCCGCTTGCGGTTCGAAAGAACCAAGGAGGGGACGCAACGCCGTGCTCCTTCGTGTAATCCCAGAGCCACGCGAGCCCTTGCTGGGGGCCCTCGGAGAGCGGCTCGCTCATCGCTCGCCAACGGCTCGGGTCATGGTGTGCGGGATGTGCCGTCGAGTGGCCATCTGGTGCTCATGGCCCTTATCGCAGCTCGGGCCGGCTTTCCCTCCCCTCAATTTTCAGAGGCAGGGCGGGGAGGCGCTACTGGGTGGAGCGTGGCTCGCTTGTGCTACGAGCCGCGACCTGCTCGGCGCGCACGAGGATCGCGGACGGAGGGAGGTTCAGGGCGGCGGCCAGCTTGTGGATATTGGCGAGGGCCACGTTGCGCTCGCCGCGCTCGATCCCGCCGTAGTAGCCACGATTGAGGCCGCTTATGAGCGCGAGCCCTTCCTGCGATATGCCGCGTTCTTTGCGCAGTTCGCGCAGTGCTTCCCCGAACGCAGCGTGGATCGCGGAGATCGGGGGCACGCGGGAGAGTCTGTCCGGAGGACCGCTATCATGCCACTCGTTATAAGGAGCATCGACAGATGAGGAAGGGTTGTCGTGCCGCTGCGGTAAACGAGAAGGGAGGGGAGCCTTTCCATGCACGACGAGAAGATGGTGGATCCGCTGGCGATGGTCCTGTTCGGCGTTGTCAGGGACCTGCCGGCGGACGAGCGACGGGCGTTGCTTGGCATGATCGACGGCCAGCTGCGTGGCATGTGCGGCGAGAGTGCCCACCTGGCGGAGCAGGTGGTGCGCCAGGGTGGGGAGAGCCAGCGACGGACGGCGTCCAAGTGTCGTGATAGGCCTCGGCCCGGGGGGCATCCGAAGCGCGCCGTCCCGTCGTCCTCGACGACGTACGTTGCGAACAGCTCGGGCGGATCGCGCGTACGCGCGACGGGAACCTCCACTTCCGGGGCGGCATCGGTGGGTGAGCAGACCGAAGGCGGCTTGCCGCACCAACGGCCGGTGCTGTCGGACGACGAGATGCTGGAGGAGTTGCGACGCTGCGCGCGCGAGCTGAACACCGAATTTGGCTACGACGAATACCGCATGTGGGCTCTCGCACAGCAGGTAACGAACCCAGATCGGCCAGCCCTGCTGATCGATGGCCGCGACTTGATCGGCCGCTTTGGCTCTTACCCACGTGCGCGTATCGCCGCGGGTCTCGAGCAGGTGCCCCGTCGCCTCGCCGAGGAGGACAATGAAGACTCGTTCGTAGCCTGTGTGAGCGCGGTACAGGCAGCGGCCTACGAGATTGGTAGAACGAGAATTCTGAGTGCGCGGGAGTACATGCAGTGGCGCAGCGCCCATCTCGAGGACAAACGACGGCGCCGAGCCCTGGCTCCGCCACCCGAATGGAAAATCATCAGTGACCGGTTTGGCACATGGCCGCGTGCGCTCTCGGCTGCCGGACTCATTTCACCACGGGAGGCCGCGGACTACTACGGGGGAGGAGTCGACCGAGTATCTGACGCGCATATCGCCAGGTGGCTGTGCGTAGCCGCGACGGAACTTGGACGGGGTATGGCGATAGATGCCTACAGCCAATGGCGTCGGAAGCGGATCGATGATCCCAAGGCCGGCTATCCGCCCAGCCAACGCGACGTTCAAGAGCGCTTCGGCGGCTGGGATGCGGCCGTGCGGGCCGCCGACGCTGCGCTCGAGGCTTCGGATCCCTTCGAGCACGTCATGGTGACCCTGCGCGCGAGGAGCACCACAGGATGAGCTACGAGACTGTGAAAGTGATCCGTGCAATCCTCCCCGGCGTCCAGGAGGACACGCTGCGTGAGCTGCACGCCCTGATTGCTCAGTCGCTGGCCATACCTCTACCATCCGACCTGCGAGATCAGCGACTCGGGCTGCTCATTCAGATGGTTACGTATACGCTGGCGCGGATCCCGCTCGGCGAAGAGTATGAAACGGAGCGCGCCCAGCGAGCTGTCGACGGCGAGGAGTGGCCCAGCCGTATTCAGCTCCGCGAGGCCTATGGCTCCTGGCTCGGCGCAGTGGCTGCTGCGACAGAGCCCGACCGTCCTCGCCGCCAACTGCGGTTCACGAGCCGCGAGGCTCGCACCGCTGCTTGTCTGCCTTACACGCGTCGTGACGCACTGCTCGCAATTGCGCGCTGCAAGTCGGAGATAGGTGCGTGGCCGACCCAAAGCGATTACCTGCGATGGCGACACATCGTGCGGCACGCCAGTCGGCTTCACGGGCTCGACGAGCCCCGCCTGCCGGACGCCAAGCAGCTCCGGCGGTTGTACGCCAACTGGTCGTGCGCCAGGGCGGCAGCTCAAAGACGGCTGGAGCACGAGTGAGCTCGCACGATGCATGAGGATCAACCGGAGGACTGCGACTGCCCTCCAGCCTCACGTAGCCGACCCGAGCAATGCCTGCTCGGCGAGATCAGCCCAACCCCAGCAGCGCCGGCAGCTCTTCCAGTGATCGCAGCACCTCCGCGCCGGCCCGCCGCAGCGCCGGCTCGTCGCTGTCGGCGACGTAGCCCAGGGCGTGCATCCCGGCCGCTACCGCCGCGATGACCCCGGAGGCCGTGTCCTCCACGACCGCGCAGCGAGCGGGCTTGGCTTCCATCACCGCTGCGGCGTGCAGAAAGAGATCGGGGTGCGGCTTGCCGCGCGGCACGCAGTAGGCCGAGAACAGCGCCTTGCCCGGAAAGAGATGGCGCAGGCCGGTCAGCCCGAGCGTGAGCTTCGTCTTCTCAGCCTTGCCCTGCGAGGCCACGCATACGGCCACCCCCGCGGCGCTGATGCGCTGCACCGCCTCGGCGGCCCCAGGCACAGGCTGCAGATCTCGGTGAAACGCCTCTGCGCGATCGCGCTCGAATCGCTCAAGCCAATCCGCGGGGAGCGAGCGCCCGAGCTTCGCCTGCGCCTGCGAGACGACATCGGCCAGTAGCAGGCCTTGGTAGTCGCGTCGGGCCTCTGCCAGCGTGGTCGGCAGACCCTCTGCGGTCAGTGCGCGGGCGAGCACGTCGTTGGAGATCGCCTCACTGTCGACGAGGACGCCGTCGCAGTCGAAGATGACCAGTTGTAGATCGCGCATCGGGCGCCTGAAATCGGGTACGTGCCACGTGGGTTGGTCGCCGAGTGGTCAGGCGAGGGGCAGTACCCTACAGCCGTGGAGGCGCGTGATGGTGACCTGGTGTTGGAGGGGGTGTGGAAGGGCTATTCGCGTGGAGGGGAGTGGACGGGAGTGCTGGAGGACGTCTCGTTCGAGGTCGTTGCGGGAGAGGTCGTGGCGATCGTCGGGTCTCGGCTGGAGGGGAAGACGACGCTGCTGAAGATCGCGGCCGGCGTGGAGCGCCCCGACAAAGGGAGCGTGTCGCTGGGCGCTCAGCGGTTGACCGACCTGGGGGATCGGGCCCGCAGCCGGATGTTGGGGCGTGAGATCGTGTGGGTCGATCGTAAGGGCCCGGAGTTGGAGGTGGAGGCGTCGAGGTTTATGGGGTGGCCGCTGGCGATGGATGGGCGCCGGCACGCGGAGCGGCTGGCGGTGCAGGCACTCGAGCTGGTTGGGGCGCGGGAGTGTGTGGGTCGTCGGTGGGGGGAGTTGTCGAACTGGCAGCAGGTTCTGGTGGGGCTCGCGCGCGCGTTTGCTGGCAGCCCGCAGGTCGTCGTCATCGATGATCTGTTTGACGGGCTTGGGGGCCGCAGGACGGAGGAGGCGTCTGATTTGCTGCGCACCCTTGTGGAGTCGTCAGACCCGCGGTGCGGGGTGTTGATGAGCGTCTCCGACATCGAATCAGCGCTGTTCGCGGATCGGGTGTTCTCGCTCACGCGCAAGGGCGCCCTGAAGCTGATGTCCGACGGGCCCCCGGGCGACGCCGATGTCATCCCCTTCCCGAAGAACCTCCGGGCGGATGGCGGGTAGCAACGTCGGTGCTGATCGCGGGCGCACTCCTGGTTCGCCTTTATTGGTGCGCTGCAGTTGCCACAAAATGTTTCTGACTCGGGGTGGCCCGGCGGTAGGGAAGGTTGTGCGCCCGACTGTGTGTCAGTCTGTTGACTGTTTATAGTGCCGGACCATTCGACCAGGCCGGACGTGTGCTACGAACTTTGGGTAGTATGCCGCCGATGCCAGCATTCAGCTCGGGCAAACTCACCCCCCAGATGATGGTCCTGGGTTTGGTGATCCAGCAGCAGGACACGGCGTCGGGTGTCGCGCGTCGTCTGGATGACCAGTTCGCCTCAGCGCGATTCCCCAAAAGCTCTGCATATAACAACATGCGAGGCTTGGCGGGGAAAGGCTATTTGCGCCTGGTCGAGAAGGGCGTTGAACCGTCTCTTGACCGCTACGAGGCGACGTCCGAGGGCATTGAGGTCTTCCGCGGATGGCTGCGCCACACCGAGCTGCCTCCCGTGGTTTGCGACGCGTTGCAGTGCAAGCTGGAGTTCCTCGAGCGCGAGGATCTCGTTGCGCTGATTCGGATCGTCCGCGAAGAGGAGCGGGCGTACACGGCTGCCTTCGCCGCGGCACAGCTCGAAGTGAAGGCTGAACAGCGGCTCAGGCGTGCACGAGGGAAGCCCGTGGACTTCAATACCAGGCTGCGCGGCATCCAGAAGCAGGACGAAGCAAAGCTGTGGGGTTTGATGGCCAAGCGCCTTCAGTGTCTGGGTGACGAGCTCGAAGAATTCCTCGACGAAATCTCCGCCGCTGGCGCTGGTTGATCGGGGCCTGAAGTGCTGTCGGTCGAGCGCGTTTACAAGGGATACTCGCGTGGTGGGCAGCCGATGGGGGTGCTGGAGGATGTCTCGTTCGAGGTCGTCCCGGGAGAGGTCGTGGCGATCGTCGGGTCGCGGCTGGAGGGCAAGACGACGCTGCTGAAGATCGCGGCCGGGCTGGAGTACCCCGACGAAGGGAGCGTGACGCTGGGCGCGCAGGAGCTGACCGACATACAGGATCGCTGCCGCAGCCGGCTGTTGGGAGACGAGATCGTGTGGATCAACCGCGACGGGCCGAGGTTGAAAGTGAAGGTGTCGAAGTTCGTGGGGTGGCCGTTGGCTCTGCATGGGTGTGGACGGCGAGGAGCCGAGCGGGCGGCGGCGCAGGCGCTTGAGCGCGTCGGGGCGCGGGAGTGTGCGGGTCGCCTTTGGGGGGATCTGTCGAACTGGCAGCGAGTGCTGGTCGGGTTGGCGCGGGCGTTCGCCGGCAACCCGCGAATTGTGGTCATCGACGATCTGCTTGACGCGCTCGGGAGTCGTGGGACAGAGGAGGCGTCTGATTTGCTGCGCACCCTGGTGGAGGCGTCCAATCCGCGGTGCGGGGTGCTGATGAGCACCTCGGACGTCGAATCGGCGCTGTTCGCCGATCGGGTGTGGTCGCTCACGCGCAAGGGCGCGCTGAAGCTGATGTTCGGCCGGCTCACCAGCGAGGGCGAGGTCATCCCCTTCCCGGAACGCGCCGAGAGCCGGGGTCACGTGGCGTAGGCTGCGTTTAGGTGCTCGAACTACGCGATCTAGTCAAGCATTACCAGGTGGGCAGCGGCGAGCCGGTCCGCGCCGTCGACGGAGTGTCGATGACCGTAGCGGCTGGTGAGTTCGTCGCGCTCTACGGCCCAAGCGGCTCGGGGAAGACGACGCTGCTTGAGCTGATCGCGGGGCTGCGTGAGCCCGATGGTGGCAGCGTGCTGGTCGCGGGCCGCGACGTCTTCGGGATGTCCCGCAAGGAGGCCCATGAGTACCGTCTGCACCAGCTCGGGATCATCGGCCAGCCTCACAATCTGATCCCCGGGGCGAGGGCGATCCAGAATGCCTCGCTGAAGCTCCTGCTTGCCAACGTGCGCAAGGCTCAGCCCACGGTCGAACCGCTGCTGGGACAGCTGGGGCTTGGCAACCGCCTGCAGCATCGCACGGAGCAGCTCTCGATGGGGGAGCGTCAGCGGGTGCTGATCGCGCTCGCGCTATCGACCGATCCCGAGCTTGTGCTCGCCGATGAGCCAACGGGAAGCCTCGACACGCAGCGCACACGGGAGGTCCTGGGGCTGCTGCGGGATCTCTGCCGTGAGCGCGAGATGGCGCTCGTGCTTGCCACCCACGACCCCGAGGCGGCCGCATTCGCCGACCAGGTGCACGAACTGCGCGACGGGCGCCTTACGGAGTACAGGCCCGACCACACACCGGAGCCGATCGGTCTACCACGACAGGGAGCCTGACCGTGGCAGGGATCAGCCTTTCCGGCATCCGCTACATCTACGAAGCGCGGCTGGAAGCCAGAGCCGTGCTCGTGCAGGAGGGGTTTGCGATCCTCGGGATCGCCGTCGGCGTGGCGCTGCTGTTCGCCTCGCAGATTTCGAGCACCAGCCTCACTCGCTCCGTGGCACAGCTCGACAGCCAGCTTGTCGGCAGCGCACAGCTGCAGCTCACGGCCAGGGGCCCCGAAGGGTTCGGGGAGCGCTTGTTGGGTGAAGTGCGGCGCCTGCCCGGCGTTCAGGACGCGATGCCGATAGCCGACAGCCAGGTGAACCTGATCGGGCCGGGCGGCGAACGGTCGGTCGATCTGATCGGAGTGGACCCACACACGGTGCGGGCAAGCGGGCCTCTGCTGCGTCGCTTCTCCGCAAAGCAGCTCTCCGCGCAGCAGGCTATCGCGCTGCCAGCTCCGCTCGCCAGCGAAATCGGCGCGGGCCCCCTTGTGGCGGTCAGGCTCCAAATCGGCGCGAGGTTCGTGGAAACCTTGGTCGGAGCGACGCTGCAGGAAGGCGATATCGGCGGACTGGTCCACAATCCGATCGCGATGGCGCCGCTCGGCTACGTCCAGCGCCTGACAGGGATGAGCGGCAGGCTGACCAGGATCTTCGTGCGATTCGACCCGGCGCGCGCCGCCGAGGTGCATGCGGCGCTTGCCCGGCTCGCCGGAGCGTGGCACGTCAATCTTGTATCGGGCCAGTTCGAGGCTCGGCTGTTCACGGTCGCCGTGGCGCCGGAGAGCAAGAGCGAGGAGCTGTTCTCCGGCATCAGCGCCCTGGTCGGCTTCATGTTCGCTCTCAACGCGATGCTCATCACCGTGCCAGCGCGGCGCAAGCTGATCGAAGACGTTCGTCCCCACGGCGCCACCCGCTGGATGACCGTCGAGATCCTGCTGTTCGACGCCGCCGTGATCGGCGTGCTTGCCTGCATCCTTGGGCTGGTGCTCGGGGACATACTGTCGATCGCGGTCTTCCGTTCCACCCCCGGCTATCTCGCGTCCGCGTTCCCGGTCGGAAACAATCGGATCGTCACTTGGCAGAGCGTGGCCCTGGCCGTCGCCGCCGGGATGACGGCGGCGATCGTGGGGGTGCTATGGCCCGTCCGCCAGATTCTCGCCCGCCCCCTGCAGCCACCGCCGGACTCGGCGGATCATCGACGAACGTGGATCGTGGCGCGGCTCATCGTCGGCCTGCTGTGCCTCATCCTCACGACTGTCATCTTGGTTGCAGACACGCAGGCGGCAGTCGTCGGCAACATAGCGCTCGTCATCGCGCTGGTCTGCCTACTGCCGTTCATGTTCGATGGGCTGGTGGGCGCCTTCAAGCATGTGTCGAATCTCCTTGATGGAGTGGGTTCTGCACTCGCGGTCACTGAGCTTCAGACGCCGCAGACTCGAGTGCGGTCGCTGGCGATCGCCGCGACTGCGGCCGTCGCGGTCTTCGGCGTGGTCGAGTTCCAGGGCACCCAGGCCAACCTGGAAAGAGGCCTGGCATCCTCAATCCGGAGCACTGATTCCAGCGCCGACGTATGGGTGATACCGAGCGGGAGATCGAGCATTCAGCCAACTACGCCGTTCAAGGCTGTGGATGCTGCCACTCTCGCTCGCCTGCCAGGCATCGGTCGGCTTGGGGTGTACCGCGGCAGCTTCCTGAACTGGGGTGACCGTCGCCTTTGGATCCTTGCGCCGTCGAGCGACATCGGGCATCCTGTTCCGGTGGGGCAACTGATCAGCGGCAACCCGATTCTCGCCTCCGAGCGAGTCCGCGAGGGAGGTTGGGCGGTGCTCTCGCAGGCACTCGCCGAAGAACACCACCTGCACGTCGGCGAGGCATTCACGCTGCCCTCCCCGCGACCGCTGACCTTGAGGGTCGCCGCTTTGACGACGAACCTCGGATGGCCGCCGGGCGCGATCGTGCTCAGCTCGAGCAGCTATGCGCGGGCCTGGGCGAACAGCGACCCGAGCGCATACCAGATCCAGACCGCCGCGGGTGCCTCCGCCACGGCCGTGCGCACCCTCGTTCGACGTGCGCTTGCGTCAGAGCCTGGTCTGGCGGTGGAAACCGCAACAGAACGGGAGCAGCGCCACTACGCCGTGGCGGCCCAGGGCCTCTCCCGGTTGACGCAGATCAGGCTGCTCGTTCTGATCGCCGCGATGCTCGCGGTGGTGGGCGCGATGGGCGCCATGATCTGGCAGCGCCGCGATCTGATCGCGTTCATCAAGTGCCACGGCTACGAAGAGGGAGTGCTGTGGCGATGGCTGCTGTGCGAAGCCGCGGTCCTGCTCATGGCCGGCTGCTCAATCGGTGCGATCTTCGGCCTCTACGCCCAGCTCCTCGGCAGTCATTTCCTGGCGACCGTAACTGGCTTTCCGATCGTTTTCAGCATCGAAGGCCTCGCTGCGATCTCGAGCTTCGGACTCGTCTGTGTGATCGCTCTTGCGGTTGTCGCATTGCCTGGCTATCTCGTAGTGCGTGTACCCCCGAACACCACCAGTCCAGCGTACTGAATCATGCCGAGGCAGCTTTACCGACAACACATCTGATCCGGCTCCGCTTTCCGCTCACCAGCTCCAAGCGCTGAGCGCCGCCGTAACGCGAGAGCTGACATGGGGACTGCCCGTCGTCGCCCAGGAGGTGCGTCACTGGCGGGCTCTGGCTCGCAAGATCCCCGATGCGCCAATTCGCCAGGACGCGCTGAGCGCGCTCGCCGCCAAGCGCGGGCACATCGACGGCGCTGCCCTGTTCTCGATCCTGCCCCGTGCTCGCAGCCCGAGCCTGCTTCGACTGCTCGTCGCTTACGAGATCATCTGGGACTTCCTGGACAGCGTCAACGAGCGCGGCGCCGCTGCCGGCCAGGCAAACGGGAGGCAGATGCACCTTGCCCTCGTCGACGCGCTCGATCCGGCGCGGCCGATCTCCGACTACTACCGCCACAACCCATGGCGCGACGACGGCGGCTACCTACACGCGCTGGTCCGCGTATGCAGGGAGAACTGCGCTCGATTGCCCTCATATGAGCGCGTCCGCCATCTCCTCGCGCGAGAGGCGTTCAGGGGTCAGGTGTGTGCAATTAATCACGACCCCAATCCGCTGCACCGAGACACGATGCTCGAAGCCTGGGCCGCCGAAGAGTTCCCATCAGAACGCGAGGCGATGTGGTTCGAGCTCAGTGCGGCGGCCAGCACCGACCTCACCATCTTCGCGCTGCTCGCGCTCGCCAGTGAACCAGCGCCCACCAGCGATGAGATATCACGGACGCCCAGAGCCTACTTCCCCTGGGCCTCGGCTCTGGCGGCGATGCTCGACAGCTACGTCGACCAGATCGAAGACGCCGCCAACGGCGACCACAGCTACATAGCTCATTACCAGACGCCTGAGCTGGCGACCCGCCATCTCTGCATGTTTATACGGCGCTGTCTACACGAAGCCCGCTCACTGAAAAATGGTGAGAAGCACATCCTGATCGCCGCCAGCATGTTCGCGATGTACCTGTCGAAGGACAGCGCGCTGACTCCCGCAATGCGCCAGACAACAAGACGCATTGTCGATTCCGGCGGATCGCTCACTCGTGTCCTGCACCCCATTCTGCGTCTATGGCGAACTGCCTATGGCCTGCGCTCAGCATAAAACACATAACAAGGAGATACAAATGTCGTTCACTGTTTCATCGTCATTGATGGTCCGCCTCAAACGCGAACTGCCCCCCGGCAGGCGTCTTCCAGTGACCTACCAGACACTGTGCTGCCGGTGGCTGCCAGCTGCCTATATCGCAAAATGTCACGAGCGTCTGGGCGATCGATTCACCGTCTATACCCTGGACATGCCACCACTGGTATTTCTCGCGAGCCCGGACGACATACGATCGGTTCTGTCCGGCGACCCGAGCTACCTGCATCCGGGCGCCGGCGCGAACGTGATCGCCCCCCTGATCGGCGAGCGCTCGTTCATGCTGCTCGACGAGGACGAGCACATCTGCGCACGCAGGAAGATCACGCCCGCCTTTCACCAGCGGACGGTCGCCGATCACGCCACGATCCTCGCCGACATCGTCGAGCGCGAGGTTGCGTCCTGGCCACTGAACACGGTTGTCCCTCTCGATCCACGGATTCGCGCGCTCACTTTGCGAGTCATCTTGAAGGCTATCTTCGGAGAGGGAGACGACGCACTGCGGCCGCTACATGCGCAGTTGATGGACATGCTGGCGGTGACCCTCAGCGTCGTCCTGCAGGAGCCGAAGGTACGTCACTTGCCGGGCTGGCACAAGAGCTGGAGAACGTTCGTTAAGCGGCGCACCGAAGTGGACCGTCTGATCTACGAGATCATGCGCCAGCGACGCGCAGAAACCGAGAGCCCGCAAGGCGACCTGCTCGACATGTTGCTCTCCGCGGAGAACCCGGATGGCTCGCCGATGACCGACCGGCAGATCCGCGACAACCTCATGTCGATGATTCTGGCCGGGCACGAGACGACCACGGGAGAGCTCGCCTGGGCGTTCCAGCTCCTGGCGCACAACCCCAACGTGCAGGACCGCCTGATCAAGGAGATCGACAGCGGAACGGACGAGGAGTATCTGACCGCGACGGTTCACGAGACGCTGCGCCACAAGCCGGTCTTCCTGTTCGCCATCCCACGCGAGGTCGTCAGGCCAATCGAGGTCGGCGGCTGGACCTACCGCCCTCCCGCGCATCTTGTGGGCTGCACCTACCTCATGCACCACAACCCCGATCTCTACCCCAACCCCCACGAGTTCCGCCCAGAGCGCTTCCTGGAGGAGACACAGCAGCCACGCACATGGCTCCCCTGGGGAGGAGGCCGCAAGCACTGCCTCGGCCGGCACTTCGCTCTCATGGAGGTCAAGACGATCCTGCGGCAGGTGCTCGCCACCAGGCGTGTGCTGCCCGCAAGCAGGCGCATCGAGCGCCCGCGATGGCGCAGCGCGATCCTCGTCCCCCACGCCGGAGGGCGAGTCATCCTGCGTGAGCGCCGGCCGTAGATCCGGGCGCCGCGGCAGACCGTTTCGATTTGCGAAGAAACGATTTCTTTGCATGGCGAATGTTTCTGTTTCTCAAGAAACGGATTTCTAGGCATACGGCCCCCCTGACGCCACCATCGCGAGTGATGAATAGGTCCGACCATGGCCGGTCCAAGGGCACAGGCCACGGCAAATCCCCAGCCCAGGGAAGCGCAGAGCGTCGCCACGTGCGGCGCTCTGCATACGTGGACGCTGCCGGCAGGAGCCGTGGAGAGACCTTCGCGCCGCCCGGGCGCGCGAGGCAGGGGTACCCCGAGGCACCCACCCTGGCGGTGCGGCGGCAGCGTCGTCGGGGGCGGCGCTGCCCCCTCGGGGGCGACATCCACACCCTGCCCGCGGTGGGGTTGCTGGAGCAAAATCCGCGCACGCGCATGTACCGTCGCGTGCGACTGCCCAAGAGGGCTCGGAGACGGCGATGCCCTCGGTGAAGGCCCCCGAGGCGTTCCTGGCCCCGAACTCCGACGGGGAATGGCGCGAGCCCGTTCCCCACCTACGGGAGCCACGGTACTCGCAGTCATTGGAGCGCGGGCTGGCGATCCTCGAATGCTTCACGCCGGCGCGTCCGGTGTGGGGGATCGCCGACTTCGCGGACGAGCTCGGGATGAGTCGCTCGACCACGCATCGCTACGTGATCACGTTGGTAGCGCTGGGGTACATGGCGCAGGTCGCGCGGCGCAAGTACAGCCTGACGTTCGGGGTGATCGACCTGGGAATGTCGGCGCTGAACAGCACGAGCCTCCGTGAGCATGCTCGGCCCTACCTTGAGGAGCTAGGCATGCGGAGTGGGTTCGCGGTAGCTGTGGGGGTGCTCGACGGGCCTGAGGTTCTACTCGTGGATCGTCAGCGCGGCAGCCGTCGTGGCCAGCGCTTGATCGACCTCGGCCAGGCACCGGGCTCGAGGCTTCCCGCCTATTGCACCGCCGTCGGCAAGCTGCTCCTCGCGCACCTGCCCGACCGAGAGCAACGGAGCGCCATCACAGAAATGACGCTCACTCGGCGCGGGCCGAACACGATCACCAGCAAGACCGCGCTGCGAGCGGAGCTGCAGGGCATCCGTGAGCAGAGCCTTGCCGCTGCGAAAGATGAGCTCGCACCCGGCCTGTATTCGATCGCGGTACCGATCCGTTCGGCCTCCTGCGAGGTCGTCGCGGCCGTGGGAATGGACGCGCACCCGTCGATGATCTCGCTGGCGAAGCTGGAGGATGCACTCGGCCCGCACCTGATCTCCACCGCGGATCGGGTGTCCGCGCGGCTCGGATATCGACGTGACGACGAGTTGCACGGCGCTGGCGTCATCGGATTGCGTCCGACCGAGGTGGGCAAGATATGGCCGGCGACCTCATGAGGAGTGATCGGCATCGCCTAGTGAGAAACACGGCTTTCTTTCTCAGACATATGCTGAGTAGAGTTCATTTAACGCACGCAGTTACATCTTTCGTAATGCTGGAGGCAGCGACGCCGGGGTGTAGCAAACAACCGAACAAGGAGGGAGCGCGATGAGTGGGGGAAAGTTGTGGGGCGTGGCACTGTGGCATGGATTGTATGCCATCCGATCTCTTGGTGCCTTTGCTATTGCGCTATTTGCGACCGCGTGTCTGGTTGTCCCGTCGGCCTCGGCCTCAGTGCCGAGCACCGCGATCCGCTATTTCTACACACCCAACAACCGTTTGAGCGCGGTGATCAAACCGGAAGCCGAATACGCTTTCTACACGTGGGACGCGGCTGGCAATCTTTCGTCGATTGCGCGCAAATCGTCGACGAAACTGTCGATCATCCAGCTTGAACCGACGAAAGGCGCAGTCGGGGAAACGGTCGATATCTGGGGTACTGGTTTCTCGACGACGCCTGCGAACGATACGGTCAAGTTCCACGGTACGGCGGCGACGGTCTCGGCTGCGACTGCGGATACGTTGGCTGTAAAAGTTCCGTCGGGTGCGACGACGGGTACGGTGACGGTGCAGACGACGACTGAAGGGCCGGTCACGAGTGCGCAGAGCTTTACGGTTAGTAGCTCAGCTGCGGGGGCGCCGACGATCACATCGCTCTCTGTGTCGGTCGCTGCCGCTGGCACCGTGGTGACTGTCACGGGAACAAATTTTGAAACGCACACTGCGGATGACGATGTTCAGGTCAATCAGACGATGGCTGAAGTGAGTTCCGCAACGAGTACCTCGCTGAAATTTGTGGTGCCTGAAGCGACTTCTAGTGGAAAGGTGTTGATTTCAACGCCGCAGGGGTCGGTTGTGGGTCCGTATTTGTATATACCTCCTTCGGGGTATACGACGGCGCAGATCGGGCCTACTGCGAATCTCACGTTGAGCAGTGCGTCGACGCTGAATATCACGTCTGCGAAAACCGTCGGGCTGGCGACCGTTGAAGTGAAAGGCGGCGAAATGCTTTCG
>Ga0302228_10001825_pt1 | contig 15129 bp, 12 predicted proteins | sample II_Palsa_N1_2_FD_193519 | JGI IMG/M metagenome (GOLD analysis project Ga0302228, IMG submission 193519) | Peat permafrost microbial communities from Stordalen Mire near Abisko, Sweden - II_Palsa_N1_2 | ecosystem: Environmental > Terrestrial > Soil > Palsa > Peat permafrost | place: Sweden...
GCCGCGCTCGACTGGCTGCGCGCGCAAGGCTGCCGGCAATTTTTCTTCAAGTACTGCTCTACATTCGATTCGACGGATGCGGGCAATATCGGTCCGGTTGCCGATGCGTTACTCGATGCGCTGTCCGGTTCCGCCGGGCAATCGCAGGGCGGCGCAGACGCCTTCGCGATTGCCTGTCCCGCGTTTCCTGAAAATGGACGCACGATTTTTCGTGGCTATCTCTTCGTCGGCGACGTATTGCTCAACGAATCCGGCATGGAGAATCACCCGCTCACCCCAATGACCGATGCGAATCTGGTGCGCGTCTTGCAGCGGCAAACGGAGTCGAAGGTCGGCCTCGTTCGCTACGATCGTGTGGCGCAGGGTGTTGCGGCGGTGCGCGAATCGTTTGACGCGTTAAGGCGGGACGGCGTGCGCATGGCGATTACCGATGCGCTTTCCGATGCCGACCTGCATGCGCTCGGTGAAGCGTGCGCCGAACTCACGCTGATTACGGGCGGTTCTGGCATCGCGATCGGTTTGCCCGCGAATTTCCGCCGCGCCGGTTTGCTGGCGAAGACGACAGACGCGGGACAGTTGCCGCTGATCGAAGGCCTCTCGGTTGTGCTGGCGGGTAGCGCTTCGAAAGCGACCAATGCGCAAGTGGCGGCCTGGCGCGAAAGCCGTCCGGCATTTCGGATCGATCCGCTGGCGGCTGCGCGCGGTGAGCCGGTGGTCGAACAGGCGCTTGCGTTTGCGCGCGAACACTTCGCCGGCAACCAACCGGTCCTGATCTACGCGACTGCGACGCCCGATGAAGTGAAGGCTGTCCAGCGCGAACTGGGCGTCGAACAGGCCGGCCACCTGGTTGAAAGGACGCTGGCCTCGATCGCACGTGGTTTGCGCGAACTAGGCGTGCGCAAGTTCGTGGTGGCAGGTGGTGAAACTTCGGGAGCGGTGGTTCAGGCGCTCGACGTGCATACGCTGCGCATCGGCGCACAGATCGATCCGGGCGTGCCGGCCACCGCGACCACGGGTGACGCGCCGCTTGCGCTCGCGCTCAAGTCCGGCAACTTCGGCGCGACCGATTTCTTTGTCAAGGCGTTGCGCCATCTCGATGGGGCGGCGTCATGACGTTAGGAATCCATAGAGGTGAAGAGTCGAAGGTCCGCGAGGAAATCTGCACCACGGGTGCGAGCCTGTATCAGCGAGGCTATACCGTGGGCACCGCCGGCAATATCAGCGCGCGCCTCGACGATGGCTGGCTGATCACGCCGACCGATGCCTGCCTCGGCCGGCTCGATCCTGCCGAGATTGCCAAGGTCGACCTGGCTGGTAATGCGGTGTCCGGTGGCAGGCCGTCGAAGACGCTGGCGTTGCACCGCGGCATCTATGCCCGCAACGCGGAAACCCGCGGCGTCATCCATACCCATTCGACGCATCTGGTTGCCCTGACGTTGGCGGGCGTGTGGAGCGAGGCCGACGTCCTGCCGCCGATCACGCCGTACTATGTCATGAAAGTCGGCCACATTCCGCTGATCCGCTACCGCCGCCCAGGCGACCCGCAGGTGGCCGAGCAGATTGCAGCGCTTGCCGGCACGGTGCGTGGCGTGCTGCTGGAGCGGCTCGGGCCGGTGGTCTGGGAGCGCTCGGTGGCGCAGGCGTCGTATGCGCTGGAAGAGTTCGAAGAGACGGCGCGCCTGTGGCTGATGACGAACCCGCGTCCGGCACCGCTCGACGCTGCAGCGCTCGAAGAGTTGCGTAGCGTATTTGGCGCGCGCTGGTAGCGCTCATCACGCATCGTGCGCGCCGGATTCGGCGCACCATCAATAGAGATGTTTACCTGTCAGCGAGGCGCGCAAAGCGCTTCGCGGTTCCCCAGAAAAGGAGTTGCTGCAATGCCTCGCTTCGCCGCCAACCTGACCATGATGTACACCGAGCACGGCTTTCTCGAGCGTTTTGCCGCCGCGGCGCAAGACGGCTTCAAGGCCGTGGAATTTCTGTTTCCTTACGATTTTCCCGCCGAGGAGATCAAGAAGCGCCTCGTCGATCACGGCCTGACCCAAGCCCTCTTCAATGCGCCGCCGGGCAACTGGGCGGGGGGCGAGCGCGGCATTGCATCGCTGCCGGGCCGCGAAGAAGAGTTTCGCCGCAGCTTCGATACCGCGCTCGACTACACCCGCCAACTCGGCAATCGCACGCTGCATGTGATGGCCGGCCTGATTGGGGCGGATCAATCGCGCGAGCGGCACCGCGAGGTGTATCTGCAGAACCTGGCGTATGCCGCTCAGACTGCGCAGGCCGACGGGATCACGATAGTGATCGAGCCGATCAATACGCGCGACATCCCCGGCTTCTTTCTCAATCGTCAGGACGACGCACAATCGGTCTGCGCAGAAGTGGGCGCGCCAAACCTGAAGGTGCAGTTCGACTGCTATCACTGCCAGATCGTCGAGGGCGACCTTGCATTCAAGCTGAAACGCGATATGGCCGGCATCGGGCATATTCAGATTGCCGGTGTGCCTGAGCGGCACGAGCCGGACATCGGCGAACTGAACTACCCCTATCTGTTCGATCTGATCGACAAGCTCGGCTATGACGGGTGGGTCGGTTGCGAGTACCGGCCGCGGGCAGGGACGTCGGAAGGCCTGGGCTGGCTCAAGGACTATCAAGGACGGCAGACATCATGAAAGTACTGATCACCGGCGGCGCGGGGTTTCTCGGTCAACGTCTCGCACGCGAACTGTTGGCGCGCGGCGAACTGAAGGGACCGGACGGCCAGCCGCAGCCGATTACCGAACTGGTACTGCTCGACGTCGTCGCCGCCAGCGGTTTTAACGACAGCCGGGTTCGCGCCGAAGTGGGCGATATCGCCGAGCGCGGCGTACTCGAACGCGTGATCGACGAGCGGACTTCAGCCATCTTCCATCTGGCCGCGATTGTCAGCGGCCAGGCCGAGGCAGATTTCGACCTCGGCATGCGCATCAATCTCGACGCCTCGCGTCTGCTGCTCGAAACCTGCCGGCTGCGCGGGCATCGTCCGCGCGTGGTATTCACGAGTTCGGTTGCCGTGTACGGTGGCGATATGCCGGACGTCGTGCGCAACGATACGGCCTTGAATCCGCAGTCCTCGTATGGCACGCAGAAGGCGATTGCCGAGCTGCTGCTAAACGATTACACGCGGCGTGGTTTCGTCGACGGGCGGGTGTTGCGTCTGCCGACCATCAGCGTGCGCCCCGGCAAGCCGAATGCGGCGGCCTCGTCGTTTGCGAGCGGGATCATTCGCGAGCCGCTGAACGGCGAGGCGGCGATCTGCCCAGTGGCGGGTGGCACGCGCCTGTGGTTGCTGTCGCCGCGCAAAGCGATTGCCTGCCTGATTGCGGGGCTCGAAATTGACGCCGCCGCGCTCGGCAATCTGCGGGCGGTGAATTTGCCGGGTATTTCGGTGAGCGTTGACGAGATGGTTGCTGCGCTGCGCGAAGTCGCAGGTGAAGAGGTGGTCAAACGCATCGAATGGCAGACGGACCCGCGTATCGAGAAGATTGTGGGTAGTTGGCCGGGCCGTTGGGATACCGTGCGCGCTGAACAACTCGGGCTGAAAGGCGAGTCGAGCTTTGCAGACGTGATCCGCAGTTACATCGAGGATGAGCACATTCAGCTCCTTTGACGGAACGCAAAGCCTGATTCTTCCGATGTTTGTCTCCGATTGCCGATGCCCGCCGCACTTGACACGGTTTCCGCGCCACGCCTATCATCAGGGCTGAATGTTCGATGTACGATCCTTTGTTCGTATATAGAACAATTCGGAGTCGGCCGAAGCTGTTCGCTGCTATCCTTAGCGGGGCCGTAAAGAGTTCGCGGCGCGTTGCGGCATGGGCGCCGGATATCCCTTCCGCTCGCCGCGACGGGGTGACCGCGCAGGCGGCCCCACCGCGCGGTGCGCCGGCTGCGTCGGTTACGTGGCGAAGCAAGCGGCACAGTATTCAACTGGAGACATCACATGACTGAAGCTTTCCTGTGCGACGCGATTCGCACACCGATTGGCCGCTATGCGGGTTCATTGTCGTCCGTGCGTGCCGACGACCTGGGCGCTGTGCCGCTCAAGGCGCTGATGGAGCGCAACAAGGAAGTCGACTGGAACGCGATCGACGATGTGATCTACGGCTGCGCCAACCAGGCTGGCGAAGATAACCGCAACGTCGCGCGCATGTCGCTGCTGCTGGCGGGTTTGCCGCAAGACGTGCCAGGCTCCACCGTCAACCGGCTGTGCGGCTCGGGCATGGACGCTGTCGGCATCGCAGCGCGCGCGATCAAATCGGGCGAGGCTGCATTGATGGTGGCGGGCGGTGTCGAAAGCATGAGCCGTGCGCCGTTCGTGATGGGCAAGGCAACCAGCGCGTTCTCGCGCCAGGCCGATATCTTCGACACAACGATTGGCTGGCGTTTCGTCAATCCGCTGATGAAGCAGCTCTACGGCGTCGATTCGATGCCGGAAACCGGCGAAAACGTTGCGACCGACTACAAGGTGAGCCGCGCCGATCAGGACGCGTTTGCACTGCGCAGCCAGCAGAAAGCGGCGCGTGCGCAACGCGACGGCACCCTTGCGCAGGAAATCGTGTCAGTGACGATTGCGCAGAAGAAGGGCGATCCGCTGGTGGTGTCGCAGGATGAACACCCGCGGGAAACCAGTCTCGAGGCGCTTGCCAAATTGAAAGGCGTGGTGCGTCCGGACGGCACCGTCACCGCCGGCAACGCCTCAGGCGTGAACGACGGCGCCGCCGCGCTGCTGCTCGCAAACGAAGCGACGGCCAAGCGGTTCGGCCTGACGCCACGGGCACGCGTGCTCGGCATCGCTACTGCTGGCGTCGCGCCGCGCGTGATGGGCATCGGCCCGGCGCCGGCTACGCAAAAGCTGCTGGCGCGCCTGAACATGACGATCGATCAGTTCGACGTGATCGAATTGAACGAGGCGTTTGCGTCGCAGGGGATCGCGGTATTGCGCACACTGGGTGTCGCGGACGATGACGCTCGCGTGAATCCGAACGGCGGCGCGATTGCGTTGGGTCATCCGCTCGGCATGAGCGGCGCGCGGCTCGTGACTACGGCGATGTATCAACTGCAACGCACGAAGGGCCGTTTCGCGCTCTGCACGATGTGTATCGGCGTTGGCCAGGGCATTGCGATCGCGATCGAACGCGTTTGATTTTTTAGCACGCTGTAAAAGCCCCATTCGTTTATTAGCGAATGGGGCTTTTTCGTTAATGCGGTCCGGGTATATCCGCCATAGGTTCGTTGCGGATCGAAATGCGCCTGATTCGGGGACTCGCGTTTTTCCTGCTGACATGTACAATCGTTTCGCTGACGTTCTTTGAATGGTTTTCTTGCCGGAAGACCTGTTTATTCAGTTGTGCTGCATATATCGGCATTGAGTATTTACCTTATTGCAGCGCTCGATCAGACTATTTCAAGGAGAGTATCAATGAAGGCAGCGACGATAGGCGCAGTTTTGCTGTTGACAGCGGCCGCCATTCAACCGGTCTGCGCGCAGACCGCGCTCGCGAATGCGACCCAGACCGTCGTGGGTGCAGTGCCTCCCGTGCACGTCAAGGCGGAGATCGTCGGCATCGATCCGGGCACACGTACTTTGACGCTGCAGGGGCCAGCCGGCAATGCCTTATCCGTGCTGGTGAGTCAAGAGGTGGCCGGTTTCGACAAGCTCCAGGTTGGCGACCAGGTCGACGTGCTTTATAAGAACGCGTTGCTCGTGAAGGCCGACAAGGTGACCAACAAGGGCATTCGTGCGCGTGTTGACACGCAGGTCTACGCACCGGCGTCGGGCGGCTTCGAATCGGCGCGGCAGATCGAAGTGCTCGCAACGGTGCAGAAGATCGACCGCAAGAAGGGGCTTGTCACGCTGCGCGGCGCTACTCAGACGCAGACGCTGCAGGTCGGCCCAGATGTTGATCTCAAGGACGTGAAGGTCGGCGATATGGTTCACGCCGTCTTCGTGTCGGCTGCGGCAGTGCAGGTTACGCCGCAGGGCGAGGCGGCACAGTAACGGTCGCGACACGACAGGCGTCGTGTCGAGTTGCATGGATAATTGTCGAGTTTTGTCGTGTGGCTCGAGTTGTGCAAAAACTATCGGCTATGCTCAGAGGTTCCCAACAGCCTCGCAGCGGCTGAAACCCCCGTCAGCGCCAGACAATTTACTCATGCCTTTCCGTATCCTGCTCGTTGAAGACGATAACCGCCTTTCTGCCCTGGTGGCGGGCTATCTGCGCAAGCACGACTATGAAGTCGAGGTCGTGCTGCACGGCAACGAAGCGGTGCCGGCCATTCTCAAACGCCAGCCGGACCTGGTGATCCTCGACGTCAACCTGCCGGGCAAGGACGGTTTCCAGATCTGCCGCGAGGCGCGCGAACAGTTCAACGGCGTGATCATCATGGTGACGGCGCGAGACGAACAGTTCGACGAAGTGCTGGGCCTCGAATTCGGCGCGGACGACTATGTCCACAAGCCGGTCGAACCGCGCGTCCTGCTCGCTCGCATCAAGGCGCAGTTGCGCCGCGTTTCGGGGCGCGCCGCGGAAATCTCGGGCCAGCCGGAGCGCTTTACGTTCGGCAAGTTCGAGATCAACCGGGCCGCCCGCACTGTGACGCTGCCTGACGGCACGCGGCCCGATCTGACCTCCGCAGAATTCGACCTGCTGTGGGCGCTTGTGAGTTGCGCGGGCGAGGTGGTGAGCCGCGACGACCTGATGCGGCAATTGAGGGGCATCGAGTTCGACGGCCTCGATCGCAGCATCGACGGCGGCATTTCCAAGTTGCGCCGCAAGCTGCATGACGATTCGGGCACGCCACAACGTATCAAGACGGTGCGCGGCAAGGGCTATCAGTTCAGCAAGGAGGCATGGGAGTAACTTGCGAGCCGGGTTGGAAATTGCCTTAGAACAGCCTCGGAATCGCCGACAAAACTCCACATAGACCTGTTTCAAATCGACAGTCGCGGGCGCATTGCGTGGCTAGTATCGCAAGCTTGTTCATTTACGAGCTGCGTCATGTCCCCCCGCGCCTTACCTCTTTCCAGACACGCTGTTTTGATGATCCATGGCCTGGGTGGGACGCGGCACGACTTCGGCTCACTCGATCGCAAGTTCGAGCAGATCGGCTGCGATGTGTATCTGCCGTCGTTGCCAGGGCACGGATCGCGGCCTGATCAATTGAGCGGCGTCAGCCTGCGCGACTATATGCAGCTGCTTAGCCGCACGTATCGCGATCTGATCACGCGCTATGAACGTGTCGACGTGGCTGGCATCTCGATGGGCGCCTTGCTCGCGGTGATGCTGAGCGCCCGCGAGCGCATGACGCATAGCCGCCTGATTCTGCTGTCGCCGCCTCTCTTTCTCGACGGCTGGGGTGGTTCGCGTCTGCGCCCGCTGCGTTATCTGATGTATTGCGTGCCGGGACTGCGTCATCTGATTCGCGTGCCGGAGGGCGAGCCGTTCGGTATCAAGAACGATCGTATCCGCAACCTGATTCGTCGCGCGCTGAAAAAGGGCAGTGGCGTTCACTATCCGTACGTACCGCTTGCAGCGATCGCTCAGGTGGACTGGATGCGTTTTGCGGTCAGACGCGCGCTTCCACAGGTGGCCTGCGAAACGCTGGTGATGCACTCGGAAGAGGACGAAGTGACGAGCATCCGTTCCGCAGAATTCGTCTGCGAACACCTGGGCAGCCGCGACGTCACGCTCGTTCGCCTGACCGACAGCTACCACATGATCACACTCGACAACGAGCGCGATACCGTTGCCGATCGCACGCTTGCCTTCCTGCAGCGTCCCGCTATGCTAACGTGAGTCGCGCGCAGGCCAAACGAAACTGATGGGCTGAACGGCCTCCTGCGGCCGGCGTACCTTCTTTCCTGACGTTCGTGATCATGAATCCTGCCGCACCTAAACTCTCTGCTTTCCGCTATTGCAAATGGCGCTGGCTGAATTTTCGCCGCTCGTGGACGGATACGCGTGCCGACCGCATGCCGAGCTGGTCGCGGCTTTATCTGCGTGCCTACCTTCGTTTGCTGGGCCTTTCGCTGGTGGTGGCTGCGATTCCCTTACTCGGCTTGTCGTTCGAGCTGACCGCTGCGGTTGTATGGCACGGCTTCGTGGCGTTGCCGGGCGGTGTTGTGCCGGTCCTGGTCGTGGTGTTCGGCGTGCCGGCCGTGGTGGCGTATCGCTGGATGCGTCCGGTGTGGGTCGATCTGGTGATGGTCCGCGAGCGCGCGATCGATTTCACCGGCGGTCGTTTCAACACCCGCGCACGCGAGTCCTTTAGCACGATCATCGGCCCGCTGGCGCGCACGCTCAACGCGCTTGCCGAACGGATGGAACGGCTGATCGCCGCGCAGCGCGAGCTGACCAACGGCATCTCGCACGAACTGCGCACGCCGCTCGCACGGGTGCGTTTTGCGCTGGAGGTGTTGCGCGAACCGGCGTCCGCCGCCGAGTACGATAGTGCGCTGGCAAGCATCGATCAGGACGTTACCGAACTGGACGAACTGATCGACATGAGTCTCACCTACGCAAGGCTCGAATACAGCTCGCTACAATCGAATCTTGAGCCAACCGTGCTCGCTATATGGTTCGACAGTCAGGTCAACGACGCGGCCTTGCTCTACACCGATAAGGAAATCGTGCCGCGCGTAGAGATCGATCCGGCGTTGCGCGTGGTGATGGACAAACGCTTGATGTCGTACGCGATGCGCAATCTGCTGCGCAATGCGAGCAAATATGCGCGCGGCCAGATTCTGGTCGGCCTGGCGTTGCGGCACGGCAATGTGGAGATCTTTGTCGAAGACGACGGTGCCGGTGTGCCGGAGAGCGAGCGTGAGCGCATCTTCGACGCCTTTGTGCGGCTCGATCGCCACACCGGCGGTTACGGTCTGGGGCTTGCGATTACGCAACAGGTCTTGCGCGCGCACAAAGGCCGGATTGCGGTGACGGACCCATTGACGCTGCCGGGCGCGCGTTTCGAAATCAGTTGGCCGGCGGGTACGGCGTAAGCTGCCGTCTAACGACTACCTGACGTTCACCCTTCGCTTTCTTCTGGACGCCCCATCAATACGTGTGGCCGAGCTGGAGGTAGAAGTTGTTCCGCCCACTCGGGGCGAATGCCACCCCCAGATAAATCGGTCCAAACGCCGTGGTTGTGCTGGTGAAGAACGTGACGCTGCGTTTTAGCGGTCCGCCGCCGTATTGAATCTCGCCGTCCCACACGTTGCCTGCTTCGAGGCTCATACCGGCGAACAACGCGTGGAATGGCGATGCGGTAAACGTCGTAAGCTCGTTCATGTACGTAACCTGGCCGTAGAGCATCGAGTTGCCGGCCAGTTGATCGGCGGCATACGCGGACAGATGCTGGAAGCCGCCGAGCGTGAAGCCGAACGGATTGACCGGGTTGACGTTCTGGAAGTCTTTGCCGGCCTCGATGCTGGCGTTGAGGCTGTTACGCCCATAGCTCGCGGCCACCAACGCTTTGCCGTAAGCCTCGGTGAATCTGTTCTGCGATTGCGCGAACAGCGAACGTTCGCCGCGCAGTTCCAGGTAATAGCCCTTGCGCGCGAACAGCGGGTCGTCGAGCTGGTCGATCACGAGACGCGCGCGCGCCGTGAACTCGCGGCCATAGATGTCGGGATATTCCAGTTGGAGCGCGCCGTTTTCATCGTAGTACTGCCCGTTGTATTGCGGCGACCCGAAGCCGTGCGCGTATGCAAGACCCACCCGGAAGTCACCGAGGTTCGCGAGCGGTAGACCGAAGTCGAGGCCGGCCCGTTCAGTCTGCTCCTGATACTGGGTGAGCTTGATGTAAGGGTCGTCCTGATAGATGTTCGCGTAGCTGCGCTGAAACTCCACATACGGCGCGACGTAATAGCCAAACGAATCCGAGAGCGGTTGCCGCAGCTCGGCATGCAGCGCGAGCATATCGCTGCCCACCGTGCCGTCGATCAACCCCTCCAGTCCCGACGATGTCAGCCACGGCCGGCGGTACCCCACATGCAGGCGGAAGCCGCCTACGTCCGAAGAACTCGCCGACAGGCCGAGGCCGAACAGCAGGAAGTTAGGTCCCCACGATTTGTCGTTGGCATCGATTACGAGCGTGTGTTCGTCACCGTCGCTAACCAGTTGCTGCGTTACGCTTTCGAAGTCGCCCGCCGTGGTGAGGGCGAGCAGGTCCTGGTTGAGCGCCTTGGGATCATAGACGTCGCCGGCGTGGACGTGCAGCGCTTCGACGATACGCCGCTCGGGCACCGGGCCATGCGACTTGACGACGATGCGCGTGATCCGCACCGGCTTCACGACAGGCGTCATATGCGCGGCACGCCACGCGGCGTAATCTTGCGGCGACAGCGCGAGATGCTGCAGCTTCGGCAACGCGGCGCGAGCCGCGGCTTCGCCGGCTGCGATCGCCTGCGGGGCGTTGGCGAAGTCAGTGAAGCTGAGCGATCCGAGGGACGGCGTGATCAGCACGTCATCTGCATCGAGCTGTTTGCGTTGTTGCGCGACGTTCTGATGAATCAGGATGCCTATCATCTGCTGCATGACGTCGGCGGGCGAGGCGAGCGCGTCGAGCGGACGCAGCGGCGAGCCGATATCGACTGCGATCACCACTTGCGCGCCCATGTCGCGCGCGGTTTCGATCGGCAGGTTGCTGACGATGCCACCGTCCACCAGCGTGCGGCCGTCCACCACCGTCGGCGCGAACAGGCCCGGCAGCGCAATGCTGGCGCGGATGGCTAGCGGCAACGAGCCCTTCTCGAGTACGACCTTCTCACCGGTTTGCAGATCCGTAGCGATGGCGCGGAACGGAATCGGCAAATGGTTGAACGAGATATTGGCGGATACCGCCGAGGTCCAGTCCTGCAGCAAGGCCTGCAAACGGTTGCCTTGCACGAGGCCTGGCGCCAGCCTGAAACCGTTAGCGTTAAAGCCTAAAGCGGGGCTGCCCGCGTAGAGCTCCTCGTCCTCACGTTGCGACTGGGGGAGATCGGCGCGCTCGACCACATCGAAAGCGATGTCGGCCAGGTTCACCTGGCCGAGGCGGTTTTGCATTTCCTGCGCGGTCATCCCGCTCGCGTACAGGCCGCCAACCACCGAACCCATGCTGGTGGCGGCGATACAGTCGACCGGAATGCGATTTTCTTCGAGTACCTTTAGCACCCCCAGGTGGGCATAGCCGCGCGCGCCGCCGCCGGACAGCACCAGGCCGACAGCAGGACGGCCGGCCGGGCCGCCGTCAGGCGTGCAGGCGGCGTCCGCTGCGCGGGCGGATTTCACGAAGGAGGTAAGGGCGAGCGCCAGCAACGTGGCGGCGCAAAGCAGACGGGTGGGGGCATGGCAGAGCCTTGTGTATGCCTTCGTTAGTGGTTTTTTTGGGCTCGCCAAGACTGGGATCATGCGCTTCACAACTATAGGAAAAACCGAGAGATTACATGGTTTTACAGTTGATTACTGAGGTTCCTGTGTGGGCGGCGCGCCGGGCACGGATTTTTGGTCCTTTTCGCCGTCGAAGCGGTTAAGCCAGACGGTACCGATTCCCCCCGGTCAATGCCTGCTGTACGTCCGGTTTGCCTGGATATCGGGAAGCGAAGAGAAATAGTTTGTTATGCGAATCAGTATTTAAAGCTCAAAATTTGTTTGACATTGTTTTAACGATTGTTGTCTTGCAATGCATTTTTACATTGGTCATTATTCTGACCATACTAACGCTGTTGACGTTTTAGCCTGCCCGGTCTCTCCGCGGCTCGCGCGGCGGAAAGTTGTCGGTACGGTCCGTTTAGGTAGGAATACAGATTAAATAGAACGATCGTACGATGAGGCGTGTAGCATGGAAACAACTCGGGGATGGTGAAATATGGAAAGGCTCGATGACCTCCTCCTGTTTGCAGAGGTGGTTCAGAAAGCAGGGTTCGCGGCCGCTGCGCGCAGTCTCGGGATGCAGCGTTCCAAGGTGAGCCGCCGCGTGGCAGAGTTGGAGCAACGCATGGGTGTGCGCCTGCTCCAGCGCAACACGCGCTGCATATCTCTGACCACGGTCGGTGAGCAGATCTATGCACACGCACGCAAGCTCGCCGATGAGGCGCGGGCTGCCTTTAGCGTTGCAGCGGAGATGAATGGAGAACCGCGCGGCGTGCTGCGCATCACTGCCCCGGCGACGTTTTCGGCCGCGGCCTTGATGCCGGTGATTGCCGAATTTTGCCGTCTGTACCCACAAGTCGATTTCCTGATCGACACCCGCAACTGGGTGCCCGATCTTATCGCGGAAGGTTTCGACCTGGGGTTTTGTGCACAGACTGGGCCGCTTGCGGACTCGAGCCTGGTGGCCCGGACCATTGGCGACGTCCCCATGATCATGGCCATCAGTCCGGCCCTGCTGGAGCAGTGCGGGCAACTATCGCATCCCGACCAGTTAGCCGGATTCAGATTGTTCGCGCGCGCGGCACAGGCCGGCGTAAAGACGCTTCGGTTCCTTCATCCGGAGCATGGTAGGCACGTCGTTGAGTACACACCGCACTTGATGACGGGAAGCGTTGCGGTCTTGCAGGCCGGGGTCATCGCAGGGATTGGGGCGGCCTGTATGCCGCGCCACTTATGTGAAGATGCGCTGCGCGCGAACCGGTTGGTCGACGCGTTCAAGGTTCAGGCAGGGTGGCAACCGGAACCCACAACGATGTATGCAATGCTGCCTGCGCGTCGGGGTGCGACCGTATCGACGCGCCTGTTTCTGGAGTTTGCCCTTCCCAAACTCGCACTGGCCATGCGCAACGAGCTGGATTCCGTGACCCGTGTCGTGGCGTAGCCGGGCGCTCTGATCCACCACCGCGCTACCTGTCGTGCTGCACCCCTCAGACAGCTACAATGCCCTCAGAAACCAGTTATCCGCTTGCCATGCCGCAGCAAAACGGGTCTGGCCGACTCTCCGGGAATAAAAACGACGTACCGGCAGTCTGCTAGTTATCGGTTACGGATAGGGGTTACCGCAGGGATTTCACAATGGCCGATCCAATCATCGCCAAGCGGTTCGAGGCGCTGCTATTGCCTCATATGAATTCGGCCTTCAATGTTGCGCGTTGGCTGACCCGTAACGATCAGGACGCCCAGGACGTGGTCCAGGAGGCGTATCTGCGGGCGTTCCGCTATTTCGGCGGATTCCGCGGCGAGGACGCGCGCGCCTGGTTATTGAGCATCGTGCGTAATACCTTCTACACGTGGCACCAGCAGAACCGGGATCACGCAGCGGACACCACGGAATTCGAGGAAGAGATGCACAGCCTCGAAGAAATCGGCGCGGCCGGGCAGGACGACAGTCCCGAAGCGGCGCTGATTCGCAGCCAGAGCCAGAAGCGGGTGCACAAGGCGCTGCGCAGCTTGCGTCTGGAATTCCGGGAGGTGGTAGTGCTGCGGGAGCTTGAAGACTTGTCATACAAGGAAATCGCCGCCATCGTGGGCATCCCGATGGGAACCGTGATGTCTCGCCTCGGGCGCGGCCGACAGCAGCTTGCGGCGCTGCTCGCACCGACAGATCAGGAGGCGTGATGGATCACGAACAGGCGTTTGAATTACTGCCGGGCTATATCGACGAGGAACTGAGTTTGTCCGAGGCGCTCGAGTTTGAGCGTCATCTGGCCGGGTGCGAGTTGTGCACGCAGGCCTATGAGCAACAACGTCAGGTCAGCGCGCGGCTACGGGAAGCGGATATGCGCGTGGACGCACCACCCGAACTGGTGAGGCGCATCCGGGCTGCGCTGCCGGTGCGCCGCTCCCTGTGGCAACGACTGGGCGAACGCTTCGGCGGACTTACTGTATTCGGGGGTGCATTCGGCGGTGCTGGAAGCGGCAATGGCGGTGCCAAGGCGCTCGGCTGGGCGCCCCTCGGCGCGATGGTGGTGAGCCTGGTTGCATTGACGTGGAGCGCCGGGCTGTACCTCACCACGCCGTCCGGCGATACGCGTCTGACCGAAGAACTGGTAGACAGCCATGTCCGGTCGCTGCAGTTCGATCATCTTTACGATGTGATCTCGACGGATCGACACACCGTCAAACCGTGGTTCGACGGCAAGATCGACTTCGCGCCGCCGGTGGTGGACCTCGCGCAGCAGGGGTATCCGTTGGTGGGCGGCAGGCTCGATTATCTGAACGGACGCTCGGTCGCCGTGATGGTCTATCGCTACAAGCTGCACCCGATCAATCTGTATGTCTGGCCAGGCAACGATGCGGGCGCGACACCGCATATCTACGAGCGGCAGGGCTATCACCTCGCGCACTGGAGTGCCGCGGGGATGAACTACTGGGCCGTTACCGATGCGGGCGACGCCGAACTCAACGGTTTCATTACCGGTCTGCGCGCACATTCCGCTTCTTAGCCAGGCCGCTAAAAAATAGTGGCGAGTCGTGGAATAAGCCGCACCCCGCTGCAGTCTCCTCATTGAATCCAGTCAGGACGACCGTCGGATGATCCGGCGGTCCGTCTCCTGAACTTTAATCGTGAGGTGACCATGTCGTTAGATCTTCCATCCGATCCGTCGCGCCGTGGCGCGTTGAAGTGCCTGGCCTTCGGGGGCGTGGGTACGCTGTTTGTACTCGCTGGCGGTATCCTGACGCCCATTGAGCTCGCGCTTGCCGCCAGCGCAGAGGATTCCTCATCGGTTTCGGGCGTACCGCTGTTCCTGCAGATCAGCGACACGCATATCGGCTTCAACAAGGAAGCCAATCCGGACGTAGCCGGCACGCTCAAGCAGACCATCGAGTTCGTCAACGCCATGCCGATCAAGCCGGCGCTGACGATTCACACGGGCGACATCACGCATCTTTCCAAGCCGGAGCAGTTCGACCTCGCGGCCCAGTTGATGTCAGGGCTGAGTATCACCGAGCTGCATACAGTGCCCGGCGAGCATGACGTGACGGATGGACCGGGCACCGAATACTTCAAGCGTTTTGGCCAGGCCTCTGACAACAAAGGCTATTACAGCTTTGACCATAACGGCGTGCATTTCATCGCTCTCGTCAACGTGATGCACTTCAAGCCGAACGGTCTGGGAGGACTGGGCGACGACCAGCTTGCCTGGCTCGAAAACGACCTGAAGGGGCGTTCTTCCAG
>Ga0302228_10001830_pt1 | contig 15110 bp, 12 predicted proteins | sample II_Palsa_N1_2_FD_193519 | JGI IMG/M metagenome (GOLD analysis project Ga0302228, IMG submission 193519) | Peat permafrost microbial communities from Stordalen Mire near Abisko, Sweden - II_Palsa_N1_2 | ecosystem: Environmental > Terrestrial > Soil > Palsa > Peat permafrost | place: Sweden...
CCTCGCCACGACCGGTTTGGCCACCGCCGGCACCGGTTTGGCGACCGGCTTGACGACAGGTTTAACCACGACGGCCGCCGGCGCTTTGGCCACCTGACCTGCAGTGCGATTGCCCGCCGCCTCGCCACGCGCCGGCGTCTTCGTCCGCGCGCCGTTCGCACGATCGGTAGCAGCGGCGAGATTCGCCGCGCGCACTTCGCCGGGGCGCCCTTCGGGCCGGCGCGGCTCGCGCACGAGATCCTCGAGGCCAAGCGGAAAGCGCTTTGCGCGCTCCTGGGTCATGAAGCGCCACTCCCGGCGCGTAACCACTCGCGCGTCGCGGGCAACATGGCGGTATGGGTCAGATCGAGTTGCAGCGGTGTGATCGAGACACGGCCGTTGGCGACGGCGTGGAAGTCGGTCCCTTCGCTCGCATCGCGCGCGCTGCCCGACGGGCCGATCCAGTAGATCGGTTCGCCGCGTGGATTGGTCTGCGGTATCACCGGCTGCGACGGGTGCCGTTTGCCGAGACGGGTGACCTGCCATTCGCCGATCTGCTCGTACGGCAGGTTGGGAATGTTGACGTTCAGTAACGGGTTACCGGGCAGCGGATGCTCGAGATAATGGGCGACGATTTCCGCGGCGACACGGGTTGCGGCGTCGAGGTGTCCCCAATCCTTGTCGACCAGCGAAAATGCAATTGCCGGTACGCCGAACATGATGCCTTCGGTGGCCGCGGCAACCGTGCCGGAGTACAGCGTGTCCTCACCCATGTTCTGGCCGTTGTTGATACCGGAGACGACCAGATCGGGCCGATGGTCCAGCATGCCGGTCAGCGCGATATGCACGGAGTCGGTCGGCGTGCCGTTCACGTAGTAGAACCCCGTCGACGAGCGCAGCACCGAGAGCGGCCGCGACAGCGTCAGCGAGTTCGACGCGCCGCTGCAGTTCTGCTCGGGCGCCATTACAGTGACATCCGCAAATGCCTTCAGCGCTTCATAAAGCGCAGCAAGGCCGGGCGCCAGATAACCGTCGTCGTTGCTGAGTAGGATTCGCATGCGGCGATTGTAACCGAGGAAAGAAGACGCGCGAACGACACTCCAGGCATCGCGCATCAGGTGTGTCACACAAGGTAAAAACGCACGGTCGTTCGGCTTGATTTACACTTCAGAATACCCGGGTGAACCCCGATCGAAATGGAGACACAATGCGCGCGATTCGCTGTATTCAGTACGGGCCGCCGGAAAGCCTCGCCGTGGTTGACCTGCCCGACCTCGAGCCGCAAGCCGGCGAGGTCGTGATCGACGTCAAAGCCGCCAGCGTCAATTTTCCCGACGTGTTGATCATCGAAAACAAATACCAGTTCAAGCCGCCGTTGCCATTCACGCCGGGCTCGGAAGTCGCCGGTATCGTGCGCGCGGTCGGCGCCGGGGTGACGCAGTTTCAGCCGGGTGCGCGGGTGGTGGCGTTCACGGGCCAGGGCGGTTTCGCCGAGCAAGCCGTGGCGCCCGCAGCGGCCTGCGTGCCGCTTGCCGAGGGCATCGATTTTTCGGTCGCGGCGGCTTTCACGCTCGCCTATGGCACGTCGCATCACGCGGTGGTCGATCGCGGCGCGTTAAAGCCCGGTGAGACGATGCTGGTGCTAGGTGCGGCGGGCGGCGTGGGGCTCGCCGCCGTGGAGATCGGCAAGGCGCTCGGCGCACGGGTGATCGCCGCCGCCTCTTCCGCCGAAAAACTTGCCATCTGCGTCAAGCATGGCGCCGATGCGACCATCAACTACAGCACCGAAGACCTGCGCGAGCGCATCAAGGCGCTGACCGACGGCAAAGGGCCGGACGTAATCTACGATCCGGTCGGCGGGATCTACGCCGAGCCGGCGTTTCGCAGTATCGGCTGGCGCGGCCGGTATCTCGTCGTGGGATTTGCCAATGGCGAGATTCCCAAACTGCCGCTCAACCTGACTCTGCTAAAGGGCGCGAGCGTCGTCGGGGTGTTCTGGGGCGATTTCGCGAAGCGCGAGCCGCGGCACAACGCGGCGGCGTTCAAGGAAATGACTGGCTGGATCGGCGAGGGCAAGCTGCGCCCATACGTGTCCGCGCACTATCCGCTCGAGGAAACCGGGCGGGCGCTGCGCGAGATGGCTGAACGCCGGGTGGTGGGCAAGATTGTGATTACGCCGTAGGGGTGCGTAGAGCGTTTGCTCGTCAACATCAACGGCTCGAAAAAACGGCGTGTCAATCGACTGCACGCCGCTTTTCTTCACCCACGCTCACACGATCTGCTGATCGTGCAGCCGCGCAATATGCTCGGCATCGTAGCCGAGCGAGCGCAAAACCTCATCCGTATGTTCGCCCAGTTCCGGTCCGAGCCAGCGTGTTTCGCCGGGCGTCGCCGAGAGCTTCGGCGTCACCGCGGGCAAGGTGATTTCCTTGCCGTCCTGCCACTTGAAGCGCTCAATCATCTGACGCGCCATGAACTGCGGATCGGTGAACATGTCCGCCACGCTATAGATACGGCCCACCGGCACATCCGCGGCGTTCAGCACCTCGAGCGCTTCGTCGATCGTGCGGGTGGCAAGCCATGCGGCAATCGCCTGATCGATTTCCTGGGTGCGCGGCACGCGCCCGTCGTTGTGCGCGAGGGCTGGATCGTTGGCGAGATCTTCGCGTTCAATGGCGAGCATCAGACGTCTGAAGATCGGATCGCTGTTGCCGCCGATCACGATGCTGCCGTCGCGACATGGATACGTGTTCGAAGGCACGATGCCTGGCAGCGATGCGCCAGTGCGCTCGCGCACCATGCCGTAGACGCCGTACTCGGGCACCACGCTCTCCATCATGTTGAAGACCGCTTCGTACAGCGCGACATCGACCACCTGTCCTTTGCCGCCGTTCGCCTGGCGGTGATGCAACGCCATCAGCGCGCCGATCACGCCATGCAGGGCGGCGATCGAATCGCCGATCGAGATGCCGATGCGCGGCGGCGGCAATTCCGGATAACCAGTGATATGACGCAGGCCGCCCATCGATTCGGCAATCGCGCCGAAACCCGGCCGGTCGCGATACGGTCCGGTCTGTCCATAGCCGGACAGACGCACCATCACGAGGCCCGGGTTTTCGGCGGACAGCACGTCATAGCCAAGCCCGAGCTTTTCGAGGAGTCCAGGGCGGAAATTCTCGACGACGATATCGGCTTCCTTCGCCAGCCGCCGCACGATCTCCTTGCCCTCCTCGGCCTTCAGATTGATCGTGACAGACTTCTTGTTGCGAGCCTGCACGGCCCACCATAACGACGTGCCGCCGACCTCCGGATAGAGCGTGCGCCATTTGCGCAGCGGATCGCCGCCCTTCGGATCTTCGATCTTGATCACGTCGGCGCCGAACTCGCCGAGAAAACGCGCCGCGAACGGCCCGGCGATCAGCGTGCCGAGTTCGAGCACTTTCACGCCGGCCATCGGGCCGGCAGGACGTGTCGCGTCAGGGGTTGCGCTCATGGGTCTCCTGGATAACGCCGGGCTCGGCCGTGCTACAAGGAGCGCCGGTCGAGCATCGCGCGGGCAATCGTACCGGCGTCGACGTACTCGAGCTCGCCACCCACCGGCACGCCGCGCGCGAGGCGCGTGACAGCGAGTCCACGCGCCTTCAGCGTCTGCCCGAGGTAATGCGCGGTCGCTTCGCCTTCGTTGGTGAAATTGGTCGCGAGTACGACTTCCTTGACGATGCCATCCGATGCGCGCTTAACCAGCCGGTCGAAATGGATCTCCTTCGGCCCGATACCGTCGAGTGGACTCAGGCGCCCCATCAGCACGAAATACAAACCGCGGTAGGTCATGGTCTGCTCGAGCATGATCTGGTCGGCCGGCGTCTCGACCACGCAGAGCAACGTCGGATCGCGCTCGTCGTCGCTGCAGACCTCGCAGATCTGCGCCTCGGTGAAGGTATTGCACTTCTCGCAGTGCTTCAGATGCCCAGTCGCAAACAGCAGCGACTGGCCGAGCTTTTCCGCACCCTCGCGATCATGCTGCATCAGGTGATAGGCCATGCGCTGCGCGGATTTCGGCCCGACGCCGGGCAGAGCGCGCAGCGCTTCGACGAGCGCCGACAAGGCGGAAGGTTGTTTCATGCGGAACCGGCGGCGTCGAAGTGGGGTGTTATATCAGAACGGCAGCTTGAAACCCGGCGGCAGCGGCAAGCCTGCAGTCATGCCGCCCATTTTTTCCTGGGCGGTGGCTTCAGCCTTGCGCACGGCGTCGTTGACGGCAGCGGCGACGAGGTCTTCCAGCATGTCCTTGTCGTCGGCGAGCAGGCTCGGATCGATCGTGACGCGGCGTACCTCGTTCTTGCACGTCATCGTCACCTTGACGAGACCCGCGCCCGACTGCCCTTCCACCTCGATCTGCGCGAGCTGGTCCTGCATCTTCTTCATGTTTTCCTGCATCTGCTGAGCCTGCTTCATCAGCCCGGCGAGTTGGCCTTTCATCATGGACATGCTCCTTCTTGATAGCGTGAAATCTGGGGGTATGGCGCTATGATGCGCCGCAAATCAATGCGTTGACGGGGCGCTGCCGGCGGCGTCCGGCGCGATCGGCCGGATGGATCCTGGCACGATGCTCGCGCCGAACTCGCGGATCAGCGATTGTACGAACGGGTCGGAGCCGATCTCGCGTTCGGCCTCTTTCTGGCGCTGCGCGCGGGCGGCGGCGTCGAACGCCGCGGCCGTGCGGCGCGCCGGGCCGACTTCCACCAGCACGTCGACTTCTTTACCCAGGCGCTCGGCAAGCGCCGTTTTCAGCTTGGCGACCTGGGAGGCTTCAGCATACTGCGGGACCGGCACGCTTAGTTTGAGCGTGCTGCCTTCGAGCGCCATCAGTTCGCTGTTGAAGGCGAGCTGGTAGGAAATGCCTTTGAGCGCGAGGCCTACGGCAAGTGCTGGCCAGTCACCGTTGAAGCCGATGGCGTCGAGCGGGATGGTGGGTGGCAAGGGGCGTGTGTCGAGCGGCGCGGGCGCGGCGGCAGCCGTTGGGACACGCACGTCGTCAGGACCTACGTCGAATACCGGCACGTAGCCATCGTCGGGCGGGCCGAAATAATCGTCCTCGGCCGAGAGCGGCACGTAGTCGTCGGTGGGTATGTCGTCCCAAGGGGCGACGGATGGCGCGCCCTGCGCGCCGCCGTTGCCGTTGTTACGCGGAGTCGGCGCCGCTGACGCCGCCGGGCCGCGAGCGGGTGCGGCTTCCTGGGTGTGGCGTGGCGCACCAGGTGTCGGCACGGGTACGTTCACGCGCGGGGCAGCGGGCTTCGCTGGAACAACCGGTGAAGGTTTGGCCGCTGCGACCGGTGCCGCAGCATTCCCTCGGCCGCGGTCCGAAGACACTTTCAAGCCGGCGCTGCGCAATACGTCAAGCGCTGCACTGGCGCCACCCGCGCGGCGCGGCGCGGCGTCGGCAAGTGGAGCCTCCTCGCGAACGGCGGGTGCAGTAGATACCGGCAGCGGTACGGTTGAAGTCGCGTTGGACACAGCGGATTCACTGTGCGACACGGCTGGCTCCGATGCGCTTTCAGCCCGCGCCGGAGCCGCTTCTTGATCTTCGGCAAACGCCTCGGCATCTGCGACGGGAGTATCGACCTCTACCGCCGAAGTCACGACGGCACTCGCCGCGCGTGGTGTGAGCTCTTGTGTCGGCTCAATGGCGGGTTGCGGGTTGCCTTCGGCCGGACTGGCTGCTTCAGGGGCGGCTTGCCATGCTGCCTGGTCAGATTCCCGAGGAGACGCGGATTCGGCCGAGGACTGCACCAATGCGCTTTCTTGCACGCTCGCCGTGTGAGACTCTGCACGCCGAGCCACAACCGCTTCACGATCGGCAGCGTCAGCATGATCAGCAGCGGCCTGGGTCGTCGACGCAGCTACCGGTTTTACCCCGGCGGCGCGCGCCGCTTGCCCTTGCGGCGCAGCCACGGCCGGCGAACCGCTACGTTTCACGCCGCCCGGGCCCGACGCACCCACGGGACGGGTCGTGCTGGGGCCACCACCACCGCCAGTCGGAGCCGGCTCAAACGCCAGCATCCGCAGCAGCGTCATCGTAAAGCCGGCGTATTCGTCCGGCGCGAGGCCGAGCTCGCTCCTGCCGATCGTCGCAATCTGGTAGAACAACTGCACCTGTTCGGCGCTCAACGTCTCAGCGAAACGGCGTAAATCCGTCGCCTCAGGCCACTCATCGAGCACCGACGACGGCGCAAACTGCGCCCATGCAATCCGGTGCAGCAAGCTGGCCAGATCCTGCAACGCGGTCGAAAACGACAGGCTGCGCAGCGACATTTCGTCGGCCACGGCCAACACTGCCGGACCGTCGCCATCAGCGAGCGCGTCGAGCAGGCGAATCAGGTAACTCTGATCGAGCGCGCCGAGCATGCCGCGCACCGCTTCGTCGGTTACCTGATTGGCCGAATAGGCAATCGCCTGGTCCGTCAGCGAAAGCGCATCGCGCATCGAGCCGTCCGCCGCACGCGCCAACAGGCGCAACGCCTGCACCTCGAACGGCACGTGTTCCTCGCCGAGGATGTGCTCCAGATGCGACACGATGTGCCCAGCCGGCATCTGCTTCAGATTGAATTGCAGACAGCGTGACAGGACGGTAACCGGGATCTTTTGCGGATCGGTAGTAGCGAGAATGAACTTGACGTGCGACGGCGGTTCTTCCAGCGTCTTCAACATGGCGTTGAAAGCGTGGTTCGTGAGCATGTGCACTTCGTCGATCATATAGACCTTGAAGCGCGCATCGACCGGCGCATAAACCGCACGCTCGAGCAGTGCGGCCATTTCGTCGACGCCGCGGTTACTGGCGGCATCCATCTCCACATAATCGACAAAGCGCCCTTCGTCGATCTCCCGGCACGCGCGGCAGACGCCGCACGGCGTCGAGGTCACGCCGGTTTCGCAATTCAGCGCCTTCGCGAAGATGCGCGAGAGCGTCGTCTTGCCGACGCCGCGGGTTCCGGTAAACAGATAGGCATGATGCAGACGCCCGCCGTCGAGCGCATGCGTGAGCGCGCGCACCACGTGCTCCTGTCCGACGAGCGAAGCGAAATCCTTCGGTCGCCATTTGCGTGCGAGAACTTGATAGGTCATCGGGAAATTGTATCAGTAACGATAGCGCGCAAAGGCGATTCGACCACGCACGGGCATGCACGATCGCCTCATTGAAAACGGCAACCGGACCGATAGAAAAAAATAGTGGGAAGCGAGAGTGGCGAACCGTCGAACGACGAACAGACAACGCATCGCGGGCACGCGGACAACCGCGCAGAGGCAACGCCACAACAACGCGAGAAGCGCTGAGGGAAACTGGACACCGTAGGGATCAGATACGCGCAGACCCGAAACGAATTTCAGGCCAACTGCAGAGGCCAAATTCGGGCCAACGACAGAAACAAAAAGGAAGGTGACGAGCCCGACCCTCGGCACTGGTGGAAAACGGCTGTGGCTGCTTCGTTCCCGACCTGACCAGGTTGACCGCCCCTCCATGCGAGGAGGCCCGTCACGAAAGATTCTACCATCGGTCAGCCCGCCAGGCGAAGCAAATCCCAACAAAGTTAGCTGCGACGCCACTTGTGTTCGCCTGCGCCACCACCAGATAGTGTGTGTAACAGAGGTGGCCGCGCTACCGGCAGGCCTTAGCCCTACTGCCTGCATGAGTACTATCACCACCGGCAACGCATAGCAATTTAGGCTAAACTGACGTACGAATGTCCCGTAAAGCCGAGCATTCTGCGCATTCCGGAGCGCGTCGGGAAGATCGCCCGCGAATGTTTCAGCATGGCTCCCTTTGCGGCAACGCGAACGGAAGTTTTCTTAGTTTGATGTATCGTGGCGAGCATCCAGGCGGGCCTCGATCCGAGAGAGGTATACATGAGCGAACAAATCAAGCATATCAGCGACGCATCGTTCGAACAGGACGTCGTTAAATCCGACAAACCCGTGCTGCTCGATTTCTGGGCCGAATGGTGTGGTCCCTGCAAGATGATTGCGCCGATCCTCGACGAAGTCGCCAAGGACTACGGCGACCGCCTGCAGATCGCCAAGATCAATGTGGACGAACACCAGTCGACGCCGGTGAAATTCGGCGTGCGCGGCATCCCCACGCTGATCCTCTTCAAGAACGGCGCCGTCGCGGCCCAGAAGGTCGGCGCGCTGTCGAAATCGCAACTCACCGCGTTCCTCGACGGCAACCTGTAATCTGTTTTAATTGAAACACCGCGGTTCGTGTTGTCGCACGACAACACGAACCGTGAGAAGATGCGTTTATGCCGCGCTGGCTTAAATTGGCGTGTGCTATGCTAGAATCCGCAAAACGTCGAAAAGACGCTTAAGTCCCTGAGCGGTTCCGCTCACTCTCCTCCCAGATTCCATTTCAGGTCGCACCTTCTCCTGCGGGTTCTCCGTATGCATTTATCCGAGCTTAAGACTCAGCACGTGTCCGAATTGATCGAGATGGCCAATGGCCTCGAGATCGAAAGTGCGAACCGCCTGCGCAAGCAGGAATTGATGTTCGCCATTCTTAAAAAGCGCGCCAAAACTGGCGAAACGATTTTCGGCGACGGCACGCTCGAGGTGCTGCCTGACGGCTTCGGCTTCCTGCGTTCGCCAGAAACCTCTTATCTGGCGAGTACGGACGATATTTATATCAGCCCGTCGCAAATCCGCCGCTTCAACCTGCACACCGGCGACACGATCGAAGGTGAAGTGCGCACGCCGAAAGACGGCGAGCGGTATTTCGCGCTGGTGAAGGTCGACAAGGTCAACGGCCAGCCGCCGGAAGCCTCGAAGCACAAAATCATGTTCGAAAACTTGACGCCGCTGCACCCTAACAAGGTGCTGCTGCTCGAGCGTGAGATGCGCGGCGAAGAAAACGTGACCGGCCGCATCATCGACATGATCGCGCCGATCGGCAAGGGCCAGCGTGGTCTGCTGGTCGCCTCGCCGAAGTCCGGTAAAACCGTGATGCTTCAGCACATCGCACACGCGATCAAGCAGAACCATCCGGATGTCATCCTGTTCGTGCTGCTGATCGACGAACGCCCGGAAGAAGTGACCGAAATGCAGCGTTCGGTGGCCGGCGAAGTGATCGCCTCCACGTTCGACGAACCGGCTGCGCGTCACGTCCAGGTCGCCGAAATGGTGATTGAAAAGGCCAAGCGCCTCGTCGAAATGAAAAACGACGTGGTGATTCTGCTGGACTCGATCACGCGTCTCGCGCGCGCCTACAACACCGTGGTACCGGCTTCGGGCAAGGTGCTCACGGGTGGTGTGGACGCTAACGCGCTGCAACGTCCGAAGCGCTTCTTCGGCGCGGCCCGTAACATCGAGGAAGGCGGTTCGCTCACCATTATCGGCACGGCGCTGATCGAAACCGGCAGCCGCATGGACGACGTGATCTACGAAGAGTTCAAGGGCACCGGCAACATGGAAGTGCACCTCGAGCGCCGTCTGGCTGAAAAGCGCGTCTACCCGTCGATCAACCTGAACAAGTCCGGCACGCGTCGCGAAGAACTGCTGATCAAGCCGGAAGTTCTGCAGAAGATCTGGGTGCTGCGCAAGTTCATTCACGACATGGACGAAGTCGAGTCGATGGAATTCCTGCTCGACAAGATCCGCCAGACGAAGAGCAATTCCGAGTTCTTCGACATGATGCGGCGCGGTGGCGGCAGCTGATAGCCGGCGCGCTGCAGTACGCAACGCGCCGCGCGCCAAAAAACCGCCCGCCTTTCTCGCGGGCGGTTTTTTTTCGCCCTCGCCCTCGCCGGATTTCCCACCTTCGAAGCCAGATTGCCTGGCGTGAAATCCTCTGGTTTTCACGACTACACGGTGTGCATACCTCATTGCAGAGGAACGCGATCAGGTCGAACCGCCGAGCAAGGCAAAGTACCACCTCAACATATACGTGAACGTTCACGTTGTACTACAATACGCACACCACCTTCACACCGCTGCACGCCCTCATGTCAAAGGACCGCCCCATCCTGCTCACCGTGCGCGACGCCGCCGAGCGACTGAACGTCACGCCGCGCACGCTCAAGTACTACGAGGAACGCGGGCTCGTTTCGCCCACGCGCAGCGAGGGACGCTACCGCCTCTACGACGAAGATGACCTCGAGCGTTTCGCCCGCATCCTGCGACTGCGTTCGCTGGGTTTCTCCCTGCACGGCATCACCGAAATGCTCAAGCGCCCGCTCGAACCGGATGAAAGCGGCAGCAACCGCTTTTCCACCGAGTCGCTGCAAGAGATTCGGGACGCACTCACGCAACAGATCAATGCGTTCGACACACGCATCGAAGCCATGCGTCGTGAATTGAAAGAGGCGCAAACGCTGAAGAGCGAACTCGGCCATGACCTCGACTACGTCGAGCGGCGCCTCGCCGGCGAGAACGCCGACACCTTGCTCAAACAACGCCGCGAAGCGCACGCAAAGCGTTCGCCGAAAAAGCCCAAAACACCGGACGAACCGGTATGAGTGCCGCGTCAACCCGCGTCGCACTGTTTAGCGTCGAAAAACTGCGTGGCGACTTCTTCCCCTGGGTGCTGGCCGTCGTCACCGGCCTCGACTATTTCGACAACGCCATCTTCTCGTTCTTCACGAGCTACATCGCCGGCGGCGTCAATGCGTCGCCCGACGAACTCGTATGGTCCTCGAGCGCCTATGCCGTGGCCGCGGTACTCGGCATCCTGCAACAGCAATGGTGGGTCGAGCGCTTCGGCTACCGTCGCTATGTGGCCGGCTGCATGCTGCTGTATTCGGCGGGCGCCGTCGCCGCGGCGTTGTGCGAAACCTCCTTCGAACTCGCGTTCGCGCGCGGCTTTCAGGGCTACTTCATCGGCCCGATGATGGGCACCTGCCGCATCCTGATCCAGATCAGTTTCACGACACAACAACGCCCGGTTGCCACGCGGGCCTTTCTGCTTTTGATCGTGCTGAGCAGCGCGCTCGCGCCGCTCGTCGGCGGCCAGCTGGTCGCGCATTTCGACTGGCGCGCGCTATTCGCCTGCACCGCACCGGTGGGCGTCCTGTTCGCCGTGCTGGCGTTGCTCGCGTTGCCGGATTCAGGCGATCGCCAGCCCGAAGAACGCGGCTCGGCGCACTTCTGGCCATATCTGATTTTCGCGTTCGCGCAAGGCGCACTGCAAATCGTCATGCAACAGCTGCGCTTCCAGTTGTTCACCAGTTCGCCCGGGCTGATCCTGCTGACTATCCTCGGCATCGGCGCCCTCGCCTGGTTTGCGTATCACCAATGGCACGAGCCGAACCCGCTCGTCCGCCTGCACGCCTTGCGCGAGAAGACCTTTCAGGCCGGCATCGTGCTCTACATGTTCTATTACTACCAGTCGACCGCTTTCAGCTATCTGATCTCGCGTTTCCTCGAAAGCGGCCTCGGCTATCCCGTGGAGAACACGGGGCGCCTCGTCGGCGTGACCTCACTGATTTCAGCCAGCGCATTGTTCGTTTATCTGCGCTACTCGAAGCTGCTGCCGCGCAAGAAGTGGATCATCGTGCCGGGCTTCGCGCTCGCCGCCTTCGCCGCAGCGTGGATGACGCGCATGGAGCCCGGCGTCAGTGAGAGTGCCCTGCTTGTGCCGTTGCTGCTGCGTGGCCTGCTGTTACTGTTTATCGTGCTGCCGGTTGCCAATCTGACGTTTAGAATCTTCGCTATCGAGGAATTCACGCACGGCTACCGGCTTAAGAATATCGTGCGGCAATTGACGATCTCGTTCGCCACGGCGTCCATGATCATCATCGAGCAGCACCGTGAGGCGCTGCATCAGGCGCGCCTCGCCGAGTTCGTCAATCCGTTCAACCCGGTGTTCCAGAACACGCTCGCGGTACTGACCAATGGTTTTGCCGCGAGCGGCCGCTCGCTCGCCGAGGCGCACGCGCTGGCGATCGGACAGATCGCCCGGACGGTTGCGCAGCAGGCAAGCTTTCTGACTTCGCTCGATGGTTTCTATTACCTTATTGGCGTAGCGGTCTGCGGTGGAATCTTCGCCGCGTGGCAAAAACAGATCGACTGAGCGATGTTATCGAAACTCACTAACTGGTTTGACTCGCGCCGCCGCGAGCGCGCACTGCGCGATCATGCGATCGAAGATCCGCTCTGGCAGGCCACGCTTGCCGGCTTGCCTTTCCTCGCCCATCTGGATGCAGAAGATCTCGTGCGGCTGCGCGAACTGAGCAGCCTGTTCATCGCGCAAAAGGAATTCTCCACCGCGCATGGACTCGAACTGACCGACCCAATGACCGTCGCGATCGCCGCTCAGGCCTGCCTGCCAGTGCTGAACCTCGGACTGGACCTGTATCGCGGATGGGTAGGCGTGATCGTCTACCCGGGCGAATTCGTGATACGCAAAACGGTCGAGGACGAAGACGGCGTCGTGCATGAGATCGAGCACGACGCCAGCGGCGAAGCCTGGGAAGGCGGTCCTGTCGTCCTCTCGTGGGAGGACGCGCAGATGACGGACGGGACGGACGCGTACAACGTCGTGATCCACGAATTCGCCCACAAGATCGACATGCTGACGGGCGAAGCCGACGGTCACCCGCCGCTGTTCCGGCGCTGGCATGCCCCGCTCGATGCCACCGCATGGGCCGATGTCTTCGACCATGCCTACGATCACTTCTGCAACCGCGTCGATGCGGTCCCCGAGCGCCGCTGGGCGCGCTTCGAGCGGGAATCGCTGATCGACCCGTATGCAGCGGACCATCCATCGGAATTTTTTGCCGTTTGCAGCGAGGCGCTATTTGTCCAGCCGCACGCCTTCGAAGCCGAGTATCCGGAGCTGTACCGGCTGCTGGCCCGCTATTACCGGCAGGATCCAGCCCGGGTGGGCGTGCTGCAGGAGCAAACTGGCTAGCACGGACCCGCCGCTCAGCGAAACCGCCCGTCAGCTGGCGAAAAACCTCCCCAAAAGTCGTCAACCGACTGATTTTCTGGCATAATCGCCGTTTTTCGACCTTAGGCAAGTGGCTCGCGCCAAAATGCTTTCGCGAATCCAACAAAGATTTGCGGCTGCACGCGGGTTGGCTACCGCCAGACTAGAGGATTTACCATGAAAGAAGGCATTCACCCCGATTACCGCGAAGTCCTGTTCGTCGATATGTCGATCGACTTCAAGTTTGTGACCCGCTCGACCATCCAGACGCGCGAAACCGGCGAATTCGAAGGCAAGACCTACCCGCTCGCCAAGATCGAAGTGTCGTCGGAATCGCATCCGTTCTACACGGGTCAGCAAAAGATCATGGACACGGCAGGCCGCGTCGAGAAGTTCAACAAGAAGTTCGGCACGCGCGCTACCGGCAAGGCAGCGAAGTAATACTCGCGTCGTCACTGGCCGCAGGCCGGACGGGTGCCCAGGCACCAGCACAGAAGGGCAGCGTAAGCTGCCCTTTTTTGTCACCGGGTTTGTCACCCGATGTACGGCAACCGGGCCGCCAACGCGCGACGACCACGCAACAACCACACGACATCACGCGCGTCCACTCAGCGCTCTATCCGGACGTTCACTGCATGGTTACAGCACTTCGCACAACGTTGCGCTCTGTTACTGGTCGTGACGCGCGCCGTGCGCCACGTCTACAATGCCGGATGCCACGAATCGGCCATGCTACCGGGCACCCTGCCCCGCGCCGGCCGACGCGCTTATCCGAGATCAACAAATCCGCATGAGATCAGTCGTTCGCCTCACTGCATCCGCCACAAGCGCCCTACCGCGCTGGCTGTTGCTGACCCTCAGTATTGTCTACGCCGCGTTCGGCCTGTTCGGCCGCGATCCGTGGAAGAACGAGGATGCGGCCGGTTTCGGCGTCATGTGGACGATGGCCAAGGGCAACGCCCACGACTGGCTGTTTCCCAACCTGGTCGGCAAATACCTCACGGATAACGGGCCGCTCGGCTACTGGCTCGGCGCCAGTTCGATCCGCGCGCTGGCGCCGTGGGTCGATGCCAGCGATGCTTCGCGCGTCTTTACCGCGCTGCTGTTTTGCGGGGCCTGTGCGTTCGTCTGGTACGCGGCCTATCTGCTTGGTCGCCGCCCCGAGGTTCAGCCGTTCAAATACGCATTCGGCGGCGAGCCGGAACCGCGTGACTACGGCCGTACACTTGCGGACGGCGCGCTGCTGATCCTGCTCGCCTGCTTCGGCCTTGCCGAACGCGGCCACGAAACCACGCCGCAACTCGCACAGTTCATCTGCATCGCGATGCTCGTCTACGGCCTGGTGCGGATGATCGACAAGCCGATCCAGGGCTCGCTGGTATGGGGCCTCGCACTCGGCCTCGTCGCACTGGCAAGCAACCCCGTGCTGGTAGCCGCGTTGCTGGTCGGCACGCTCGCGATGACAATCGTCGTGCCCGAGACACGCACGCGCTGGCTCCTGCTTGCGGGCTTGCCGGTCGCCCTCGTGCTGTCGCTGTCGTGGCCAGTGGCGGCCCTCTCCGCCTACCCCGACGATGCCGTCTGGTATCTCAATCAGTGGGTGAGCACCAGTCTCAATGCCTTTGCCGGGCCGCCCGGTTCCGTGGCCCGCTACGCGCTGAAAAACCTGCCGCTCTTCACCTGGCCCGCCTGGCCGCTGGCGATCTGGTCGTGGTTCAGCTGGTCCGGTCTGCGGCGCGCGCCGCACGTCGCAATTCCGGTCTCGGTGATCACGCCGCTGCTGATCCTCGTCGTGCTGCAGAGCCATCAGACCAACCTGCTGTTCATGCTGTTGCTGCCTGCCCTCGCGGTGCTCGCGACGTTCGCGCTGCCCACGCTCAATCGCGGCACCATCAATGCGATCGACTGGTTTGCGCTCCTCAGCTTCACGATCCTCGGCAGCACTGTCTGGCTCTTCTGGATCGCGGGTCTCACCGGCTTCCCGGCGCCGCTCGCCCGCAATATGGCCCGCTATGCGCCGGGGTTCGTCCCGCAGTTCAAGATGCTGTCGTTCGTCTGCGCAGTCGCGGTGACCGTGTGCTGGTTCGTGCTGGTCCGCTGGCGCCTCGCACGTCATCCGAAAGTGCTGTGGCGCAGTGTGGTGCTTTCGAGCGCCGGCACGACGCTGATGTGGGTGCTGGTGATGACGCTGTGGCTGCCCATCATCAACTAC
>Ga0302228_10001832_pt1 | contig 15100 bp, 15 predicted proteins | sample II_Palsa_N1_2_FD_193519 | JGI IMG/M metagenome (GOLD analysis project Ga0302228, IMG submission 193519) | Peat permafrost microbial communities from Stordalen Mire near Abisko, Sweden - II_Palsa_N1_2 | ecosystem: Environmental > Terrestrial > Soil > Palsa > Peat permafrost | place: Sweden...
GTGGGCTCACGGCTCCGGCGAGGATTCTCCTGCAACCCGTCAACCTGTACAAACAGTGTCGCGGGGGAGCCAGCTGGGGCGGCCACCGGGCGCGCCCCGTGCCGTCAAACCGTAAGCGATGCCTGCCTGGGCCTCAGCATTTGACCGATGTCGGCCCGGGTCCGGAGCAGCGCGCGAATCCGTCCCTTCATCGCACACCGCCGCCACCCGTCCGGGGTGCCCAGAGCGTCGGCCGGGCCTTGGCTGCTCTCGCGCTGGCGGCGAGTTCGCGCCCGGTGCTGGTCAGCTCGTAGAACCGGCGTGGCGGCCGGGCGGAAGAGTTCGGCGGCGCCGTAGCCACCACCAGCCGATCGTCACGCCTGCCGGCAGGATCAGCATCATTGCCCCAAAAACAAGGAACCAGATGTCCCAGATCCACTCGTGCGAGCCGTAGGGATAGACCTGGTTTCCGAAGAACGTGCTGCCCTCATAGAGCCCGCCGAAAGGCTTCCCCACTTCCTGCGCGCCGCTGGAGATGTCGACATTCTTCAGCCGGAGACGCCCGCTGCTGCTGGTAAAGTTCCCGGTCCACGAGCAAGGCGGTGTCCCGCCGCAGTTCTCATCGGTCGGAACCACCACCCCCGGTATCCCCTGGCCGTCCGCCGCCCGCATCGACTGACCCATCTCGGTGGCCCCCATGCCGATAGCCATCCCCGCGACGGCCAGGGGAAGGATCCAGATGAACAAGACCGCCACCGCCGTGACAGCCCAGCGAGGCGCATCGTCGCCGGGGCGGCGGCGAGCGGTCCGGCGGGCTGAGGCTGCCCGTCGCCGGTTGCGCCGGTGCCCCGGATCCAGCCCGCCTGCGTCTTGAGGGCCACGCATCATGAACGCCGCCGCCGGAGTTCACCGGCAGGAACAGCGACGATCCACGGCCACTCACTCACCCTGGCAGCGCCATTCTGCGTGGCCCGCACCTGTACCGCCGGGCGGCCGTGAAGGCGGTCGTCATATCTGTCCGCGAGATCACGCCGCCATCGGGGATGTCCGCACCGCCGTGCTGGACATCCGCAACCACCGCGCCGGCAGCTACCGCTAGGCGGGTCAGGTCCGAGGAAACTTCCGCATGCCGCCACCTGTGGATGGCCGGCACGACCGCCATCGCCAGGCATGAGGCCAGGCCCGCCGGGCCGATCACCAGCCACCCTGCCATAAACCCATTCCTCTATCATGCGCCCGGGCGGCCACCGACGCCCGGCGGAGCCGCCGGTGGCGGGGCTGGTCGGCCCGGATGCTGGCGCTGGCCGCGGCGGTGATCATCGCCGCGGGCATCAGCCGCGGGCTGCTGCTGAGCGGCGGGACGCCCGCCGAGACCTATGCGCTCGCGCTGCATTCCGAGACGGGGCTGTCCGCATCGGCCAGCGAGGTCATGCGGCAGGCTGACAGCGGCTGGTCGGTCCAGCTCACCGCGGTCCACTTGCCCGAGCCGGGGTCAGGCAATGAACAAAGGTGAATCCGCAGGCCACGCGAGATCTGGCACGCTGTCAGTAACCGGCACCTCGGTAATTCCCTGCTCCGCTGGAGGGATATCCAAGTTACTGCAGGAGCCCCGAGCAGGCGCCCATGACAACTATTCGCGTATACCCATCGTCAGGAGCTGCCTCCGCACCGGAGCCGCGCATTGGGCGGATTTGGGTTTTCGGTCCAGCAGAGCCTCCTCTAGGGAGCGCTTCAATCTTGGAGACGACCGCGATGCGGCATTTGACGGCGTTGCATCGGCGAGTTCCACGGGCTCGTTGCAGGCGTGTGCTGGCTGAGCCAGCGCTAATGGGTACCTGTGATGTAGTCGGTCAAGTGGGTTCGCTCGGTTTCGAGCTCGTCGATACGGTTCTTGACCACGTCGCCAATGCTCACGATCCCAAGCAGGCCGCCGTCGACCACGACCGGCGCGTGCCGCACCCGGCGCTCGGTCATCATGCGCATGACGTCCTCGAGCGAGGTCGTCGGCGTGACCGTGTGCACCTCGGCCGTGCAGATGGCCGTGACCAGCTCGGACATCACCGCGGCGCCTCGCTCGCCGAACGCCCGGACGATATCCCGCTCACTGGCGATCCCGTCGACCGTGGTGCCGTCGTGAGAGACGACGACGGCACCGATCCGGTGCTCAGCGAGCACCGCCAGCAGGCGCCGCACCGTCGTATCCGGGGTAACGGTGACAACCTGCGTGCCCTTGACGCGAAGTACATCGGAAATGCGCATCTGGCCCTCCTAAGCATCGGTACAGCGCTCATTGTGTACCCCGCCGGCGCCCCGCGCCATTACGTCAACCTGCGATTGCCGGGCCAGGCTGTCGGTGCCCAGGCGGCGGGCGCGGCGAGGCGGTTCAGGCGGCCCGGTCCAGGCCCGCTCCCGGCGCGATCGCGTCGCGGCCGCTGCGGCCTGGCCCCTGGGGATCGATATCGTTCGGGGCCGGATGTGCGTGGCCGGCGGCCGTGCCGTGGCCGCGTACGGCGGGGGTGCCTGCCTGCCGCGCGGCACCGGAGCCGGTAGTACTCGCGGATAAGGTCGCGGGGCTCATTCCCCTGCAGCATGTCCGCCAGGGGGCCTGTCCTCAGGTAGGGGCCCAGCAGCTGGACGGTCCTCCTGGCCGGGCACGAGGACAGCGCCGTCCCGGAGGCTGCGGGGCCGACGGCGTCGCGCCGCCGTCGCAGCTGAACGGGGCCATTACAAGGCGGCGGCCGCCGTACACGTCGCGGGCAACCAGAGGCTCACCAGCCGGCTGCCAGCCATCGGCTAGATGGCCGAGGCCCGGCTCCACTCCGCGGTCCGCCGCTAGCTTGGCAAACTTCTCTGCCCCGGAACCAGGCCATCACGGCCATGGTGCTCGCGGAACGGCTCGCTGCCGGTTACGGCGACGATGACCCGTTCGTGATCGGCTGGCGCGAGGAGCTGGGCCTGTGACCGACCGGCTCATCAGGATCACGACTGCGCTCGCGGTGGTGGCCGTCGCGGTGGTCGCCGCGATCATCTCCTATCAGCACGCTACGAACTGGTGCGCTCACACGGTGAGTCCGGCGTGACGGCCCGGCTGCTGCCGTTCACCGTGGACGGGCTGATCTGGGCCGCGTCCATGGTCGCACTGGACGCCAGTCGCCGGAGCCTGCCCGTCCCACGGCTGGCCGCCTGGAGCCTGGGCGCGGGCATCGTGGCCACGGTCGGTGCCCACCTGGCGCACGGCGTCGGTTACGGCCCGGTCGGCGCACTGGTCAGCGCATGGCCCTGGCGCTGGTCGGCTCGTTCGAGCTGCTGATGATGCTGATCCGCACCGGGCGTAGCACTCGGGCAGGTGAGTCCGAACCCGAACTCCGGTACCAGCCGGTATCACAACTGGCTCAAGAGGCACCGCCAGAACTCACGGCTGCGCCAACCCTGGAGCAGACCGTACGCACGCGGCATGAGGCGGGCCGCACCCAGCGCGCCATAGCCCGAGAACTCAACATCGACCGCCGCAAGGTCAAGCGCATCCTCGACCGAGCGTTCAGGGAAGTTCAGGGCGGTTTCGGGTGTCTGTCACCGTCGAACTGAGTCGAACCGGGAGTCCTTGACGTGCGGGAACATTCTGAGTGCGTCGCGCTGAGTCGGGAGGCGGCTGATTTGCATTGGCTCCCATTTCCGGCTCTCACGGCTTCCGGGTGGCCTGTCTGCCAACCTTGGTTGAGGCGCCCACCCCCCTGATAATCAGTGGCCCTAGGGCGGGGATGGAGACTTCCCCGAGATGACAATGACTGTGACTGCGCTCGACCGGCCGCGCTTCCCCTCTGGGCCGGGCGCCGGTACCGTGAGTATGTCCCGGGCTGCGGGGCCGGTCGGGTTCCCCACCCCGGAATCAATAGGGACTACTTAGGACTGATCACTTCCGCTGTGGGCGGCAGTATCCATGGACGCAGTCCTTGAATCACTTGTTCCAGTTGGAAGGCCTGCAGATACTTCATAAATCAAGGCGTCCCGGCGTGCTGCGAACGCGCCCCCGATAGGTCACGCCGGGGCGAGCGGAACCGGTCCGGCCTGCGCGCCCCGCCCCGGCACCAACGAGGATGCAGATGAACGGCACGACGATCGTGACCACCGCTGGCGAAGTGGTCTCGGTCAGGCGGCGCGGCTACATCCTGACGGCTGGGGTCCTCCTGGCCATGATGGCAGGCGGGACCCTGCCCATCCCGCTGGGCGTACCTGGGCGTCTGCGCGCTGGCGCTCGCCGCGATCGCGGCCATCCCGGAGACGGTCCGCCATCCCGACCAGGTGATCAGCGTCCGTCCCCGCCTCGACGTCCCGCCCGGTATGCGGGCCGTGATGGCCGGGGCGTGCCTGGGCGTGTTCGCCGCGTTCAGTATCCTCGGGTCTTTCAGCAGCCTGGTGCCTACTTTCCTGCACGGGATACTCGGCGTGCACAACTTTGCCCTGATCGGCGCGGCGTCCTTCTTTGCCCTGATCGGCGCGGCGTCCTTCCTGATCTTCATCACCGCGGCGGTCAGCCAGGCGGTCTCCGCGAAATTGCCAGCCCGCCGCAGCGTGAGCGCCGGGCTGCCGCTGCTGCTGGTTTGCCTGGCCGCGCTGGAAGCGGCGCGGTTCGCCGAGGCGCTGTGGCTGTTCCTGGTCGGCACCGTCATCGGCGGGATCGCCGTGGGCCTCGTCTTCCGCGGCGGCCTGAGCGAGCTCAACCGGCTGGCCGAGCCGCGGCACCGCGCTGCCGTGGTATCCACGTTCTTCGCCGCTGCCTACCTTGGCCTGGGCCTGCCCGCCGTCTTGACCGGTCTCATCTCCCAGCTGATCAGCACCGTCGACGCCAGCGTGTGGACCTCCGGGCTGGTGGCCGCCATCGTGGTGGCGGCCGTCGTCGTCGTGGTGCGCACCTTCGGCGCGGCACCCGCCCCCGCACCGTCCTGCACATCCAGCGACAGCTGGTGCAGCCCGCAGGAACCGGGCAGCGCGGGCGCGGGCCACCGGAATCATTCAGTCTCGCCGTGACGCCACCACCCCGCCACCAAGGAGGATTGAGATGCTCAACCCACCGCTCGACCCGCCATGTATCGCAACGGTCGACGGGTACCTCGAGCGGGTGAACCGGGGTTCGAACGTGGCGTGCGGGCGAGGAGACTACAGCCGATCTGCCGGCCGGCACCAGGGTGGTGCGAACGAGCACGCCATGAGCAGTACTTCCCCGGTCGGGGCAGGCACATGCGTCCAGAAGCGGCGGGCGGGCTGGCGGGCGTGATGCTGGCAGGACCCCGTCACTTAGCAATCACCCGGCGAGGGGAGACCGATGGCAGGGGCACACGAGCCGGTTGCGGTGCTCGGTATTGGGGCGATGGGCCATGGGATGGCGGCCAGTGCTTTGCGCGCTGGCATCCCGACGATTGTCTGGAACCGCAGGATGGAGGCGACCCGGGAGCTGGCTGAGCTCGGCGCTGAGGTCGCCGGGACCGCCGCCGGCGCGGCGCGGCGAGCCGCGATCGTGGTCACGATGGTGACCGACGCCGATGCCGTCATCTCGGTCGCCCGGGACCAGGGGATGCTCGCTGCGCTGGCCCCGGGCGCGATCTGGGCCCAGATGAGCACGATCGGTGTGGCGGGGATCGAGCGCGTCGCGGCCATGGCCGGTGCGGAGCGCCCGGACGTGATGCTCCTGGACGCGCCGGTGTCGGGAAGCAAGGATCCGGCCGAACGCGGCCAGCTGACGATCTTCGCGTCAGGGCCCGGCGGGGCGCGTTCGCGTGTGACTCCGCTGTTCGACGCGCTGGGCCAGCGCACGGTCTGGGTCGGCGAGGCCGGGGCCGGAACACGGCTGAAGCTGGTGAACAACACCTGGCTGGCGTTCGCGGCCGAAGCGGTCGCCGCGTCCGTGGCTCTTGCTCGCCGGCTGGGCCTTGAGACCGAGACGGTGGTGGACGCGCTTGGCGGCGGCCCGCTCGTGTCCAGCTGGCAGGCAGCCAAGCTGCAGCGGATCGCCAACGGCGAGTTCTCGGCCCAATTCGCGCTCTCGCTCGCACTCAAGGACGTGCACCTCGCGCTGCAAGCGGCCGGCGACGACCGGTTCGCCGCCCTCGCCTGCCTGGCTGAGGAATGGCAGCAGGCCGTTGATCAAGGGCTCGGTGAGCAGGACCTGACCGTCGTAACGCGCGCGCTCGAACAGCAGGGAGGAACGCCATGACCCTGACCGGCTACCCTCGATGATGTGCGAGCAGACAGGCCCGAAGCAGCCGGAGCGCGACGTCGCCCTCGCCGAGCAAGCCGGCTTCGACTTCGCGGTCATCAGCGACCACTGCGCTTGTCAGTTTGTGCCGGTGCCGGGAAGCGGGACGTTCTGCAGCCTGAGCTGGCCGCGTGCGAGCGCCCTGCCGCGCTCGCCGGTGATGGTGACAAGCCATAGTTGCTGGACACGGCCCTGCTGCAGGGGCTCGGCGATAACCTCGGCGCGGCCCGAGGTGGCCGGGCGCAGGAAATCAGTCGCATTGTGCACACCGACCGCGAACTGCCCGCGGTCCCGCACCGCCAGGCTGGCGCCGATGCTGGCGGCGGATTCGGCGGCGGTGGTGTAGACACCGCCGTGCACCACGCCCCACGGGGTGTGGTGATCTGGCCCGAGGTCGATGTGCCCGGTCACGCGGGTTCCGTCGGCCGAATCCACCACCAGGCCGGCCGCGGCCAGGAACCGGCTGGCGGCCTCCGCGCTGAGATCGATGTCGGTGTCCGGGCCGGGCTGGATATCGGCAGGATCCTGCATGACATAGTCGTAGCAGAAGGTGAGGTAGGTCGTCCCGGCCGGCCTGAGGGAGGTCAAGCTTCCTCGCCGGGGCTGGCCGCTCTCGCCCAAGATCACATGAGTTGTCCGGTCGCCGGTGCCGCGTACCACGTTCAGCTCCAAAGTGTCGCCGGGAGCGGTCTGGAACGCGCCGGCCATGTCGTTGATCGCGGGTACCGGCCGGCCCGGGCAGACATGGTCAGGTCCCCATGTGCGAGGCAGGCGCCTGCGGCGGGACTGCCCGCCCTCGCCTCGCCAACGAGCAGGCCCTCGGCGTCGGGGGGCCGCTTGGCCAGGGCGATTGCGATGCCATGCCGCGGGGGGCTGCGCTATCCCACCGCGGGGGCTGTCGGCAGCCGCTGAGGTCGAACTGCACCCGGCTTTGGACCTTGGCCGCGGGCTCGCTCACCGGATGGTGACCGCGCAGCTGGCCCGGCCATGCTTTTCGAGGTGGTGCTGGTGGTAATCCCCGGAGGGAGCCGCCATGCCCGGCTTTACGGAGCGCGAGGTCGCCTGGTAGGACGACGTCTTCTCGCTGGAGCGCGATGATGAGGGCGCCCTGCACGGTCCAGGGACCTATCCCTGGGATCGCGGTGAGTTCTGCCATGAGCTCGTCTGGCAGCGTGCTCAGCACGTCCGCGTTCAGCCGGCCGTCGGACGGCCGCTCGGCGAGGTCGCGGAGCGTACTGATCTTCCGCCACGGGAGCCCGGCCTCGCGGAGGACGGCGGGATCGGCTCCCATGCGACCGCCTTCAAGACCTTCAGTTCGGCGTCGTCGTGCGCCAGACCGGTGTGCTCGATGTCCCGCGACCCGCGCCGGGAGGCGCACACGACCTGCACCCGCTCAATGCGCGGCGCGCCCTGGCGCTGGCTGGCTCGTTTGAGCTGATGATGATGCTGATTCGCACTGGGCGTGGTACCCGGGCATGTGACGCGGGGCCTGGGCCTCAGTACCAGGGTGCACCACCACTGGTAAATGAGGCACCGCCGGAACTCACAGTTGCGCCGACCCTGGAGCAGACCGTCCGTGCCCGGCACAAAGCGGCCGCAGCCAGCGCGCCATAGCCCGAGTGGCTTGACGGACGGCTCAACGTACAGTCGGTCGCTGCCTGGGCCCGGCTGGCCGGCGACGCTGAGCGCCTCCGGGAGGGAACAGGGACCGCGAGCCTCAGCGCAGATAGACGCCGTCCACGCCGATCCGGCCCGGCCCGTCCAGCACGTAGACGCCGGCCGAACTGCCCCGGACGTCGAACGCCAGCGTTCCGTCTTGGACCACGATCTCCCGGCCGGTGACGGCATCGCGGTAGGTGCCGTTGAGTACACCCCGCACAATGATGGTCTGGTTGGTGCCGATCGCGAGGCCGACGACGACGTAGCTGCGCCCGCCATCGTGGTCGCGCACGAAGCTTAGCCCGCTGCCCCACTCGTTCAGATGGCTCATGGGTGCCTTTTGCAGGGCGGGGAGCGCTCGGCGGATCTGGTTGAGGCGCTTGATGTGCTCGTAGAGCGGGTGCGCCCGGGTCTCGCCGATTCGTTCGGGGGTCAGGTGGTCTCCGAAGTAGGCCCGCCCGGTCCGGGCCAGGGTGTCCCGCTCGCCCTCGACGTCCTGCGGAGCGCCCTTCATGAACTCGATCTCCTCGCCGTAGTAGAGACAAGGGATGCCGCGGACCGTCCAGAGCACGTTGTAGGCGGCCGCTGCCATCCACTGTTCGCCCTTGAATCGGTACTTGAAGTCGTTGTCCGGGCCGACGTCGTGGTTCTGCAGAAACGTGATGAGCGTGGTCGGGTCACCGTAGATCCAGTCCATCGACATCGCCTGCGCGAGACCGCTGAAGGTGCCCCGGCTCAGGTTGTCCCTGAACGAGGAGAACAACCCGAAGTCGAGCACCGCGAAGCCGGAGTCGGCGCCGGAACGGGGATTGCGCGGGTCGTCGCCGAGCCGGGTGTACCACCAGGGCCGGATCGGGGACGGGCCGTTGTCGCCGCCGCCCATGTCTCCCCATCCGTAGCCCTTGACCAGGTTCTCCCCGAAGACGAACAGGCCCGGCTTGTGGGCCTTCCAGGCGTTGACGTACTCGAGCAGGTTCCCCCGCTCCACATGCTTGACGGTGTCGATCCGCAACGCGTCGACGCCCATGTCGAGATAGCGGTTGATCGCGGTGATCAGGTAGTCCTTGACGCATCCGCGCTCGGTCGCCAGGTCGATGCAGTCGCCCGCGATGTGCTTGTGCTGCAGCGGATATGCGCTTTCCCAGTCGCCGCCCGCGATGAAACCGTCCTGGTGGTACCACTGCGGGTCGAGCCGGCCGGGGTCCACCCCGAAGAACCGGCCGGGGTCGTACCCGGATTCGGGGACGGTCTGGCCGGTCCGCGGATCGATCAGGGGTTCGCGGCCCTCCGGGTCGCGCGCGTGCCTTTCCCAGTACCACTGCGGCGCCACCGGGTTGTCCAGGTCGTCTCGGTTGGGCCAGGCGTAGTTGCCGAGGTTGCCCTGATAGGGCCCGTGGTTCACCTCGCCCTGCCGGGACCCCTGCGGAACGTAGTACTTGATGGGCAGGTGGTCGATCCAGACCTTGCCCCGGATCCCGTACTGGCAGGAATGGTTGACGACGACGTCCTGAATGATCTTGATGCCTCGCTCGTGCGCCGCGTCGATGAGGTGCTGGTAGGTCGCGTCCGGCGACTCCAGCCGGGGATCGATCCGGGTCCAGTCGTAGCCGTGGTAACCGTGATAGTCCAGCCCGCTGCGGTTCTCGATCGGCGGGGTGATCCAGATAGCGGTGAAGCCCAGGTCCTTGAGGTAGTCCAGTTGCTCGATCAGCCCTTTGAAGTCGCCCCGCCAGTGCGGGTCCGTCGGACGGCCGCTGGGGTCGAAGGCGATCCGGTCTCGGCAGTAGAAGTTGTTCGCCGGATCACCGTCGTAGAACCGGGTGGTGATGAGGAAGTAGATGGTCTCCTCACGGAAGTCCACCACGGACGGCGGGGCTTGCGGGGCGGGTGCCCCTGCCGCCGCGGGTGCCGTGCCGGACGCCGCGGCGGTGCCAGCGGTTCGGGGGTCGGCGTCCTGCCACTGGCCATCGCGATCCATCCAGCCGTCCCGCTCCCGGCGCAGGTCGGCCGTCTGCTGCCCGTGCTGGTCGTGGAACACCAGGCTTGCGGTGTCCACGCCCTCGATGCGGTAGACATACCAGCCGTCCCCGTGCGCGTGCATCGGGACTCCCGGCCAGCCCGTGGCGGCCTTCCGAGGGTGGGTGTCCCAGAGGTGAACATGGATGCTATCGGCCCATCCGCGTGGCGGGTGGAACCAGACCGTTAAATCAGGCACACCAAGAATCATAAGAGAGCCGAACGACGGCTGATCCCGCGTCCGATAACGCCACCGCCGTGAACCGCATCCTGAAGGCGAACGCAGCCGAGCTGGCCTGCCCCTGCTCCGGGAAACCATTGGCTCCCCAATTGGCTCCCGAAACCTAGGCCGAAAAACCACTCTGAACAGTCGGGACGGCGGGATTTGAACCCGCGACCCCTTGACCCCCAGCCACGAACGGACCGTCTGGCCCGGTCGGACTGAGTCGGCCGGGGAGCCTCTCACCTGCAACAACGCCCTAACGGCGGCGCGGGCAGTCTGAGCGAGCCGGCCTGCGTTGGCTCCCGTTCCTGGCTCCCCGCGGCTGCATCGGGCGGGAGAGGAGCTCCCCTATGTCAACGAAGATCAGCGATGACTTCATGTCCCTGGAGATCGACATCCTGACGCTGCGCGAAACTGCCTTGTACGGCCCGCAGGCGGCAAAGGTGCGGCGCGGTCCTGGCGTCATAGCGAGATTCGAGCCAGTACCGGCCGCCGCGGATCCGCCTAGGCTCGCTCCGCGGTCACGGCACCGGGACGTTCGCTGACCCTTCGCAGCTGAGTGCGGGCGGGGTAGGCGCGACCAGTTGACTCCCGTAGCTCGGCAGCGTCCCGGTCAGCGCGTACTGGGTGAGCTGAGTCGTCAGCTGCGTGGTCCCCGCCGTGGTAGGCGTGCTCGCCAGTTCGAAGTAGTTCCGGCCTGGCGGGCTCCGCAGCGGATAGCCCGGATAGTAGAAGGGGGTGGAACCAGCGGGCCAGCCCGCCGGATCCGTCCAGCCACAGGCGTTGAAGTAGAGCGCGTTGGCAGCGGGCTCCCCGACGGCGATCACGAGGTCCTTGTTACCGGCCGTGTCCTTCCATGCCTGTTTGAATTTGCCGGTCACATTGCTGGCTGGCAGCGCCAGGCTGCGGGCGATCTGGGCCGCGATCGCCATGTCGCCTTTGTCCGCCGCGTACAAAACGAGCGGAGAGTGAGTCGGCAGCGACCCTCCGGAGCGCACCACGGTCGCCAGGACGTACGCTTCGGCAATGGTTTGGGAACTGGAGGATACGGTGATCGGCACGAGGTACCGCCCCGGAGCGAGCGACGTGGCAGGCGTCAGGGACACCGTTGCCGAGTAGACGCCCCCCGCCGTCAGGTCGACGGCTCCGGAACTGGGCGCCGCCGACATGCCCCGCGGCACGTCCACCTGCCACTGCACATCGATCGACGTTTCCGGCAGGCCGTTCAAGGTCAGCGTGACCTTAGCCGTGCTGCCCGGCGCAGCGGTCAGCTCGGACGGCGTAGCGCTCTCGGCGGGCCCGGCGGAGTCCGGCACGGACGACTGACCGACGACCAGTCCGTCGGCAGCGTCCGAGTCGATGTTCAATGTGGCGCCGCCCCACTTCTCGTCGTGCGGCCCGGAGTACTGGTGCAGCCGCTGATGGTTTGACCAGTAGGTGCTCGGCACGTACGAGTCGGTAAGCACCGGCTTGCCAGTCCAGTCGGCGAACCAGATATCGTCCGGGCGCGAAGATCCGCTGCTCCCGTAGGCGGCCACCAGGTCATTGATCCCAGAAGCGGCGCTGGAGTAGACCCCCGAGACGTAGCCATACACGTGCAGCTCCCGGGTCCACCCGCCGAGGAAGTTCACCACCGCGCTGCTGCAGCTGCCAGTGGAGTTGTAACCCTCCATGTCGAAGTAGATCGGGGCACCTTTACCGAACCCGAATTTCTTGGCCGAGCCGACCGCGGCCCTGGCTTCTGACTCTCCCTCGGCGGCGGCCTGCGACGCATTGATGACGGTGACCCCCGGGATGGTCGAGCAGGGGGCTTGCCTGCCGACCCAGAGCGGCGCGAACCGCCAGCCCTGGGCGGCCGCCTGACTCACCCAGGAAGCGGAAAAGTTCCCGTAACTGCAGGCCCAGTTCATCCCGCCCAGGTAGGTGCCGATCACCCGGTACGGTGACGCCAGCCATTTGGTCATGGTCGACGTCGACGGGGCCGTGCAGGTGTCCAGCCCGACGCCGCTGCCGACCATGGACGTCAACTGGGAGGTTTGCGCTGACGACGTTGCCGCGCTGGACGTCGCGCCGGCCGTCATCAGCGACTGGCTCGCAGCAGGAGACGCTGTCGGCGCTGCTGACCCGCCCAGCGCGGCGGAGCTGGATGAGCCGGAGCCGGACGAATCGGAGCTGGACGACCCGGAGCCGGACACATGGGAGCTGGTGCCGGATGCAGCGGTCTGGCCGGTGATCGTCGCACCAGCCAGTATGGAGCGCAGCCCTGCCTCGTTCGTGCCGTAAGTGGCCGTGACGAGCACGCCGGCTTTCGGTATTTCGACCTGGAACATGTGGGTGGTGGCCGTCGCGAAGGCGGGCAGCGGAGCGTCTTCGGACAGGGCGGCCCTCCCACCGCCCACGACGATGGCCGAGGCCGACATGCTGGCTGAGCTGGCCAGCTGGATGAGCAGTGCCTCGGTGCGGCCAACGGCGGACGCCGGGCAGTTCTGGTCGCTGCCCGGTGTGCCCAGGTAGACCGCATGGGTGCTGAATAGGACGCACTTCGAGGGATCGGTGGCCAGGTTGTAGACCGGCCAGGAGCTCGGCACCTGGAACTGGTAGCCGAGGTAACGCACGACCCGGGGCTTCGCGCTCCAGGACGGCTGCCGCGCCGAGCCCAGGGCATCGGCGACCGGATTCGCCGCTGCGGTGGTTTCCGCGGCCAGTTTCGCCGACGCGCTGTCTTGCGCCGGGACGGTCCCGGCTGTGGCCGGTGCGGTCACGCCCGGCGAGGCCGTGCCGTGCGCGACGGAATGCCGAGACGATCCCGGACCTACGGCGACTGCGAGAGCAAACACCAATCCCATTCCTGAAGCGGCGCTGAGCGAGAAGTAGCGGCGTCGCACCGCGGCGGAAACGCGAGTTCCCCGTGCCGTCAATTCCTCTCCAGATTCCTCGGTTGCCCCAAAAGTTACAGATCGGAACGTACGTGACTCAATTACCGAAGGCGTGTTTCGTCAGGACTTTTTCGATGTCGGTGCTGGCTGAAAAACTGGTCCTGTGGTTCCAGGTGAATTTTGACCCGCCCCTGAACGATCGAGGGGTGCTGAAAGTGGAGGACTGGGCGGAGATCTGCAGGCTGCACCGGGCTGAGGGGATGGCGATCCGGGCGATCGCCCGGAGGCTGGAGATCTCGCGGAACGCGGTGAAGAAGGCTGTGACCAGCCATGAGCCGCCTAGGTATGTGCGGGCGGCGCGGGTTCGGCTGTGGATGGGTTCGAGCCGCAGGTCCGGGCTCTTCTGGCGGAGTTCCCGGAGATGCCGACGTCGGTGATCATGGAGCGGGTTGGGTGGGCACGCGGCAAGACGGTGTCCCTCGAGCGGGTCGCGCGGCTGCGGCCGTTGTTCCAGCCGGCGGACGTGCCGCTGGGCTGGGGGCAGGCGGCCCGTCCGCCGGTGCTGGCTCCCTTCCCGGCAGTCCGGCGGCGAGACCAGCGGCTGGACGGTGACGTTAACGACGGGTGCGGGAGCGGGGTGAACATACGGCGTGATTGCCATCAGGGCGGTACTGGCAGCGCCGATGAAGGTGCCGACTGCGGTGATCACCGCAGCGCGCTTGATGGTCTCCCTTGGCGGACGCCGCCGCGCGGGCCTGTTCCTCGTGCAGCGCGAGCAGCTTGGCGGCAACGCCGGACTTGATCATCAGTTCCACGCGCCGGCTGGCGGCGTCCCGCTCGGCGCGGTAGGCGTCGTTGACGGCGCGGGCCATTGCCACCCAGGTCGCCTTGCTGCTCCGAGACGGCTTCGTACCGGGCGACCATGGCCATGTCCTGGTCCAGGATCGCAGTCAGGTCAGTCAGCGGGTCGTTGCCGTGCGATGTGAGGTCAGTTCCCATCTGCCCCACAAGGCCTCCCGCGCCACCCGGGCCATGTGGTACATGACGACTTCCTTGACGTGCGCTCGGTGCAGGTCCCTCGTGCCAGGGGCGTGCTCAGCGTCGGAGATCGTTCTTGTGGTCCTCGAAGACCTGCATGTAATCAATCGCGGTCAGCGGGTGACCGGCCCGGCGCAACACGAGCACCACGTTCGTGGACCGATTTCCCAAGGAAGACTCGTCTTTGCGATTTCGCGGCCGTGCGGGGCGATCGCTTCCCGCGGGTGCCCAGCTCCAGGTCGATCGGAACCAGCCCTCGGGGATGATGAGCCGGTAGTCACTGGGGCGGCTCACGATGACGGCGCTTCCAGATGAACGGCCCGCAGCAGCGGATCCTTCAGGCCGGTCTCGGTCAGAACGTGGTTCGTGGAGCCGAAGCCTGCAGTCGGATGTCGGCCCGTTCGACAATCCGGTTCGCGAGGTCCTTCAGACGGTGTTCTATGTCCGCAGGGCTGGCTCATGGATACGGCAGAACGGCAGAAGCCGGACCGGCAAGGGTTCCTGGTCACTGGCTAGACTGTTAGATTTGTCCCGCAGCGGGCCCAGCGGAGATTTCCGGGAGGGAGTGCGGTATGACGGCAGCAGCCCAGCCGGGATCAGACCACGAGCTGGGGCCGGTCGATTTCCTCGCGATCGAGTTTCCGGCCGGTCGGCTCACCGCTTCGGGCTTTGAGCAGCTGCTTTCTCTGGCCGACCGGGGCGTCGTCGAAATCCTGGACATGGAGTTCATCGTCAAGGACGCTGACGGCAAGAGCAAGAAGGTTGACGTCTGGGAGTTCGCCGTTCCCGACGGTGTCGACTTGACTGCCTGGGCCGGGGCATCGTCGGGCTTGCTCGATGACTCAGACGTCGGCGAGATCTCCGCAGCGATGCAGCCTGGCAGTGTCGCCGCCGTTGTGATCTACGAGAATCGGTGGGTTCTCGGCCTGGTGGACGCCTGGCGGCGCGGGTCGCGTCCAAGATCCGGTGTAAATAAGACGACGGGCGTAGGTTCCCCTTCAAGAGCTACCAACTCATCGAAGGAAGGGACCTACACCCGTGCCTGTTCGAGTATCGCCT